>Ga0137372_10004903_pt1 | contig 13052 bp, 10 predicted proteins | sample SagtaG_6_FD_104911 | JGI IMG/M metagenome (GOLD analysis project Ga0137372, IMG submission 104911) | Vadose zone soil microbial communities from Sagehorn Ranch, Mendocino, California, USA - Sage1_R_60_16 metaG | ecosystem: Environmental > Terrestrial > Soil > Vadose zone | place: USA...
CCGTCGCCGGCGGCTGCGCGCAGTTCGCCGACGAGATGCGCCACGGCGGTGGTGTGGTCCGTGCCGGGGCGGACGAGGAACTGCGTCCGGTATCCCTGGCGGGGCCCGACGAGCAGCCCGCTCGGGGCGAGCTCGGGCAGCCCGCGCTCCGCCAGCAGGTCGTTCCACCGATAGAGCGGCGACGGCGGCGCGCTCAGTGCAGAGTAGGGAACGACTGCGGTCGGCTCGCCGTCCGTGAAGTGCACGACCGCTCCGGGATCGGCGCCGCCGTGCATCACACAGAGGTCGAGCCACCTGGCCGTGGAGTAGAAGTTCGAGCCCACGATTCGATCCCACGCCTCGGGCGTGAGACCGCCGAGCAGCTGCGCGTCGCGTGTCGTGGTCGCCGTTGTCATTCGCTGTAGAGAGGCGCAGATGTCGGGTCGAGATACGTGACGACGGACATCTGGTTGACGGCGACCTCCGCCGTCCTGGCCGCGACGTACGCATCCTCCGCCACCGCGAGGGCATGGCCGACCCGATCCTCGTTGCGGTGCAGCGGGTTGACGACGTCGCCGGGAGCGACCGACACGACCGCCTCGCACACGCCCGGCAGGCCGGCGGCCACCTCGGTCCCGCTGACAGAGACCACCCGGCCCGGATCCGCGGTCAGGAAGCGGATCGCGGCCCCGCGCACGGGAGTAGTCGGTACGTCGCCGTTGAGCCGCTCGCCGAGGTACTGGCGGACGACGAGCTCGATGCAGGACGTGTCCAGGGCCCGGTCGATGAGCTCGGTGATCTTGTCGCCGGCCGGCCGGGGGTTGATCTCGATGAGCCTGGGGCCGTCGGCGGAGTACTTCATCTCGACGTGGGCCAATCCGAGGTCGAAGCCCACGGCGCGCAGGGCGTCGACCGCGACGTGACTGCACGCCGCCCGAACGTGCTCCGGCAACAGCGACGGAAAGACGTGTCCGAGCTCGACGAACCGGTTGTTGCCGCCGACGCTCTTGTCGGTCACGCCCAGGACATGCAGGAGGTCGCCGTCCGCGAGCACCTCGACGCTCACTTCGTAGCCGAGGACGCATTCCTCGACGAGGACCTCGTGGTAGCGCAGCTGGCCACGGACGTTCAGACGCTTCGCCCGGATCGCCGCGACGTGGTCGACGACCTCCTCGACGGTGGTGCAGCGGCGCACGTCGGCGCTGCTCGTCTCGTCGGCAGGCTTCACCACGCACGGCAACCCGACCTCGCGCGCCGCCTCCGCGGCCGCCTCGGCGCCGTCCACGGTGCGGAAGGCGGGCATCGGGACGCCGAGCTGCGCGCAGCGCCGCCGCATGTACACCTTGTTGCGCGCGATCCGGACGCTCTCCGGGTCGGCCGTGGGCACACCGAGCTCGGCGGCCGTGCGCGCGGCGATCAGGATCTCGTACTCCGCCATGGAAAAGAACGCCGAGAACGGCCGCCGCCGGTGCACCTCGCGCGCCCGCTCCAGCAGCGGAGCGAACTCGTTCGTCTGGCAGTACTCGATCTCGTCCACGTAGTCGTCCAGATATCGAGCACCGCCCGGCACGGACAGGTACCGGTCGATGCCCGAGCTGAAGAACGTGACCCGGCAGCCGAGCTGCCTGGCGACGCGCAGCCCCTCGAAGCCCGATCCTGACAGGTTCGACTCGACGATCCCGACGTGCCTCGTTTGCGCGGACACGTCAACCCGCCGCCGCGGTCGCGCGGTCGGATTCGAGGGCCGACAGGTCGGCGTAACGCTCCCGAAGCTCCCGCTTCAGAACCTTGCCGGTGACGCCCACCGGGTAGTCCTCGTCCGACTGCGCGACCTCGAGGAGCGCCAGCGTGGGATGGCCGGCCAAGCGGAGTGCGTCGTTCGCGGCCCCGAGCAGCTTCTCGGCCTCGGGACTCTCGAGCGTCGAGCGGACGACCGCGACGGCGACGGTCCCCCCGTCCTGGCTTCCGGCCACGACGGCGCAGTCGGAGATCTCGGGGACGGCGCTGAGCACAACCTCTTCCATGAACACCGAGTAAGCGGTCCCCGCGCCGGTGTGAATCGCGTCGACCGCGCGGTCGACCTGGAAGAAGGACCCCGCTTCGTCGCGATACGCGATGTCGCCGGTGAGCCAGTAGCCGCCGAGCTTGTACCGGTACGTCGTGTCGGAGTCGTTCCAGTAGCCCGCCGTGATCGCCGGGCCCTTGGCGCCGAGGAACCCGAACTCGCGGGGCACCGCCTCGGTTCCGTCGTGACGGAGGATCGCGACCTCCGCGACGCCCGTGGGCCGGCCCACGCAACGTTCCTTGCCCTCGGACGCGAGCGTGCTGATGTGCAGGAGGACGCCCCACCCGAGCTCCGTCGTCCCCAGCCGGTCGTAGAACTGCGCCGGCGGCAGGTGCGCGCTGCGCTTGCCGAGGATCGTCTTGATGTGCGCCTCGTGAATCGCGTCGCCCATCGTGACCCACACGTTGACCGAGTCGAGCTCGCCCTCGGCCACCTCGAGCGCGGCCAGCTCTCCGTACGCGTGCGCGAAGGCCATAACCGAGGTCGGCCGGTGCTCGCGCACGGCGGCCTGCAGCTCGCAGCCGCTCGGGTCGTAGAGCGGAACGAGTGGCGTTCCGCACAGGATCGCGTACGACGAGTACGCGATGCAGCCGAGGTGCGACTGCGGCAGCGCCGTCATCATCAGCGCACCGGGGAGCTCGGTATGGCTGAGCATGCGGAAGCGCGGACCGGCGACGCTCGACCGGTGCGTCTGCACCACCGGCTTCGGGCGCCCGGTCGTGCCCGACGAGTGGAGGATGGATACGGGGTCCTCGGGCGCGTGCTGGAAGCGCGCCGCGTCGGGCAGGCGACTCGCGGGCGGCGCCGGCAGCTTCTCGGCCACCTGCCTCCACCGCATCTCCTGGAGCGCGCGCGGATCCTCGCGCCAGAGCTTCTGCAGACGCTCCCGGCTCGTGTAGATGCCGACCGGCGTCGTCTGCCGGCAGAGCGCGGTCACGTACGCGCTCGACGATCTGCTGTTGACGAGGACCGGGATCGCACCGATCTGCGACAACGCGAGGAAGTGGACGGAATACGCGAACGTGTCGTCGAGATACACAGCGACGCGATCGCGCGGCCTCACCCCCTGCTCGCAGTACCAGACGGACCAGCTCTGCGCGAGCCCGTCGAGATCCAACAGGCTGAGCTCGTGGAGCGGCTTCCCGTCGCTTGCGACGAGCGGCCGGACGGGACGGATGAACGGCATCTCGGGATGAGGGTTCGCGGCGAGGGCGGCCTGGAGCAGGTTGCCGCCGCCGAAGCCGTCGTCGTGCGCGAGCGTGTACCGCTGCGCCTGAGTGAGCACGGTCGGGGCCGTGGACGTCGTCATCGGTTCACCTTTCGTGGATCGCACTTGTCGAGAACGAGCGGCCGGCGGTCGGTCGCAGCGACGCTCGGATCGTTCGGAAGACCTGCTCGCAGACGGCTCCGTGATGCGCGGCGGTGCCGTCGAGGGTGTCGCCCAGCCGCGCGAGGATTGCGCCGAAGTCGGCCTCGCGACCCTCCTCGACGACGTCGGCGAGTCGGCGGACGGCCGCGGCGAGCGCCGCGCGTGCGTTCCGTGCGTGCGGATTCGCGGCCTGTACGTCCCAGTACGTCTTGCATTCCCCGGAGCTGATTCGGGCGAGCAGAGCGAGCAGAGCGAGGTACGGCGGCGGCGCCGTCTCGCCGAGCTCGCCGATCGGCAGGTCGAGGTCGGCAAGCGCGAGGCCGAACGCGAGCACCGCTGCATGTGTGAGCGCCTGAGTGGCGCTCGCCAGCCGGTCGTGCTCGTCTGGGGTGAGGCGCACGACACGTCCGCCTCGTCGGCCGATCAGACGCAGCAGCGCCTGCACGCGCAGTCCGTCGCGCACGACGACCGCAGCGATGGTCCCGCCGTCGATCCCGAGGGACGGAGCGAACATCGGATTGAGGCTCACGACCTCGAAGTCGGCGGCATGCGCGGCGAGAGTCATGACGATCCGGCTCTTGACGGAGGTCGTGTCCACGAGGAGCGCGCCGGGCCCGAGCGCCGCGGCGACGCCTTCGATGGCCGCGAGCGCGACCGGCTCCGGCACGGCGAGCACCACCAGCTCCGCCCGCCGCAGCTCGGTCCGGAGCCGCGTACCGATCTCCATGATGTCGCCGCACTCGAATGCAGACAGCGCGGCGGACCCCTCGCGAGGCTCACGCACGTCGACGATGCACACCTCCGCGTCCGCGGACAGCAGCAGGTCGACGAACATGCTGCCCACCGCGCCCGAGCCGCCGACGACGACGCAACGACAGCCCGGGAACGAGCTCGCCGTCGTCACCGGAGTCCTCCGGCGGCGTGGCCGAGGAGCGCGGTGACCATCGCCCGCGACTTGACAACCGTCTCCTCGAACTCCTCCTCGGCGTCGGAGAGCGCGACGACCGCACCGCCCACGCCGAAGCTCACACGGCTGTCGGTCGCCGTGAGGGTGCGGATGACGATGTTCAGATCGGCTGCGCCGCTGAGACCGAACCAGCCGAGCGTTCCCGAGTAGAAGCCGCGCGGACCGGACTCGAGCCGGTCGATGATCTGCATCGTCCTGATCTTCGGTGCACCGGTCATCGATCCGCCCGGGAACGTCGCCCGCACGCAGTCGACCGCCGAGACGCCCGGACGAAGCGTGCCGCAGATCGTCGAAACCAGCTGGTGCACGGGTGCGTACGTCTCCACGTGGAAGAGTCGCGGGACATGCACCGAGCCGACCTCGCACACCGTGTTCAGGTCGTTGCGGATGAGATCGACGATCATCAGGTTCTCCGCCCGGTCCTTGTGCTCGTTCTCGAGCTCCCGGCGCAGCGCCTCGTCCTCGGCCGGTGTCGCGCCGCGGGGCCGGGTGCCCTTGATCGGCTTCGACTCGACGACGCGATCACACCCCACGGTCAGGAAGCGCTCGGGAGACGCGCACAGCACGGCGGCGTCAGGGAACTCGAGCAGCGCTCCGTACGGCACCGGGCTGATCCGTCGCATCCACGAGTACGTCCGCATCGGGTCGATCTCGACGTCGGCGGTGATCGTGTTGGTCAGGCAGATCTCGTACGACTCGCCTTCGTAGATCTCGTTCATGCATTCGTCGATGCAGCCGAGGTACGCGCTCTTGTCGTGACGGAGGTTCATCAGGTGCTGGACGCGCGGATCGGTCATCCCGACCAGCCCCTCGGTGGCGGCGGCCGGTTGCCCGTCGACCTCGCCGGTCGGCAACGCGAGCACGCGCCGGCCCGCATTCTCCAGCCACTCGCTCGCAGCGGCGTCGGAGCCACCGGCGCCGAGCGCGAGGAGGTAGCACGTGCCCTCGAGATGGTCGATGGCCAGCATCCGGTCGACGAACAGGAGCGCCACGTCGGGCGTGCCGGAACGATGGGCGGCGTCGCCGCCCGTCTCGGCCTTCAGCTCGTAGCCGAGGCAGCCCACGTAGCCCAGGTTGAAATCGAACGGCAACCCGTCCGGCGTCGGCGTGGCCCGCCGCCGAAGCTGGTCGTCCAGGTAGTCGAAGAACGGCTGCTCGATGCGCGTGTACCCCCCGGGGCGGCTGACCTCGACGACGCCGGCGGCGACGTCGTACGTCACGTATTCCGCGAGCGGGCCGGAGCCGTCGCCCATGAACGAGAACCGGGACAACCCTTCGATCACCGCGCTGCTGTCGAGCCAGAAGCGGTGCGCATGGTCGGAGAAGATCTCGCGGTACGCGGCCTCGGCGTCCGGCGCAACCGGCAGCTTGCGGAAGTGGACGCGGTACCCGTTCTCGTCAGTGGACGGCAGACGCCTCGTCCGCCCGGCGGATCGCACGAGATCACGGAAGTTCGCGAGCATCTCTCGCCCGTACTCGGTGCTGATCGACTCGGGGTGGAACTGCACGCCCCAGAGCGGCTCGGAGCGATGGCGAACGCCCATCACGACGTCGTCCGTCGTCCAGGCCACGACCTCGAGCTCGTCGGGCACGTCGGTGACCGCGAGCGAGTGGTAGCGAACGGCGGAGAACGGCGAAGGCAGGCCCGCGAACAGGTCGACTCCGGTGTGGTGCACAGGCCAGATGCGGCCGTGCATCGGCTCGGGAGCGTGGTCGACGACGCCGCCGAGGAGGTGGCAGATCCCCTGATGCCCGAGACAAACGCCGAGGATCGGCAGGCCGCTCTCCCGGATGACACGGGCGCTGACGCCGAAGTCCACCGGTCGCTCGGGTCTGCCCGGCCCCGGCGAGATGACGACGGCGTCGAAGTGCTCGAGCTCGAGCTCCGACCAGGCGGCGTCGTTGCGAACCACCGCGGGAGGCCGCCCGTTCACCTCTCCGAGCAGCTGATACAGGTTGTACGTGAACGAGTCGTAGTTATCGATCAGAAGCGTTCGCATGTGCAGGCGGGGCTCCCATGACGAGGGTCTCGAGCCGGCAGGTCTCGTCGATGATCAGGTCGTAGAGACGGCGCAAGAACTCGCCGTCGATGCCGTGCTCGGCGGCGTAGCGCGCAGCTCGCTGCTGGACGACGCCGATGCGGTGCGGCTGCATCATCGGCACCCCGACTCGCCGCTTGACGACCGCGATGCTTCGGCAGCACTCGAGGCGCTCGCACAGCCTGTCGAGCAGGAGCTCGTCGATGCGATCGAGCTTCGCCCGCAGTGCCTGCAGGTCGTCGGAGGGATGTTCGTGCGGAGCGGTCATCGGATTGCACCGGAAAAGAGGCGTCAGCTGTCCGTGGTGATACGGCGAATCACGCCGCCAGCGTGGTGTCGGAGCAGCCGCCGAGCCCGAAGTCGTTCAATGCGTCCTCGAGTCGCTCGAGCAGGCACGAGACGTCGTGCTCGGTGAGCGCTCCGAGGTGTCCGACGCGGAACGCGCGCCCGTGCAGCGGCCCGACCCCGTCTGCGACCACGACTCCGTACCGGTTCTTGAGCCGGGCAAGGAACGCGCCCAGCTCGGGTGCCGACGCGAACGGCGAGTAGACGGCCGTCACGATCTCGCTCGGCGGCCCGCCACGCGCGACCGGCTCGAGGCCCAGGGCCGCCAGTCCGGCTCGGATCCTCGCGGCGTTGCGACCGTGTCGCTCCCACACCGCCTCGCGTCCTTCGGCTCGGAGCAATGCCAGCCCCTCGCGAAGTCCGTACATCGCGGGCAGCGGCGGTGTCGTGTGCGTAAGGCCGCGCTCCTGCTGCCTCTTCTGTAGCGCGAAGTCGAAGTACACGCGGGGACTGGTCGAGTGCGCCGCGGCGTGCAGCGCGTCCGGGCTCACCGCCGTCATCGCCAACCCCGGCGGGGCCAGCCAGCCCTTCTGCGACGCGAACACGACGACATCCGCGCCTAGCGCCTCGATGTCCAGCGGATGGGCGGGCGCGCCGCTGATGCTGTCGATCGCCAGCAGCCGGCCGCGTTCCTTGACGATCGCCGCGAGCGGCGTGAGCTCGTTCCGAACCCCGGTGCTCGTCTCGTTGTGCGTGAGAAACACCGTGCCGACGCGGGGGTGGCGCTCGAGCGCATCCGCCAGAGCCGCGGGATCGATCGCGTGTCCCCACTCGGCATCGAGACGGACGACGTCGACGCCGTAGGCGAGCGCGATCCGCGCCCACAGCTCCCCGAACCATCCCATTGTGCAGAACAGCGCCTGATCGTTGGGATTGAGCAGGTTCGCGACCGCTCCTTCGAGCGCCCCGGTCCCGCTCGCCGACATCAGCAGAATGTCGATGTCCGAGCTGAGCCACTGCTTGAGGCCCGATATGCACTCGGCGAGCAGCTCCGCGAACTCCGGCCCCCGCGGATTGATCATCGCGCCCCCGACCGCCTCGCGTACCGAGTCCGGCAGGGGGCAGGGACCTGGCACGAAGAGATCTCGACTCACGTTGCTAGAGAGCGCGGGACAGGCGCGGGTGATACGCCTGGTCCGAGCGGAGTCGCACCACCGCGAGCAGTACGGGACGCTGGCACACGATCTGGGAATCACGCTGCGCGCTGCTTGTACGTCCGGTCGTCGGAGCCGTAGTAGAACGGGTGGTAGAAGGCGTCGAGGGCGTTCGCGCGATCGGTGGGGACGACGAAGAAGTCGCCGGTGCTCTCGTCGCGGACCTCGATGTGGACGGAGTCGGTCGGGGGGTCCCAGACCAGCTGGACGTGGAGACCTCCGCTTCTGCGTTCGTGCAGAACCTGGATGCTCATGGCGTGCACCTTCCGGGATCGTTGCTGCGGCAATGACTCCGGGCGCGTCTTCATGCAGCGGAGTCGTCGTGGATGAGGACCGTGAGCGCGCAGTCGTGCCGGAGGCGTTCGAGTCCGCGGTCACGGGTCGGGCCGATCGAACCGACCGGCATGTCGAGCCGCGACGAGATGTCGGCGTAGCTCGTGCCGGGGGCGGCCAGTAGGGTGGCGAGGAGCCGGCGTTGCCGGGACGGGAGCCGGCGGACCGCGGCCCGCAACGCTTGCTGGCGTTCGGTCTCGATCACTATTGAGTCGGGCTGGGCGCCGACGGGTGCGGCGGGGACGGGTGGGTCGTCGGTGAGGACCTCGCGCACCTGTCGCTGCAGGCTGCGCAGCGCTTCGCGGCGGACGGTGACCATCAGCCACCCACCGATCGCCTCGGGCTTCTTGAGCTGATCGATGTGGCGGAAGGCGGCCAGCCAGGTGTTCTGAACGACGTCATCGATGTCGACGTTGGCGAGTCGGAAGCCGTGGGCGGCGGCGCGCAACGCGGGCGTGAACCGCTCGACGAGCGCCTGCCACGCGCGTTCGTCACCCGCTGCGGCGGCGCGGGCGAGCGGCGCGACGGCTGCGCCGTCACCACCGCCGTCACCACCGCCGTCGGTCGCCGGCCGGGCAGGGCGGGTGCGGACGAGCTGCAGCTCGAGCTGGTCGGACATGGCGGCGGTGCTCCTTCGGTGTCAGCGGCGCCAGCTTGCGGCGCCTGTCGATTACCACCCACGACCGTAGGCGGCGGGTGCGCCGTTGGCAGCGGGGAAATGCCTACTCGATCCCTACCCTTGCGACCCGGCGGCTTCCGGCCCGGCGCCGGAAGAACACGAGCCGCTTCGGCGTCTTGCTGGCAGGAGCACCGTGGATCTCGAGCTCGCCGTCGACTACTGCCCGCCGGATTCGGAGTGTCGAGCGATGCTCGTCGGCCGCTCGGTCGAGCGCGCCCGCATCGATGCGCTGCTCGACTCGGCGCGCGCGGGCCGCAGCGGCGCTCTCGTCGTGCGCGGCGAACCCGGCATCGGCAAGAGCGCTCTGCTCGCCTACGCGGAGCAGCAGGCGGATGGGATGCGCGTGCTCCGCGCACGCGGCGTTGAGGCCGAAGCCGAGCTCGCGTTCTCCGGGCTCTACGAGCTCCTTCGCCCCGTGCTCACGCTCGCCGCTGACATCCCGGAACGGCAGGCGGCCGCCCTGCGGGGTGCTTTCGGCCTGGGGCCGCCCGTCGACTCGCGCCTGCTGATCGGCGCTGGCACGCTCAGCTGGCTGGCAGCGGCGGCCGAAGAACGGCCGCTGCTGTGTCTGATCGACGACGTGCACTGGCTCGACGCGGCATCCGCTGACGCGCTCGTGTTTGCCGCACGTCGGCTCGAGGCAGACGCGGTCGCCGTGCTGTTCGCGGCACGTGACGGCGACCTGCGCACATTCGAGTCGCGAGGGATGCCAGAACTCGTCCTCCACGGGCTCGACCACGACGAGTCAATCGAGCTCCTGCGCTGGTATGGGCTCTCGCCGCGGGTCGTAACGGACCTGCACCGGGCGGCAATCGGGAACCCGCTTGCGCTGCTCGAGCTCCCCGCCGCCCTTAGCGACAAGCAGCGCGCCGGGCTGGAGCCGCTGCCGGAGCCGCTGCCGGTGACGAAGGCGATTCAGGCCGCGTATGCGCGCCGGATCGGCGCGCTGCCGGGGCCGACCCGCCGGGCGCTGGCCGTCGCTGCGGCCGAGCCGTCCGGCGATCTCGGCGTGATCGAGCGCGCGTGCGTGGCCGTGGGCGTCGACTCCCGGGCGCTTGCCGCCGCCGAGCACGCCGGGCTGATCGCAATCGTGGACGCGCGCGTTGTCTTCCACCACCCGCTCGTCAGCGGCGCCGCTTACCACGCCGTCTGGGCGAGCGTCCGACGCGACATGCACGCCGCACTCGCCGACGCCATCGGCTCCGCGGACCGCTCGCGTGAGGCCTGGCACCTAGCGCACGCCGCAGCCGGCCCGGATGAACGTGTCGCCGCGACGCTCGAGGAGGCGGCGCGAGCGGCGTATGCGCGCAGCGGCTACCGCTCGGCTGCGACCATGCTCGAGCGCGCGGCTGGGCTGACGCCGCCCGGGCCGCGCCGGGCCGAGCGGCTTCACTTCGCCGCGATCCTGCATTTCTACGCACACGAGATCGCGCGAGCGCTGAGGCTACTCGACGAAGCCGAAACCGCTTCGCCCGCCGACGGCATCGGCGCGCGCGTGCGGCTGCTTCGGCTCGCGCTGTGGTCCTACCGCGACCGGCGCCGTGCGGCGACGCTGCTGCTTGAGGAGGCACAACGCCACGTCGAGGGCGACCCGCGCATGGCGGCGCTCGCCGCCGCGCTGGCCGCCTCTTTCCGAGCGGACCTTCGCGACGGTCGCGGCGCGCTCGAGGCGGCGCGCCAGGCGCGCGAGTACGCGAGCCGCAGCGACCGGGGCGACGACGCCTTCGTGGCGGTGGGCGCCGGCAACGGGTCGGTGGCGGCGGGCCTTCCCGGCGAGGCTGGGCCGCTGCGCGAGCAGGCGCTCGCATTGTTCCGAGCGCGTGAGTGGCGCTATGACAACCCGGAGGACTGGGTGCAGGGCTACAAAGGGGTCCACGCGGGCGCGACGCTGTTGCTGCTCGGCGAGCACGAGACGCTGCGCGAGCGTGTCGCGTCGCTCGCCGCCGAGTTCGTCCCCGGGGACGAGGTCTCGCTGATGTTCGCGCGCAGCCTGCTCGGCACGGCCGACTACCTCGGCGGCCGGTGGGTCGAGGCGCGCGTCGCGATCGCCGAGAGTCTGCGGCTCGCGAACGAGATCGGCTGGCTCGGCCCACACGTGCACGCCTTCTGCGGGATCCTCGCGCACCTCGCGGCGGCGCAGGGAGCGGAAGAGGAGGTGCGCGCGCAGCACGGCGCGGCAGCGGGCAGCGCGAGCTTCGAGTGGGCGGCCTTCGTCGGGACGGGTGCGCTCGCGTTGCTCGCGCTCGGGCGCGGCGACTACACCGAGGCGGTCGACCGCTACGAGGCCGACGTGCTGCCGCTGGTCGGGCCGCTCGTGCTGTACCACGACGTCGCCGACGCGATCGAGGCGTACATCCGCGACGGCCGGTCGGCCGAGGCCGAGCGGTGGCGCGACGCGTTCACGGGCCAGGCATACGAGAGCGGATGGCCGTGGGCGCTTGCACGCGCAGCACACCTGCAGGCGTTGACGCCGGGCGGAGCCGACTACCAACAGCGATTCGAGGCAGCGCTCGACTGGCACGAGCGGGCGCAGCAGCCGTTCCTGCAGGCGCGCACGAAACTCGCCTACGGCGAATGCCTGCGCCGCGACGGGCAGCGGCGGAGGGCGCGCGAACAGCTCCGCTCGGCGCTCAGGACGTTCGAGACGCTCGGCGCCCTGCCGTGGGCGGAGCAGGCGGCGGCGCAGCTGCGCGCGACGGGCGAGCGGGTGCGGCGGCGCCACGACGCCGATACGTCGAAGCTCACCCCGCAGGAGCTGCAGGTCGCGCTCGTCGTCGCGCGCGGCGCGACGAACAAGGAGGCGGCGGCGCAGCTCTTCCTCTCGCCGAAGACGATCGAGAAGCACCTCGGCTCCGCCTACGCGAAGCTCGGCCTACGCTCGCGCGCCGAACTCGCGCGACTCTTCAGCGCGCGGGAGCACCAGGTCGCCTAGGCGGCTGCCGAGTGACGGCGGTGCGTGCCTCGTCCCTGGCCTGATCGTTCCCACGCCCACGCTGCCGATCCGGGGGTCGGTCGCGCGCGGAACGCCGTGAGCTCCCGGAGGAACGCGGGGAGCGTAAGCTCGATCACGCCAGCGGCTGCTAGCTCCGGCTCGCCATCGCACGGATCGCGCACGATTCGCACGTAAAGCGTCGTCGCGTCGCGCCACGGACGGAACTCGGTCTGCCCGGCACGCGCTTCTCGCCTTCGAGCGTCAGCCGGCGGCCGGCGCCGTCGCGGAAGGCGATCCGGTAGAGCATCTTGCGGAAGGCGGGGTCGGCGTCGTAGACGAACCGGTTGAACGTCCCTTGTCGACCGGGCCTTACCACCGACGATGCCGCCTGCGATCGTCCCGCTGATCGCCGCCTCGTGACGCGGATTGGTGAGGACGCTCCGGACGCCGTTTATCCGGATCGTCAGGCGCGCGACGAGCTCGCTGCCCGTGTCGCGGCCGACGACCACACCCAACTCCGGCTTCTCTCGCCCGCACGTGCGTACCCCTTCGCCGTCTCGGTGAGGCAGAGGCTCGTCGGGTCGTCCGGCCACCGCCAGGACAAGCAGGCCTGGCAGCAGCTGGTCGACCGCTACAAGAGCGGCCGGCGTCGCATCACCGCGACGACTGCCGAGATGCGAACGCGGCTGTCGGCGCGCGGTTCGCCAGAGCGACCTGGCCGCCGCGTATCAGGGAGCTGGCCCTCGGGCTCCTTGTCCTCGTAGAGAGCGCGACGCGGTTGACAGGCCCCTAACGGGCGAGGTGGCACGGGCCGAGACGCCGCCCGCCGACCGCGTCCTCGCGCTCTTCGAACGAGTGCAGATCGGTGTATCGCCGGGCCACCGACCTGCTCCGCCACGGCCTGGCCCGGCCACGGACGGAGTCGCCCAATACGTTCATTAGCGCGTCGTCGCTCGTATCAAGCAAGGCGACTCGCGCCTCTCATCGCACAAGTACGAGACACCGATGGCCGCCACAACACGCGCAATCACCGAGGAGACACTGTCGCATACCAACGACCTGTGCCTGACCGACCTCCTCCTCGAGCAGGCACGGTTGCACCCCGACCGCCTTGCCGTGGTCGCCAACGATCAGAGCCTCACCTATCGCAACCTGGCGGAGGCGAGCGCCGGGGTGGGCGCTCACCTGCG
>Ga0137372_10004904_pt1 | contig 13051 bp, 14 predicted proteins | sample SagtaG_6_FD_104911 | JGI IMG/M metagenome (GOLD analysis project Ga0137372, IMG submission 104911) | Vadose zone soil microbial communities from Sagehorn Ranch, Mendocino, California, USA - Sage1_R_60_16 metaG | ecosystem: Environmental > Terrestrial > Soil > Vadose zone | place: USA...
CCCAGAGGTCCTCAACAGCGGGCCGGAGTGACCCGTCGTTCCAGCGCTCCCCTGCAGCAATCGCAACCACCTTGAGGTCTGGGTCTCCGGCGAGGCGTGCGTTCACCCAATTCGCGGCCGCGAGTCTGTTGCGCAGAGACACCGCCAGCACGGTGGCTCCGCTGTCACTGAGCTGCTGGCAGATGGCTGAGCCGTTGGGCGACGGCAGTACCAACCGCTCGATCCCCTGTGCTTGTCGGATAGACACTGGCGACAGGCTCACGTCGCCGGGACCTGCTTCGGAGCGTCCGACTGCCAGCACAGCGTCGTACTGCTTTGCATAGTCGGCAGCACTCTCGTCCCGCCAGCGGTACGGGTAGACGTCGATGCCGCAGTCCGCTGCCACCGTCACACTCGTCGTGAAGGACAGTACGTCGACGATCGCTATGATGCCGCCAGGCACAGCGGCCGCGCCCGACGGCCCCCAATCGAATCCGACACGGAAACCGTCCTGCGCGTAAGGGCTGGTCACTCCGTGGATGATGCCGCTCGGTGACCAGCCCCTCAAGCAGGTTTCAGCTCAACGCGTCGGCGGCCGTCGGCGAGGAGTCGCGCAGGAACGTCGCGCAGCGCTCGGCCTCGTCCTTCTCGTCGATCGCCGCGGCCGCCTTGCCCAGCGCCGCCAGGCAGCGCAGGAACCCGCGGTTCGGCTCGTGCTCCCACGGCACCGGACCGTGGCCCTTCCAGCCGTTGCGCCGGAGCAGATCCAGGCCGCGGTGGTACCCGGTCCGGGCGAACGCGTAGGCCTCGATCGTCCGGCCGTCCGCGAGCGCCGCCTCGGCCAGCTCAGCCCAGGCCAACGACGACGTCGGGAACTTGGCCGCGACGTCCACCGCGGCGGCCCCGGCGGCGAGTTCTGCGGTGGCCGGGTCGACGGGGAGTAGTGTCTCCGGTGGACCTGAGAGCAAATTGTTCAATTCCATAACCACATCTTCGCCGATCACGCAGCCGGCCCGGCACGTGACCGCCTGACGAAATCCGTTGACCGTTCACCCACCGGACACGGATGCTTGAGACCCTGCGTCAATACCGCCGTGGTTCCCAGCTACGGCCGGAAGGAGGCACCGGATGAGCGTCATAGTCCTGAACGCGTCGTACGAGCCGCTGCACACCGTCTCGATCCAGCACGCCATCCGGATGCTGGTCCGTGAGGTCGCAGTGGTGGAAGAGGCGCACGGAGAGCGGACCATCGGCCCTTTTCCGGTCCCACGCGTACTGCGCCTGGTCCGGTATGTCGTGACCCACTGGCGCTACGCGGCCGGCCGGATGAAGTACAGCAAGCACGGGGTGTTACGGCGGGACAAGTTCCGTTGCGCGTACTGCGGGCTGGACAACGCCGACACCATGGACCATGTCCAACCCAGATCCAGGGGCGGCCGCACCGAGTGGCTGAACGCCGTGGCCGCCCATGCTGCCTGTAACGAGCGGAAAGGCAACCGCACACCCGCCGAGGCCGGCATGCCGCTCCTCTGGCAACCCTGGGTACCAACCCGCGCAGAGCTCGTCATATGAAATGACGGGCTTTTTTCATGCCCTCGGTGCGTAGCTCGGACCTTCTCCACAGCCGGCCGGTTCTCCACAGTTCGGCCTTTTTCTCCACAGTTTTGAAGACGTGGTGAGATCGGCGGCCTGATCACGGCACTTTCTAGGCATGAACCCTCAACTCGCCGTGATGGCCTCCATCCGCGGCGGGGTGTTCACCCGCGCCGACGCGCGTGCGTGTGGCTACCCCGACCCGGACATCGACACCCTGCTGGACTCCGGCGGCTGGCGCCGGATCCGGCCGGGCACGTATGCCTCGCACCGGGCGCTCACGCTCGTCACCGAGGAGGTGCTGCACCTGCGGAAGGTGTATCGCGTCCTCCGGTCCGGCGGCCCGGGCGTCGTCGCCAGCCACCAGTCGGCCGCGGCTCTGCATGCCCTGCCGGTCTGGGGACTCGACCTGTCGCGCGTACACGTCACGGCGTCGGACGGCAGGTCCGGCTGTCTCGGCGGAGTGCACCGGCACATCCGTGATCCAGTCGGCCCCGGAATCCAGCTGTGGAACAAGTTGCGCATGGTGTCGCCGGCGCGGGCCGTCGCCGAGGTGGCCGCGACCTCACCCGCAGCACCCGCTGTTGTCCTGACCGAGGCCGCCTTGCACGCCGGTCTGGTCACTCGGCGCACGCTGAAGCGCGCAACCAGCCTGCTTGTCCACGGCAACGACCGCGCGATTCAGGTGATCTCTCGCGCGGGCACGGAATCTGCCTCGGTTGCCGAGTCCCGCCTCCGCTTCATCCTCGCCGACGCCGGGTTGCCGACGCCTTCACCTCTGCCGCCTCCGGACATGGACTCACCAGACACCGCCGGTTCCTCAGGGGTCCGTACCCCGGTTGCCGCGGCGTCCTTCTGGTTCCCAGACGAACGCACCGTGCTGGAGTTCGAGCCTCGCTTTCCGTTCTGGTGTGAGGAATTCGAGCATGACGAGGAGTCAGGCCCGCCTCCACCGGTCTTCGATCCGGCCGCACCCGAGCCCGTCGAGCACTGCTGGATCTCTTGGTCCGACCTCGACGACCCCGGTCACGTCGTCGACCGTGTCCGATCCACCTTCAGCCGAGCATCCCGCCGTACTGGCATCAGGCACTTCGATCTCGCCCGCGCCCGGATGTGAGCGAGGGGCCCACCGCGGTCAGCGGTGAGCCCCTCGAAACCCCAGACCTGTAAGGAGAAACAGATGTCAGGCGTTCAGGGACGTCCCCGTGGAGCGGAGGCTCTCGCAGGCCTCGGCGACGCGCTTGGCCATGCCCTCCTCGGCCAGCTTGCCCCACGAGCGCGGGTCGTAGGCCTTCTTGTTGCCGACCTCGCCGTCCACCTTGAGCACACCGTCGTAGTTGGTGAAGAAGTGCGCCGCCGCCGGCCGGGTGAACGCGTACTGCGTGTCGGTGTCGACGTTCATCTTGATCACACCGTGGTCGACCGCGGCCCGGATCTCCTCCAGGGTCGAGCCGGAGCCGCCGTGGAAGACCAGGTCGAACGGGCGCTCCTTGCCGACCTTGGCGCCGACCTGGTCCTGGATCTCCTTCAGGATCTCCGGCCGGAGCTTGACCGCGCCCGGCTTGTAGACGCCGTGCACGTTGCCGAAGGTCAGCGCGGTGATGTACCGGCCGTTCTCGCCGGTGCCGAGCGCCTCGACCGTGGCCAGGCCGTCCTCGACGGTCGTGTAGAGCTTCTCGTTGATCTCGTTGGCGACACCGTCCTCCTCGCCGCCGACGACGCCGACCTCGATCTCGAGCACGACCTTCGCCGCCGCGGTCTTGGCGAGCAGTTCCTTGGCGATCTCCAGGTTCTCCTGCAGCGGTACGGCGGAGCCGTCCCACATGTGGGACTGGAACAGCGGGTTCTCGCCGCGGGCGACGCGCTCGGCGGAGATCTCCAGCAGCGGCCGGACGAAACCGTCCAGCTTGTCCTTCGGGCAGTGGTCGGTGTGCAGCGCGATGTTCACCGGGAAGTTCTTGGCGACCTCGTGCGCGTACGCCGCCAGCGCGACCGAACCGGTCACCATGTTCTTCACGGTCGACCCGGACAGGTACTCGGCACCGCCGGTGGAGACCTGGACGATGCCGTCCGAGCCCGCTTCGGCGAAACCGCGGATCGCGGCGATCAGCGTCTGCGAGGAGCTGACGTTGATGGCCGGGTAGGCGAAGCGGTTCTGCTTGGCCTTGTCCAGCATCTCGGCGTAGACCTCAGGGGTGGCAATAGGCATGTCTCGCGGTACTCCTCACAACACAGTTCCTGTGGATTGAGCTCCAGTATCACCGCCGGGCACTTCGTCGTACTCGGCGGCTCGCCTGCCGGACCGGCCCGGTGGCCGGGGAGCGATCGGCAGCGATGCAGACCAGTTGATGAACAGGACCGGTCCAGTTCGTTGCGGCCCGATGACGTCCGCGGGTCAGCCTCAGGCGGACCCGGAGCCGGACCTCGGGCCGCGCGGGGTCAGGGCCATGTGCAGCCGGTAGCGGTCGGCCCGGTAGGCCGACCAGGACAGTTCGACGACCTTGCGGCCGGCGAAGGTGGTGCGCTCGAGGACCAGCAGGGGTGCCCGCCTGGCCACGCCGAGAACCCGGGCGACATGACCGTCGGCGTTGTCCGCCCGGACGGTCTGCTCACCCGAGGTGACGACGACGTCGTACTCGCTGGCGAAGACGTCGTACAGGGTGCCGAGCTCACGGCCGAGCAGGCCTGGGAAGAGCGCGGACGGGTAGAAGCCGACCTCGTACGCCATCGGCGAGGCGTCGGCGGTGCGGAGCCGTTCGACCCGGATCACCTTGGTGCCCTTGGCGACCCGCAGGCCCTTCGCGGTCTCGTCGGACGCCTCGATCTCGGTGGCCGACAGCACCACCGTTCCGGGCTCCAGGCCGCGGGCCCGCATCTCCCGGGAGAACGAGGTGAGGTGCAGTTGGGAGTCGACCTGGGGACCGGTGACGAAGGTCCCCTTGCCGTGCACGCGTTCGAGCGCGCCGGACTCGACCAGGTCGCTGATCGCCTGCCGGACGGTCACCCGGGAGACGTTCAGTTTGTCCACCAGAGCCCGTTCGGAAGGGATCGGATCCCCTGGATGCAGCTCGACATCGATCAGCCGTTCCAGCACCGATCGGACCTGGGCCCGCTTGGTCGCCACCATCGAATCTCGATCCTCCAGACCTGGGCGGGCCTCGGGGGTGCCCCGAGGCGCCGCTCACTGCTATCGTGCGCAGCATACCTGTTAAGACCAGATAGGACCAGTGATCGTAGTGGTGTCTGTCCCCGCCGAGCTAACCCAGATGGCGCGCGAGATCGCCGAACAGCCGGCCGCGCTGGCCGCCACCTTCGAGCATGTCCTGCCACTGCGGCACGACATCACCCGGCTGGCCGCGGGGCGCCGGCACGTGATGTTCGTGGCACGCGGATCGTCGGACAACGCCGCCGTGTACGGCCGGTACCTGACCGAGATCCACGCCGGTCGGCAGGCCTCACTGGCCGCACCGTCCGTCGCGACCCTCTACGGCGCGAACCTCGACCTTTCGAACTCCCTCGTCGTCGCCGTCAGCCAGTCGGGCGCGACGCAGGAGATCGTGGACACCGCCGAGTGGGCCAAGCGCAACGGCGCGGCCGTTGTCGGGATCACCAACGACGGCAACAGCCCGTTGGCGTCGACGGCCGACGTCGCCCTGATCACCCAGGCGGGCAAGGAACTCGCCGTACCCGCGACCAAGACCTACACCACGCAACTCGCAGCGATCACGGTCGCCGTCGACGCGCTGGCGCAGAAGCCGGGCACCTTGGACGCCGACATCGCCCGCGTGCCGGAGGCCGCCTCGCAGATGCTGGAGGGTTCGGTCGAGGAGGCCGCGGATCTCCTCGCGGGCGCCCACGACGTGCTGGCCAGTGGACGCTGACTCACCTTCGGCACGACACTCGAGGTCGCCCTCAAGCTGGAGGAAACCTGCCTCCAGCCGGTGCGCGGTCTGTCGTACGCCGACCTGAAGCACGGCCCGATCGCCGTCGTCGACGCCGACCTGGTCACCATCCTGGTCGCGGCCGGCGAAGGCCCCGCACTTCCTGGCATGACGGAGTTGGCGGGCATCGTTCGGGAGAAGGGCAGCAAGATCCTCGGCATCGGCGGCGACCCGACGTTCGCCTCCCGCTGCGATGTCGACCTGGCCGGCCCCGACCTCCCCGAGACTCTCGCTCCCCTCGCCCTCGTCATCCCGGCCCAACGAGCCATCGAGTCCCTCGCCCGCAAGCTGGGCCTCAACCCCGACGCCCCCCGAGGCCTCCGCAAGGTCACCCAAACCGACTGACCGGCTCGCGGGCCGGGGACACACGGACTCCCGGCTCCAGCGTTTCACCAGGTCTCCAACTACAAGCGCTGACATCCGGCGAGCCCAGCCCGCGCGCTGGGCTCGCCGCACGGGCTGCTCCGGTTCTGAGCTCACGCGTCTATGGCTTCAGGTGGCTGTCGAAGTTCACGGAAAAGTGCTCATTTGGTGCGCACTTTGGCTGGAAAGGTGGGGGTCATCAGCCAGGAGTGAACCCGAGGAAGGGACTACCGAGATGTTGCGAGGATTCGCCACCGTCAGCTTCTACGCCTCCGACGTGAAGGCTGCCCGTGAGTGGTACACGAAACTGCTCGGCATCGAGCCGTACTACGCCGTACCGACCGCCGACGAACCGGCGTACGTCGAGTTCCGGTTCGGCGACTTCCAGTGCGAGCTGGGGATCATCGACGCCAAGTACGCGACGCACCCGGTAGGCAACGGACCGGCCGGCGCGATCATCTCCTGGCACGTCGACGACCTGGAGGGCGAACTCGAGCGCCTTCTCTCCTTCGGCGCGACCCTGAACGAAGGCATCGTCGAACGCGGCACCAACACCGGCTTCCGCACCGCCTCAGTCGTCGACCCCTACGGCAACATCATCGGCATCATGAACAACCCGCACTATCTACAGGTCCTCGCCGACCTGAAGGCCTGACGACCGCGATCGACCAACGGCGGCCGGTGGTGCGCCAGGGACGGGGTTAGAGGCGTCCGCGGTGGGTCAGGGCGGTGGTGATTTGGTCGGCGGCGGTGCGGAGGTGGGGGAGAACGTCGGCGCGGAGGGAGGTCGGAGTGGAGCGGGAGGCGTGGGCTGAGACGTTGAGGGCCGCGATCGCGCGGCCGCGGGCGTCGTGGATGGGGACGGCGATAGAGCGGAGGCCGAGCTCCAGCTCCTGGTCGACGAGGGCGTAGCCGTCGGCGCCGGCGCGCTTGATGACGTCGCGGAGTTTGTCGATCGAAATGACCGTGCGGTCGGTCAGGGGTTCGGGCTTCAGGGTGGAGAGGTACGCCGACAGTTCGCCGTCGGAGAGGCCTGCCAGGAGGACTCGGCCCATGGAGGTCACGTACGCCGGTAGCCGCGCGCCGACGCCGAGGGCGACCGTCATGATGCGGCTGGTCGGCACGCGGGCGACGTACACGATGTCCGGTAGGTCGAGGGTCGCGATGGAGCAGGACTCCTGGGTCTTCGCGCTGAGCTCCTCCATGAAGGGTCCAGCGAGTTCGCCGAGGTCGAGCGACGACAAGTAGGCCCAACCGAGCGCGAGCACCCGAGGGGTCAGCGAGAAGCGCCGGCCGTCGCTGCGGACGTACCCGAGCTCCTCCAGCGTGAGCAGGATCCGCCGAGCCGTCGCGGGCGTGATGCCGACGTCGCGCGCCACCTCGCTGAGCGTCAGCGACGGCGCGGCGGCCGAGAATGCGCGGATCACCGCGAGGCCGCGCTCCAGCCCTTGCAGGAACGTGCCTGTGGACGCCTCACCCGCCATCGGCTAGCCTTTTCGTTGAAAGAAGAAGTTTTCGCTCAGCGAAATCGTAGCGGAGCAGAGTATGCCAAGTCCAGTTCCACTCGGCGAAGCGATCGCGGCCCACGTGCACGACGGCGACACCGTGGCTCTCGAAGGCTTCACCCACCTCATCCCGTTCGCGGCCGCGCACGAGATAGCCCGGCAGGGCCGCCGGCACCTCACACTCGTCCGGATGACACCCGACCTCGTGTACGACCAGCTGATCGGGCTGGGCGTCGCGGACGAGCTGGTGTTCTCGTACGGCGGCAACCCGGGCGTCGGCTCACTCCACCGGCTGCGCGACGCGGTCGAGAAGCACTGGCCGCATCGGCTCGTCGTACATGAGCACAGCCATGCCGGGCTCGCCAATGCGTACGTCGCCGGAGCCGCCAGGCTGCCATTCGCCGTACTGCGGGGATATCGCGGCACGGATCTCGAGGAGCAGCGAGACATCATCAGCCGGGTCACCTGCCCGTTCACCGGCGAGGAACTGGCTGCGGTGAAGGCGGTGAACCCGGACGTGGCCGTTATCCACGCGCAGGTCGCAGATCGCGACGGCAACGTGATGCTCTGGGGCATTACGGGAGTTCAGCGTGAGGCGGTGCTGGCGGCGAAGCGGGCGATCGTCACCGTCGAGGAGGTCGTGGACAAGTTCCCCGAACGTACCGGCGCCGTGGTCCTGCCGAACTGGGTGTTGTCGGCGGTGAGCGTCGTACCTGGCGGAGCGTGGCCGTCGTACGCGGCCGGCTACTCCGTGCGCGACAACGACTTCTACACGCAGTGGGATGCCGTGTCGCGCGACCGCGCCGCATTCCTCGCCTGGGCGAAGGAGAACGGCCTGCCAACCGCCGATCACGCGGAAGAAGGCGAGCGGGAGGTAGGGGTTCGTGGTTGAGGTGTGGGATGCCGCGGAGATGATGAATGTGGCGGCGGCTCGGGAGTTGCGTGACGGGGATGTGTGCCTGGTTGGGGTTGGGCCGCCGAATCTGGCGGCCAACCTGGCGCGGCGGACTCATGCTCCTAACTGCCGGCTGGTGTACGAGTCGGGGGCGATCGATGCCAGGCCGAAGCGGCTTCCGTTGTCGATCGGGGACGACGACCTGGCCGCGACCGCGACCGCGGTGGTGTCGGTGCCGGAGATGTTCAACTACTGGGTCGGTGCAGGGCGGATCGATGTCGGGTTCCTCGGGGCCGCGCAGATCGACCGGTACGGGAACATCAATACGACCGTGATCGGCGACCACAGCAATCCCAGGACGCGACTGCCGGGCGCGGGCGGTGCGCCGGAGATCGCGGCCGCGGCCGGGCGGGTGATCGTGATCGTCAAGCAGTCGCCGCGAACGTTCGTCGAGAAGGTCGACTTCGTCACCTCCGTTGGGTACGGGCCGACCGGACGCGAGCGCCAGGCACGCGGCGCGGGGCCGACGCTCGTCATCACGGATCACGGCGTACTCGAACCAGATCCTGAGACCAACGAACTGACGCTGACGAGGCTTCATCCGGGCGTCACCGTCGAACAGGCCCGGAAGGCAACGGGCTGGGAGCTGAAGGTCGCCGACAGCATCAGACCCGTCGACCCACCGACCGACGTCGAACTGACCGCCCTACGCCGGCTGCGCAACCGGGAGACGGTCGATGCCTGAGCAGCGGTACGGCGGTCCAGAGCCGGCAGTCGCCGGACGCGGAAGGCTGAGTGACGGGTTTGTGCACACTCAGTTTCCGGGGCGGGTGGTGCTTGGAGCTGGGGCGCTTGATCAGGTGGCGGGTGAGGTTGAACTGCTTCGGCTGAGCAGGGTGCTGGTGGTGGCGTCCAAGTCTGCTCGGGATGCGGCGGATGTGGTCGAGGTTGGGCTGAAGGACCGGTTTGCCGGGCGGATCGACGGGGTGGCGCAGCATGTGCCGACAGAGACCGCCGAGAAGGCGCGTACCAAGGCGCGCGAGATTGGGGCAGACGGGTTGGTGGCGATCGGGGGTGGGTCGGCGATCGGGCTGGCGAAGGCGGTTGCGTTGACCAGTGGGCTGCCGATCGTCGCCGTACCGACGACGTACGCGGGATCGGAGATGACGCCGGTCTGGGGCGAGACGACGGGTGGGAGCAAGGCCACCGGGACTGATCTCAGGGTGCTGCCGAAGACGGTGATCTACGACCCTGTGCTCAGCCTGCACCTGCCGATGAAGGTGACGGCGCCGAGCGTCGCCAACGCGCTCGCGCATTGCGTGGAAGCGGTGTGGACGATCAAGGCCGATCCGATCACCGAAACAACAGCGGTCGAAGGAGCACGGGCACTCGCGACCGGGCTCAAAGCCATACTCCAGGCGCCAACAGATTTAGATGCCCGGAGCAACCTTCTGTACGGCGCCTGCCTGGCCGGCTCGGCTCTCGCCACAGCAGGAACGGGCCTGCATCACAAGCTCTGTCACCTCCTCGGCGGCACCTACAACCTCCCCCACGCGGAGACACACGCGGCAGTACTCCCCCAGGTGACCCGATACAACGCGCCCGCCGTACCGCGAGCCAAAGCCCGTCTGGAAGCAGCGCTCGAGACAGCAGACCTGGCGTCCGGCCTGTACGACCTGTTCACCCAAGCCGGAATCCCCACCAACCTGCGAGACCTCGGCCTCACCGAAGACCAAGCAGCGGAAGCCACCCACACCTTCAAGGAAACAGCCAATCCGATCCCCGTGACCGAGGAACTCGTCCACGACATCCTCACCCGCGCATGGGCCGGCACGCGGCCCGAAGGAGCGAGCCAATGAGATCCGCCTACCTACTCGACGCAGTCCGCACCCCGGTCGGCAAGTTGGGCGGCGCACTGGCAACAGCTCGCCCGGACGACCTCGCCGCCGCGACGCTCAAGGAGTTGATCCATCGCAACCAGATCGACCCGGCTGAGCTCGACGACATATTCCTCGGCAACGCGAACGGCGCCGGCGAGGAGAACCGCGACGTCGCGAGGATGGCCGCTCTGCTTGCTGGTTTCCCCACCAGTGTTCCCGGTACGACGGTCAACCGCCTCTGCGGCTCGGGCCTCGAAGCCGCGATCCAGGCGGCCCGGGCGATCGAGACGAACGATGCCGACCTGGTCATTGCCGGCGGCGTCGAGTCGATGAGCCGCGCACCCTGGGTACTCCCGAAGCCTGACAAGGCCTACCCCCACGGCAGCCTGACTGCCGAGTCGACCTCACTGGGCTGGCGGCTGGTCAACCCGAAGATGCCGAAGGAGTGGACGATCTCGCTCGGCGAGGCGACGGAGCTCCTGGCCGAGAAGTACAAAATCACCCGCGAAGCCCAGGACCTGTTCGCCCTGGAGAGTCACGAGAAGGCCGCCAAGGCCTGGGCCGCGGGCACCTTCGACGACGAGATCGTGCCGTGGGAGAGCCTCGACATCAAAGGACCGCCGCTGACCCGCGACGAGTCCATCCGCGACGGTGGCACGCCCGAGGTGATGGCAACCCTCAAGCCCGCCTTCAAACCCGACGGCACGGTCACCGCCGGGAATGCGTCCACGCTGAACGACGGTGCATCCGCCGTGCTGATCGCAGACGAAGGTACGGCGACTCGCCTCGGCACCACCCCGCTGGCGCGGATCGTCAGCAGAGCGGTCCACGGCGTCGATCCGCAGTACTTCGGAATCGGGCCGGTGGAGGCGTCGAACAAGGCGCTGCGCAAGGCCGGCATCGGCTGGGACGACCTGACCCTGGTCGAACTCAACGAGGCGTACGCCGCGCAAAGCCTTGCTTGCCTGCAGCAATGGCCCGAGCTGGACCGCGACAAGGTGAACGTGAACGGCGGAGCGATCGCCCTCGGGCACCCGCTCGGCAGTTCCGGCACGCGCATCCTCACCACTCTCGCGCACGAGCTCAGGAGGCGCGGCGGTGGATACGGACTGGCCACACTCTGCATCGGCGTGGGCCAAGGCCTTGCGATGGTGATCGAGGCATGACAACCAACGACCTGACCGGCGAGGTGGTGGCGAGTTTCGACCGGAGTCTCGAGCCACGGACGAAGGAAGTGATGAGCGCGTTGGTGCGCCATCTGCACGCGTTCGCTCGCGAGGTGGAGTTGACCGAGGAGGAGTACTTCACCGCGATCGATTTCCTCACTCGGACCGGGCAGATCTCCACCGGGAAGAGGCAGGAGTTCGTGCTGCTGGCCGACGTACTCGGGCTGTCGATGCTGACCGTCGGCCTCGGTAACCGGAAGCCGCCGGAGGCCACGCAGTCGACCGTGTTCGGACCGTTCTTCGTCGAAGGATCACCGGAGGTCGAGATCGGTGGCGACATCGCGAACGGCGCTCCCGGACAGCCCTGCCTGGTGACAGGGCGAGTCCTTGACACCAAGGGAGAACCGATCGCTGAAGCACTGGTCGAGACCTGGCAGGCCGACGACGAGGGCTTCTACGACGTACAGAAGGATCTCGACGAACCGCAGAACCGCGGCCATCTGACAACCGATGCTGAAGGCAACTACGCGTTCTGGTCGGTGAAGCCGGTCGCCTACCCCATTCCCGACGACGGACCGGTCGGCGAACTGCTCCGGGCCGGCGGCCGCGGGGCTATGCGCCCGGCCCACATCCATTTCATGGTCACGGCACCCGGCTACGCACGCCTCATCACCCACGTGTTCGCGGCCGGCGACGACTACCTCGGCAACGACGCGGTCTTCGGTGTCAAGGACTCCCTGATCGCCGACTTCACCGCGCACCAGGCCGGTACGACGGCCTCGGACGGCACGACGCCAGACCAGCCCTACTACACCGTCAACTACGACCTGGTGCTGGCCACCACCGAGGAAACAAGCTAGGCGGCGGCAGCTCGGACCTCACGCAGGATCCGGTCGAGGATCGCCGAGATCTCGGCGGTCTCGGCGTCGAGCAGGGTGATCAGTGCCACCCGCGACGTCTCCGAGCGCGCGTCCAGCGCCGCCGCGCTCAGGGCGCGCACAGTCCCGACCTCATGGACCAGTTCGTCCCAGAGAGAACTCATCAACGACCCCCTATGCCGACGCAAACCCGGTGTGCGCACCGCCCCACCGGAGCTTTCCCTCACCGGCACAACGCAGAATCCACCGTGGAAGTTACGGAATCAGCAACTTCCCTGTGCGGACCGTCACCGGGAGACGTGCTCTAGGGCTTCTGGCCGAAGGTGTGGCGGCGGATCCACGCGTGCATGGCGATCGCGGCCGCCGCGCTCGCGTTGATCGACCGGGTCGAGCCGAACTGGGCGATCGACAGTACGTCGGTGCAGATCGCATGCGCATGTGCGGTCAGCCCCGGCCCTTCCTGACCGAACAGCAAAACGCACCCGGCCGGCAGTTCGTACGTCTCCAGCGGCACCGACCCCGGCAGGTTGTCGATCCCGATCACGGGCAGGTTCCGTTCAGCGGCGTACGACGCCAGGTCCTCGAGGCGCGGGTGGTGGCGGACGTGCTGGTACCGGTCGGTGACCATCGCGCCGCGGCGGTTCCACTTCCGGTTGCCGACGATGTGGACCTCGGCGGCGAGGAACGCGTTCGCGGTCCGGACGACGGAGCCGATGTTCAGGTCGTGCTGCCAGTTCTCGATCGCGACGTGGAACGGGTTCCGCTGCCGGTCCAGGTCCTCGACGATCGCCTCGAGCTTCCAGTACCGGTACTTGTCAACCACGTTGCGCCGGTCGCCGCCCGCGAGCAGC
>Ga0137372_10004919_pt1 | contig 13037 bp, 13 predicted proteins | sample SagtaG_6_FD_104911 | JGI IMG/M metagenome (GOLD analysis project Ga0137372, IMG submission 104911) | Vadose zone soil microbial communities from Sagehorn Ranch, Mendocino, California, USA - Sage1_R_60_16 metaG | ecosystem: Environmental > Terrestrial > Soil > Vadose zone | place: USA...
GTTCAGAGCAATGGCCACCCGGGGTATCGGTTGCGCTGGAGCCAGGGTTTAGGCGCGCCGAGCTCTCAGCAGGTGAGGCACGGTGCGATGTAGGTGGAGCACAGCGCGATCTGCTGGGTCGCGGATCGAGCTCACGCGGCAGATGGCTTGATCGGCGCGAGGCGTGGTGACAGCCCTCAGGTCTGTCCAAGCGGTGACGTCGCGGCCAGAGCGGACAGGACGATAGGACGAAGCTTCATGCGACTACTCCCCGTGTCAGCGGCACCGATCCTCACGAGCACCGACTGTGACTGCACGCTAACCCACAATCACCGGGGCGGACAAGTGCTTGTTTGAACCGTGATCTGCCGACTCGCGCTGCCCGAGCGTCGGATGATGGAGACGGGGCTAGCCGAGCTCCTTGCTCACGGCAAGTTCATTCAGAACGCCGGGCCGGCCATGACTGCGCGCCGAGGTGGGGATTTTCGTTGCCGATGGCCACGATGATGAGTCGGGCTCAGTTGTCGGCGGACCGCCCATGAGGACCGGATTGATTCACAGTGCCGAACGACGTTGGGAATGCGGCGGAAGGGGTCGGCCACGCCGCGGGGCATACCTCACCGCCGCGGCCGACCCAGGTCTTGCTTGGACCGCACGCCATCGGGGACCGATGGTGATCATGCGGTGTCGGGCGTCAGCCCACCAGGATCGACAGAATGACCTGCAACGTGTCAATGATGTCCTGCAGCACCGCGCCCACCTCCTTGTTTCTGAAGGGAATTGCTTACGGCAACAAACTAGACCGGCCACTACGCGCCGTGCAAGAACCGCCACTACTCGTAGCGTTTCGGTTGGACTACAGCAACTTCACACTAAATAGATGCCCACGACAACATCTGCCCTCTTAGTGGCTGACGGCAAACTTATAGACCTACAGGTCCCTTACGTCTATACAAGAGCCGTTGGGTACGGGCCGGGCCAGGAGAGACCAGATAAGGGCAGCGGCTTCGGTCGGGGTGCTGAGGGCGCCGGTGCGTTTGAGTTCGTGGAACCGCTCGACCGCGGGGAACGCCTGTTCATCGGTTCCCCGTATTTCGGCTTGCATGGCGGTGTCGACGACACCGGGAGCGACAGCTATCACCCGGCACCCTCCGTCAGGCCGCGCATCTTGCTCGGCGCCGACCGTGCGCACCCACTGCTCGACACCGGCTTTCCCCGCGTTGTACGACGACCAGCCGGCGTACGGCGTCTTGGCCGCCCCGGACGACAGCATCACCAGGTGCCGCTCACACGTCAGGTCGGCTGTCGCCGTGAGGAACGCTTGCCCGAGCACCTGCGGCGCAGCCGTGTTCAGCAGCACCGCCCGCGCGTACTCCTCGCTGTCGACGGCATCCGCCGGACCGATCGGCGTGACCGTGCCGGCGTTGTGGATGAAGATCACCCGCTCACCGTCGTACCCAGCAAGCTCCTCCTGGAAGTGCTGTTCCACGCGCACCCAGTCGGCCGGATCGGATAGATCCACCTTGAAATGCTCCGCGGGTCCGCCGCCGCGGCGCGACAGGTCGATCACCCGCGCGTTCGCGAACGGCACGGCCGCGGCCAGCGCCGACCCGATCCCGGCTGAGGCTCCCGAGATCCAGATCAGCGATCTGGCCGCCGTACGTGCGCTGGAATTCACTTGCGCCAGGAGCGGGCGACGGACAGGAAGATGTCGTTCGCCTCGCGTTCGCCGATCGTGATCCGGGCGCCGTCGCCCGGGAACGGGCGGATGGACACGCCCTCCGCCTGCACCGCCTCGGCGAACGCGACGGTGTCGTCGCCGAGCGCCAGCCAGACGAAGTTCGTCTGCGTCTCCGGTACATCCCACCCGGCTGCCCGCAGCTCTTCGACCACTCGGCTCCGCTCGAGCACCAGCGCGTCGACCCGCTGGAGCAACTCGTCCTCGACCTTCAGCGAAGCGATCGCGGCCGCCTGCGCGATATGGCTGACGCCGAACGGCAGCGCGCACTTGCGGATCGCCGCCACCACCGACGGATGCCCGACCGCGTACCCGACCCGGAAGCCGGCCAGGCCGTACGCCTTGGAGAAGGTCCGCAGCACCACGACGTTCGGCCGGTCCCGGTACACGTCGATCCCGTCGACGACGTCGGGCTCGCGGACGAACTCGCGGTACGCCTCGTCGAGCACGACCAGGACGTTCGACGGTACGACGTCCAGGAACGCGAGCAGCTCGTCACGTCGTACGACCGGTCCGGTCGGGTTGTTCGGCGTACACACGAGAACGACCTTGGTCCGCTCGGTGAGCGCGGCCTCCATCGCCTTGAAGTCGTGCCGGGCGTCGTCGGTGAGCGGCACCTGGACCGAGGTCGCGCCGGTCAGCTGAACGGCGATCGGGTAGGCCTCGAACGAGCGCCACGCGTAGACCACCTCGTCGCCCTCGGCGCACGCGGCCTGCAACAGGTGATACAGCAGTGCAACGGATCCGGTCGCCACCGCGAGGTCACTCACCGGTACGCCGAAACGCGCCGACAACGACTGGAGCAGGTCCACCGCGCCCATGTCCGGGTAGCGGTTCATCTGCGCCGCGGCCTCGGTGGCGGCGGCGAGCACGCCGGGCAACGGCGGGTACGGGTTCTCGTTGCTGGACAACTTGTACGTCGGCCGGCCATCGGTGGGCGCGGGCGGACGACCGGGCTTGTAAGCCGGCACATCGTCCAGGCACGCGCGGAACCGAACCTCATCCTCAGCGCTCATGCCCGCAGGCTAGCCCCAACCCCTCCCGGTAACCACCCTCGCCGGAGCGACCTCCATCACCCCGGCGGATGGTTTGACTCGGATTCACTCTGGCCTCAAACTGACTGATTGTCGGACAATCAGGGGATCCGTCAACGGGTCTCAATGTGAGGTGAGGGGTGTTCATGGGTCAGCCGCTGCAGTGGGGTCGCCGGTATCTGATGGTCCGTCCGGATCACTTCCGGGTCGACTACGTGATCAACCCGTACATGTCGACCCACGAGCAGCCCGACCCCAAACTCACGCTGAAGCAATGGGAGTCGCTGCGCCAGGCAATCATCGATGCGGGCGGCGAGGTCGACGTACTCGCGCAGCGGCCGGACTCACCGGACATGGTGTACGCGATGAACCTCGGGTTGGCGACCGCCGACGGCCGCGCGATGCTCTCGCACATGCGGTTCGAGCCGCGCCGGAAGGAGTCGCTGACGTCGGCGGACTGGTTCACCGGGCACGGGTTCGCGCTCGGCCGGACGGGGTCGGACGGGGTCGGGGCGCACTTCGAGTCCGGGGACGCGTTCGTGTTCGGCGACAGCCTGGTCGTCGGCTACGGGCCGCGCACGGACGAGGCGGCCCTCAACCACCTGGCGACCGAGTGGAACATCCGGGTCCGCGGGCTGCGCATCACCCATGAGGGGATGTACCACCTCGACCTGCCGTTCTGCCCGGTCGACAGCACCCACGCGATGGTCTACCCGGTGGCGTTCGACGCGGTCAGCCAGGCGGAACTGTTCGGCATCGTGCCGGATCCGATCGTGCTCACCGACGAGGAGGCGTTCGCGTTCAGCGCCAACTCCATCGTGGTCAACGAGACGATCATCATGCCGGCCTGCTCCCCGCGTCTGCGCGAGATCCTGACCGGCCTGGGCCTCCGCGTCGTCGTCCTCGACCTCACCGAGTTCCACAAGGCCGGCGGCTCGGCCCGCTGCCTCACCAACCCGCTCGACTTCGACCTCACCCAGGCAGCCGCCCCCGGTGGCGAGCTCATCCTGCCCTGAGCACGCAGAACCAGCTGGTACGACGGTTTGGCCGTCGTACCAGTTATTCGGTGTAGATGATTTCCAGGTTCTCGGGGTGGTAGCCGTGGCCGTTGAGCCACTCGAGGGCCTTCTTCTTGCCTTCTGAGTCGGTGATCTTGATGTAGAAGGCGAGGTACTCGGGGTCGCCGCGATGGGCCACGGAGACGCCCTGGTTGACGGTGAAGCCTGGGCCGATGTACGGCAACTCCTGGAGGATCGGGTACTTCGCCTCGAGGCGGCGGCTCATTTCGTCGAAGCGGCGGCCGGCCTCGGCCTCGGCCTCGAGTTCCTCCTCCGGGTGCGACTTCTCCCAGGCACGGCCCTCGGAGTTGTTGGAGAACAGGAACATCTTGTAGCTGGAGTCCTGCTCGATGTCGACGGTTTGGGTGTAGGTCTCGAAGCCGCGCCGCTCGCCGGTCAGCGTGTGTCTGCCCTCCTTGACCTTGATCTCACCGTTCGCCGGGATCTGCTTGCCGTCAAGGCTCAGGGTGAGGTCGTTCGGGACCGACGTGATCGTCAGCTTGTGCTCCGGGTTGCCGCGGAACGCGAGATACCCGCCGAGCAGGATCAGCGCGATGACGACAACCGTGCCACTGAGCACGAACAGCCGCCGGTTCTCGTCCATCGGTCCTGCTCTCCCTTACTTCTTGATCCGGGCCACGGTGTAGGGCCCGCGCGGGTCGTTGAAGTACACGTAGGCCGCCTCCGGCGTATGCCCGGGGGAAGTGGCGGTGTTCAGCGAGGCGGACGCCGCGTTGTACGTCTTCCCGTCGCCACCCTTGTAGGGGCCGGTGTAGATATACGTGTGCCCGTTGTTCACGAAGATGTCCCCGGGTTTCAGCTGTCCCTCGTTCGTGAAGTTCTCGAACACCTGGTACTTCGGGGAACTTCGGACGTACGCCCGCTGCGTGGGCGTCCCGCGAAGGGCGTAATCCTTGTCCACACCGCTCATCCTCATCACCGTGGCGACGAACACACCGCAGTCCGTCAGCTCGTAGTACCCCTTCGAACCGTTGTATTTCTCCTCGGCCTCCTTGTACCCCGGCTTGGGGGTCAGGCCGTGCTGGCCCTTGGTGTCCCAGGCCAGCTGGAGAGCGGTCTTGACGATGTCGCCGTTGCCGGCGCCGCAGCCACCGCTACCGCTGGGTGCGGTGCCGCCGAAGGTGGACAGGACTTCGGCGGCCGCTGTCTTGCGCTGCGTGTAGCGCGGGTTGCTCAGATTGTCGGAGCCGGCGAACCGTTCGTAGTACCGGCCGAAGGCGACCGCCGCGTCCTCGGCGGACTTGGCCGCCTTGACCATGTCGCCGGCGTTCTTCTCCGGGATCGGCCCCTGTCCGGCGAGCTGCTTCTTGAGGAAGTCGAGCTGGTAGTCGAGCGACACGATGTTGGCGTCGTCGACACCCGCCTGACGGGACGGCTTGATCATCTTGCCGGCCGGGGTCCACTGGACGATGCCCCAGCCGAGTGAGCTCTCGACCGCGTCGGAGGGATTGGTGACCTTGCCGGGCGGGGTGTTCTGCAACCGGCCGGGCTCGACACCCGACTCGTGGATCATGTTGCCGACGATCCCGGCCGCCTGCTCCTTGGAGTATCCGTTGGAGGCGAAGTAGTTGAAGGCCTTCTGCTGGTTGTTCGACCCGACCAGGGTGGAGCAGCCGCAGCCGCCGCCGCTGTCGTCGCTCCCAGCGTCGTCGCCGAAGGAGTCGTTCTTGGGGTCGGTGTTGACGAGGGTGCCGTCGTTCTTCTGGTCGACCCACAGCTCGAAGTGCAGGTGGTCGCCGCTCAGGCCGGGCGTTCCCTCGCTGCCGGAGCCGGAGGTGCCGATCTGCTGGCCGCGCTTGACCTTGGCGCCGGCCTTGACCGTGATGTCCTTGAAGTACTTGTACCGGGTCTCGACGCCCTGGTCGTGCCTGATCCGGACCTCGTGGCCCGAGGCGGAGACGACCTCGCCGTCCTCGGCCGCGTAGACCTTGCTGCCCTCGTCGACGTCGAAGTCGATGCCTCGGTGCGGGCTTTGGCCCCGGCCGACAACCGCCGACCAGCCTTGGTCGACCTCGTGCCGGTCGGTCGGCCAGGCGAACGCCTTGCCCTCGCTCTGGGTCGGGACGCAGTCGGCCGAAGCCGTGTCCATCCCGGCCAGGCCGCCGGCGATCAGCGCCAGCACGATCAGCAGCGGAAGGAACAGCACCAGCATGACGCCGCCGAGGATCGGCAGGGCTTTGCTGTCACCCACGGTGTGCTCCTCGCTCGCTCGGTGGCTCTCCGCGTCGGCCCGCGGAGAGGGGCGGCCACAGAGGAAAATGCTGCCCGAAAACCGGGTCATCATGTCGCGAGTTATCCACAGGTGGGCGCCCGGTCGGTCCACGAGAACGGGTCGCGCGCGACAACGGACCTTGACTGGACGAGAATCTCCCCATGTACGAACGGCTGCGCGTTGATCGATCGACCACGGTGGACCGGGTGGTCGACGCTTTGCGCTCCGCCATGTTCGCCGGTGAGCTCGAACCAGGTACGCCGTTACGCGAGCAGCCACTGGCCGAGGCGCTGGGTGTTGCCCGCAGCACCGTTCGCGAAGCGATGACCACGCTCGTCACCGAGGGTCTTGCGATCCGCGAGCCGAACAAGGGCGTCAGCGTCGCCATCCTGCGCCCGGAGGCCGTGGCCGATATCTGCCGCGCCCGGTTCGTGCTGGAGTCAGCGGGAATCCGGGCCTGGTTCGACGCGGACGAGGCCGCGCGGGAGCGGGTCCGCGAGGCGATGCGGACCTTCGCCGCTACCGCCAAGGACGGCGCGGACCCGGAGGCGATGACGGAGACCCACCTGGCCATCCACCGCAGCCTGGTCGCTCTCACCGGCAGCGAGCGGCTGATCGCCACCGCTGACTCGATCACCGGCGAGGCGAGACTCGCACTGGCCCGCGTGGACGCGCTGCGCCAGGACGCCCGCCAGCAGGTCGCCTCCCACCGCAAGCTCGTCCGCCTGCTCGAGCGCGGCGAACTCGAAGAGTGCGTCGACGAACTCCGCCGCCACCTGGCCGGCGCACAGGAGTCCCTCCTCGAAGCCATCGCCATGCCCCACCGCTGACTTGTTGGCTTCCACAGGCACCTTCCTCGCCAGAAATTCACATCACGACCGAAAGTGATCAGGCCACTTGGTCATTAGGGTGTCGAGAGCCGGGGTCGGCTCAGGGGTGGATCAGGGATGACCGCGCGTCTGCGCGCTACCGCCGGGTGGGAAGATCGACGGCATGAAGAACTTGATCATCAGGCTGCTCGCCACCGCGGTCGCGCTGGCGGTCGCGAGCTGGATCGTCTCCGGCATCACCCTCGAAGGCGCCACCACCGGCCGGCGGATCGTCACGCTGCTGATCGTCGCGGCGATCTTCGGCATCGTGAACGCGGTGGTGAAGCCGATCGTGAAACTGCTGTCGTTGCCGTTCATCATCCTGACGCTGGGATTGCTGATCTTCGTGATCAACGCCGCGATGCTGCTGCTCACCTCGTGGATCACCGGCAAGCTGGACGTCCAGTTCCACGTGGACGGCTTCTGGGCCGCGCTGCTCGGATCCCTGGTGATCACGGTCGTCGGCATGCTGCTGAACGCCGTACTGCCGGAGAAGGCGGAGATCTAGTGTCGTGAGACGGGTCGAGATCGTCTGCACCGGGAACATCTGCCGGTCCCCGATCGGCGAGGTCGTGCTGCGCGCGAAGCTCGCCGAGGCGGGGATCGACGACGTACTCGTCAGCAGCTCGGGAACGGGCCGATGGCATGTCGGCGACCCGATGGATCCGCGGGCCGCGGCTGCGCTGAGACGACGCGGGTACGACGGTTCGTCGCACCGGGCTCGCGAATTCGAGGTCGGGTGGTTCGCCGAGCGGGATTTCGTGCTCGCGATGGACTCAGGACACCTGTCGGCGCTGACACGTCGGGGCGCCGCCCCAGTGCCGATCCAGCTGTTCGCGGACATCGACGTACCGGATCCGTACTACGGGGACGACGGCGGCTTCGACGACGTCCTCGACCAGATAGAGAAGGCGGCCGACGTGTGGGTCGGCCGCCTTCGCACCATCGACTAGGGCTGGCCGATCTCGGTCTTGAGGGTGGTGAACCACTCCACGGTCGGGTCGAACTCCTTGCCGCCGGCGATGCGCGGGAACTCGATCGCGCGCAGTTCGTCGCCGCGCTCCTCGTCGTGGCCGACGAGGCCGCTCTCACCGCGCAGGGCCGCGTCGACCGCGTAGTCGGTGCACTCCTTGATCAGCGCGAGATCGCGGTCGTTCGCCGCGGCCGAACGGCTGAAGTAGCCGCTCTTCTGCACCATCGTCTTCTCGGCGCCGATCCGCTCCGCGAACTGCTTGGCGAACCACGCGCCCGGGTTGATGGTGTCCAGCTTGACGTGGCCGAACGGGTCCCGGCCGACCTCCTCGCCGCGCGCCTCCAGCTCGGCCACGATCGCCGGTACGCCGGCGCCCTCGGACAGGAAGATGTTGACGCACTCGGTCTCGTCCATCACCTTGCGCAGCCGGTCCGCCTCGGCGTCCAGGTCGATCGTTGCCTCCGGCACGTACACCGCGTGCACGTCCCAGCCGGCCGCGTCCAGGCCGATGCCCGGGTTCCACTCCTGCTGCTTGAACCAGTCGCGGTACGCCAGAGCCGTTGCCGCGGTCAACCATCCGCAGTTGCGGCCCATTACCTCGTGGACGATCAGCATCCGGGGGTTAGAGGTGTGCTCGGCGATGATGTTGCGCGCGTACAGTGCACCCTGCTCGGCCGCGGTCCAGGCACCCAGGCTCTGCCGGATCGGGACCACGTCGTTGTCGATCGTCTTCGGCAGGCCGACCACGGTCAGCTCGTAGTCGTGCTCGTGCAGGTACGCCGCCAGGTCGGCCGCGGTGGTGTTGGTGTCGTCACCACCGATCGTGTGCAGTACGTCGACACCGTCGGCGACCAGCCGCTCGGCCGCGACCTGGAGGGCGTTCTGGCCCTCGGCGATCAGGCCGCGCTTCACCAGGTCCGCGGTGTTGGTCAGCTTGACGCGGCTGTTGCCGATCGGGCTGCCGCCGAACTTGTGCAGCAGTGCGGCCTTCTCCCGCACCTCGGGCGTCACCTCGATGAACCGGCCACTGAGCAGGCCGTGGTACCCGTTCAGGTAGGCGATGATCTCCACGTCGGGCGCCACCTCGGTGTAGCGCTCGATCAGCCCGCCGACGGCGGACGACAGGCAGGGCGCGAGCCCGCCGGCGGTAAGCAGGGCAACTCTGCGGACAGACTTGTCGGCAGCCATGGGTCAGGGTCCTTCCGAACGTCGCTGAAGTCCCCACCAGACTAGTGAGGCAGACCACTTTCCGCGGTGGTCAGGGCCCACACTTCGGGATGGGTCAGTCGAGGGGGACCGGGCGGGGTGGGACGGGGCTCGAGACGATGAAGGAGCTGTTGGTCTGGCCGTAGGGGGCGAAGCGGTCGAGGAGGTCCTCGAGCTTGTCGATCGCGGCGACCTGGACGCGCATCAGGAAGCAGTCCTCGCCTGAGATCCGGTGGCACTCGACGACTTCCGGCGTACTCCGGGCGACCTCGGCGATCCGGGACACCTGGCCGGGGCCCGGTCGGAGCCGGACCCAGGCGGCGACCGGGCGGCCGAGCGCGGCGGGATCGATGTCGAGCCGGTAGCCGCGGATCACGCCGGCGTCCTCCAGCCGGGTGACCCGCTCGCGCACGGTCGGCGTCGAGACATTCAGCCGACGCGCCAGTTCGGTGGTCCGGAGTCGCGGGTCCGCGGTGAGCTCCTCGAGTATCCGGACGTTCAGCTCATCCAGCAGCTGGCTTTTCGTTTCGGCAAGCAATTCCGCCTCCTAGCCTCCGTCCTGGCATGGTACATCGCGTACTCAGCTTCGTACCGTTGTCGGCATGAAACCCACCGCTCTCGGAGCCGCCGGCGTCACCGTCGTCCTCTGGGCCTCCGCCTTCGTCGCGATCCGGCACCTCGGGACCGAACTGTCGGCCGGACCGCTGTCACTTGCTCGCCTGCTGATTGGCAGCGTCCTCCTCGGCATGCTGCTGCTGGTCAAGCGGGAGCCGTTCCGGATGCCGGCGCGACGGGACTGGCCGCTGCTCCTGGCCTGCGGTCTGCTGTGGTTCGGCGTATACAACCTCGCGCTCAACGCAGCCGAACGGCGACTCGACGCGGGGACTGCGGCGATGCTCGTACACATCGCACCGCTCCTCGTCGCTCTGCTGGCCGGGCTGACGCTAGGCGAGGGCTTTCCCCGGCAACTCCTCGTCGGCAGCTTGGTTGCCTTCGGCGGAGTGCTTCTGATCGGCACGTCGACCTCCACCGGCCGGGCCGAGACCTGGGGCGTCGTGCTCTGCGTGACGGCGGCTGTGTCATACGCAGTCGGCGTGGTCACGCAGAAACCGCTCCTGAGCCGCCTGCCTGCGGCACAGGTCACTTGGCTCGCCTGCGTCATCGGCACAGTCGTCTGCCTGCCATACGCGCCTGCACTGGTTCAAGAACTCGGCACGGCTCGCCCGGCGACGCTCTGGTGGGTGTTCTACCTGGGTGCGTTCCCGACGGCGCTCGGCTTTACGACGTGGGCTTACGCGCTGTCCCGGACCAGTGCCGGTCGGATGGGCGCGACGACGTACCTGGTGCCGATGGTCGCGATTCTGCTCGCGTGGATCCTGCTCGGCGAGACTCCTGCTGGGATCGCCTTGGTTGGTGGGGCGCTCTGCCTCGTCGGTGTCGCGGTAGCCCGCCGGAAGAGCAGGCCGATGCAGGTGCTTGTCGACGCCGACCGCCGGTAGCGGGCCGTGGGTTGGGCGATCGATCAGGGGGTTCTCAGGCGATTCTCAAACAGACGGCCTAATCTCGGCATCACGGTGGTCTGTACTGGATCACGCTGTGGAACCCAGGTGAATCGGGGAGCGAGATGCGGGTGCTGGTGGTGGACGACGACCGGGCGGTCCGGGACTCGCTGCGCCGTTCGCTGGAGTTCAACGACTTCGAGGTGGTGACGGCGTCCGACGGCGCCGAGGCACTCGCGGTGATCGGCAACGTCGACCCCGACGTCGTGGTGATGGACGTGATGATGCCCCGGCTCGACGGGCTCGAGACGACCAAGGCGTTGCGGCATGCGGGGAACAACGTGCCGATCCTGGTGCTCACCGCCCGGGACGCGGTGGCCGACCGAGTGGACGGCTTGGACGCCGGCGGCGACGACTACCTGACCAAACCGTTCGCACTGGAGGAGCTGCTCGCCCGCCTGCGCGCATTGCTCCGCCGCAGCACCACGCCCGGCGAGGGCGGCCAGCGCGGCGAGGTGCTCCAGTACGCCGACCTCGTGGTTGACGTGGACGCGCACGAGGTGCACCGCGGTGACGTCCCGATCCCGCTCACCCGGACCGAGTTCTCCCTGCTCGAGCTGCTGATCCGCAACCCCCGCCGGGTGCTCGAGCGCGCGGTGATCCTGGATGCCGTCTGGGGCTACGACTTCCCGACCACCGCCAACTCCCTCGAGGTCTACATCGGCTACCTGCGCCGCAAGACCGAGGTGAACAACCTGCCGCGCCTCATCCACACCGTCCGCGGCATCGGCTACGTCCTGAGAGACACCCCACCGTGACCCCGTCCAACCCCGACTTCCCGTCGTACGCCGACCGCCCGAACCAGCCGACCCCTCCGAACCAGCCGAGCGGCCCGCAACAGCCCGGCAGGCAGACCACTCCGGCGGGCGCTCCACCTGTTGCCAACGGCAACCGAATGGCGGCGACGGCGGCGCGGACCCAGGACTGGGCGCAGCAGAAGCTGCACCAGCTGAGCCTGCACGCCCGTGTCACCCTACTGGCCGCGGTGGCGGTCGGTCTGGCGGTCGCGTTCGTCAGTGTGGCGGCGTACCTGACCGTCCGGCAGCAGATGTACCGCAACCTCGACGAAAGCCTGATCCAGCGCTCGACGGCAGCGGCCAAGAGTGGCGTCATCACCAACCCCGAGATCATGCGGGGCCTGCCACCCGAGGCGCTCGGCCTGATCGACATCCGGATGGGGTTGCTGGCCGCGGACGGCAGCACGCTGGTCGGCCCTCGCTCGTACACGCCACCGATCGGTCCCGACGAGCTGGCGGTGGCCAGCTCCAGTGTTGGCAGTGACGCCAGTATCCGCACCGCGGGTTCGCCCAACCGCCAGCACTACCGGGTCATCGCGATCCCGCTCGGCGACGACCAAGCACTGGTGGTTGCCCAGTCGCTCGAGCCGATCGACCACACCCTGCACAACCTCGGCATCGTGCTGTGGTCAGTGGGACTGCTCGGTGTCATCGGTGCAGCGCTGGCCGGCAACGCCGTCGCAGCGTCCGGCTTGAGACCGCTCGCACGGTTGACCGGGGCGGCGGAGCACGTTGCGCGGACGGAGGATCTGCAGCCAATTCCGGTGACGGGGTCGGACGAGATCTCGCGGTTGGCGCAGGCGTTCAACGCGATGTTGGCTGCCTTGGCGCGGTCGCAGGATCGGCAGCGGCGCCTGGTCGGCGACGCGGGGCACGAGTTGCGTACGCCGCTCACCAGCATCCGGACCAACCTCGACCTGCTCGCTCAGGCGGACAAGCGCGGTGGGCTTCGGCCCGACGACCGGCAGCAGTTGCTGGACGACGTACGCGCTCAGATGGACGAGCTGACCACGTTGATCGGCGACCTGACCGAGCTGGCCCGCGACACCCCGCAGGTGCGCAATGCCGAGCTGATCGAGCTGTCCAACGTGGTCGAGGACGCGGTGATCAAGGTACGACGTCGTGCGCCGGGCCTCGACTGGGACGTCCAGCTCACCCCGTTCCCGGTGTGGGGTGACGAACGGTTGCTCGGGCGGGCGGTGACGAATCTGCTCGACACCGCCGCGAAGTACAGCGTCCCGGAAGGCGCCACACCGCGCAGTGACGGGGCGCCGGTCGGCCGCGTCACGGTCCGACTGTTGGACGGCGTACTCACGGTGACCGACTCCGGGCCGGGTATCTCCGAGGCCGACCTGCCGCACGTGTTCGAGCGGTTCTACCGGTCGAGCGAGGCGCGCAGCAGACCTGGCTCCGGCTTGGGTCTCGCAATCGTCAAGCACGCGGCCGAGCAGCACGGCGGGATGATCTACGCCCGCAACGCCCACGCCCCCGGTACCGGCGCCCAGTTCACTCTGTGGCTGCCGCACGCGGCCACGCAGACCCGCTGAGTTCTGAGGGGGGCTTCAGGGGATCTTCATGGAGTTCTTCGGTA
>Ga0137372_10004923_pt1 | contig 13035 bp, 6 predicted proteins | sample SagtaG_6_FD_104911 | JGI IMG/M metagenome (GOLD analysis project Ga0137372, IMG submission 104911) | Vadose zone soil microbial communities from Sagehorn Ranch, Mendocino, California, USA - Sage1_R_60_16 metaG | ecosystem: Environmental > Terrestrial > Soil > Vadose zone | place: USA: California...
CCTGCAACGGAGGCTCGCCTCCTCACCCGAGGCCATCTACCAGTCGCTGCGACGGCGGCGCGAGCGCCTCTTGAAGCGGGTACGGGAGGAGCAGCTCTTGAAGCGTGGGGCGGAAGCACACGTGGAGCTGGCCCGTGACCTGCCCGCGCTCACGACGGATGATCTGGACGACCTGGACGACGCACCTGACGCGGAGGTGGAGGACCTCGAAGAGCAAGTAGTGGACCAGGCCTCCGCCGCCCGCACGATCCGCGAGTTGGAGACTGAGATCGCCATCCTGGCCCGGCTCGAAGCGCTGGCACAGCGGGTTCGCCTAAGCGGCACAGATCGCAAGTGGGAGGAACTGGCAGCACTGCTGCAGAACAACGCCGAGATGTTCGAGGCCTCCGGCGCGCGGCGCAAGCTGGTGATCTTCACAGAGCACCGCGATACGCTGAACTACCTGACCGAACGCATCCGCACCCTGCTGGGGCGTCCCGAGGCGGTGGTCATCATCCATGGCGGCATAGGCCGCGAGGAGCGGCGCCACGCGCAGGAACAGTTTCTGAACGACCCGGAGGCGCTGGTGCTGGTGGCAACGGATGCGGCAGGCGAAGGGATCAACTTGCAGCGGGCGCACCTCATGGTCAATTACGATCTACCGTGGAACCCCAACCGGCTGGAGCAGCGTTTCGGGCGCATTCACCGTATCGGGCAGACAGAGGTCTGCCACCTATGGAACCTGATCGCCAGTGAGACGCGCGAGGGCGAGGTCTTCCAGCGGCTCTTTGAGAAGCTGGAGGAAGAACGCAAGGCGCTGGGTGGTCAGGTCTTCGACGTGCTGGGCCGGGTGCGCTTCGAGAACCAGCCCCTGCGCGAACTGGTACTGCAAGCCATCCGCTACGGCGACCAGCCGGAGGTACGTGCCCGGCTCAACCAGGCGGTGGACAACGCGCTGGACCGTGAGCGGCTGCGTGAGCTCCTCGAGGAGCGGGCACTGGCCCGTGATACGCTGGATGCCAGCCAGGTTCGCGCGATCCGCGAAGATATGGAACGGGCAGAGGCGCGGCGGCTCCAACCGCACTTCATCGCAGACTTCTTCCTGGCGGCGTTCAAGCTCCTGGGCGGCAGCGTGCGGGTACGCGAAGCCGGACGCTACGAGATCACGCACGTCCCGGCCATCATTCGGAGTCGTGATCGCCAGATCGGCACAGGCGAGGCCGTGCTGCCGCGCTACGAGCGCATCACCTTCGAGAAAGCGCTGATCGCTGTGCCCGGCAAGCCCTTGGCCGCCTTCGTCTGTCCTGGCCATCCTCTGCTCGACGCCACTATTGACCTCGTGCTGGAGCGCTACCGGGATCTCCTCAAGCGGGGAGCGGTGCTGGTGGACCCGAACGATCCGGGCGAAGAGCCGCGGGCGCTGGTGTATCTGGAGCACGCCATCCAGGATGCCCGCACCGACCGTGCTGGCCATCGCCGCGTCGTCTCGCGCCAGATGCAATTTGTCGAGCTGGATGCCGCCGGTACGGCACACATGGCAGGGTACGCCCCGTATCTGGACTACCGCCCGCTCCGCGAGGATGAGCACACGCTCGTTGAGCCGGTGCTGACCGGGCTGGCGCTACGCGAGCAGATCGAGCAGCAGGCGCTCACCTTCGCCATCACGGCGCTGGTACCGCAGCACCTGGCAGAGGTGAAGGGGCGCAAGGAGGAGTTGATCCGCAAGACAATGGCGGCGGTAAAGGACCGGTTGACCAAGGAGATCAACTACTGGGACCACCGGGCGGCGCAGCTCCGCCGGCAGGAGGAGGCCGGCAAGACCTTTAGTCTCAACTCCGCCAAGGCCCGCCAGCGCGCCGATGAGCTACAGACGCGGCTGCAGCGGCGCATGGAGGAGCTGGAGCAAGAGCGTCAGATCTCGGCGCTGCCGCCCGTCGTCACCGGCGGTGTGCTGGTGATTCCGGCTGGGCTGCTCGCGAAGCTAGGTGGCGAGTCGGATGAGACACTCAGTGCCCTCGCCCGTGAGACGCAGCGCATCGAACACGCGGCGATGGAAGCGGTGATGGCATACGAGCGTTCCTTGGGCTTCGTGCCGCGCGATGTAAGCGCCGAGAAGTGCGGCTATGACGTCGAGTCGCAGGTGACCGGGACTGGCAAGCTCCGCTTCATTGAGGTGAAAGGGCGCGTGGCTGGCGCGGACACCGTAACACTCACCAAGAACGAGATTCTGACGGCGCTGAACAAGCCGGACGAATTCATTCTGGCCATCGTGGAGGTGGACGGTGATCTGGCTAACACGCCGCGCTACATCACCCGCCCCTTTACCCGGGAGCCGGATTTCGGTGTCACAAGTGTGAATTATGCGCTCCGGGAGCTACTGGCCAGGGCAGAGGTCGTGGCATAAGACACATTCCTGCAAGCTTTGTAAATATATAGGTGTAGAGCCCGAGTAAACTGGGTAAAGGCTCGCCATAAGCCGTTGTGATATTTTATGCCGCCATTAACATATCCATTCTCATTGATGATGAATACACTACCAAAACTATCAGGAAAGGCTGGAGAAAATGCCTGAGTATCGCAAAAAGCTGATCGAGGTTGCCTTACCTCTCGAAGCCATCAACAAGGAGTCTGCCCGTGAGAAGTCCATCCGGCATGGGCACCCCTCAACACTGCACCTGTGGTGGGCACGGCGTCCTCTGGCTGCCTGTCGCGCAGTGCTTTTTGCGCAGATGGTGGACGACCCCTCCAGCCTGCCCGAGGAGTTTCCGACCGAGGAGGCGCAGGAGGCCGAGCGCCAGCGGCTCTTTCGTATCATCGAAGAACTGGTCAAGTGGGACAACACAACGAACGAGGCTGTGCTGCATGCCGCTCGCGTCGAGATCGCTCGCAGCGCTGCACGCAACCGGGGCGTATCCCTACCACGCAACATGGCACCTTCCGAAGTGGCCGTCGCGCTCAAACAGTATGCCCCGCCGACTCTGGACCCCTTCGCTGGCGGCGGCTCGATCCCGCTAGAAGCACAGCGGCTGGGGCTGGAGGTGCATGCCAGCGACCTCAATCCGGTGGCCGTGCTCATCAACAAAGCGTTGATCGAGATCCCGCCGAAGTTCGCGGGGTGCCCACCAGTGAACCCCGAGTCGTTTCAGCGTTACCTTCAGAAAGAGTGGAAGGGTGGTGAAGGGCTGGCCGAGGACGTGCGCTACTATGGTAAGTGGATCCGCGACGAGGCATGGAGGCGTATTGGTCATCTGTACCCGAAGGTGCAGCTACCGAAAGAGTACGGCGGCAGTGAGGCAACGGTAATCGCCTGGCTCTGGGCACGAACGGTTAAGTGCCCGAACCCCGTGTGCGGGGCGGAGATGCCTTTGATGCGCTCGCTTTGGCTCTCTAAAAAGAGAGGCAAAGAGGCCCTCCTTCAGCCTCATGTAGATCGTGCATCCTCTCCTCCACTGATCCACTTTTCTGTGGAACCGGGCAAACACAACCCCGGTGATGGTACAGCTAGCAGGCGTGGGGCCACATGTATTGCTTGCGGGACAGCTGTACCTCTAAATTATGTGCGAGCCGAAGGCAAAGCGGGTCGCATGTCTGCTCAATTGATAGCCATAGTGGTGGAGGGCAAAGGTGGCAGAGTGTATTTGCCCCCACTCGCGCAGCAGGAGCAGATTGCCAAATCAGCAATGCCAACGTGGGAACCAACAGCGGAACTTTCAAATAATGCGAGACATATGTCTCCTCCATTATACGGGATGCGAACCTTCGCAGATCTATTCACATCTCGTCAACTTGTTGCCCTCACAACGATTTCTGATCTAATCTGGGAGGTGCGTTCGTCAGTAGCCAGTGCATTTGAAGGCGACGTTAGCTATGCTGATGCAGTCGCAACCTATTTAGCGTTTGCAGCTGACAAAGCAGCAAACTATTGGTCATCAATGTGCGCTTGGCACCAATCGGCAGAAAAAATGGTAAGCACATTTGGATTGCCCATCATTGGTATGGTATGGGATTATACAGAGGCTAACCCGTTTAGTGGCTCCTCAGGCAATTGGCTGCTGGGAGTTGAGCAAGCAGCAAAATCTCTCGAAGCGGCTCCCGCCGGTAGAAAGGCGCAGGTACTTCAGAGGGATGCAATGAGTTTGACGGACGACTGTAAGCACTTCGTAGTCTCGACGGATCCGCCGTACTATGACAACGTACCATATGCTGACCTCTCAGACTTCTTCTACGTGTGGCTGCGCCGCTCTCTTGGCAATATTTATCCGAACCTCTTTGGAACTGTTCTTGTGCCAAAATCTCAAGAACTTGTGGCGGATACAGTACGGCAGGGTAGCCGAGAGAGCGCACAGCAATTCTTTGAGCAGGGGCTAGGAAAGGCGTTCGCACGTATACGGGAGGTACAAGAACCAAACACACCTCTAACGATTTATTATGCATTCAAACAAGCCGAATCTGACGAGGGCACAGCCGAGTTCGGGAACGGCTTCACATCGAGTGCGTCTACTGGGTGGGAGACTATGCTGGAGGGGCTTTTGAGGTCAGAGTTGGCCATCTTGGGCACATGGCCCATGCGTACAGAGCAAGGTGGTGGCTTGCGAGAGGCTGGCCGCAACTCATTGGCTTCCTCCATTGTCCTGGTTTGTCGCCCACGCCCCGCAGATGCACCGCTCACTACCCGTCGCGACTTCCTCAATGCTCTCAAGCGCGAACTGCCGCGCGCCCTAAGGGACCTACAGCATGGGAATATTGCCCCAGTAGACCTGGCCCAGGCCGCCATCGGCCCCGGAATGGCTGTCTTCTCGCGCTACAGCAAAGTGCTCGAATCAGATGGCACCCCGATGCGTGTGCGTACTGCCCTTCAGCTCATTAACCAAACGCTTGATGAAGTGCTGGCCGAGCAGGAAGGGGAGTACGATGCCGATACTCGCTGGGCCGTCGCCTGGTTTGAGCAGTATGGTATGGAGGAGGGGCCGTATGGCGTTGCCGAGACGCTCTCAAAGGCCAAAAACACTGCAGTCAGCGCGCTGGTGGAGGCCGGTATCCTGGAGGCCAGGGGCGGCAAGGTTTGGCTAATCCGTCGAGGCGAGCTTTCCAGCGACTGGAAAGCTGCAGCGGTGAAGCGTCTCACGACCTGGGAGGTTACGCAGCGGCTGATTCGGGCGCTGCAGGAGCAAGGCGAGGTTGGTGCGGCAGCCATCCTCAATCAAGTAGGGACATACAGCGAGGTCGCTCGCGATCTGGCCTACCGGCTCTACATCATATGCGAGCGTAAGAAGTGGGCGGACGAGGCGCTGGCCTATAACAGCCTCGTTGTCGAATGGTCCGACATCAGCGGCGCAGTGGAGCAGCTAAGGCAGACGACTGCAGAGCAGGCGCGTCTGTTCTCATAGATTTTCGACAAAAGTGGCAATTGACGATGAATAGATAGAGGGTGACATCCATGGCACTTAGCAATGCGGAACGCGTGAGTAAATCGCTCGAACTTCTCAACCAGGGACTCTTTCCCTTTATGAAGCGCGAACTCAAAGCCTTCTACGGCGACACCTGGTTTGAGCAAGCCTCGGCCAACCTGCGCGAGTACCAGATGCCAGGTAAGGGCGACGAACACTGGGACACCCAGGCACTGCTGCTGGTCATGTGGGATCAGTGGAACGTCGTGTTCCGCAACGTCCTCGGCCAGGCCGAGCGCTCGCTTGTGAGCGAACTGCGCGATGTGCGCAACAAGTGGGCACATCAGGAGCCCTTCAGTACCGACGACGCCTATCGCGCTCTCGACAGTATTCAGCGTCTGCTCACATCCGTCTCCGCTGCCAACCAGGCCACGGAGGTTGAGCGCCAGAAGCAGGAGCTGCTGCGCATCCGCTTTGAGGATCAGGCCCGGAAAGAAGTGCGCAAGGCTGCCGTCGTCCCCATAGAAGGCCAACCTGCAGGGGGATTGCGTTCCTGGCGCGAGGTCGTCACTCCGCACCCCGATGTCGCCTCTGGCCGCTACCAGCAGGCCGAGTTCGCCGCTGATCTCGGGCAGGTCGTGCGCGACGAAGGCGCCGACGAGTATCGCCATCCCCGCGAGTTCTTCCAGCGCACCTTTCTCACCGAAGGGCTCCGCCACCTGCTTACCAATGCCCTACTGCGGCTGGAGGCTAATGCGGGTGATCCTGTGGTCGAACTGCTGACTAACTTTGGCGGTGGCAAGACGCACTCTATGCTGGCGCTGTACCACCTGGTTTCTGGCGTATCTGTGAGTGATCTGCCTGGCATCGAACCACTGCTCCAAATGGCGGGCGTTTCCAGGCCACCGCTGGCGCAGCGGGCTGTCCTGGTCGGCACGGCACTCTCCCCTGGACAAACGCATGCCATGCCCGATGGCACCGTGGTGCGCACGCTCTGGGGAGATCTCGCCTGGCAGCTCCTCGGCAAAGATGGGTATGCGCTCGTGGCAGAGGCTGACCGGCAGGGCGTGAGTCCCGGCTCGGACGTACTGCGCCAGCTCTTCGCCGCTGCTTCCCCCTGCCTGATCCTGATCGACGAGTGGGTGGCTTACATGCGCCAACTTTATGGCGTCTCCGGCCTCCCTGCTGGCTCCTTTGATGCCAACCTCAGCTTCGCCCAGGCGCTCACTGAAGCTGCTAAGGCGGCCCCGAAGACGCTCCTGGTCGCCAGCATCCCTGCTTCCGACATTGAGATTGGGGGCGAGGGAGGACGCGAGGCTGTTGTGCGTCTGCGTAACACGTTCGGTCGTCTGGAATCCACCTGGCGACCTGCTAGCGCAGAGGAGGGCTTCGAGATCGTGCGCCGCCGTCTCTTCCAGCCTATCACCCAGCAAAAAGACTTCACCGCTCGCGATGCGGTCGCCCGGGCTTTCACCGACCTGTACCGTACCCAGTCTCAGGAGTTTCCATCCGACTCTAGGGAAGGGGACTACGAGCGCCGCCTTCAGGCCGCCTATCCCATTCACCCCGAACTGTTTGATCGCCTCTATAGTGACTGGTCCCAGCTTGACCGTTTCCAGCGGACTCGAGGTGTCCTGCGCCTCATGGCTGCCGTCATCCACGCCCTCTGGGAGCGCCAGGATACGAGTCTGCTTATTCTGCCAGCAAGTGTGCCGATTGACGATCCCCTGGTGCAGTACGAACTGACACGCTACCTGGAAGATCCCTGGACGCCCATCATCGGGCGGGATGTGGATGGTGCCAACTCGCTGCCGTTGCGCCTCGATCGCGAGCATCCCAACCTGGGACGCTACTCGGCGACCCGCCGCGTGGCGCGCACAATCTATTTGGGCTCGGCCCCCACGCTGCAGACAGCCAACCGGGGTATTGAGGAGCAGCGCATCAAGCTCGGCTGCGTCCAGCCTGGGGAGAGCGTTGCCATCTTCGGAGACGCGCTGCATCGGCTCACCGAGCAGGCCAACCATCTCTACGTGCAGGACAAGCGCTACTGGTACTCCACCCAGCCCAGCGTCACCCGCCTCGCGCAGGACCGAGCTGCTCAACACGACCGTGACGGCGTCCTGGCGTTGATCGAGCAGCGGCTCCGGGCTGAGCAGGGCACGCGGGGGAGCTTCGCCCGCGTTCACGTTTGCCCAGCCTTGAGCGGCGAGGTTCCGGATGAACGTGACGTCCGGCTCGTGATCCTTCGTCCGGCATACGTTCACGCTGCGAAAGACGTGCTGAGCCCAGCGCGGATCGAAGCGGCGACCATCCTAGAACAGCGGGGCACCAGTTCACGCTACTATGCCAACACGCTTGTCTTTCTGGCCGCCGACCGCACCCGTCTCGAAGAGCTTGAGCAGGCTGCGCGGCAGTACCTTGCCTGGAAGTCCATCGAGGACGAACAAGAGATCCACAACCTTGACGCCTTCCACCTTGCCCAAGTGAAGACCCGCCGTGAGCATGTCGACGGAGCCATCAAAGCGCGTATTCCTGAGACGTATAGCTGGCTGCTCGTGCCCGAATCACCCGAGGATGACGCAGCCGGCGTGAAGGTCTCCTGGCGTGAGATTCGTCTGCAGCCCGTCCAGGAGTCGCTCGCCGTGCGGGCCTCACGCAAGCTGGAGAACGACGGCCTGCTCATCACGAAATACGCTGGCACCAACCTGCGCCTCGAATTGGACAAGGTGCCGCTCTGGCGTGGAGATGCGGTCAGCGTCAAGCAACTTGCCGAAGACTTCGCGCAGTACCTCTACCTGCCGCGCCTTCGTGACACGGATGTGTTGCTGGCGGCCGTGCGCGATGGGGTCGCAGCGCTCACCTGGGAACGCGAAACCTTTGCCTACGCCGATAGCTATGACGCCACACGTCAACGCTATCTCGGTCTCAAGACCGGCCAGCAGATCATGTCCTCACTCGATGGGTTGCTGGTCAAGCCGGAAGTCGCCGTAACGCAGGTTGCAGCAGACATGGCATCCGCAGTACAGCCGACTATCAGTAGCAGCACCTCTGGTCACACCGGTACGTCGAGCGCCGGCCAGCGCCAGCCCATGACCGATGGCGGTATCGCCGTGTCCGAACCCACACAGACTCCGGCCGCGTCTACACGACCACAGCCACAACGCTTCTACGGCTCCGTCACGCTCGATGCGACGCGTGCTGTACGGGATGCCACTGCCGTGATCGAGGAGGTTGCGCAGCACCTGAGTGGTCTGCTTGGCGTCAGGGTCGAGATCACGATGGAGATCCACGCCGAACTGCCCGAGGGAGTCTCTGAGCATATCGTGCGTACGGTCACTGAGAACTGCCGCACGCTGAAGTTTACAAACTACGGCTTTGAGGAGCGGTGAAAATTATTGTCTCGCTATGCAGTAAGTTCAATATGGAAGCATTTAGCACAGAGTATCGTCTGGTTACATATCGTGTATTGTCGGATGGTGCTGAAGAGAGGATTGACCCTGTGAGCAACCCTGTTATCGTAGCGATCGTTTCAGCTATACTTGGCTTTCTTTTTGGCAATATTAGCGGTTGGATTGCTGCGAAAAGAGATAGAAGAAAACTTATGCAGGAGAGGTATACACAACAATATATCACTGAAGGAATTGATCCCCTTTTGAGTTATTTTGTGCATAAAGAACGGGAGTTAAAGACTGCAAGCTATGGAGACTATATGGGACTTCCAGAAGCTAATCCTTTTCCTACTCACGCTGAGGCTGCAATGAGAAGGCTCTGTGGTGATCGTTGCCTTGCTAAGGCAATTTCGGGTATCAATTATGAATATGGCCACCTTATGGATATTGTCAGCCTGATGGGGCTAGACACGGATGCGTCTGAGTACCCACTCAGCGAAACGATCAGCTATATCGAATCATTGAATGATGTACTCTTACGAGCACGCAAAGACCTTGAAGAGAAGATAGCAAAAATCGGCTGGCGGAAGAATCTGCTTGACACAACCAAAACCTGTGAAATACTCAACGAGATCGAAGAATATGAGCCTCAGCTACTATCGTTTATGCGGCAGCTCATGCGTGAGAAAAATCGTGGAACATCCTCGGAAACATAAGGGTGCTTTTATAGCAATATTCCACATATAAGGATGAACATCCGGTTCGGCTCAGGAAGGAACAGCAGGGCATGAAGACATTTGAAGAGCTGAAGGCGGTGTTGACGCAGGAGCTTCTCGAGCTGGAGAGGCTTGCAGGGATCTGGCCGAGCACCATCGAACAGCGTCATGTGAAAGAGCAGGAGATCGGGCGACACTGCTATGAGGCCGAAGAAGACCTGAGTCCGCTGGAACTCAACACGCTGAAAAGAGTGCTTGGCATCAATGACACCAGATGGCGAGCATACAAGGCAAAATTTATTGAGGGGAGTTCCCCTGAAGATCTGGTGTAGAAGCTTTCAGCCACGATGGAGCGTAACCTGTATTGGTGGGTCACAGTCCGCCGACGAGCTGGGCAGTGTGACGTACCTGGTGTGTCTCAAAACACGCAGCGGCTCTCTATCCATTCGGTCTACGTGCTGCGCTCCCTCATGTCCTCTTCGTTGTAGAGAGCAGACGAGCCACACAGAAAGGAGTGGATATGAACAAGAAGCAGCTATCAGGAAGGCGCAAAGCACCGCCAGGAAAGAAGCGAACGACCACCTCTCGGAGCAGCCGTCGCCTTACTCGTGACGACATGGCAACACTCGCGCAACTGGATCATCTCTTGGAGTTGCAACGTCGGCGCGAGCAGCTCGCGGCGAGTATCCCGCCCGGCATCGAGACAACACAGGAAATGCTCGAGAACGGCACGGTTCTCTATCATTTTTCGCATGAGGACGTCGGGAAATTGGGCTTTCTTCGCATTGCGCCTGTGCCCTATATGGTTCCCCCTGGGATGACGCATGTGAGCGCGGAGATGGAGCCATCCGACCCGGACACGGATGAGCAGTGGAACCAGAGATATACCCTATTCAAGGAGATGGTCACGCTCTGTGTCTCCGCGCTACCATCCTCGCACACGGTCTCATCGCCGCTCCCCTCAATGGAAGAAGCCCGCGCCCAACGTCGGCTCTACCTGCGCTTTCTCGACTGCGAACACAGTATCGCTATGTTCGGGTTGGCGAAGGGGTTATCTGAGCCGGAATACCAGCAACTCCGCGCCGCTATCGAGACAGCCTTGATGACTGCCAGCCCGATGGACCGCATTGGCATCGGGCAGCGCTGGCAAGAGCTCCAGATGTATTGGAAAGACTTGCAAGCCCGGCCCGAGCTATAATGGTGGCATCAGGTGCTGTGATGGCCTCGTCATCGCCACCGTCGGCGACCTGGTCGCCAAACGTGACACCAGATCGCATGTCACGTTTGTGCTCGCGAATGCACCTGTGACATTCCTCTCCTGCCCTGGAGGACGAGGGGTGTTGCTAGCGAGAGGAATATGCTACTCCATCGCGGAGTAAAGAGGAACGTTGTTGGAGAAAAGGACAGTGGCAAAGCATACGCAACAGTCAGCCATCCTCCAGGAACTGGTCGAGCACCACCAGCTCGTGCAGGGCGATCCATGCCTCACCTGTGCCTGTGAGTTATACCGCACGACCATGTACCAGTGGCCCAGACCAACTCAACACAGGGGATACGTATTTTTGCACTGACCTCTTGCGGAAAAGGCAGAATTACTCAGGCTCCTCATCCTGGCTGGTAGGCGGCGCTTTCAGCCTGCCAGCTACGATGGAGAGGAGTTCAGCAGCTAGTGCCAGGGCCGCACCTTCGGTCAGAGAAACAGCCACTTTGAACGATGGGGAAAGGATGTCTTGATCGGCAGGTCCGGTTGGGGTGCCATGCCGCAATTGGAGGAAGATACGGGTCGAGTCGCTGTAGACCAGCACTTTGTCTCCATTTTCCAGGCGAAAGGTCACACAGCGCATACCCGCTGGCGTACTCATCAGTCAATCCTTTCTTGTACAGAGAAACGGCTCTGGCCCAGTGCCGTTTGCCATGCACAGACGCAATTGCTGAATCTGTTGCTAGTTATGGGTACGCTCTCGGCCCGCCCGTTCCTTCGTCTAACAGGATGGTTCCCTCTTAGGGTACTGGACTTTGAGCCTGTTTTCAAGGTTTTACCCGCAAGAGGTCAGTGCAAAAATACGTACCCCCTGTGTTGGGTCAGTATGCCAGTGGCCCTGGCCGGTCTGCGTGCGCTGTTACCCACCTCAAGGTTACCACGAATGGAGCGCCCAGGTTGATACTCTCTATCCGAGAAAACGCTCCTCCTAGCGCATCAACCTGCTGCTGTGACGGCTGGCCAGCTCACCTATCGCCGCCAGGCCTGCGAGTGTGACGTGTAAAGATGCAAATGGAAGCAAGATTTATGAGTCAAACGACAATAGCATCAGGCTGCACAACATGACTGTAGCATCGTCTTGCGCAGCAGAACACCCCGGTCGGAAAAAGGCTGTAGAATCGCCTTGTAGGGCGGGTATTTTCCCTATTGGGAAGAGAACACCTTCATAGGTCGCTCTCACCTGCCGGTTCGCGTATAAGATCGTTGAACAGGGGGTGCCCCAACTGCGCCAGCGCCCAGTCCAACCAGGTGCCCTCCTGTGCGTACCAGTCCGCTAAGATCTGCGTGTCGGTACCTGACCCGCCTGCCCGTGGAACGATGATCGTCTCCCTGAATCGATGGCCAGGAATCGGGCAACGTAATGCGATACCCCCGCTCTGCTCCACGCGCTCAACAAGCGCATCTGGTGGAGCATAACCAACCCATGAGAGTCCTGGAGAGAGAATAACTCCAGCCAGATTCGGGAATGCTGTGAACGCCTGCTGAAGGAAATCCGTGAGGAACTCGAGGGCTTGGGCCAATGTCATCCCCTGGGACCGGAACATTTCCCAGAGCCCGGCGGATTCATCCAGCCGTACCCATACGGGCATAGCACTCCCTTCGGCCTGCCTGTTTTTGTCTTGCAAGAGGGCGATCAGCCGATCCAGAATAGGCGCCTCAACCGGATCACCCTCTACTCCCCAAGGCTCACCAACCGTTGCTTCTGTGGGACGAAAAACTGTTACGAGTACCTCTCCTGGGCCTGGGACCTGCCTGCTGAGACCATCCTGGGCAGTAGTGTGTGCCGCTTCTCCCAGATCTCGCAGCCATTGTGCCAGACCGTCAGCATGCTGCGGCGAAGCACTCTTCAGGGAACCAGAAATTCGTACATCGTACTGCCATTCCAGCAGGTGCAATTGCCACGATAAACGTTCAAAGAATGCGAGCGCCTTCCGCTCTTGAACGGACATACGCATTGAGGTGGTTTCCACGAGCAGCTGAGCAGAGCCGTTGGTGAGGCTGACGTCAGCGGATCGACCGTTGCCAAGTGCCGGTTCAAAGAGAATATTCCACCCTGCTCTCAGGCCGAGACCGGCTACTTCAAGTTGGAGCAACGCGCTCGCCCAATTAATCGGTTCCAGGTTCCGGCGCAGCGTCTTCAGCACCCGTCCCAGCCTGTTCTGCGACCGATTCAGGTTGAAGAAGTGTATGTGAGCCGCCAACCGGATCAGGTTCGCGTATACCCAGGGGACGTCATTCGCCGGCCAGAGGCCGAGGGAAAGGATGGGATGCATGTCTGGCGCCAGGTCAGTATCTCCAGTGGC
>Ga0137372_10004925_pt1 | contig 13034 bp, 13 predicted proteins | sample SagtaG_6_FD_104911 | JGI IMG/M metagenome (GOLD analysis project Ga0137372, IMG submission 104911) | Vadose zone soil microbial communities from Sagehorn Ranch, Mendocino, California, USA - Sage1_R_60_16 metaG | ecosystem: Environmental > Terrestrial > Soil > Vadose zone | place: USA...
AGGCCGAGCGGCTGCGGCTCTACTACGTCGCCATGACCCGCGCAATCGACAAGCTGATCGTCTCCGGCTCGATCGACGCCGGGCGGCGCGATTCGCAGACGCCGATCGGCTGGGTGCTCGACCGTCTCGATCTCCCTGAGCTCGAGGACGGCGAGGTCGTGCGCGACGCGGCACGTCTCCAGGTTCGTGTCGACCGATTCGAGCCCGAGACGGCACCGGTCGTCGAGGCACCCGACGCCGAGGCGCAGCTTTCGCTCTTCGACGTACCCGCCGGCTTGGCGGCCGTGTCGCTGCCCAGCCTGCCGCCGCTGGAGCCAATCGCCGTGCCTCCGGTGGAGCGCGTTCGCCGACTATCCTACAGCGCGCTCGCCCTCTTCGAGCGCTGCCCCTATCGCTTCTACGCAGAGCGGATCGCCGGCATGCGACCCGCGGACGGAAGCGGCCGGATCGCGGGCCAGACCGGGCTCGCCGCGACCGAGGTCGGGGACGCCGTGCACCGACTGCTCGAGAGCGTCGACCTTGCCGCGCCGGCCGCGCCCCCCGTCGAGCAGGTACGGGCCTGGTACCCGGCCGTCACCGACGCCGAGCTGGAGCGAATCGCGGCTCTCGTGGCTGCGTACTGCGGCTCGGAGCTGGCCGCCCGCGTCGCCACTCTCGCGGGCGCGGGCTCGGAGCGGCCGTTTGCCTTCGAGCATGACGGCGTCCTGTTCCACGGCGTCCTCGATGTGCTCCATCTCGACGGCGGCCGTGCGCTCGTGGCCGACTTCAAGTCGAACGTGCTCGGGGAGGCGGAGCCCGCCGAGATCGTGCACAACGAGTACCGGCTTCAACGGCTTGTGTACGCGATTGCGTGCTTCCGGGCGGGTGCGGACGAGGTCGAGGTCGTCTACCAGTTCCTGGAGCGGCCGGACGCGCTCGTCAGCGCGGTGTTCCGCCGCGACGAGCTGCCCGCGCTCGAGGCCGAGCTCTCCGAGGCGATCGTCCGGATCCAGGCCGGCGAGTTCCCGCCGCGCCCGAGCGAGTTCGCCTGCACGGGCTGCCCTGCGCTGGACGTCGTCTGCGCGGGCCCGGCGCTGCGAGGTTAGTGGCCCGCAGCTTCGTCCGGGAGGCCCGCAAGCGGGTCGGGCCGAAGAAGGACCGCATCCTGCCGATCGTCGAGCGGCTGACCGCCGCGTACCCGGACGCGACGATCGCGCTTCGCTTCCGCTCCGAGTTGGAGCTGCTCGTGTCGGTGATGCTGTCCGCTCAGACGACCGACGTGAACGTGAACCGCGTCACCGAGCGGCTGTTCCAGAAGTACCGAAGGCCCGAGGACTACCTCGCCGTCCCGCCGGAGGAGCTGGAGCGCGACATCTACGCAACCGGCTTCTTCCGCCAGAAGGCGAAGGCCCTGCGCGGGACGATGCAGATGCTGATCGAGGAGGACGACGGCCGGGTGCCCCGGCGGCTGGAAGAGCTCGTCCGGCTCCCGGGCGTCGCACGGAAGACCGCGAACGTTGTCGCCGCCGAGCTCGGCGAACCGCAGGGGATCGTGGTCGACACGCACGTGCGCCGGCTCTCGCAGCGGCTCGGCCTGACGAAGAACGACGACCCCCTCAAGATCGAGCGAGACCTCCAGCGGATCGTTCCGCGCGAGCACTGGGGCGTCTTCCCGCATCTGCTGATCTGGCACGGCCGCCGGGTCTGCCTTGCCCGCACGCCCCGGTGCGAAGACTGCGTGCTGCGCGATCTCTGCCCTTCGTCTCGCATCTGAACCGGCACAGAGACGTGACGCTCCTGCGCCTACGCTGGAGGGAGTGCGAACGGTCGACCTCGCCATCTACGCCGACGCGCTCGCGGGTGAGGCGGCGGCACTCGCCGCGCGCGTCGAGCGGGCTCGTTCCCGGTTGCGCGAGTCGGCAATCGAACGCGAGGCGAGGCGCGAGCTGCCGCGGGAGACGATCGCGCGCCTGGAGGGGCTCGGCCTTCTCCGGCCCGGGGACGAGCGGAGCCTGCGCGTCGAGCTGCGCCGGCTGAAGGTCGACTTCGCCGCGGTCGAGGCGCTGCAGACCTGGGTCGAGTCCCGCCTCCGGGCGTAGGCTCACCACATGCCCGACCTGACCACCGCAAGGTTGCTCCTGCATGCGCTCACGATCGAAGAAGCGCGGGCACTCCATGCGGGCGAGCCGGTGCCGGGCTGGACCTTCGCGCCGGGCTACCCGCTTCCCGACACGCACGACGGCGTCGGCTTTCTGGTGCGCCACGGCGTCGAGGACTTCGGTTTCTATCTCGTCGTGCGCCGCGACGACGAGCTCGTCGTCGGCGAGGTCGGCTTCGTCGGACCGCCCAAGGAGGGCGCCGTCATGATCGGCTACGCGATCGTGCCGGAGGCAAGGCGTCGCGGCTACGCGACCGAGGCGATCAGGGCGATCTCGGACTGGGCACTCGCGCAGGACGGCGTGGGGGAGGTGCTGGCGCAGACGCTCCCGGAAAACGAGGCGTCGACCCGCGCTCTGTTGCGAGCCGGCTTCGGCGAGATTGCACCCACCGAGAAGGTGCGGCGCTTCGCTCTTCGGTCTACCGCGGGCTGAGCGCGACCAGCAGGCCGCCGTCGTCGTCGTACGCCGGGAAGAGGTCGGCGATCACGGGCTTGACCATCCCCGCCTTCGTCCGCAGCTCCAGCTGCTCGCCGAGCCGGCGGACGCCCCACTCGAGCGCGAGTGAGACCGGGTTCTTGTCCTCGGCGAAGCCGGCCAGCCCGAGGCCCTCGACGACGCTGTGCCCCATCAGCTCGCCCTCGCCCCAGCCCGTCAGCTCGAAGACGCCGCGGCCTGAAGCGAGGATCCGCCCGTCCTGGTCGCAGACGACGAGACCGGTGTTCGGGCCCGGGTAGTAGTCGTCCATCAATTCGAACAGGAACCCGAAGCCGCAGCGGCGGCAAGCGACGGCCTGGCGGGACATGCCCTCGAAGCCGTCGATGTCGACGGAGCGGTCCTTGCAGTTCGGGCAGATGTAGAACGGCATCGCCGTTCAGCGTAGCGGCGCTAGAGCCAGCTCTTGCGTCTGAAGTAGACGATCTGCGCGACCGTCGACACCGCGATCAGACCCAGCGAGTAGTAGTAGCCCCACCACCACTGGAGCTCGGGCATGTGCACGAAGTTCTGGCCGTACAGCCCGACGATCAGCGTCGGCAGCAGGAGGATCGAGGCGATCGCGGTCAGCTTCTTCATCACGTCGTTCTGGTCGTTCGCGACCTTCGCCTGGTGGTAGTCGCGGACGCCGGCGACGAGGTCCCTGGAAAGCTCCAAGCCCTCGACCGCGCGGAGGAGCTTGTCGTACGCGGCGCCGAAGCTGAGCTCGACCTCGTGCGTGAACACCTCCTCGCCCTCGAACTCGATCCGGTTGTCGACAACCGCGCGCACGGCATCCCGCGTGGGGGAGAGCGTCCGCCGGATGTGCAGCAGATCGTGGCGAAGCAGCGAGAGCCGCGCACGCACCTGCTCCGACGGCCAGTCCTCCACGTGATCCTCGAGCTCGTCGATCTCGTCGTTCACCTCGTCGATCAGGTCGAGGTACCGCTCGGCGATGTCGTCGGCGAGCCGGTAGACGATCATTCCGATGCTCTCGTCCTCGCGGCATGCGGCCTTGGCCGGCTCCGGGTCGTATGGCTCCTTGCCCCCATCCGGCGTCTTGCGGACGGTGACCACCGCCTCACGAGTCATCACCAGGTCGACCTCCTGGTAGTAGACCTCGTCTTCTTCCTTGAGGGCGACGGCGACGAGGAAGACCCCGAAGACGTAGTTGCCGTGCGACTCGAGCTTCGGCCGCGGCTCGTCGGCGTGCTGTGCCGGCTTGAGGAGCTGCTCGAGCGCGCTCGAGTGCACCGTCGTCGGCACCCGTGCCGTCAACTCCTCGAGCGTGGGGTCGAGCAGGTCAATCCAGCGGTCGCCCGCAGCCATCCGCTGGCGAGCGTAACGAGCCCCTCGGCTAGTGCCTCTTCCAGTAATGCCGTCGAGCTTCTGGGTCGCTAGCACCAAGTGATGCAAGGACGCAGGGAGCACCCATATGCAGACATATGGGTGCGACTGAGGACGCCGCAGCACGCAGCGTGATAGCGGGCCAGAAGCCGGCATGTATTGCTGGAAGGGGCACTACAGCCGGGGGGCCGCCAAGGCGCTCTCTTCGTGCCCCTCGCGGGCGGCCAGCCAGCGCTCGGCGTCGAGCGCGGCCATACAGCCGGAGCCGGCCGCAGTGACCGCCTGCCGGTAGACGTGGTCCTGGACGTCCCCGGCCGCGAACACCCCCGGGACGTTCGTCGCGGTCGACCCAGGCTTCGTCACGAGGTAGCCCGCCTCGTCGTGGTCGAGCTGGTCGAGGAAGAGCCGCGTGGTCGGGTCGTGCCCGATCGCGACGAACAGGCCCTTTGCCTCGAGCTCGCGTGTCTCACCCGTCTCCAGGTCGCGGAGCAGGACGGCGCGCATCTTTCCGTCGTCGGCCGCGAGCACCTCCTCGACGACCGCGGGCGTGACGAACTCGATCTTCTCGTTCGCCCGAGCGCGGTCGATCATGATCTGCGAGGCGCGAAACTCGCTCCGCCTGTGCACGATCGTCACTTTCGAGGCGAACTTGGTCAGGAAGATCGCCTCCTCCATCGCCGAGTCTCCGCCGCCGACGACGATCACGTCCAGATCGCGGTAGAAGGCGCCGTCGCAGGTCGCGCAGTACGTGACGCCGCGGCCCTGCAGGGCCTGCTCCGACTCGAGCCCGAGCTGGCGGGCGGTTGCGCCCGTGGCGACGATCACGGTCTCGGCGCGGTATTCGTCGTCGCCGACCCAGACGCGGAAGGGCCGTTCGGAGAAGTCGACGCGCGTGACGTCGTCCGTGACGAACTCGGCGCCGAAGCGCTCGGCCTGCCGCCGAAAGTCGGCCATCATCTCCGGGCCGAGGATGCCGTCGGCGTAGCCGGGGTAGTTCTCGACGTCGCTGGTGATCATGAGCTGCCCGCCCCACTGGAAGCCCTCGATCACGAGGGGACGCAGGTTGGCCCGCGCGCTGTACAGCGCAGCGGTGTACCCGGCGGGACCGCCGCCGACCACGATCACTTCGTGAATCTCGTTCATGTCTCTATTAAACGAAATACCCCGGCTGAAGCTTCCTGCACCGGGTCGGGTGCTCCACGAGAGTACAATCGCGCGTCCTCGGGCAAAGAGGGGTACTGAAGAATGGCGGGTACGGTCAGCTGGGATGCGCTGCGTGACCTCGCGGGCTTCCGCGCGGAAAAGGGGGTCGCCCTCAGCTTCTACCTCGACCTCGATCCGGGCACCACGGCACCGGCCGCGGCGCGAGTCGGCTCGCTGCTCTCCGACGCGGCAAGGCAGCTCGACCGCAGCGACCTGACCCACGACCAGCGGAAGGGCCTGAAGACGGACGTCGAGCGGATCCGTCGCTACTTCCAGGAGGAGCTCGTTCGTGACGGCGCTCACGGCCTAGCTCTGTTCGCCTCCGAGCTGGACAACCTCTGGCGGCCGCTGGCCCTGACGGAGTCGGTTGCGGATGCGGTCAAGGTCAACAGCGAGCTGTACCTCACGCCGCTGGTCCCGCTGGTCGGCCGCGGCGAGGGAGCGCTCGTCGCCGTGGTCGGCCGCGAGCGCGGCGAGATCTACCGGCTCCACGGCGGGAAGCTCGAACGGCTCGCCGATCGCAGCGAGGAGGCACCCGGTCAGCACGACCAGGGCGGCTGGTCGCAGGCGCGCTTCCAGCGGCACATCGAGCACCTCGTCCAGGAGCATCTCCAGCGTGTCGCCGACGAGCTCGATCGGCGCGTGCGGCGCCGTTCCGAGCGCATCGTGGTCGTCTCGACCGAGGAGACCCGTGCCGCGTTCGACGACATGATCTCGAAGGCGGTTCGGGACGCCGTCGTCGGCTGGACGACCGCCGAGGCACACGCCGGGCCGCCCGAGCTGCTGGCGGTCGCGACGCCCGTGCTCGAGGCCTGGCGGGCACGGGCGGAGGAACAGGCGGTCGAGCGCTGGCGGGAGGAGGCCGGCCGGCACGGGCGGGCCACCTCGGGTTGGGAGACCACGCTGGAGGCGGCCTCGGACGGGCGGGTCGAGCTGCTCCTGTACCGGAACGGGGTTCAGCGCTCGGCCTGGCGCTGTCCCGGCTGCGGGCGGCTCGCCGCGCGGGACGGCGCATGCCCGCTCGACGGGACCCGCATGGAGCGGACGGACGAAGGGCTCGACCTCGCCGTCCACCAGACGCTCTCGAACGGGGGCACCGTCTGGGCCGTGACGACGCGGCCCGATCTCGACCCGGTCGAGGGAATCGGCGCGCTGCTCAGGTACTAGGCGGCGTCGAGCGCGCGAACCGGCCCGGCCTCGGCGGCCGGCTCCGGCAGGGCTTCCCACTCGGACGCGCGGTCGAGCTGGCCTTCGAACCGGCTCAGCCGGCGATCGGCCTCGCCGTACTTCGTTTGTGCGTTGCCGATGTGCTTCCCGACTGTGTCGAAGTCGGACCGGAAGCGTTCGAAATCCTTCGCGAGCTGCGCGCAGTAGGACATCACCTCCTGCGCGTGGCGCTCGATCTGCATCCCCCGCAGGCCGAGCAGGATCACGAGCATGAAGGCGTGGAACGTCGACGGTGAGACCGGGAAGACGCGCTTGCCGAGGGCGTACCCGTAGAGCCCGCCCGTCCGCCCGTTGACGAGCTCGTAGTAGACCGACTCGGAGGGCAGGTACATGAAGGCGAAGTCGAAGGTGTTCTCAGCGGGCCGAACGTACTTAGCCGCGATCGCGTCGACATGACCCTTGACGTCGCGGGCGAAGGCGCGCTCGTGGAGCAGCCGCTCGGCGTCGTCCTCGGTGCCGACGAGGCGCTCGAAGTTGTCGAGCGGGAACTTGGAGTCAACCGGCAGGAGCTTCTCCGCCTTGATCACAGCGTCCACCCGCTCCCCCGAGCGAAAGGTGAACTGCAGCTGGTAGGCGTCGGCGGGCAGCGTGTCGGCGAGCAACTTGCCGAGGAGAATCTCCCCGAAGCCGCCCCGCGCCTTGGGCGGACGGAGTGCCTGTTCGAGCTTGGATAGGTTGTTCGCTTGCTGGAGCATCTGCGCGGCGGTGCCGTCGAGCTTGCCGAGGCGTTCGACGATCTGGGTCGCCGTCTCCCCGGCGCTCTGCTGGCCCGATAGCAACCGCCCGTCCAGACCCTCGAGCCGGCGGTCGACCTTGTCCTCGATCCCACCTAGGCGCTGCTCGAGCTTGTTCTCGAGCCAGCCGAGGCGCTGCTCGAGCAGGCCCTTCACCGTCCGGAGGGCGAGCGCGAGCCCGACTCCGAGGACGCCGACGAACACGATAACGAGTGCGATCACCATCGGAGCCGCGAAACGCTATCCGCGGCATCGGACGACAACGAACGGGGGGCGCGCGGCCCGGAAAGGAATCGGGGACAGGCCGGAGCCCATCCCCGATTCGATCTCAGGTTACGAGGCGCCTCCGCCGCCGCCGCCGCCGGTCGAGCCTTCGTCTTGGTCGTGCGTGTGCTCACCCTCGCCGTGCGAGTGCTCGTGCGTGTCCTCGGCCGGCAACGAAGCCGGAGGCGGCGCGGTCTGCATGCCCTCGCCTTCGTCGCTCTTCTTGCGGCCGAGCAGCTTGTCGAGGAAGCCCATCGGATCTCCTGTCGTCGTGGGACGAAGACACGAGTATCGCGTAAATGGGCACAAAAATGCCAGATCCGGCGAGCCCGAAGGCCTACCGGATCTGACGCGCGGGACACTACGTAGTCTGCGCAAGCCTGTCAAGCGGGGTCGGCGTGGAAAAAGTTCGCAATTTGCGATCATTTTCCCGCCGGTCGCGCCGGCGGCGCTCGAACACACGTTCCTCCGGCCGCGGCCGGCCGTAGGCTTCCACTCCGTGGACAGACTCTTCGCGCCCGGCGGCCGCCTGGAGCAGGTCATGCCCGGCTACGAGCCGCGCGCCGAACAGGCAACGCTCGCCGGCGCGGTCACGGCCGCGCTCGCCTCGGGCGAGCATCTGCTCGCCGAGGCAGGGACAGGCACCGGCAAGAGCCTCGCGTACCTGATCCCGGCGCTCGAGTCCGGGCAGCGCGTCCTCGTCTCGACCGCGACGAAGTCGCTCCAGGAGCAGCTGCTGACCAAGGACGTGCCGGTTACCGCCGCCGCGCTCGGCCGCGACGTGCGCGTCGCCGTGCTCAAGGGTCGCCAGAACTACCTCTGCCGCCACGGCCTGCATGGGTTCGGCCTGCTCGGCGGCCAGCTGTTTCCCGACGCGGAGGACGCGGCTGCCTTCGAGGCGATGCGCGGTTGGATCGAGACGACGGAGACCGGCGACCGGGCCGAGCTCGAGGCCGAGCCCCCGGACGCGGTCTGGGCGGAGATCGCCGTCGGCGCCGACCGCTGCCTGGGCCGCCGCTGTGCCTTTGCCGGGCTCTGCTTCTCGGAGGCGGCCCGCGAGCGGGCCTCGCATGCCGAGCTGGTGATCGTGAACCACGCGCTCTACTTCGCCGACCTCGGCCTCCGGAGCCGCACCGACTCCCCCGCGGTTCTACCCGAGCACGACGCCGTGATCTTCGACGAAGCGCATCGGCTCGAGGAGTCGGCGGCGACGTGGCTCGGAGGCCGCGTCAGCGGTCCCGTCCTGCACCGCCTGCTCCGCGACACCGACCGCGCCTGCCGCGAGGCAGCGCTGCCCGTCCCCGCGCGGGCGCTCGACCGTGTCGAGGACGCGGGGCGCCGGTTGCTCGCCGCCGTCGCGCCTGCCACCGGGAGGCGCCGGCTGCGCGAGGTGCCGGAGGAGCCCGCGCGGCTGCTCGCCCAGCGGCTCGCCGAGCTCGCCGCCGCCCTCGCCGGGAGCAAGGACGAGGTCGACGCCGTTGGGAAGCGGGCCCTCCGCCTGGCCGCGGACGTCGGAGCCTGCCTCGACGCCGACGACGGCAACCGGGTCGTCTGGGCTGAGCCGGAGACGCTCGCGTGGGCGCCGGTCGACGTCGCGCCCGCGTTGCAGGAGCTGCTCTGGGGCGCCGGGCCGACCGCCGTGCTCGTCTCGGCGACGCTGACCACCGGCGAAAGCTTCAGTTTTGTCCGCGAGCGGCTGGGTCTGCGGGAAGCGGACGAGGTTGCCGTCGGCTCGCCCTACGACTTCCGCTCGCAGGCGCTCCTCTACCTGCCACGGGGCCTGCCCGACCCGCGCGCCGAAGGGGGGCTCGACCGCGTCGTCGAGGAGGTTGCCGCCCTCTGCCGGATCTCGGCCGGCCGCGCGCTCGTGCTGACGAGCTCGTACCGGGCACTCGAGGCGATCGTCGCCGGGATCCGCGGCCGCGTGCCGTACGAGGTGCTCGCCCAGGGCGACGCGCCGCGCGAGCGGCTGCTCGAGCGTTTCCGTGACGAGGTCGCCTCGGTGCTCGTCGCCACGTCGACGTTCTGGCAGGGGATCGACGTTCCGGGCGAATCGCTGTCGCTGCTCGTGATCCACAAGCTGCCGTTCGCCGCGCCCGGCGATCCACTGGTCGAGGCCCGTTGCGAACGGATCGACGCACTCGGGGGGGACTGGTTCCGCGAGTACTCGCTCCCCTCCGCGGTGCTGCAGCTGCGCCAGGGCTTCGGCCGGCTGATCCGCTCGCACGCAGACCGGGGCGTGATCGCGATCCTCGATCCAAGGGTCGGGTCAAAGCCGTACGGGCGGGCGTTCCTGGAGTCGTTGCCGCCGTGCCCGGTCACCGCCGAGCGAGGCGCCGTGGCCGACTTCTTCGCCGAAGAGGCCCTGCTGAGCGCCTGATACAGTCGCCGGCCGTGGCCAAGAAGCCCCGCACACCCGACCCGCCGCGCCGCGTCCAGGCGCCGAAGCAGCGACACGAGCCCCGTCAGGGGCTCGATTCACAGCGGCGCCGGATGATCCTCTTCGGCCTCGCCGGCTCCGGTCTGGTCGCGCTCGTCGTCGTGCTGGTGGTCATCCTCGCCGGCGGGAAGAGCGGCCCCGCCGGGAATCCGCGGGCCGTCGACGCCACCTTGAAGGCGGCCGGCTGCACCCTCGCGACGAGCACGGCGGCGCCTTCCGCGCAGCACATCACCAGCTTCGACCAGTCCGTGACCTACTCCACCTACCCGCCGGTCAGCGGTCGCCATTACTACATCCCGGCAATCTGGGGGAACTACGCGCAGGTGGTCGATCCCCGGCAGGCGGTACACAACGAGGAGCACGGGGGAATCGACATCTGGGTGGGACCGAAGGTCCCGGCGGCCGAGCGGCAGCAGGTCTCGGACTTTTACGACGAGAGCCCGAACGCGATGCTGGTGACGCCGATCGAGGACACCGCCAACGGCGTGAAGTATCCGAAGCATGCGCCGCCCGACTCGAAGATCTACCTGACTGCCTGGACGGTCGAGATCAAGAACGGCAGCTACGTCAATCCGACGCAGGTGATTGCGACCTGCCCGCGCTTCGACGAGAAGGCGTTCAAGGTGTTCCGAGACGAGTTCCGAGGCAAGGGCCCGGAGCGTTTCCCGGTCTCGAGCCTGACTCCGGGTACCTAACGCTCGCGGCGGCTTCGCCGCCGGGCTCGCTCTCACGGGGGAAACGGCGGGTTTCCCCGTGCGCCCCCTTCCCTCGGGCTTGAGAACGTCGACTGGTCGGGACGGTTGTGTGCCGGCCCGCCAATGTCGGTCGCGGCGGCGGACGGAGAAGCAACGTGCTGCGGGCTATCCTGGGCCGGCCGGGGTGGCGAAACTGGTGATACGCGCCTGGCTTAAAACCAGGTGTCCCCTTGGGGGGCGTGAGGGTTCGAGTCCCTCCCCCGGCATGACGCTCGCGGCGGCTCCGCCGCCGGGCTCGCTCTCACGGGGGAAACGGCCGGTTTCCCCCGTGCGCCCTCTTCCCTCGGGCTTGGGAACGTCGACTGGTCGGGGCGGTTGTGTGCCGCGCCCGCCAGGTCGGTCGCGGCGACGTGCTGGAATGGGCGAGGTGACACTCGGCCCTCAGAACCTCACTTCGCATCAATAGACCTTGCTTGCTGAAGTTGTGACCGCCCGGGCGCCACATGTGCTCCCACTCGTCCACAGAATCTCGGCCGGCGGCACAACGAACAGAGCCGAAGCGGAGGAGCTAGAAGCAGCGCTCCTCTCGGCGTTTCTGGACGAGCCTGACGAGGACGGGGAGCCCAGCCGGCGGGGGAAGGCGATCGACGATCTCATCGGCCTCTCCTGGCAATCCTGGGAGGGGTTCTTCTTGGACGCATGACTGAAGGGCGTAGCGCCCCGCCGCGTCGCCGCCCATGTCGGTAGCGGCGGAGTAGGCTGCTTGCATGACCGCGGAACCGCCTGATTGCGGGTCGCCGATTGCCTATCTCGTTCTCGAACCGGGAACTGCCGTCTACGCCTCCGACCACAGCCGGATCGGCAAGGTCGAGCACGTGCTGTTCGTGCCCGAGGAGGACGTGTTCGACGGGATCGTGGTCGAGACCGGCGACGGCCCGCGATTCGTCGATGCGACCGACATCGACCGCATCTACGAGCGCTGCGTGATCACGGCGCTGACCGCCGAGCAGGCGCGAGCTCTGCCGCCCCCTGAGCCTGGACCGCCCGTGTTTCACGACGACCCGGCGCTCGGCGCGGGCTCGTCGGTGCGCGACCTCTACCTCAAGCTCTTCCGAAAGGGCGGCTGGATGAAAGAGGCGTCGGGCGAAGAGGAAGAGAAGCAGGAGAAGTAGGCCCGCCCCTCACGGTCAGCTCTTCTTCGCGTTCCCGTCGCCGAAGGACTCGTCCGCCAGGCCCGTCACCTTCGAGAGCAGGCCCGTCAGCTCCATCGGCACGACCAGCTTCGTCGCCGGCGAGTTGCCGATCTGCTTCAACGCGTCCAGGTACTGGAGGCTCATCGTGTTCGCGTCGAGCGTCTTCGCGACCTCGAAGATCTTCGCCAGGGCGAGCGAGAAGCCCTCGGCGCGGAGGATGGCCGCCTGTCGCGCACCTTCGGCGCTGAGGATGGCCGCTTGCTTCTCGCCTTCGGCGACCGTGATCGCGGCCTGCTTCGAGCCCTCCGCCTCGGTCACGACCGCTCGCCGCGTGCGCTCCGCGGACATCTGCCGGGTCATCGCCTCCTGCACCGTCGGTGGCGGGATGATCTCGCGCACCTCGACGTTCGTCACCTTCACGCCCCAGCGCTCGGTCACCTCGTCCAGCTTCGTGCGCAGCAGCAGGTTCATCTCCTCGCGCTTGGAGAGCACGTCGTCGAGCGACATGTCGCCGACCACGCTCCGGAGCGTGGTCGCGGCGATGTTCTGAGCGGCGCCGGCGAAGTACTGCACCTTCAGCACCGAGTCGACCGCGTCCACGACCCGGTAGAAGATGATGAAGTCGATCGTGATCGTCGCGTTGTCCTTCGTGATCGCGGTCTGGTGAGGGATCTCCAGGTAGAGCTCGCGCTGGTCGACCCAGGCGGGGCGGTCGATCACCGGGATCAGGAAGACCAGGCCCGGCCCGCGGGTGCCTGCGCAACGGCCGATCCGGAACAGGACGATCCGCTGGTACTCCCGGACGACCTTGATCGACGTTGCAGCCCAGATCACGAGCAGGACGGCGACGATCGCGATGACGATCAGCGTGGTGGTCACTGCGTGCAGTCTGACGCTCTGTGGAACGGAAAGCCAGCCCTCGGCCGGAGGAGAGACGCTCGGCGGCGTCGAAGTTGGGCGCTCGTCCAGGTAGGTCCAACCGAGCTCCACCAGACCGATGCGATCGTCGCCGCTCTCGACGCGCGCCCTCTGGGCCGCGCTTCTTGCCTTCTTGCTCGCGGCCGGACCTGCGCAGGCGGCCGGAAGCGCGGACACGGCGGCGCTCCAGGTCGCGCTACGGCAGCGCGCTCTCTACGCCGGCGACATCGACGGCGCCTACGGGCCCGTGACGTCCGCTGCCGTACGAGCGTTTCAGCGGCGTCTCGGGCTTGCGACCACCGGACACGTCGGACCCGCCACCCATCGGGCTCTGGGCGTCTACGCGCGGACGACGCTTGGCAGCCGGCTCCTGATGCTCGGCACGACCGGGTGGGACGTCGCCG
>Ga0137372_10004926_pt1 | contig 13030 bp, 11 predicted proteins | sample SagtaG_6_FD_104911 | JGI IMG/M metagenome (GOLD analysis project Ga0137372, IMG submission 104911) | Vadose zone soil microbial communities from Sagehorn Ranch, Mendocino, California, USA - Sage1_R_60_16 metaG | ecosystem: Environmental > Terrestrial > Soil > Vadose zone | place: USA...
CCACCCAGGCGACGTCCACCCAGGACAAACGACACCACCGCAGGGCCCGGTCACGCCACATCGAGACGGCCTCGCCCGGCCGCGCGCGACCGTGAGCGAGCCGGCTCCAAACGCCCAGTGCGGCTGTCGCGCGCACACGCCCACGCCACAGAGGGTGCTGCGTCGACACCGTCCCTCCCAACCTGCCGCACAGCAGGCGCCCCAGCGGCCAAGACTCGCGTCGGTCTGCCGTCCATCGCGCCCCGCTCGCGCGAGTCCCATCCTGCCTCCGACTGCGTGTAGGAGGCAATACCGAATCCAACAGGAACAGGTGTCCGGTGACAGTTGATCTTCCTCGTTGTCACTGAGTCTTGCTCATTCACTGATCTGCGCCACTACAGCTTGCTCGATACATGCTCATTGGAGCCGTGAGCCTCAACCTGACCAGGGGCTCAGAGCTGTGCGAGCTCGAACGAGATTCACCGGCGAGGTGAACCAGGTCAGCCCCGCTGCGCTGTCGTTCGGGTACGGACGGGGTCGATCCCTTGCCACTGAAGATTCCTCACCGCAGGTCATCGTCCACCCACCGAGGAAGATCTGCTGTCACAGGACAACAGGGTTGCGGTCCAGCGGATGGCTGCCATGGAGGCGGTGCTGCTGTTCGTTCTCACCCAAGTTGGATTCCTGGAACTGAGGGTGACCGCCGATCCACTGGTATCGCTTCCGACTTCAAAGCCCGTGGGTCTATCCTCACTGCGAGTATCTGATGTGGAACGGCCTGTCAAGGGACCGTTTTGCCTGGTAGATGGCGTGGTTTTAGGGCAGGGGGCAGCGCGGGCTGGGCTGGAGCATCGGGTTGTGGGCTGGTGTGCGGTCGCAGAACGCGCCTGGTGGTGGGCGAGCGGTTGGGTGGGCACGACGCGCCGGGGCGTGGTGGATCGGCAGGCCACCACACTGATGTGCGCGGGTTGGGACCGCAGGTCGGCTATCCGCAGGAAGGTGCCCCTGACTAGGAACGCCGCCGGTCAGACCGGCGCGCATAATACTGACGGGGATCGGTCCTGCGACGGTGGCGCCCCGGCGCGTCGTGACGATTAGTTCACCTCCTCGGCCGATCCCGAACAGATGCGTTGGCATCCGGCAGGCTCATGCGGTCATCTCGGCCCACAAGAACCCAGCCAGCTCGCGGGCGATCGCGGCCACCACCACGTTCTTGGAGGTCTTGCGGGTGGCCAGGCGGCGGAACCGGCCGCACAGGCGTAGCTGCGCTGCCCACGCCCGCGCGATCACCTGGGGGTCAAGGCCCTGCTGGCGGCCGGCGATCTGGAGGCCGACACCTGGCCGGTGCTGGTAGGACCAGGCCGACTCGATCAGCTGGGCGCGCAGGTGGGCGTTGCCGGCCTTGGTGAGGTGCCCACGAACGGTCCGCTGACCGCTGGAGTACTCGCTGGGCACCAGCCCACAAAACCCCATGAACTGGCTGGCGTGCGCGAACCGCCGCCAGTCGCACACCTCGGCTGCCAGCGTGAACGCGCCCAGCCGGGTCACGCCGCGGTAGGCACTCAAGCGGGCGACCTGCTCAGCGAACGGCGGCCGGTCATACCAGCCGGCAAGGTCCGCCTCGATCGCGTCCAGGTGCGCGTCACGGCTTTCGAGCACCACCCGGTAGTGGCCGTAGGTGGCACGCAGCGCGGGCTGGTCGAACTGCTGGGCCAGCAGCCAGCGTTCATGCGCTTGGGTCCACGCGGTGGCCCCGCCGCGCCACACACGGCCGTGGCGCAGCAGGAACTTCGAGAGCCGGTGCCGCGCGCGGGTGCGGTCACAGACCATGTCGGCCCGGGCGCGGCACAGATCCCGCACCGCTTCCTCCCCGATCGTGGGGATGCGGATACAGACGAGCTCGCCAGCGCGGTGCAGCCGAGCCAGCCGTCGGCAGTCACGCTTGTCGGTCTTCACCTTGTCGCCGGGGGCTTTGGGGATCAGCGACGGCGCGATCACCTCGCAGCGCACTCCCATGCTGTGCAGCAGCCGGGCCAACTCGAAGCCGGTCGGGCCGGCCTCATAGCAGGCTCGCAGCCGGTGGGGATCACCCAGGCGGCCGACGAGCCTGCGCACCGACGGCTCGTCATGGGGGATCCGGTCGACCTCGGGGACCTGTTGGTCTGGGGTGAGAACTCCCACCGAAATCGTATCCCGGTGCACGTCCAGGCCAAGATGGATCGGGGCGAGATGCGAGACACTGGCCACGGCCGGCTCCTTCCGTATGCTGGCTCCGCCCGCTCAGTGTGGGTGACCCACGTCATATGCGGGACCGGAGCCGGCCGCTCCATGCTGACTAGCCCCTCGGGGACCTTGGACGGTGGGTGACCGGCCGCTGCTCGCGCGATGGCCGCCGTCGTGACCCACGTTGTCATGACCCGGGCGATGATGGGCGGCTCGTGGCGCATGGCGCAGGTGCTCATCAGCCAGGGTGTCAGTCTCGGCGGGGACGGTGTCGCTGCGGGTGCACAACCAGGGCGCGGCCACCCACGAGCTGGTCGTGCTGCCCCTGCCGGGCAGCCTGCCGGGGCACGGGCGGTCGGCACCGACGGCCAGGTCGATTAGACCGGCAGCCTCGGGGAGGCCTCCCGCACCTGCGGCCCGGGAGAAGGGACGGCATCGCCGCCGGCACCACGGGCTGGGTCACGCTGACCCCGCGGCCTGGCCGCTACGAGCTGGTGTGCGACCTGCCCGGGCACTACGCCCGCCGGCATGTATACCGAGCTTGACGTCAACTGAGACCGCAACCGCCTCCTGGCACTGGGCCGGATTGCTCGTCGGCCAAGCCGCAGCAGGAGGGCCACTGCACGGTCGACGGCATCGTCGTCCCGGATCGAAGCGGTCGAGTGACTGCGCCGACCTCCCGTTCCCAGTCGGTCGATGCCTCCAGGTCGGGGCGGACCGACCAGGTTACGGGGTCGGAAACGGTACCAGTGGATCGACCGGTGCCCACAGTTCAGAGAAGGCTCCAGATCGGGGAAGACGTTGGTGAGCACGGCCTCGTGGCTGGGCACGCCGAACACTGCCACCCCGACCAGCTCGTCACCCTGGTAGAGCCCCAGCTCAGCCGCTCGGCCACGAAGTTGTGCAGGTAGTGATGGCGCTCCACGAACGCCTTCGCCACAGGCTTCTCGATGCGGTGGGCGGCATACAGCCTGCGGTCAAAGCCGCCGTCTCGCCGCCAACGCCAACTATGCACGCCCTGTGACCAGCGCTGACAGAGGCTGCTGGCCGGGTTGACCTCGGCCGCGTCCAGCAGTCGAAGCTGTGCGGTCGAGGTGGCTGACCGGCGGCGGCTCACAGCAGCGTCCCCTGCGTCGGGGCGGCCAGCGCGGCCGTCCCCATCGGCAGACGCGCGCGGGTGAAGCGGGCGAACCCGCTGCCGTCGATGGAGTCCACGCCAAGCGCCTTGAACCACGTGATCCGCCGCATCGTGTTGACGCGGCCGACATGCACCCACTTGCCGCGACACCTAGCCTCACGGATGAGCGCGGTCGCGTGCGGGCCGAGCTTCCACTGGGTGGACCCGCCGACAAACAGCGCCTCGAACTGGTCCCAGGGCACCGGCAGCCGCTCCTGGCCGTCCTGGGCGACGAACCCGATCGGCTGGTGGACTGGCTGGCCAGGCTCGACGTCGTCCTCGTTGACGCTGGCCCACACGCACTGCGACGCCGGCTGCCACTGCTCGAACAGCCGCAGGGTGGCGCGGGCGTCGGCGACCACGTTTCTCTCGCTTGTTGGGGAGTGTTGCGAACAGCGTTGTACTCGAGACCGAAGGGCGTGCAGCGGTGGGCGACTGTCGTGCATGCGGTGGTTCCCCTTCGACGCAGTGACACCACCACATCTGCGTCGTTTCGCCCGGGGATTCCGGCGGCTCTGCGGGACTACGAGGCAACTCCTCAAGGGGGTGGCCGTCGAAGCCGTCAGCGGGTGTGGGAACGGCCGGACAGCCACCCGGATGACATCGGTGAAGGTTCAGCCCGGGTGCATACGGCCGGTCTGGCGCAGGAGGAATGCAATGAGGGCTGCCAGGCGGATGAATAGATAGTCCATCGCGGCCGACCCGGGCAGCTCCTCTTGGCCGTGCTCGGAGTGCCTGATGTGGAACGAGTTGCCGATCTTGGTGAGGGCGCCCGCCTCCGCATCCAGATGCTCGCGCAGGCCCGAAGTGGGTGCGGCGCGACTGATGAGCGCCACGATCGATGCTCGCTTATCGCCGCCGAGCTCGAGGGTCTTGACCCGCTCGAAGGCGTCCCACAGCTTCTCCAGGGCGTCGTGCCGGTCAGACTCGTTGCGGGACAGGAAACGGGTCAGGGCCGTCCGCAGCAGCTCGTCCAGGCGCGGGTCACCGGTATCGGGGGTGAACTCGCTCAGCAGCGGTCGGGCTTCGGGCGGCCCCAAGCGCCGCACCCGTAGGTCGTCGCCGATGGTGAACGCGATCGCGTTGCGGGCGAAGATCTCGTCGACATCGGCCTGGAATTGCCGTTGCCCTTCCTCACGGTCGAAGACGAGATGGTGGTGCTGGTAGTAGGAGTGGTAGTTGCTCCGGTGGCGAATCGGCCCGGCGATGCGTTGAGCGACGAAGTCGACCACGTCCAGGGCTGTCGTGGTCGGCGGCGGCTTGTCCGGATTCAACAGCGTTGCCGTGGCGCCAGCGGACGGGCCCCATTGGTCTGTTGGCTCCTGCAGGCTTGGAACGAGCGCCTCGAGCATGTCATAGAAGGTGGCGTCGTTGGTCCCAGTGATCTGGGAGGGATCGTCCAGGCACCCGCGCTGTGGGAACACCTCGGCGAGCGAACCGTCGGCGATGCGTTGCCATATCAGCGCCACGATGCCCTTCCAGGCGGAGGGGGTGACCTGCTCCAGCGTGCGTGGCGAGGGGCCGCTGACGCGGTCCGAGTAGAACGAGCGCTCCGACATGGCCCTAGGATCTCACGAGCCGCCGCTGGCGTTGGATTGCGGCCTTCGACGGTTGGGGATGGCTCGGACGTTCCCGAGTAGGGTGTCGCGTTCGGCCTTGACCTGCTCGTAGTCGATCGACAACTCGTTAATGATGTCCGCGTAGTAGTCCACCAGCGCCTGGAGGGTGGCGTTCTCGGCCCGCAGCTTGGTGTTCCTCTCCTCCAGCTCGGCGACCTGGGCCTTGAGCTTGTGGATGGGTGGCGGGTCGCCACCGAGCGCCTTGGCGCGGGCTTGGAACTGCTCGGCGAGGTCGCGGTGCTTGTGGGTGAGTAGCCACCGTTTGACGCCGGCTTCGGCGGTGAGCTGCACCACGGTCAACTCGCCGGTGGAGCGGAGCGGGGTGCCGGTCAGCAGGCGATCGGCGGCCGCCTGGATCGCCGCACGCTCTGCCTGGTCAGCGTTCACTGCTGGTCGTCCGCTCGGATGGTCGGGTGCGCTGGTGTTCGTCGAGGATCGCCTGCAGCCGCTGGAGCTGGTGGCGTTCGCGTTGGTGGCGGGGTGTCGGGCTGAACGGGTCGGCGACCAAGGCCTGCAGCTCGGCGGCCTGCTGTTGGAGCTGCTGGATGTCGTGGTCGGTGCGGGCGATGTTCAGGCAGCCGGGCCGGCAGTCGTCCAGGTCGGGGGTGCGGCGAGCGTCGTAGCCGGAGTGCTTCAGGCGGCACTTGGCTTTGGCGGGGTCGAACACGCAGGTCATGCCCTTGGCGGGAAAGACCTGCAGCGCGGGACTGGCGAGCAGGTCGCGAGCCTGCCGGGTCGAGGTGAGTGCGCGACCGGCGAACTGCTGGTGGGCTTGGTGGGTGCGCTCCCGGTAGGCGCGGGCGGCGGGGCCGCTGACGTGCTCGTCAGCGGCCAGGCGGTGCTGGGCGTCGGCGAGTTGCTCCAGGCGCAGCAGCCAGGTCTCGAAGGCGTGCTCGTCGGGGAACCCGGAGGCGTAGGTGCCCGAGTAGCCAAGCGTGATCTGGACCTCCACGTTCCCGTACTGGATCGCGCCGGCGACCAGGCCGCGTGGGCGGCGGACGATGTGCCAGGCCAGGGTGCGGCGCAACCGCGAGGGTGCCAGGGCCTGGCCGGTCGGATCGGGCGGGATCTGCTCGCCCAGCCGGCCGCCTGCTCGGCAGTAGGCGTTGACCCAGGCGATGAGCGCGGTGATGTCATCGGCGATCTGCTGGGTGGTACGGGACTTGTCGCGGCGGGCGCCCGAGACAGCGGCGGCCTTGGCGCCGGTGGACAGCGTCAGCGGAAGCAGCAGCGGCTTGTCGTGGAGGCGTTCCAGCACGGCGACCGCGCGGGCGACGGGCTCGACCACCACCCATGGATCGCTGCGCTGCTGGCCTTGGGCGAGCTTGGAGCCGGTCGAGTCCACGACGCCCTTCCAGTGCCGACCCTCTACCAGCCACAATCCGGCAGCCTGGTCGTAGCGCACGCAGCCACGCTGCAGGGTGAGCACCTCGCCTGGCCGCATGCCCGACAGGTAGGCGACCACGACGAAGCAGGCGGTGCTCAGGTGGCGCGCCAGCTCCTCTGCCTCGTGGTAGGTGATGCGCCGGTCCCGCCAGGTCACGCCGTCCAACCGCGCGCGGATCGGCGCGTCGAGGTAGGCAGCGTCCGCGATGGGCAGGCCCGCCGTGACCACCATCGCCTCCGACCGCAGGAGGGCGTCGCGCTGGCAGTTGAGCAGGCGGCCAAGGTGGCTCCAGGAGATCACTCGGGTGCCATCTGGCAGTGGCTGGCCGGGCAGCGGCTCGCCTCGAGCACGCAGCTCCTCCAGCAAGGCGTGCAGGTCACGCTGCAGCTCGCCTGCCCCGCGGCCCGAGCGGGGCCCCTCACCGCGCCGACGGGCCCGGGGCGTTCGTTGGCGCAGCACGCAGTAGTCGACCCACGCGGTAAGGATGTCGTCGGCGAACTCCTCAACAAAGCGCAGCGACCACAGCAGCAGCCGGTCCATCACGTCCGGGTGGATCCGAGGGGTGCGGTTCTCGAGGCTGCGGCGCCGCTGGCCGAAGATGGTCTGGCTGGAGTCGCCATGCCAGGGCGGCGCGTCCGCCAGACGGTCAGCCGGTGGCAGGTGCTGCCGCCACGACCAGAGCCGGCGGATCTCGTTGATGCGCTCGCGGCGGGTGCCGCCGGGCAGCTCCGCGGCGAGCAGGTCGCCAAGGTAGGCATCAAGGTGCGCGGCAGTGACATCAGCCAGACGGGTGATCCCGCGAACCTCCAGCCAGACCAGGAACGCCACAAGGGCGCGGAAGTGCTTGGCGACGGAGGGCACCGCCGGGCGTCGGCCGGCTGCGCCGTGGATCACCGGGGGCTCGGTGTGGTTGAGCAGCAGCCACACATACTGCTTCGCGACCGCGCGAAACCGCGTGGGCAGCTTGGTGAAGTCCAGGGTCACGGCCTTGGCGTGGTCCTCGAAGATCGCCGGGGTCAGCACCCACCGGTCATCCGCCAGCCTCGACAAGGCCGCCCGGTCCACCTCTGGGCGCAGGGGCCGGTTGGCGAGCACGAGCGTGTCCGGCTCGAGCTGCCCCACCCAGGCAGGATCGGTGTGGATGCTAGTCACCCCAGTCCAGCTCCCGAGACAGCAGCCGCTCGACCAGCCGCCGATCCGCCGCGGTCACAGTCGCCCTGGCGACGTCAACCACGGCTGGGGAGAACCGACTCAGCACCTCAGTGAGCTGCGCGTGCGGCAGGGCGAACCGCTGGGCCCATGCCAGCGGTGCCAGCTCGGTGCGGCGGGCCTCCAGCGCATCCAGCACCAGCGTCTGGACGGGCAGATGCGCGGGGGTGGCGCGGGCGCAGGGACAGTCCAGGCAGCGCAGGAACGAGGCCCGGCACGGCTCGCCCGCTGGCGCATGGGGGCTGTTGGTGTGGTCGACGCAGGCGGCCAAGACGGTGTCGAGCTCGCCGTCCAGCAGCCGTCGCAGCGCCGCGGGAGTGATCCCGAACCGGGCCGCCACTGCCGCCGGGTCGCGCCGCGCCTCGGCGAGGTCGGCCGCGCTCAGCGTCGCCACGAGCGCGCTGGCCTTGGCGCGGGCGACCTGCTCGTCCAGCACTCGGGCGACCACGCGCTGGTAGTCGACCAGGTTGCCGCGGGTCGCGGCCGAGATACTCGGTGGCCAGCACCCGGTCGGTGTGGGCGACCGCCTTCTGGTGGTGCTGCAGGTAGCTCAGCCGCAGCCGCGCCATCGTGACCGACAGCAGCCCGGGCGGCGTGTCGGGCTGCTGCGGGTTGGGGTCGGCGGGCAGGTGCCGGCGGCGTCCCCAGACGGGCACCATGCTCGGGGTCGCGCCGACCCGGAACCCGGGGCCGCGGGAAAAGCCCTTGGGCGCCCAGCAGACCAGCAGCCGGTCGGTGCCGACCAGCCGGCGCGCTGGCTCGGTGAGCTCCAGCAGCAGCCGGTAGATTCCAAACGGTGTGTGCAGCTCATCTCGGGCCGGGACTTCGCCCGGCGGCTCGCCGGCGACGGTGGCCCCAGGATCCGAGAGGTCGACCAGAGCGGTCGGCAGGTGGCTGCGGTGCTTGCCGCGGCGTGGCTTGCGCAGTTCGACGATCGCGCTGGCGGTGCCGCCCGCCTGGCCGTCGGGACGGTGGTGGACGGCGGGCATGTCGCCGAGCGTGCCGCCGTTATGGCCGGTCAGGCCGATCAGCAGCACCAGAAAGGCGGCCGCCTCCTCCCACATCAGATGGATGCGGCTCATCAGCTGCGGCACGGTGCCGTGCCGGTGGATGAACCAGCGCGCATGCTGGGGACCGCGCGGGTAGCGCGGGACATTCCCGGTCCGCTCGATCTCGTCCAGGATCAGCCCAAGCTCCCAGCCGGTCGGGTCGGCATCCCGGTCGACCCGACCCGCGCGCCAGTCGGCGAGGAGCTGGCGGTTGGCGCGGATTCGCACCGCTGCCGCGTGGGCGTCGTGGCGGGCGCCGGCCAGGATGCGCCGGAACTCGGTCTGGCTGTAGCTGCGCAGCGGGCGGGGACGATGCCGGTGCGGGTTGGGCTGGACCAGCTTGGCCACGAACCGCTCGCCGAGCCCGTCGACGGCTCGCAGCACGCCCTTGAGCGCGCTGAACTCACGGTTGAAGCTTTGGTGATGGCGGCGCTGCAACGCGTATTGGTCCAGGTGGGACGCTCGCAGCTCCTCGGGGCGTCGCGGCGGAGCGGGCAGTCGTGCCAGCAAGTGCCCGAACGCGCGCAGCGCCTGGTAGGTCTTGTCCGCCGACGCCATCGCCTTGCGGGTCCCGCTGGGGCCGGTCGCCTGGTCAAAGGCCCGGGCGAAGGCGACCTGTAGCGCCCGGTCGACCGGCAGCCGGGCGAAGTCGAACTCCCGGCTCGCGCGGCCGTCCTCGGTGGCAAACCGGACCACGCACCGCTCCCCGTCGACCAGCAGCCGCGCCGGCGGCTGGTAGCCGCCATCAGGCAGCGCCGCCCGTGGTCGTCTCACGAGCGCTGCGCTTGAGCGCGCTTGGCCTCCACGATCGAGCGCAGCACGCCCAGCGCCTCGATCACCTTGGCCTGCACCCCGCCCCAGGTCTCTGGCCAGCTGGCGGTGAAGCGCAGGCCGAGGCGCTCGAACGCCTCGGGCAGTGACCGTTTGGTGCCGCCGTGCTGGGCGGCGACCCGGATGTCGTTGGTCGCCATGAGCAGGCCCACCGCGTCCAGCAGCCGGGCGGTGTCCGCCTCATCCAGACCTGGTTCAAGGCATGCCTGCAGCCGCTTGAAGGTGCTGGTCTTGGGGATGCCGCGCTGCTCGGAGGGCAGCAGCTCGTCGCCAACCTCCAGCAGCTTGAGCGTGTCGTCCAGCGCGCTCATGGCGCTGTCGAACTCCGAGCGGCTCCGGCACGGCTGGGAGAGCCGACCAGCGGCGGTCACGCTGCGAAGCCGCAGCAGTGAATGCCTAAAGTGCAGCTCCCATACGGCGTTGAGGAAGTCAAACGCCTCCCCGAGCATGCCCTCCGCCGGGATGGTCGCTGTCTCCAGTTCGGGCTCCATGATCCACGTCCAGCAGTCGTGACCGTTCGCGTGGCACTTGTGCGGTTCCCGCACCTCTTGGCGGCCAAGGTCGCAGGCGCACTGGCCCAGCGTTCGAGCTGGGAACGGGCCACCCATCGTCCTGACTCCCATCACCTGCGGGTGCAGCAGGTGCGAGCACAGGTAGTCGGTATCCGGCAGCTCGCAGGCAAGGCACGCGACCGTTGATGTCGGCGCAATCACCCGCCGGCCCACCACCCCGACCTGGGTTGCGTCGTTGGGCGCTGCGGCCGAGCACAGCAGGTCACGCCCGTCGCGCTGCTGGTACTCGCAGGTCTTGGCGTGCATGCTGGCCACCAGCGGAAGATCTGCCTCCTCCACCTGCAGCCGGTGCACCACGGTGCTGGGAGTGGCCGGCAAGGCACCGGCACGCAGGTCCCCATCGATCCGCTGGACCGCGAACCGCAACAGCACCTTCAGCAGCCGGCTCTCCGTCAGGGCTGTCGCCGTCGTGTCCTCGGCGTCACCGAGAAGTTCCAGGAGTTGGACGGCGAGGAACGAGGAGAGCTCCACGCGCACCACCCGCAGCGGCTCATCACCAGACCAGACGCGAAAGCGGGGCGCGCACCCACGCCACAGGTGCCCCGCCTCCTCGCGGACGTCCAGGTCCTCGAAGGTGATCCGAAACGCCATTCGCTGTGCCGCCTTGGTCGTGCCGATCACGCCGTCCGGGCAAGTGCATCGGGACATTAGCTCAGCTGCCCGACAGCCGGAGCCGAGAACATCCCGACCAGCGGCTGCCGCTGCCAAGAACCGGGTGATGGGACCCGCGATGGCCACCGCCGACAGAGAGCTTGCTCCCCTAACCGGGCGAGCAGGATGATACGCGCTACCCCGATGACAATCCTGGAGTGCCTGGGATGGATGCATCTGCCCCGCAACCCACTGAGCAACCCGCCGACCAGTCGACGCCCGAGCCTGCCGGATTCGTGCCGGTCGCCTCACCGAGGAAGCGCCGCCCGCGGTCGCCGTCGTCCCCGTGGGCCCAGGCCCGACGCGACGTGGTCATAGGTGCGATCGCGGTTGCCGCCGCAGCGGTCAGCGGCGTCCTAGGCGTTGCTGATATCTCCTGGTTGTGGTTGCTGCTGGCAGGCGCGGTGATCGCCGCGATCGCCGTGTGCGTCACCCACGCCCTGAGCGCACGGCACGCCAGCATGAAGGCCTGGTGGTGGCGAACCAGCCTGCTGGCCGCACTGCTCCTGCCGCTCGGCGTGTTCACCTACCATCAGTGGTTCGACCCAGCCGCACGCGTTCCCAAGACCTACGATTTCGTCGTCAACGGCAGCGAGACCCGGGTCGTGCCCCTGTTCGGTGAGGCCGGCGGCCCGGAGCAACTCATAGAGACAGGCCAACTTGGCCAGCGCGGATTGATCGGCGGTCAGACGTATCCGTTCGACTGCCGGCTCACGGGACGCGACGGCGCGGAGTGGCTGAAGTATCGGCGATTCGGCCGCGTGTGGTACGCGCCACGAGTCGAGCTCCACCCACCAGTTGGCGTCCCACAGCCTGCCATACCCCACTGCTGACCCAGACAAGAAAGGCGCACGCCGGTCGAAAACCTGGAATATCACACACGACGCGATGCCGCCACCTCACTTGATCGCTGAGTGGAGCCCCAGCACCAAGAGGGTTCGACACCACCCTGATACCGGTCTCCAGCTTGCCGTCCCTATGCGCGTGCCGCCGCCAGCAGCAGGCGCTCAAGGTAGTCACTCAACCCTGCGGCAGGATGCTCGGGAGAGAACACGTCCAAGCCGATGCGCAGCACCTCACCTCGGGCGTTGGAGCGGAACGCGCCGGCGATGCGCAGGAAGTTCTCCTCCCGCCATCCGCCCTGGAAGGCGTCCCCCTCGTCGACCCCGCTGTTCAGATACCAAGCGCAGAGCTCCCGCACGCAGCCCGCAACCAGGTCGGCGATCTGCAGCAGGTCACTGTGGCGCGCGTGGCTTGCGTGCAGCTCGGGCCGGAATCCCAGCTCGACGAGCGGCGAGCCGGTGGCCCCGCTGGGAAAGGACTCCGGGTTGAGGTAGCGATCCTGGTAGAGGGCGAATGCCGCTGTCGCCAGCGAGTCTCTGAGCGTGCGCAGCAGCCCCGTCTGGTCCTGGGTAACAACCCCGTGCACTGGGTTCGGCATATCCACCAAGACGGTGTGAGGTCCGGCGCGGCCGCCCAAGTCGAACTCGACATGGTTGGCAGCCCGCCGAATGCACCAGCCCAGCGCATGCACATAGAGGTCCTTGACCTGTGCGGTGTCACCGTCACGCCAGTCGTGGACGGTGTCGGCGATCAGGAGCACAGGCTGGGTTGCCACCCACTCCAGCAGGACCGGCAGCCGCTCGGCTCTCCGCCAGCCCGCCGCGTCCAGCCGCTGCCGCGACGGATGGCCATCATCGATGGCGTACTTCAGCTCGTCCTGCGCGGTCAGCCCCATCCGGATCTTCATCTCGCGCCAGCCCTGCACGAGAGTGAGGAGGTCATCGTCGGCGGTGAGAAACCCGCCGACCGTGATCACCTTGCCAGCCCACGACTCATCCAGGACCACGGTCAACGGCGATCCCACCATCGAGCAAGCATCCGCCTCCCATGAAGGCCAGGAACCAACCCCTCGTGGCCTGCGGGCTTGAGTAGACCCCGGGCCATCCCGGGCCGTCCATGCTACTCAGCGGCGGCGGCACCGCCGAGCGGGTCGCTCCGCACGCGTGGGTGGTCCCGATAGAGCACCGTCAGCAGCTCCGCGACCGGGACGCCGGCGGCGTGCTCGAACAGCAGCTCGACATCGAGGTTGCGGAAGGGCTCGAGGTAGACGTTCATCGTGGTCACAACACTGCGATGCCCAAGCAGCAGCTGCACCAGCTGCCAGGTGTCGCCGAACTGGGCGCGGAAGTCCCGCAGCTCCTCGTCGTCCAGGTGTTACCGGCGTGACTGGCTGAGGACGGAGACCAAGGGAACGGCAGCGCTGATTTGGGACGGACTCGTGGGGGCGGGCAGGATGCGGGCGTCCTGAACAAGCAAAGGACCCTCCCATA
>Ga0137372_10004928_pt1 | contig 13030 bp, 13 predicted proteins | sample SagtaG_6_FD_104911 | JGI IMG/M metagenome (GOLD analysis project Ga0137372, IMG submission 104911) | Vadose zone soil microbial communities from Sagehorn Ranch, Mendocino, California, USA - Sage1_R_60_16 metaG | ecosystem: Environmental > Terrestrial > Soil > Vadose zone | place: USA...
AGGCGGGCACCGAGTTCCTGACCGTCGACGTCGAGGGGCTGCGTACCAGCGTCTTCGTCTGCTACGACCTGCGCTTCGCCGACGAGTTCTGGAGGGTCGGGCCCGGCACCGACCTATACGTCGTCGTGGCCAACTGGCCCGAGCCGCGCCGCGAACACTGGCGGGCGTTGCTGCGCGCCCGGGCCATCGAGAACCAGGCGTACGTGCTGGGCGTCAACCGCATCGGCGCCGCCACGAGCCGTGCCGGTGCCGCCACGAGCCGGGTCGGTGCCGCCACGAGCCTGAACCACGTCGGCGACAGCGCGATCATCGACCCGCTCGGCCGCACCCTCGCCGAAGCTTCGATCGGTGAGGCCGTGCTCGTCGCGGACGTGTCGGCGCAGCAGGTCGCCGAGGTCCGCGAGACGTTGCCTTTCCTGCGTGACCGCCGCTGATCGTGGCGCGACACATACGCGTCGCGGCGATCGTGAGCGGCTCCCCGGACGCGGTGCGAGCGGCTGTGGGTCGGCTGCCGGCCGCCGTCACGAGCTATGTGGTCGAGACCGGGGCCGGCGTGCTCGTCACCCTCGAACGGGAGCGGCGGTGGCCGATGCCGTCACGGCGGCGCCTGATCCGCGCCCTGCAGCGCGACCTGGCCTCGATCAGGCAGGCGTTGCGGTGACGGGAGCTCGACCGGGGGCCCGCCAATGCCACTGGCACTGCAATGTCAAAAGATAGTGCGAAGTTCCCATATCTTTCTGCACCGTCGCGCGCGAACCGGAGCTCAGATTTCGGAATTGACGAGGCTGTATCACGAAATGGCGACGGCTCACTACTGAGGTTTCTCTAGGTGTGGGGTAAGGCCTAGGCTCCATCGCTGAGCCACGAGCGATCACTTACCGGCACCATCCCTGCTGGTCCAGCGACGAGGAGGTCTCTGCGATGGGTGCGCCCCTGAGCCAGATCGAGCTCGACGCAGAAACCGTCGAAGGCATCGGGGCACTGCCGGAACGCGAGCGGAAGATCGCTGGCCGGTCACCCGCTCAGATCGCCTGGCTGCACCTACGCCGCGACGTCGTGTCGATGATCGCGCTCGGGGTCTGTGTGCTGATCGTCTTGATCGCGATCGCGTCTCCGTTCCTCGCCAATGCCAAGGTGTTGGAGCCGTACGCGTTCCACAACAGCCTGGTCGGCGGCCTCGGGTCCATGCCGACCGGTGGCTGGGGGGGCATGGGCTGGTCGCACTGGTTCGGCGTCGAGCCAGGCACGGGGCGTGACGTGTTCTCCCGGGTCCTGCTCGGGGTCAGCTTCTCCATCCTGATCGCGACGTCCGCGACGCTGCTCAGCGTGCTGATCGGCGGGGTGATCGGCATCATCTCCGGATACATGGGCGGGGCCTCCGACTTCTGGCTGAGCCGGTTCATGGACCTGGTGCTCTGCTTCCCGCAGACGCTCATGCTGCTGGCCCTCTCGCCGGTGCTCAAGCAGCGCATCTCCGATCTCGGGGTTCCCGCCGGCACCGCGACCAGCGCGGTGTACCTGATCCTCGTCCTGGGCTTCTTCTCCGGCCCCTACTTCGGCCGCATCATCCGCGGCCAGGTGCTGTCGCTGCGCAACCGGGAGTTCGTCGAGGCCGCGCGCAGCCTCGGGGCGAAGCGTCGGCGCATCTGGTTCCGCGAACTCGCACCCAACCTCTGGGCGCCGCTGCTGGTTTTCGCTTCGCTGACCCTGCCGCTCAACATCGGCGCCGAGGCGGCGCTGTCGTTCCTCGGCGTCGGCCTGCAGCCGCCGACGCCGAGCCTGGGCAACATCCTGTCCAACTCGGTGAACTACTACAGTGCCGACCCGGCATTCTTCTACCTGCCCGGCATCACGCTGGTGCTCATCGTGTTGGCCTTCAACTTGCTCGGAGACGGACTCCGGGACGCGCTGGATCCCAAATCCGCGCGATAAGGACCACGGGACAGCCGTTCCGCGGAAGCGTGTACCACGCGCTGTGGTACTCGAGAAAGAGGACGATTGGATGACCAGTCTGAACAGACGGGTAACGATCTGCGTGATCGGGGTCGTGCTCGCCGTGACTGCCACGGCGTGCTCGTCCAGCAAGAAGAAGACCGGTACGACTGGTTCCGGCTCCGCGTCCGGCAGCAGCGCGGTGAACACCAAGACCGGTGGCACCCTGTATTACCTGACCAAGCGGCCGGTGGAGCACTGGGACCCGCAGCGGATGTACATCGGCCGTGACCTGGCCGATGCGTCGCGGTTGTTCTACCGCACGCTGACGATGTTGAAGCCGGACAACACCTTAGTGCCGGACCTGGCCACCGATACCGGTAAGGCGAGTGATAACAACAAGACGTGGACGTTCACGTTGAAGTCCGGGCCGAAGTGGCAGGACGGTTCGCCGATCACGTGTGCGGACTTCCAGTACGGCGTCTCGCGGACGTTCGCGGTGAACACGATCACCGGTGGGCCGAACTATGCCATCCAGTTCCTGGACATCCCGACGAAGCCCGACGGCAGCTCCCAGTACGCCGGCCCGTACACCAAGAAGGGCCAGGCGCTGTACGACAAGGCCGTCACGTGCGCCGGCAACACGATCACTTTCCACCTGCGCAAGCCGGTCGGTGACTTCAACTACGCCGTGTCCGGGGCGCTGGCCGCGTTCGGGCCGTTCAAGGCGTCACAGGAAAAGGGGGCGCAGTCGAACTTCCAGATCTTCTCCAGCGGCCCGTACATGATGCAGGGCACGTGGACGGAGGGCAAGGGCGGCACGTTCGTGCGCAACCCGAACTACGACCCGAAGTCCGACGACGCGACGATCCGCCGGGCGCTGCCCGACAAGATCGTCTGGACGGAGGGTCTCACGGTCGAGACGGTGTTCGACCGGCTGCTGAAGGACCAGGGCCCGGACAAGTTCGCGGTCACCGACCGCTCGGCGCCGCCGGCCTACCAGGCCCGCGTGGTCGCGCAGAAGAGCCGCATGACCAACCCGGACACGCCGTTCGTCGACTACCTGCTGCCGAACTTCAAGAAGGTCACCAACCCACTGGTGCGGCAGGCCCTGGCCGTCGCGACCGACAAGACTAGCTGGATCACGGCCTACGGCGGACCCTCGCTGGCCAAGCCGGCGAACAGCATCATCCTTCCCACCGTGGCCGGGTACAAGGACTTCGGCAATGTGTTCGGGGCGCCGGACAGCGGTGACCCGGCAAAGGCGAAGTCGTTGCTGCAGCAGGCGGGTGTTTCGATCCCGTACCCGATCCACTTCACCTACAGCGGTGGCACGCCGACCACGGACGCGGAGGCGTCGTCGCTGAAGGATGCGTTGGACAAGGCCGGGTTCAAGGTGACGCTCGAGGGGTTGACGGACACGTACTACGACGTGATCCAGAACCCGAGCAACAACAAGAAGTACGACCTGACCTGGGCCGGCTGGGGTGCTGACTGGCCGAACGCGTCGACCGTCATCCCGCCGCTGTTTGACAGCCGGGTGAACCTGTCGGCTTCGTCGAACGGGCAGGACTACGGCTGGTACGCCAACCCCGCCATGAACAAGGCGATGGATGACGCGTACGCCGAGCCGGACGCGTCCAAGCGCAATGCCATGTGGGGTGACCTGTCCGAGGCGCTGGCCAAGGACGTCGCCTACATCCCGCTGGACATCGAGAAGTTCCTGCGGTTGCACGGCTCCGGCGTGACCAACTACTCGGAGGGCCCCGCATCCAACGGGTACCCCGAGCTGGGTCAGATCGGCGTCAGCGGCTGATTCAGGACGGTTAGCCACGTGCGTCGTGGGTGGGGGCGGCAACGTCCGCACCCACGACGTGCACCGTCGGCGGGTTGCGAAAGAGGGTGAGACGCCCGGCTCCGGGCGGCGACCATGTTCTTCTACACGATCAGGCGCCTCATCGGCGCGGTCGCGCTGCTGATCGTCATGAGCATCGTGACGTTCCTGCTGTTCTACGCGACCCCGACCGACCCCGCGCGCCTTACCTGCGGCAAGAACTGCACGCCGACGGGCATCGAGCAGAACCGCAAGTACCTCGGCCTGGACAAGCCGCTGGCCACCCAGTACGTCGACTTCGTCGGCGGTCTGTTCCACGAACGGAAGTTCCCGGCCGACAAGGAACTGCAAAAGGCCCGCCCGGACCTGATCGAGACCTGCAAGGCGCCGTGCCTGGGCTATTCGCCGCTACACAACGAGGAGGTCTGGACCTACCTCAAACCGAAGATCCCGGTCACCATCTCGCTCGTGATCGGCGCGTTCATACTCTGGATCGTCTCCGGGGTCTTACTCGGGATTGTCGCCGCCCTGTTCCGCGGCAAGTTCCTGGACCGGTTCCTGGTCGGCGGCGCGATCTTCTTCTATTCATTCCCGACGTTTTTCATATCGCTCCTGCTCTTGCAACTGATCGTGTTCCAGTTCAACTGGATGAGCACCCCGACCTACACCGGCATATCGCATTTCGGTTCGTTCCTCTACAACATCTTCCTGCCCTGCGTGACGCTCGCGCTCGTCACCGCGGCGGCCTATGTCCGGCTAACCCGCGCCTACATGCTCGAGACGATGGGGGAGGACTACCTGCGCACCGCGCGGGCGAAGGGCGTCAAAGAACGCAGCGTCGTCTTCAAGCACACGCTCCGCGCGGCGTTGACCCCGATCGTCACCATTGCCGGGCTGGACTTCGCCATCCTGCTCGCCGGCGCACCGATCACCGAAACCGTCTTCAGCTTCCAGGGGATGGGCTTCGCCACGGTGCAGTCTGTCCAGATCTTCGACCTTCCGGTTACCGTGGTCATCGTGTTGTTGGCCGCGGTGTTCGTGATCCTGGCCAACCTGATCGTCGACCTGCTGTACGGGGTCATCAATCCACGGGTGCGGTACTAGGTAGGGGCAACGGATGACTATCCAGGACATCGAGGTGGCCGAGGTCGATCCGCGGGGCGGGCGCCCCCGCCCGTACCTCGACGTCATCGACCTCAAGGTGCACTTCCCAACCGACGACGGCATCGTCAAGGCGGTCGACGGGGTCAGCTTCTCGGTCGAGGAGGGCAAGACGCTCGCGATCGTCGGCGAGTCGGGCTCTGGCAAGTCGGTGACCATGCAGGCGGTGATGGGCCTGCTCCGACGGACGAGGGCGAAGATCGAGGGCGAGGTGTAGCTCGGCGGAACCGAGCTGCTGCACACCAGCAACGAGCAGCTGCGCCGCAAGCGCGGCACGGCGATGGCGATGATCTTCCAGGATCCGCTGTCCGCGCTGCACCCGTACTACACCATCGGCAACCAGATCGAAGAGGCCTACCTCGTCCACCACAAGGCCTCGCGGCGGGAAGCGCATAAGCGGGCGATCGAGATGCTCGACCGGGTGGGCATCCCGAACGCCACGCGGCGCATCAACCAGTACCCGCACGAGTTCTCCGGCGGCATGCGCCAACGCGCGATGATCGCCATGTCGTTGATCAACGAGCCCAAGCTGCTCATCGCCGACGAGCCCACGACGGCCCTCGATGTCACCGTCCAGGCCCAGATCCTGGAGTTGATGAAGGACCTGCGCACCGCGGTCGGCGCCGCCATCGTCATGATCACGCACGACCTCGGGGTGGTCGCCGACATCGCCGACGACATGCTCGTGATGTACGCCGGTCGCGCGATCGAGACAGGCTCGTCTTCGGACGTCTTCTTCGACGCGTCGCACCCTTACACGTGGGGGTTGCTGCGGTCGATGCCCCGGCTGGACCGCGGCCGCGAAACCCGCCTCGACCCGATCCCGGGCAGCCCGCCGTCGCTGATCAGGCTGCCCAGCGGGTGCCCGTTCCATCCGCGGTGCCCGTTCCCGGAGGTCGTCGGCGGTGATCGCTGCATGACCGAGATGCCCGAGTTGTTCGACGCCGGCCCCAACCATCTGGCGCGCTGCTTCCTGAATCCGCTGCACCGGACGGACGTGCTGTCGGAGGCACCGGCCGCCACCGAGGTCGTCCGGTGACCGCGTCCGTCGAGGCTCCGGCCACCGTCCCGCTGCTCGAGGTCACCGAGCTGCGCAAGTTCTTCCCGCAATACACGCAGACCCTGATCAAGCGCAAGAGCGCTCCGGTCAGGGCGGTCGACGGGCTCACCTTCTCGGTCGACGCCGGCGAGACGCTGGGACTCGTGGGCGAGTCCGGCTGCGGCAAGTCGACCGCCGGGCGGTCCGTTCTGCGGCTGATCGAGCCCACCAGCGGCCTCGTCAAGATCGACGGCGAGGACATCACCAAGGCGAACACCAACCAGATGCGACGCATGCGGCGCGATCTGCAGATGGTGTTCCAGGACCCGATCGGCTCGCTGAACCCGCGGCACCCCATCGGCTCGATCATCGGCGCGCCGTTCGCGATCCAGAAAGTGAAGCCGCCGCGCGGGGTCAGGGCTGAGGTGCAGAACCTGATGGAGCGGGTGGGCCTCAATCCCGAGCACTACAACCGCTATCCGCACGAGTTCTCCGGCGGCCAGCGGCAGCGCATCGGCATCGCCCGGGCCATTGCCCTGCGGCCCAAGCTGATCGTGTGCGACGAGCCGGTGTCCGCGCTCGACGTGTCGATCCAGGCGCAAGTGGTCAACCTGCTCGAGGACCTGCAGGCCGAGTACGACATCGCATACCTGTTCATCGCCCACGACCTGTCCGTCGTCCGGCACATCTCCGACCGGGTCGTGGTGATGTACCTCGGCAAGATGATGGAACTGGCCGACCGGGACACCCTGTACGCCAAGCCGATGCACCCGTACACGCAGGCGCTCATGTCAGCCGTCCCGGTGCCCGACCCGCGGCGGGAGGGCCGGCGCGAACGCATCCTGCTCAGCGGCGACCTGCCCAGCCCCATCAACCCGCCATCCGGATGCGTCTTCCACACCCGCTGTCCGAAGTACCGCGAGGAGCTGGGCGACGACGACAAGGAGCGCTGCCGCACCGAGGTCCCGCTGTTCGAGCAGAAGCAGCCCGGCCACTTCGCCGCCTGCCACTTCGCCGAGGTCCGCACCGATGTCGCGGTGCTGACGCCGACCGGAGCTCGGTCGGCCGGCGCCCCGGCGCCCGCCGCGGCCTACCAGCGGTCGGTGCAGTCGGACCGCGGACCGTCCGAGCCGGCGTAACCGCACCTCCCCGTACGCTTCGAGGCTGTGAGTGTGCCGTCGCGTCGCCTGCTGCTCGTCCACGCCCACCCGGATGACGAGACGATCGGCACCGGCTCGACGATGGCCCGCTACGTGGCCGAGCGCGCCGAGGTGACCCTGCTGACCTGCACGTTGGGCGAGCAGGGCGAGATCCTCGTACCCGAGTTGGAGCTGCTGCGCGCGGACGAGGCCGACCAACTCGGCGGCTACCGTATCGGCGAGCTGGCCGACGCGATGGGGCACCTCGAGGTCACCGACCACCGGTTCCTCGGCGGCGCCGGGCGATTCCGCGACAGCGGCATGATGGACACCCCGGCGAACAAGCACCCACGGGCGTTCTGGCGAGCCGCTCACGACCCGGACGTGTTCGAGGCCGCGGTGGCCGCCGCCGTCGATGTCGTCCGCGAGGTGCGCCCGCAGGTCGTGGTCACCTACGACCCGAACGGCGGCTACGGGCACCCCGACCACATCATGGCGCACCGGGTGGCGACCGCCGCGGTGGAGCGAACCGCCGACATCGTTGCCAAGCTGTACTGGACGGCGACGCCGCGGTCGGTCCTGCGGCGGGGGTTCGAGGCGATGAAGGCGACCGGCTCGTCGTACTTCGCGGTCGACCGGGTCGAGGACCTGCCGTTCGGCGTCGAGGACGAGGTGGTCACCACGGTGATCGACGCCCGCGAGCACGCCGCCGCCAAGATGGCCGCGCTGCGGGCGCACGCGACGCAGATCAGCGTCGACGGTCCGTTCTTTGCGTTGTCGAACATGCTCGGACGCGAGGTGCTGGCCGTCGAACACTTCCGGCTGGCCCACGGCGAGCTCGGCCCGGACCGCGACAGGGACGGTCGCGAGACCGACCTGTTCGCCGGGGTGGACCCATGACGAGCCGCCCGCTCCCTTGCGTGTTGTTCGACCGTCGGCACGCGGGGGCGCGCCGCAGGTCGAACAAGTCGCGGCTGTCGGGTGGTCGCGTGTGAGCCGGGCACTGAACGTTGCCGCCGTCGTCGCGTGCGCGCTGGCGGCGGTGCTGGCCGCGCTCGTCGCCGTATTGCTGACCCCGCTCTACTGGGGCAGCGTGCTCGTCCCGCTCGCCGTGGTGCTGGCCGTCGCGGTCAACATCGCGTTGCCGATGCTGGTCCGGCGCCTAGGGTTGTCGCCCCTTGCCGCCGCGCTGCCGTACCTGCTCTGGCTGCTCACGGTCGTCCTGCTCGGGAGCTCGCGTCCGGAGGGCGACGTGCTCCTGCCGGCCGGCAACGGCGCCCAGCCATGGGTGACCTACGGGATGCTTGCGGGCGGCGCGCTGGCCGGCGGCCTGACGCTGGCGACGCAGATCATGCCCCGGGCCCCGGCGGAGCCGGACGACGGCGACGTCGCTAGAGATCGGCCGGCGGGGAGACCGGCGGGGGCGCGGCCGCGTCGGTGAACGGCGTCCGGTTCGCCTCGGCGAGCGCTTCCCGCACCGCGGCGATCGCCGCCGGGGGCAGGTCCGACTCGACCAGGTCGGCGCCGGGGAAGCGGGCCAGCTCGCGTTGCAGGTCCGCGACCGACACGTGGCTCACCAGCAAGGCCAGCCCGGTGCGCCCGGGCGGCACGGCGGTGCGCAGCTGGGCGACGGTGGCGTCCTTGATGCCGGTGTCGACGAGCTTCGCGTAGAGCGCGCCGCCGCCGGCGGTCGCCGCGCCGACGATCACGCCGCCAATCGGTCCGCCGAACAACGTGCCGAGCAGCAGGCCCCACACCCCGCCACCGAGCGCTCCGCGTCCGGGTGTGACGTCGGTGGTCTCGGTGACGTGCGAGGTGCCGTCGGCGTCGCGCTGGACGAACACCGCATCGTGCACCTGCAGGTCCTGGTCCTTCTGCAGGCGGACCGTCGCTAACAGGAACTCCTGCGCCTTGAGACGGTCGTCGAAGGAGATGACGAGCAGCTTCTGGTTGGACGGCTCGGGCATGTGCCACAGCCTACGGCTCCGGGGCGGCTGGGCGTCGCTCGGCGGTCCGAGCGGTCACGATATGGCGTCGGCCTGGCCAATACGCCCGCGAAGCGTTTAGCCTCCCGTCGGTACCGCGGAAGGGGGCAGGCGGGGTGGGTCAGTGAGCGTGCCGGTCAGCGAGGTCGAGGCCGTCCTCGACGTCCCGGACACCGGCGGCGTGGCGGTCGTCCCGATCGAAGGGCGCTCCCCGGCCAGCCTCGCCTGGCGGCGGCTGCGACGTGACCGGGTCACGATGGCGAGCCTGGCCGTCGTGATCCTGCTGTCGCTGCTCGCCGTCGCGGCGCCGTTCCTCAAGGCGTTCCACGTCATCGACCCGTCGACGCCGCACCCCGACCTGGTGCAGGGCGTCGGATCGTTGCCGACGGGGCCGTTCAGCGGCGCGAGCACCGCGCACTGGTTGGGCGTCGTGCCCGGTGTCGGTCAGGACGTCCTGTCCCGGGTTCTGTACGGGCTGACCTTTGACTTCACCATCGCGATCGCTGCGACCGCGCTGACGGTGCTGATCGGCACCACGGTCGGCATCGTGGCCGGGTACACCGGTAACTGGGTCGACGCCGCCCTGAGCCGCATGATGGACCTCGTACTGGCGTTCCCGCAGCTGATCATGCTGATCGCGCTGTCGCCGCTGTTCCTCGGCCAGCCACCGCGGAACGCCCGCGTGGTCGTCTACCTGATCGTCGTCCTGGCGCTGTTCGGCTGGCCCTACCTCGCCCGAATCGTGCGCAGCGAGGTGCTGTCGATGCGCGAGCTGGACTACGTCATGGCGGCCCGCTCGCTGGGGGCCGGCACCGGCCGGATCCTGTGGAAGGAGCTGCTGCCCAGCCTGCGCGGCCCCATCCTCGTGTACGCCACGATCATCCTGCCCGTGTTCATCTCGTCCGAGGCGGCGCTGGCCTACCTGGGCATCAGCCTGCAGCCCCCGTTCCCGACGCTCGGCAGCGTGCTGAACGACGCGGTGCCCTACGTGACCAGCGATACGTCCTACTTCCTGGTTCCGGGGGTGGCGCTCGTGCTCGTCGTCCTGTCGTTCAACCTGCTCGGCGACGGGCTGGGGGACGCACTGAACCCCAGGTCCGACCGGACGTGAAGCGGATGTCACGATGTACCCCGACATTCGCCCGCCGCGTCCTCGGCGGCACAACTCGAGGAGCGACAGTATGAGGCTCGCCAAGGCGTGCCTGGCCGGCGGCGCCATCGCCGCGCTTGTGCTGAGCGCCTGCACCGGCAAGAGCGGCAAGGGGCACGAGACCGCCGGCGCGGGCCAGCACGGGGGCGGCACCCTGTACGTGAACACGTCCCGGGCGTACACGCACCTGGACCCGCAGCGCAACTACTTCGGCGACGCGATCGCGTTCGACTCGCGCACCCTCGCCCGTACGCTGACGACCTTCCCGCCCGCCGAGGGCACGAAGTCCACCGACGTCGTGGCCGACGTCGCGACGGACACGGGCACCCGGTCCGCCGACGCCAAGACCTGGACGTTCAGCATCAAGCCCGACGTCAAGTGGCAGGACGGCAAGGCTGTCACCTGCGCCGATTTCAAGTACGGCATCTCGCGCACGTTCGCGACCGACATCATCGAGTCCGGACCGCTGTACGCCCTGGACTACCTCGCCGTGCCGCGCGACGCCAACGGGCAGGCCGCCTACGACGGTCCGTACAAGAAGAACGGCCAGGCGGGGTTCGACAAGTCGATCGACTGCCCGGCGCCGAACAAGATCGTGTTCCACCTGCGCCATCCGGTCGCCGACTTCTACGAGACCCTGACCATGCCGGCCTTCGCCGCCGTCCGCCAGGACAAGGACACCGGGGCGAAGTACGACTCGTCGGTGTTCTCCGACGGCCCGTACATGATCGAGGGCAAATGGGAGCCGACACGCGGCGGCACGCTGGTGCGCAACCCCAACTGGGTCGCGTCCAGCGACACCGTGCGCAAGGCGTACCCGGACAAGATCGTCGTGGCGTTCGGCGACACCGCGGACACCGTTTACCAGAAGCTGGAGTCCGACAACGGGACGGCGACAAACACGGTGACGACCACCAGCGCGCCGCCGGCGGCGATCGCGACCGTGCTCGGCCCGAGGCTGCAGAACCGCTCGGCGAGTGTCGACGACGGCTACATCCACTACCTGTCGGTGAACGTCGTCAAGGTTCCGGACAAGCAGGTGCGCCAGGCGATCGCGATGGCGGTCAACCGCACGGCGTACGTCACCGCCTGGGGTGGCTCTGCCGTCGGGTCGCCCACCAACTCGTGGATCAGCCCGCTGCTCAAGGCGTACACGAAGTACGACCCGTTCGGGGTGAGCGACAACGGTGATCCGGCGAAGGCCAAGGCGGTACTGCAGGCCGCGGGGGTCAAGCTGCCGTATCCGATCAGGTTCCAGTACAGCAAGGACAACACCCAGGACAAGGCCGCGACCACCCTCAAGTCCGACCTCGAACAGGCCGGTTTCAAGGTCACCCTGGACGGCCTGAACCCGGATACGTACTACGACATCGTCGCCAACCCGAAACAGACGGCCGAGGTGACCTGGGCCCGGTGGGCGGCCGACTGGCCGTCCGGGTCGACCGTGATCCCGCCGCTCGCGGACGGGCGCGCCAACATCTCGCAGGACACCCTCGGCAACGACCTGGCCGCCTACAACGACCCCTACACCAACAAGGCCATCGACGCCGCGCTCTCACTGACCGACGCCGCGGCGCAGCAGCAGGCGTGGTCGGCGCTCGACCAGCGGATCGTGAAGGACGGCGTGATCATCCCGTTGATGGCGAACAAGGCGCTCTACCTGTACGGCTCGAACATCAAGGGGTTCTTGCTGAATGCGGCGTTCGGCGGATTCGTCGACCTGGCCGTCGTCGCCGTGCAGTAACCGGCGACGGCCGCCGCGTGCTCGCCTACGTCGTCCGCCGCACGATCGCGATCGTGATCATGCTGTTCGCGATCAGCGTCCTGACATACCTGCTGTTCTTCGCGATTCCCCGCGACCCGGCCCGGCTGACCTGTGGCAAGGTGTGCACGCCGGAGTTGATCAGCCAGAACCGGCACGCGTTGGGCCTCGACCGGTCGATCGCCGTCCAGTACGGCGACTTCCTCAAGGGGCTGGTCGTGTCGCGCGATTTCCCGGACGACGCCGAACTCGCCCGCACGCACCCAGAATTGATCATCCACTGCCACGCGCCGTGCCTGGGCTACTCGCCGTCGCAGCAGACCACCATCAACAACGTGATGGGCCGGGCGGCGCCGGTGACGGTCACCCTGACCGCCGGGGCGTTCGTGCTGTGGATGGTGGTGGGCGTCGGCCTCGGAGTGGTTTCGGCGGTGCGGCGCGGCTCGGTCGTGGACAAGCTGCTGCTGGGCGTCTCGCTGATCGGTTACTCGTTCCCGACGTTCTTCGTCGGCCTGATCCTCTACGACATCGTCTCGGTCAAGTACGGGCTGCTGCCCTCGCCCGGATACGTCTCGCCCGCGCACGACGTCGGCGGTTGGGTGTCCGGGATGCTCGCGCCGTGGATCACGTTGGCGCTCGCCTACACCGCGCTGTACGTCCGCCTGACCCGGGCCAAGATGCTCGACAGCATGGCGGGGGAGTACATCCGCACCGCCCGGGCGAAGGGAGTGCGAGCGCATCGCGTCGTGCTCAAGCACGGCCTGCGGGCCAGCCTGCCGCCGATCATCACCATCGCCGGGCTCGACATCGCCGGCGTGCTGGGCGCGACGGCGATCACCGAGTCGGTGTTCAACCTCGACGGCATCGGCAAGACGGTCATCTCGGCGGTTCAGGAGGCCGATCTGCCGATCATCCTCGTCGGTGTGCTGATCTGCGCGACGGTCGTCGTCGTCATGAACTTCGTCGTCGATCTGCTCTATGCCGCGATCGACCCGAGAGTCAGGTACACCTAGTGACCTGAGTTCGAA
>Ga0137372_10004931_pt1 | contig 13026 bp, 9 predicted proteins | sample SagtaG_6_FD_104911 | JGI IMG/M metagenome (GOLD analysis project Ga0137372, IMG submission 104911) | Vadose zone soil microbial communities from Sagehorn Ranch, Mendocino, California, USA - Sage1_R_60_16 metaG | ecosystem: Environmental > Terrestrial > Soil > Vadose zone | place: USA: California...
GCCGGGCAGGCTGGAGCGCAGCGGTGATCCTCGTCGTTGGCGCCACCGGCATGGTCGGCGGAATGATCGTGGACGGGCTTCTCGATCACGGGAAACGCGTCAGTGCGCTGCTGCTGTTGACAGAGCCCGCCGCGAGCCTCGGTGCGCGTGGTGCCGAGACGGTGCTGGGTGACCTCAAGGACCGCTCCTCGCTCGATCGCGTCTGCGCGGGAGTGGACGTCGTCATCACCACGGCGAACTCCGCCTCGCGCGGGGGCGGCGACAACCCCGAGACCGTGGAGGAGCAGGGGAACCGCAGCCTCGTCGACGCTGCCCGCGCCGCCGGCGTCCGCCATTTCGTCTTCACGTCCGCACTGGGATCGGCGCTCGACAGCCCGGTGCCGTTCCTGCGCGGCAAGGCGATCGCGGAGCAGTACCTGACGGCGAGCGGCCTGAACTACACGATCCTAATGCCTAACCTCTTCATGGAGGTCTGGTGCCCGAACATCGTGGGTCGAGCCGTGTTGGCCGGGCGGCCCGTCACGCTGCTGGGCGAGGGTAAACGCCAGCATTCGATGATCTCGGCCGCGGACGTCGCCGCCTTCGCGGCGGCGGCTGCCGGGAACGAGCGCGCCTGCAACCGGGTCCTTGTGCTCGGCGGGCCGCAGCCGATCACCTGGCACGACGTCGTGGCTGCCCATGAGCGTGCGCTCGGACGCCAGAACGAGATTCGATACCTGCCGAAAGGAGAGCTGCTGCCCGGCTACCCGGATTTCGTTAGCGGATTCATGAACCTGCTCGAGGATTACGACAGCGTGATTCCCATGGACTCCCTCGCACAGGAGTTCGGTGTGCGGCAGGTCACGCTGGAACAGAGCATCCAGAGGCAACTCAAAGCCGCCGCATCCACCGCATGACCACGCATGGACGGTCGGGCGAACTGAAGCGCCCGCCCATGCCGCTCCATCGATACTTCAGCCGGCCTTTGGCCTGCCATCCTGCGGGCATTGACCCTGACGGAAACAAGCTGCTCGCCAGAGCGGCGGCGGAGGTAGCCTCCATCCCGCGTGCCCGCGTGGCTGGGAGGCACGTCACCAGCCGCCTTGCCGGCGGCGGAAAGGCGTTCGTCGCAGCCAAGCTTCTCGCCGCCCGATACCCGGTCGTCATCGTCGATGAGGTCGACGGGGTCGCCTGCCGAACGCCCGGCGTTGGCCGCGGCGGGAAGTCCGCAAACGTCGCCGCATGCTGCTGGATGAGAGCGGCGGCGGGGAGCACGGTCCACAGCTTCTCGCCTGCGTAGACCGGATAGGACGGCGCGTCCATGTGCTGCTCAAACGGGTCCACCCGCAGATTCACCGGCCGCGGAATGGTGGGCCGCAGCAGGGCACCGGCGAACCAGTCATCATTGACCTGGAAATGCATCTTCCAATTGTTGTAGCGCAGCGCGAACAGATCATGTTCGCCGTAGTAGAGAAACTCGTGCCGCGGTGACTCGTCCGCCTCGCCGGTCAGGTACGGGAGCTGGTTGTAGCCGTCGAGGTGGACACGGAAATACTTTTCGCCGGCCTGGTGGCCGTTCAGCAGGTGCTCCTTGATGTCCGGGACACCCGCTGCCATCATGGTCGGCACCATGTCCTCCGGCGAGACGATGCCGGTGAGCACCTGGCCGGCCGCGATCTTGCCTGGCCATCGGATCAGCAGCGGCGCCCGGAAGCCGCCCTCCCAGCCGAGGCCTTTCTCGCCGCGGAATGGTGAGGTGCCGCCGTCGGGCCAGGTGAGCTTCTCCGCGCCGTTGTCGGTGGCCCACACGACCACGGTGTTGTCGGCGATGCCCAGCTCATCAAGCTTGTTGAGTAGTTCGCCGACCACCCAGTCCGGTTCCTGGATGCCGTCGGCGTACGCGCCGAGCCCGGTCTTGTCCTTCCCCCGGTCCGACAGGCGGGTCCAGACGTGCATGCGGGTGCTGTTGTGCCAGAGCAGGAACGGCTTGCCGGCCTGGTGGGCGCGGTCGATGAACCCCAGTGAACGTTCCAGCAGATCGCCCTCGATGGTCGTCATGCATTCGCGGGTGAGGGGGCCGGTGTCGGTGATGGTCTGCTTGCCGACCCGCCCGAAGCGTTCGTCCTCGGTCGGGCCGTCCACATCGGTGGCCTTGCAGTCCAGGACCCCGCGGGGGGAGAAATGCTGCTTCATGATCGGGTTGTCTTTGGGGTAGTCGGGCTGCTCCGGTTCTTCCTCGGCGTTGAGGTGGTACAGGTTGCCGTGGAACTCGTCGAAGCCGTGCACGGTCGGGAGGAACTCGTTGCGGTCGCCCAGATGGTTCTTGCCGATCTGGGCGGTCATGTAGCCCTCGGGCCTGAGCACGTCGGCCAGCGTCGGGTCTTCGGGTTGGATGCCCTGCAACGCACCGGGCATCCCCACCGTCGTCAGGCCAGTCCGCATCGGAAGCTGGCCGGTGATGAACGCCGCCTGCTGGCCGTGCAACTGGCCTGGGCGTAGGCATCGGTGAACATGACGCCCTCGGCGGCGATCCGGTCGATGTTCGGGGTTCGGGTAGCCATGAGACCCCGGTGGTAGGCGCCGACGTCAAACCAGCCGATATCATCGGCCATGATCAGCAGAATGTTCGGCTTGTCAGCTGTCATCTTTACCCTGTCCCGGCTCACCGCCACTCGGCCATCCCCTCCGAGGTCTCGGGTGCGCCGATCGGATCAGCCGCAGGGATATTGATCAAAAGTCTCGTCCCTCAGCGAAGGCATGGCATCATCCTCACGGGATGAAGGGTCGTCACGCGTGGACCGCGAACCCCATCGCGCATGGGTTCGCCCACGGCCGGACAACCACCGCAGTGAAGCGCCCGATGGTGACTCAGCTCCAGCGCTCGGCTTTGATGTCGTGCAACTGGACCCGGCTCGCCTCCCCAGCTGGGTCCTGCTCGTCAGCATCGTGACTCCGTCCGCCCGTCCACCTGAGCGTGACGGCGACGCCGAACGGCGACCGCGACGGCGTCACAGTTAGCTGCGGCACCGGTGGCTGCGGCTAAACGTCAGGACGGCTCCGGTTCCCCGCCGGACGCGTGCTGGGGGCTGATCGGTGGAGCTGCGGTGCGGGTGCGGTTCGACCCGCCCGCTGCCCCGATCAGGATCTGGACGATCGCCAGCAGCACGCCCACGAGTACCACCGACCAGACCAGCCTCGACAGCGAGACGTCGTTACCCCACAGCAGCACGACCACGCCAAGGACACCGACGACCAGCCGCAGCCAGCGAGCATTGGCCGCTACCCACCGACCGGCACCGGCAACCGGACCGTCGGCGAGCGCGGAACCCGCCGTCTCGAGGCCGCCCGCGACGATCGCGCGGGCGGCGGCTCCGGTGCTGCTGCGCCCCGCGAACCAGCCCACGACGACCAGGATCAAACCCAGCCAGAGCAGTACCTGCTGGCCGCGCTGGAGGTAGGACAGCAGCCTGTCGTAGAACACCGTGCTCGCTGGACCGAACTCGGTGCCGGCCAGCTGGTCGACGAACAGCTGCCGGCCGACCGACAGCGCCCACGCCACTACCAGAGCATTCGCCGCCAGCACTACCCCGATGATCACCGTCATCCTCGGCCTGCGGCGCGACAGCACGAGCGCGCCGAGATAGAGCAACGCGACGACCACGATCAGCCACCTGGCCACCGGGTTCGCGAACGCGTAGATGGTGCGCGCCTGCTTCAGCTGGGGCGCGTCCATCAGCACGATCTGCCGGTCCTTGTCGGGGATCGGGACCCGCTCCACGATCGTCAGGCCGCGCGCGACCAGGCGCTGCTTCACCTGGTCGATGACCTCGGACACGTCCAACACGACCTGGTCGCCCTGCAGCGAGATGGACCCTGATTCCTCGTTTCCTTGCAGGATGCGGACCAGGGCCGCCTGCGCTCTGGTGTTCGCCGCGACCCAGAACTCGGCGAAGGTGTCGGAGGCGATGAACTCCCGGACCTGTGTCTCGATCAGCCCGTTGACAGCGCCGGCCATTGGTCCCACCAGGGCCTGCAGGCGCGGCCGGTCGGTGATGACGCCGGCGAACACCTGGTTGAGGATGGCTTCGACGTCGACCTGCTGCTGGATCGCAGCGGTGACCTTCGTCGCGATCGCGGCCTGAACCTCCGGGGAGTCCACCAACGGGCCGACCGTCTCGATGTAGCGCTGCGAGTCGTTGAGGGTGCGCTGCCCCCAGAACGCCACCGCGGCCGGCGTCGTCAACAGCGCCGCGACCACCAGACAGATAGCCGCCGTGACGGACCGACCCCGGGACCGGCGCTCCGCCACGCTTTGCTGTGATATCGATTCGGCCATGGGGTCGTCTCCTCAACACGTGATCGTGCGATTGGGTGCATGGGACCACACCACAGTTGACCCTGCCCGGGCCTCCGCCTCCTCGCCCGAACCAACCTCAACGGGTCGCCGCCAGCATCCTCCGGGCCCGTTCCAGCGCGCCACCCCGACGGCGGATCGCTTCCCGTCAGGATCCTGGCCACGGTGTCACCCCCGTGTGACTGTCGCCGGGTGATCCTGTGAGTTCAGTACGGGAAGGCATCGACCTGCTGTTCGCTCGCGCTCGCTTGTCGCCCTGCCGCCGGCGCGCCCCGGGAACGGCTGCGGAGGTGGTGCGGGTTTCCGGTGACTTTCTCGCTCGACGCTCGCCCAACGCTGTCTTCCAATGCGGCCCCACTGCCGTTGCCCCGCGACACGACGCTTGCCATCGTCGCCGCCGTGAAGCGGGCCGCGCATCATCCGCAGCGAATGATCAGCCGAGGAGGTCGGCGCGGTGGCGGCAACCGCACAGGCCGGCAGACCAGTAACAAGGTCGGTCCGTTGCGCGGCGGTCGAGCCGCGGTGGGTTCTGACTTGCCGAAGCTGGGCGGGGTGTCGGAAGGAGGATCCCCCAATGGTGGCCGCGGATGGCGGGACCGTTGCCCGGAACGCCGTGGTGCACGCGTACCCCCGAGCTCGGCCGCGTTCGTTCATCGTCGCTGCCCGCCGGTCCACCGACGAGGGTTCGACGGGTTCTCCGGGTTTCGAGTTCCCCAGACATGACCCCACCCCGATCGTTCGATCACATCCGTCACCGGTCGCTCGCACTGTCGGATGTCCGGGACGCAGGGTCTGGGCGCCGTACTGATATCTGAGTTAAGCCCCTTACGTGACACCGCACAACGATCACTGGTGGCAGTGGCCACTCAACCGGACCTACCTTCGCGGAGCCGCACGAGCGTCAGCGTGAACACACATGGCGACCATCGCGATCCGTTACCCGGCATCGGCGCCCGGGGGGTTACCGATGATCATCGACGGCCCGGACCGGTCACGGCCCGGAGAACCGTGCTGACGTCGTGGCCTGCGCCGAGCAGCGAGAATTGGCCCGAGGCGGCCATCTCATTCCATGGGGATGAGGCGGGTGGTGCGGCGGCTTCGGGATGATCTGCACGGATGCCCGCGTCAAGTATTGGGGTTCTGTGATGACGAATGCGCCTGACCGGCATACACGTGCGATATTGCCGATCCCTGACCGTCCGGCGCCCGGCCTGACGACCTACGACGCCAAGGACCCGGACACGGCGTACCCGCCGATCGAGCCGTTACTTCCCCCAGAGGGTGCTCCGAACGTCTTGATCGTTCTGCTGGATGATGTGGGGTTTGGGGCGTCGAGCGCGTTCGGCGGTCCGTGCCGCACGCCGACCGCCGAGCGGCTGGCGGCGGGTGGCCTGACATACAACCGGTTCCACACGACCGCGTTGTGCGCGCCGACGCGGGCGGCCCTGCTGTCGGGTCGCAATCACCATTCGGTGGGGATGGGCAGCATCACCGAGACCGCCACGTCGGCCCCAGGTAACAGCTCGGTACGGCCGAACACCAAGGCGCCACTGGCGATGACGTTGAAGCTGAACGGGTACTCGACGGCGCAGTTCGGCAAGTGTCACGAGGTGCCGGTGTGGCAATCGTCGCCGATGGGACCGTTCGACGCGTGGCCGTCGGCCGGGGGCGGCTTCGAGACCTTCTACGGCTTCATCGGTGGCGAGAACAACCAGTGGGATCCGGCGCTGTACGACGGCACCACCCCGGTCGAGCCACCGGCTACCCCGGAGCAGGGCTACCACCTGACGGAAGATCTGGCGGATCGGGCCTGTAACTGGGTGCGCCAGCAGAAGGCGCTGATGCCCGACAAGCCGTTCTTCGTGTACTTCGCGCCGGGTGCGACGCACGCCCCGCACCACGTGCCGCCGGAGTGGGCGGAGCAGTACCGGGGTCAGTTCGACGACGGGTGGGACGTGCTGCGCGAGCGGACGTTCGCGCGGCAGAAGGAGCTGGGGGTCATCCCTGCCGACGCCGAGCTGACCGGTCGTCCCGCCGAGCTCACCGCGTGGGACGACATGCCCGAGGAGCTCAAGCCGGTGCTGGCGCGGGAGATGGAGGTGTACGCGGGATTCCTCGAGCACGTCGACCATCACGTCGGACGGCTGATCGATGCGATCGACGACCTCGGGGTCCTGGGCAACACACTCGTGTTCTACATTGTCGGCGACAACGGCGCGTCCGCGGAGGGCACCTTGAACGGCGCCTTCAACGAGATGGCCAACTTCAACGGGATGGCGGCGCTCGAGACGCCCGAGTTCATGGTCAGCAAGATGGACGAGCTTGGCTCGCCGAGCTCGTACAACCACTATGCGGTCGGCTGGGCGTGGGCCACGGACACCCCGTTCCAGTGGACCAAGCAGGTCGCGTCGCATTGGGGTGGCACCCGCAACGGGACCATCGTGCACTGGCCCGGCGGGATCGAGGAGCGCGGTGAGTTGCGCTCGCAGTTCACCCATGTGATCGATGTGGCCCCCACGGTCCTTGAGGCGGCCGGGCTGCCCGAGCCGACGACGGTGAACGGTGTGCAGCAGTCGCCCATGGAGGGCACGAGCATGCTGTACAGCTTCGGCGAGCCGACGGCCGAGGAACGCCATGATCTGCAGTACTTCGAGATGTTCGGCAACCGCGGGATCTACCACAGGGGCTGGAGTGCGGTGACCAAACACCGCACACCGTGGGTCATGGTCGGCGAGGGTCTCCCGGCATTCGATGAGGATCTGTGGGAGCTCTATGACGGCAGCAGTGACTACAGTCAGGCCAATGACCTGGCCGCGAAGATGCCGGACGTGCTGGCCAAGCTGCAACGGCTTTGGATCATCGAGGCAACCAAGTACAACGTGCTTCCCCTCGACGATCGGGGAGCCGAGCGGCTTGAGCCGGCATTGGCCGGGCGACCGACCCTCATCCACGGGAACTCGCAGCAGTTCTTCCCCGGCATGGGACGGCTGTCGGAGAACAGCGTGGTCAGCATCAAGAACAAGTCCTTCTCCGTCACCGCGGAAATCGAGGTACCGACCGGCGGCGCCGACGGCGTGATCATCGCCCAAGGCGGCCGATTCGGCGGCTGGTCCGTCTACGCCAAGAACGGCAAGGCCAAATTCGTGTACAACCTGCTCGGCATCCAAGAGTTCGCCACCGAGGCCAACGCGCCGATCCCCGCCGGCAAGCACCAGGTGCGCATGGAGTTCGCCTACGACGGTGGCGGCCTGGCCAAAGGGGGCGATGTGACCCTGTACTACGACGGCACCGCCGTGGGCAATGGCCGCGTCGGAGCCACCCAGGCGATGATCTTCTCAGCCGACGAGACTACCGACATCGGCTACGAGTCCGGCACCACCGTCACCGCCGACTACATCGCCCCCACCAGCCGCTTCACCGGCAAGATTTACTGGGTGCAGATCGACCTCAGCGACGACAACCACGACCACTTCATCGACCCCGAGGAGCGCCTCCGGGTCGCCATGGCCAGGCAGTAGACGGATACCTCGCAAAGCAACCACGCAGGCGCGAATGACGTGCCAGCGCTCGGCTCCCTCATGCCATCACGCAACTCTGCAGGCCGCTCGCGCTGCCGGACCAGGGCCGAGCCTTCCGCCCGCGCTCCGGCGGGGACTCAGATCTCTGGGATGGCTCGTTGTCATCGGTGGAGTGTCCCGCAGCTCGGGGAATCAACTCGCTCGGTTGGTTCGACTCGGTCGGTTCGCAGTTTGAAGCTGACGAGTCTTGACCAGGACGGGCCCTGGCCGACATCCACAGCTGAGATCGACGGCGCCGGTCGGTGCCAACCTGCGTTGGATCCCGACGCTAGGCGTCCGGTCGGTCGCTCGGATGTGCCAGGCGCTCGGACTGCCGGGCCAAACCCTTGGCCAGGGCCCGGACGACCCGGCGTACGGCGAATGTTGTGCCGGGCCAGCGTGGTGTCAAGGGTGACTGTCCAAAGGATATCGGTGGCCGTGTCCGTACCGGTCAGGATCGTCTCGCCAAACACGTCCGCCACCGCGTTGCCTTCGTACAGCGTGTCGCCGACTCCGACCCGGAAACCCCACCGCGGCCTCGGCCGCGGTAGCCGCGGCGATCAAGCGACGCAGTTCGAGCTGTCGGACCGGGCCTGGCGGACCGGGCCAGGTCACGGTGCGGCACACCGACGGCATTGACCCGGCCGTATTGGACGTGCCGGCGTCGATGGCCGGGCGCGATACACGTCGTCGATGACGGCCCGGCCCGTGGCCGCGACCGCCCCGAGCACGTACGCGAGTTGGAGCGACGGGTAGGCGCGAGTCCGTAACCGGCGGATCATCACCATCGCAGTCAGCACCCCGAGGATCGCCGTGCCGGGCACCAGAACCGAGACCCGATCCGAACTGTCGCGGGTAAGCGCAGCGGTGACACAGTAGACCAGGAGCCCGACCGCGAAGGCGAACGTCCGCCACACCAGCGGGTCACCACGGAAGAGGCTCAGCCGAGGGGCGAAGCTGCTTGCCGACTATCGCACCACCTCGAACAGCACCGAGCAGACGATGCTGACCAAGCCGATCACGCCGATGCCCAAGGTGACCAGCGGCTCGGCGAGTCGGCTGCTCTCCACAGTTGGTCCACCCTCGACCAGAGGCAGCGTCAGTCCCAGGGCGAGACCGGTCAGTGCCGACAGAAACTGCGCGACGACGGCTCGTAGCCGACGCCGGCCGCCGAGTCGGAGAGTGCCTGCCCGCAAACGGAACTGCGGCGCTGCCTGGGCCGCTCACGCCACGTCCGTCGCATGCACGGGGTGGGACGCCACCCGCACCGTGGTGGTGGGCCATGACCGCTGCCAAATCGGGCGCACCCCAACCTGATCCCGAGGCCCGTCGCACGCCTCACCCGGCTTGAACAAAGGGTCGCGAGTCGGGTCGTCGCCCGCCTGGTGGACTGACGACCGCAGGCCATCGGGCTGAGGCGGAGGTCTTTGGCTTGTCCGCTTCTGCCGGCGCGGCGATTACCAGCCGTGGGCGGGCCGGCCGCCGCGGACGCGTGGTGGTGGTGACGCCCGGGCGCCACCACAAGCTGCCACCGCCGGGCCGGCCCCGGGAGGCCACTCATCCCGCAGCCCCGGCTTCTGGACGTGTTGTCTCTGCGGCCGGGTGGCGATGCAGTAGACCGCGGACCGGCATCGGTGGCGGTGCCTTCCCGCTGGTGGGCGCGGGGCTGGAGTCGGCGGCGCTGGCTCCGTACCGATTCGCGAGCGGCTTCGCGCTCAGACCGTGCGCGAATACGCTGAGCAGCACGGTCATCCCGATGACCGCCACGGCCCGGTCCGCCTCGACGTGGAGCTCCTCGAGGGCGAGCACCGCGAAGATGATCGATGCCAGACCACGCGGCCCGAACCAGCCGATGAACGCAACCGTCCGCGGTGGCAGTCCGGTTCCGAGCAGCGCCAGCCCCACCGGCAACATCCGCACCACGGTGAGGCTCAGCACGGCGTAGCCGACCACCTGCCAGTCGGTGTGCGCCAAGACGACCGGGACGGCGACCGCACCGAACACCAACCAGGTCAGCAGCGACACCAGCCCGGCGGTCTGCTCGACGTAGAAGACTTCCTTCACCCCGCCCCGACCGGCGACATTGCCGAACGCGAGCCCGGCGACGAACGCGGCGACAAAGCCGTTGCCGTCGAGCCACACGGTGCCCGCGTAAGCGGCCAGCGCCAGCGCCAGCACGGCCGGCCCGGCAAAGTCCTCCGAAACCCACCCCCGTAGGCGCGCTGTCCGCATCGCTCGGCCACCTACCAGCCCGACGATGACTCCGACAGCGAGCCCGATCGCCAGATCGATCAGCGCGCCGCCCAGCCTCTGGCCCTGGGCGCTCTCCGCGGCGGCGGCACCGGCGATCGCGACCGTCACCACCGGGGTCGCGATGCCGTCGTTGAGCCCGCTCTCCACGTTCAGGACACGCCGGACCCGTTCCGGTACCGCCGGGTCGTCATCACCGCCGCGCCCAGCGCCGCGTCAGTGGGTGCCAGCGCGGCACCGACCAGCAGCGCCAGCCAGACACCGATGCCGTCGAACTGCCACATCGCCAGCAGCGTTCCCGCCGCGATGGTGAGCGGCAGTCCGACCGCGAGCAGCCGGGTGTACAGCCCAAGGTCGCCGCGAAGCTCCCGCAATCTCACCCGGGCCGCGTCCGCGAACAGCACCCACACCAGGGTGACCTCGGCGAGCAGCTTGATCGCCTCCTGCGACACGTCGAGCTCGATGACGTGCAGCCCTTCGGACAGCAGCAGTCCAACGGCGACGAACACGATGGGCGCGCTCAGGTCCGCGCGACCGAGCCGAGCCGAGAACAGACCCCAGACGAAGACGACCAGTGCGACCAAGGTCACGGCTGCCGCATCCATGCTCGCCTCCCTGCGCGCGTGTGGAGCGGTCGGGTTACGGAGCCCGGGCCGCCGCCGGCTGGTCCCCGGTCCGAGTACGACTCGTGGGCGATGTAGACCGCGCCGCCAGGCAACACTGCCGTCAGTCGTGACCACAAGGATCACGCCCGTTAGCGGCACCTTGCCTCGTCCCGGATGAATGATCTGATCGACGTCCTCAGGTGGTCCGTGACGATCCGACCGCCTGGACTCGCAGGCACCCTCCTTCCTTCCGGAGGCATGTTCGAGCGCTGCTCGGCCCGGTGGAATCGAACTCGCGCCCGGCGTGGATGGCCGTCGAGCGCTCCGTCGTCGAGCTCCTCATACCAGGCGGCCGCTCGCCGATGGATGCGCAGCTCTTCGCCCGGCTCACGCCGGCGCAGCTCCGACAGCAGCCTCAAAGTCGACCTGTTGTTCTTCGACGCCACCAGCACCTACTTCGAGACCGGCGACGCCGACGAACCCGTCGCCCCGCGCCTCGCCGAGATCGAAGACGACATCGAGCAAGCACACGCCCTCGGCGACGCCCAGCGGGCCGCGCAAGCCGATGCCGAACGCGGCTTCCTCATGCGCGAGCTCGCGCACGCGTTCGGCCTGAGCGGCCGTGCTCGACGAGCCGCGCCCGCCGCTTCCGGTTCCCTCCGGCCCGGTTGTGACATCAGTGGGCGGCCAACGCGCCTGAACAGTGCTTTTGTGTCCCGCCCGGTCTGGATCATGGCACGGGCCCAGTTGGAGTCGCGTCCACTGTGGATAGATTTGTGGATCTTCACGTCGGCCGAGTGGATCCCCCGGCCGGTCCTGCCGACCTGGGACTCACTCCGGTCCCGGGGACACGGTCGGGCGACGGCTGCCGCAAGACGGGGTTATCGCTGACATCCGCCGGTCCAGATCGAGGCAGCGCGAGCTTAGGAGCATCCGACCGCAGCGCTCGCAGCGGGAAGACGCGGAGATCCGACGACAGCGCCGGCCAGTCAGTCGGGGGCCGGCGCCGAGGCGTGCTCGGTTAAGCGGACGCGCGGTAGTACAGCCAGGCGTCCCGCATGCGCTGGACCTGGCCGTCGGTGAACTCGGTGTAGCAGGAGTCGTAGGAATAGTCCATGTAGTTGTGGATCGGGTCGAGGCCGGGCTCCTTGCAGGTGTCCTTGCCCTCCGGGCACCCCCTGGTCGCCGTCTTCTGCGCCGGGGTGTCCTCGACGAAGTCACCCTTGGCGTTGCAGCCGCCGTAGAACGTGTGCTCCAGGTTCAGCCAGTGGCCGACCTCGTGCGTGCCGGTCTCACCCTGGTCGTACTGGCCCGCGTACCGGGTCGACGTTCCCAGCATCGACTCCCAGTCGACGACGACGCCGTCGAGGTACGCCTGACCGGGCTTGGTCACGATAGACGGCAGGTAGGCCCAGCCGAGGTAGGCGCCGGCGGTTGTCGAGTAGTAGTTGAGTGTGTCCGGACCGCCCTGGTGCAGGGTCCGCTTCATGGTGTGCTCGTTCGTGCCGCCGGGGTTGGCGTAGAACCAGTCGGCGTTGTCGGTGCGGGTGACGCCGGCCAGGGCAAGCTGAACCCGGACGTCGCGCCGCCCTCGCCTCCGGCGTAGGTGTTGTCGAGCACGTTGATCTGGGTGGCGATCTGATCGTCGGTCACCGCACCGGTCGCGCCGTCCGTGACGACGTGGAAGTACACCGGCACCGTGACCCTGAAGTTCTTGCCGGCCTTGCCCTTCGCCGTGGCGGGCAGATCCTCGTGCACCTCGCCGAGGTCGGGTTCGCGGGCGTCAGTGCCACGACCGCTGACCGCCGCGGACCGCGAAACCCCGTTGACCAGATCGGACGCGCTGCACAACACCGACGACGCCGCCGCGGCCGGATTCGCCACCACGGCCACCGGCATCACGCCCACGGCCGCGTACGTCAGGGCGGAAACCGCGAGTACCGACAGCGATTTTGCGATTCTCATACCGTCACCTCTCCGTACCGCTGCTACCTCTCCGCGCTTGGTGGTCACGGAGGATTGCCTTGGCGGGCGTCGGAGGGTTCGCTCCGTCGCCAGCGCGTGAGCCCGGTGGCTGCAGTCGCGCGGCCACCCGGCCCCGGTCATCGCTTCCTACCGCAGCAGGTATTTGATGGCCCCGCCCATGACGGTGTTCCCGCACGGGCACGGCAAAGTCGGGCCTTCGGTATTCATGCAGGCGGCAGCCCGAGTCGTTTGAGGACGCGGCGGCTTTTGCCTGCGTTGTGTCGTAGCGCAGCGGCGATGTTGGTCGCGCCGCTGA
>Ga0137372_10004933_pt1 | contig 13025 bp, 12 predicted proteins | sample SagtaG_6_FD_104911 | JGI IMG/M metagenome (GOLD analysis project Ga0137372, IMG submission 104911) | Vadose zone soil microbial communities from Sagehorn Ranch, Mendocino, California, USA - Sage1_R_60_16 metaG | ecosystem: Environmental > Terrestrial > Soil > Vadose zone | place: USA...
ACAAAACCATTGAAGGCGATCGCCGTATCGCCATGCCTGGAATGGTGAACGCTCACTGTCACTCGCCGGCAAATCTCGTGCGCGGCATGTTGCCGAGCAAACCGCTGGAGATTTGGCGTGCCTACTACCGCGCCTCCCTCAGAGATATGCGCGATGAGGATTTCTACGCGAGCGCCCTCCTTGGGGGAATGGAAATGCTCAAGAACGGCGCGACTACAGTCCTCGATCACTTTTTCGGCAATCAAGCATGCCGCTTCATGGGCGCGGGTGCGGCGATTCAAGCCATGCGGGATCTTGGGTTGCGCCATGTTATTTCGCTCACGCTTTCCGACAAAAACTATGAACAGACAATCCCATTAGGCGAAACGGCGTCGAATGTGACCGAAGAGATCAAACGCATGAGTGCAAGTGAAGCGAAGGCGACTAAAGCGTGGCTCGACGACTGCGAGGAGTTCATCGATACGTTTCATGATCCGGATAGGTTGACGACTTGTTGTCCGGGACCGTCTGCGGTTCAGCGTTGCTCGGATGAGCTTCTACAGGGGGCCGCGGACATCGCCCACGAAAGAAAGCTGCCGATGCACATCCATCTCGCCGAAACGAAAGCCCAGGCAGTGATGGGCAGACAATTGTACGGGACTTCGTTGCTTCAACATTTGGCTTCGTTGGGCATCCTAGGTCCGAATCTTTCTCTGGCCCACTCGATTTGGATCGAGCCTGCCGACATCGAACTTTTTGCCAAGAGCGGCGCGACACCGGTTCACAATCCCGCGAGCAACTTACGCATCGGCAGCGGCCTGGCTCCGGTTCGCGATTTTTTATCCGCCGGCGTGCATGTAGCTCTCGGCACGGACGGCGCGGCCTCCAACGATGGGCAGAATATGTTCGACGCGCTGCGGCTGGTTGCGTTGATTCACAACCAGTCCGGCACTGACTTCAACCATTGGGTGAAACCATCACAGGCGCTGGCAATGGTCACACGCAACGGCGCGCGTGCTTTCGGCCTCGATGCCGGAGAACTTGCGCCTGGCAAAGTGGCGGATCTCCTTCTCCTTCGCCGCGATACGGCCGCGTTTACGCCGATGAACGATGTGATGAGTCAGCTGGCTTTCTGTGAAAACGGCAGTTCCGTAAACACCGTCATTGTTAACGGAGAAGTAGTCGTAGAAGACGGACGCTTAAAGAAACTCGACGAGATGGAGGTTCTCAGACTGGCTACCAAAGCCCGCGAGCGGCTCAATCCTGCCATTGAGCGAGAAATCGCGGCCGCAAAAAGCATGGAGCCAGCGTTGGCGGAGATGTATTTCCAGATTTTCAGGGGTGCTTGACTAGAGAGCGGCAATTCGATTTCTGCGGATTCTTCTAAAGCTTCGGTTTGCGCTTATGCCACTCCGTTGCCTGTTCGTATGCGTAGGCGACCCGGAACGCGGTACTTTCTTCAAAAGGCTGTGCAACATCTGCAGTCCGACTGGCAGATTGTTTTTTGTAAAACCGCAAGGGAGGGAAATGGCCGGTAGCCCGGTGAGATTAAACGGATTGGTAAAGCTCGGGCGCAGGTTCTGTTCATTTGGGTCTATGGTTTCAAAAGCCTCCGGTGGACGAGGCGCAGTCGGCGTGACGAAGGTATCGACGCCAGAGAAGTTTGCGCGGATTTGTTCGTTCAGCACGGTCCGAGCTCGCAGAGCGGTTATGTAATCCGCTGCGCTCAAAAACGCGCCTTCGAGCATTCGTCCACGAACAGAACTGCCGAATTTCTCCGGCGCTTCTTGAAATCGTTTTTCGTGGTAAGCGTAGGCCTCAGCCGTGAGAATTGTTTGGTTGGCTTTACGAGCCAATGAAAAGGGTTGTCCGTCAATCTCAAAGACGACAGCACCGAGGCCTTCCAGTATTTTAAGCAGCATCGTTGAAGATAGCTTCTGTTTCCGAATCTGTCCCCTTATTATTTTCATTAAACCAATTGGCACGTGGCACTCCGACTCGTAGGCCTTTGATTCCATTTTTTAGTTCGGCTCGAAGGTCAGGCACCGGGACATTTGCGGATGCCGGGTCTTTCAGGTCATAGCCGGCAATTGCTTGCAGTAAGATGGCGCAGTCCTCCACACTCCGGGACATCGGTCCGGCATGATCCAGCGACCAGCTGAGCGGAACAACTCCGTAACGGCTGACCCGGCCATAGGTCGGCTTCATCCCGACTACCTCACAATGCGATGATGGGGTCCGTATGGAGCCGCCAGTGTCGGAGCCTAGAGAACCTACACACAGTCCAGCGGCAAGCGCTGCACCTGAGCCGCTGCTCGAACCTCCCGGGATGTGTGCTGTGTTCCACGGATTACGAACCGCAGGAAACGGCGCATCGACGGATGGGCCACCAAACGCAAATTCGTGCATGCCTAACTTGTCCAGCAATATCGTGCCTGCCTCACGGAGTTTCGTTACGGTTGCGGCGTCGTGATCAGGCACCCAATCCTGCAACACGGCTGAATGGCAGGTGGTGCGGATGTTCTTCGTCGCATAGAGATCCTTGAGCGCGATGGGAATGCCATGAAGCGGACCTTTATCTGTACCGACACGTAGCTCTTGTTCAGCGTTTCGAGCTTGTTCAAGTGCCAAGTCTGCGGTGACCGTGATGAAACTGTGCAGCTTGCCATCGATGGACTCAATTCTCTCTAGGCAAGCCTGGGCGAGTTCCACGGGGGAAAACTCCTTGCGACGCAGTCCGTTCGCAGCTGCTGTTATACTGAGATAAGACAGCTCGGTTGGTGCCATGGGTCGACTACCTATTTTCAGTTCGAGAAGCGACAAAAGCGGCTGCCGGCTCGGCGCGATCTGTGATGAGCCCGCGAAGTTCCAGTATCTGATTGTAGGAACGATTAACCCCTGGAAGCAGCTTTTCTAGCTCCTCGTCGGTCAATTGCAATCTCGACCGCGCAGCCATCGTTTGCAATTCCACCAGCATAATTTCTTTTGCCATATTTTCTCCCACCGCCCAGGTGCGCACTAGAAACAAATCACCTTTTAGTCAGGCATCGCTCTGATTGTCAATGTAATAACGCAGCAGCAAGATTGGCTGATAAACGATCTTAGGCCTCGGGATTCATGACAGCAGATGGAGCACGGAAATGGACATAGTCGGCAAGCCGGAAGTACATTTTTTACATCCGGTCCGAACAAGTCTTACCAGAGGTGCTCGATCCCTTCTTCTCATATCCCATCGCGCCAGACAATCTCAGCCAACTTTTCTCAGTACCTACTAGTCTTTCCTGATTGCTTTCGAGTTTAAAAACCCTCCGCTCCATGAAGGCTAATGGTGGCACGTTCATTGCTCTAAGCGCAATCCTGACATCACTATTCTTCAAAATGCACTGACGATACGGCATAGCAGCAAGCGCCGGCCGCTTTAGGTGGTTCACACGGAGACAACTTGTTTCTCGTTTACTCCATAACGATATTCGTTAACGCGGCTCTCCTGTTCTTGATTCAGCCGATGATCGCCAAGATGATCTTACCTTTCTTGGGAGGATCACCGGCGGTGTGGAACATGAGCCTGTTTTTCTTTCAGGCATTGTTGCTGGCGGGTTATCTCTACGCCCATTTGGGAAGTTCGTGGCTTGGAACCAAGGGACATGCCATTGTGCATGTCGCGATGGTGGTCTTTGCCGTTTCTTTCTTGCCCGTATTCGTTCCCCACCAGTGGTTTTCTGTTTCCGTCGATCAACCAGCGAAGTTGATTCTATCCGTGCTGCTCGCGTCGGTGGGTTTCCCGTTTTTTGTGCTTTCCGCTGGCTCGCCACTACTGCAAAAGTGGTTTGCGAGCACCGCCCATCCCGTGGCACGCGATCCTTATTTTCTCTATGCCGCGAGTAATCTCGGGAGCATGGTTGTTTACTTGCGTATCCGGCCATCCTGGAACCCTATTTCAGCCTCGCCGAACAAAGCCGCAGTTGGTTCTACGGCTACCTTGCTCTCGTAGCGTTCATATCGGCATGCGTTTTTGTCTTGTGGCGATCTTTATTTGCCCCCGCGCATGAGGATTCGCCAAATCCTACTGAGGAGACGAAAGATGACGCCTCGCTGCGGATGAACTCCAAGGATTTGAGCTTTGGGCGGCGAATGCGCTGGGTCGTGCTTTCTTTGGTAACCTCCAGTTTGCTCTTGGGGGTAACGACGTATGTGACCACAGACGTTGCATCGGCTCCGCTTTTTTGGATCATTCCCCTCGCCCTGTATCTGTTGTCTTTTGTTCTGACTTTTTCTCGGAGGAACTGGATCTCTCATTCCTTTATTGTTCGCAGGCAAGGCTTTTTGCTGTTGGCTGCCGCGCTCACGGTTTTCGTCCAAGCCACGACTCCCGTTTGGATTCTCGTGCCACTGCACCTGATCGCCTTCTTCGCGACGGCGCTGGTCTGTCACGGCGAATTGGCAAAGGATCGACCTCCGGCGCACCATTTGACAGAGTTCTATCTGTGGATTTCCATCGGCGGAGTTTGCGGTGGCTTTTTCAATGCTCTGCTGGCGCCTCTGATCTTTAAAGGAGTCGAAGAGTATCCGCTGGCCATGATTGCCGCCGGGATCGCTCGACCTTACATTGGCGAGAACCGAAAAATTGAGCGCGACCGATGGCTGGATATCGCGCTCCCCGTGGGACTCGGGCTGGTCGTTGCGGCCATTATTCTATGGTCGAGAGACCATACAGTGCTGGCGCCGCGAACCGCCCATCTTCTGGCATTCGGAGTTTCTGGTGTATTGTGCTTGAGTTTCGCCTATCGACCTTTGCGATTCGGACTCGGCATGGTCGCGCTGTTTTTGGTTTCGAGCATTTACACCCGCCCATACGGAGAGCTTTTGTATGCCGATCGCAGCTTCTTCGGGGTTTATCGGGCAATGGTTGATAAGGAGGAAAGGTTCCATTTGCTGTTTCAAGGCACAACGATTCATGGAAGCCAAAGAATAGATCCGAAAAGGCGACTTGAACCCAGCGGCTACTATTACCCAACCGGACCGGTGGGGCAGGTGTTCTCCGTGTTTTCTAAGACTCACCAAAGCGGCAATGTCGCGATCGTGGGGCTTGGAACCGGCGCTCTTGCGTGTAAGGGATCGCCCGGCCAGAGATTCACGTTCTACGAAATTGATCCCCTGGTGGAGCAAATCGCCCGCGATGCGAATCTGTTTACCTACTTGCGCGACTGTCCGCCGCAGATCCAAGTGGTTCTTGGCGACGCGAGAATTTCGTTGGCCCAAGCACCCGACCGTCAATATCGACTGTTCGTGTTGGACGCGTTCAGCTCGGATGTGATACCGGTTCACCTCCTAACGCGAGAGGCTCTCCAGCTTTATCTGTCCAAACTCGATGAAGATGGGATTCTCTTCTTTCATATCTCAAACCGTTATATGAATTTGGTGCCGGTTTTGGATCAATTGGCTTCGAGCCTCGGTTTGTTTGCCCTGGTGCGGCAAGACGGTCAGGCCACGCAGGCGGAGCGCGAAGACGGAAAATTTCCATCCCGTTGGGTCATCATGGCCCGCCGGCAAGCGGTCCTCGCGGAGTTTTTCTCCGATCCTCGCTGGAAGCCGCTCACCGGCCGCTCCACAGGCGACTTGTGGACCGATGACTACTCCAATATCCTTCGAGTCATCCACTGGAGGTGATTGGCAGGTTGGGTGACGACCAATAACTCGCTACGGAGGTCCTTCGTTATTTTTTCGGGACCAAGATTTCCCTAAGTTTCCCCGTCAAATTAGCGTCTGCCTGATAAAGCTTACGGGCGACGTTTTCCACCTCGGCTCCGGACAAGGGATTGAGTTCCAAACTGGCTTTGGTGATTTCCGCCGCGAAGTCTTTGTCTTTCATCGTCGCCATGAAAGCGTCACGTAACATAGTCAAACGTTCTTTGGGTATACCGGGAGGCAAGGCATAAGCACGCAAAATTGCTGAGGGGGCATGAATCCCGGCGTCGATCAACTGCTTTCCCTCCGGCGTTTTGGCATAGTCGACGGCGTTCGGCACATTGGGGATGTCGGAAGCTTTCTTCGCGTTAACTTGTAAGACAACGTTTACGAGCCCCGAATCGAGTCCTTTCTTCCAAGTTGATCGGATGGAAGCCCAAGTCCAACAGCCGCCGTCGACTTCGCACGCTTCCGCGGCAAGACGAATATTGGAAGTGCCTTTGTAGCCTTCGATCAACTGAATGGGAAGACCCAGAGTAGCTTTGAGCATTCTCGGGACATCCGAGTCGTTGGCGCCGGGCGCTTCACCACCGAGTTTAATTGGTGTCTTGGAAGCAAATCACTGGTCGATATTTGTTATGCCGCTGGCCTTGGTTAAAGCGCATGCGGTATCGTCCATTACCGGTGCGCCGAGCCACTCGAATTTCCTGCCGTCAAACTCGATCCCCTGATCGCCCAAAATCTGTTGGAGCAGAAGCGAACCGATGAAATTGCCGATGGTGAGGCCGTCTGGAGCGCTAGCTTTGTAAAGATAGTTCGCGGCCAATCGGCTTCCCGCTCCGGTCATGTTATCGACGATCATCGAAGGACTACCGGGCAGATGCTTCGGCATGTGGCGAGCAATGGTCCGAGCATAGACGTCAAATCCGCCGCCAGCGGCGAAGCCAACAATGATACGGATGGTCTTGCCCTTGTAGAAATCTTGATCTCCGGAGGCGGCTTGCAATCCGCGGGGAGCGGAGACAAAAAGCAGCGCGCTTAAGAGACTGACCACTTTGACCATGAAGTTCTCCTTTTTCCGTAGGAGGAGGTTAACCGTTTATTACTCGAATCGGTTGGGTCAGCGCAAGTTGCCGGTATGACCGAGCGAGTACCGACCGGGTTGCGGCCACACCGTGAGGCCGTGGGGCTCTTTCTTCACCGGGATGCTTTTCACTGTTCCCGTGGTCGTATCGATGACGTAGACTGCGTCGTCGTAGCAACCCGATAGCCAAAGCGTTTTTCCATCGACACTGATATTACCCATATCCGGACTGCCCCCGCCGGGGATGGGCCAGTTGGTTACGACTTTGCGCGTCGCGAAGTCGATGACGGAGACGCTGCCTTTGCCCTTGGGCGGCCCATATACGCGAGCAACCCCCCGGTTGGCCACGTAGAGCTGCGTGCCGTCCCGGCTCGGGTAGAGTCCGTGGGCGCCGAGACCGGTCTTGATGTGGCCGATCTCCACGAATTTGTCGCCGTCGACAACAAATACTCCCTCGGCCTTCATGTCCGCGACATAGAAGACTTTGCCGTCGGGGGAAATACGAACGTCCTGCGGCATTCCTCCTTTTGACAGTTTCAAATAGCCGATTACCTTCTTCTCGACCAAGTCGATCTTTGCGACACTACCTCCGTACTCGCAGGTGAAGACTGCATAACGCCCATCGATGGCAAAATCGGCGTGATTGATGCCGGAGCAATTTGGAGTAGCGATGGAATACTTCATCGCCATCGTTTGGGGATCGCGGAAATCGAGTCGCTTCCGGGCCTCGGCTACGATGATCGCCGCATTGCCGTCTGGGGTAAAGTACATGTTGTAGGGATCGTCGACGGGAATGGATTTGCCCGGCTTGCCGGTTAATGGATCAATCGGCGTCACGCTCCCATCATCGCGGCCTTCGGCGTTGTTATTGACCCAGAGCGTTTTTAGATCCCACGAAGGCACCACATGTTGAGGGTGAACGCCCACACGAAATTTGTCGACCACTTTGAACGTCGCTGGATCGATCACCCAGACGTCGTTGGAGCTACGGTTGGGTACGTAGACGCGCGGGAGGTGTTTTGCGACAATAGGGCTGAGCTTATCAGACCTTGTTTCGCTGTAGAGATTGTTGGGATCGACGACCGGAGGCATGCCAGGGACAGTTTGGACGGTTCGAGACGCGGAGCTACCCGCTTGTTCCGCCGCCCACGCAAGAGGAATCGACTCGACAAAAGCGGCTATGGCTAGAGCCGCAACCAGGTTGCGATAGAGCCTTTGATAAAGCTTAGTCACCGTGACCTCCGCCACAAATAGGTTTACTGACTGACGCCCTCCGTCTCTATCAGTGTCTTGAATTTTAAACGAAAACGGCGAGATTTTCGAATACGGCGCTTAGGCCGCGTCTTTTTTCTTCTTGTTTTGGACGACCCAGTAGACATTTTCCGGCTTGAGCGGCAAATCGTAAACTCTGACCCCCAACGCGTCGGCGACGGCATTGCCGATCGCCGCCGGGGTGGGCGCCAAGCCGGGCTCGCCCAAACCCTTAGCACCGTACGGACCTTCGGGCTCCGGACATTCGACGATGATCGGAATCATCTTGGGTACGTCCAAGGATGTGACCAGATGATAGTCAAGAAAGGAGGGATTGCGGACCTTGCCGGTTTTGTCGATGACCATTTCTTCGTGCAGCGCTGAGCCGATTCCCATAGCCACACCGCCTTCGATCTGCGCGACGCAATTGAGCGGGTTAATCGCCTTGCCGACGTCGTGGGCGGCCGACATTCGCAATAAACGGACTCTGCCGCTTTCCTCATCGACGGCCACTTCCGCGCCCTGTGTCGCATACATGTAAAAGGCCGACGCGTGATCGCTATGGCCCGTCTCTAAATCCAGGTCCTTGCCGATTTCGTACGTATAGGAACCGTCGCCGCGCACTATGCCATTGATGCCAAGCTTGCGCTTGATGACCTCGCCAATCGGCAACGCCATCTGTGGTTGGTCTTTGAGAAAAACTTTACCGTCGCCGAAGTCGAGATCCTGGACGTTGGCTTCGAGCATGGGGCCGGCTGCTTCGGTGATCTGCTGGCGCGCGTGAATCGCGGCTCGCCGCACCGCGTTGCCCATGTGATAGGTACTGCGGCTCGAAGTCGTGGAGGCGTCGTACGGTATGACATCGGTGTCCAGCGGGTGCATGAACACTTTCTCGATGGGCACCTTCAGTTCTTCGGCGGCTACTTGCGAAAGGATCGTGTTGCAGCCCTGGCCGATCTCCACTGTGCCGGCAAGGACCGTCACTTCGCCTTTGCTATTAACCATCACTCCCGCGTTCGAGGTGGTGGGTGAGCGGGTCGGTTTCTGAATACAAGCGAAGCCCTTGCCGATCTTCATGCCGGGCTTCGGCGCCGCCGTTGCCTTCCCCCAGTCAATGGCCTCGGTGGCTTTGATAAGCGTTTCTTTGAGGCCCACCGCATGAAGTCGCTCGCCCCAGTACGAGACGTCGCCTTCGACGAAGATGTTCTTCACGCGGATCTCGACGGGATCCATGCCTAAGCGCTTGGCGATTTCGTCCATCTGCTGCTCGCAAGCCCAGGCGCCTTGAGGAATGCCATAACCGCGATACGAGCCAGCGACCGGTTTGTTGGTGTAAACCGCGTAACCGTCAACTTTAACGTGAGGGATACGATAGGGGCCAGGCGCGGGCAGACTGCCGCGTATGCACACCGTCGGGCTCTTCTCAGCATAGGCGCCGGCGCCCCAGTAGATGGTCATCTCGCGCGCCATGAGCGTGCCGTCTTGTTTTACGCCACTCTTGCAATAAACCACCGCCTCGTGGCGCGTCAAGGTCGAGATGAAGGTCTCTTCCCGGTTGAACTTCACGCGCACGGGACGCCCGTTGGTGTGAAAAGCAAGGGCCACCGCGATGGGTTCGACTTTGAGGCCGCCTTTAGACCCGAAGCCCCCGCCCTGAAGCGGGTTGATGAAGCGGATCTTCTCTTTGGGCATGTTCAGCGCTTCCGTGATCTCATGAAGCGCACGGAACGGCGCGTCATTGGCGACCCAGATCGTCAGCCGGCCGCTTTCCTTATCGAATTGCGCGTGCGCCGAATGGGGTTCCATCGCGGCATGCTGAATAATGGGAACGAAATACCTCTCTTCGACGACAAGGTCAGATTGCTTGAAACCAACCTCAACATCGCCGGTGCGCAGTTTGAAATGTTCGGCGACGTTCGGCAGGTGAGAGCCGACGATGAAATCTACTTTGCGATATTTGGCGAAATCTTCGTGAATCGCTACGCAGCCGGGTTTGCAAGCTTCTTCAGGCTCGGTATAAACGGGCAGATCTTTGTACTCGACTTCAATTAACTTCACGGCGGCCTGGGCGATGTCTTCGTCCTCCGCCGCGACGGCGGCCACCGGCTCGCCAATGTAGCGAACCTTGCCTTGGGCCAAGAATGGCTTGTCCTTGATGGACTCGCCGTGGGTCCAGGGCGCATCCTCGCCGGTCACCACCGTCACGACGCCGGGTAATTTCTTGGCTTTCTCCGTGTTGATCCTTTTGATTTTGGCGTGGGCTTTGGGGCTGAACAGCGTCTTGCCATAGAGCATGTTGGGCAGGACAAGATCGTAGCCGTAGATCGCTTCGCCCGTCACCTTCTCGTTAACGTCGACACGAGTCGCGGGTTTGCCGATGACCGTAAGTTCCGCCATTTTGCGTTTTACCTCATCAAGAATGGTTCAATCTGTTCAAACAGTTCAATGTTTTCTCGCCAGAAGGTTCTAGGCGTGTTTCGCTCTCAGTTCTGCGGCCGCGTCCTGCACCGCCTGGACGATTTTCGCATAGCCGGTGCAACGACAGAGATTACCTGAAAGCGCGTAACGGATTTCTTCTTCCGTCGGATTCGGATTCTCATCCAGCAGCGCTTTTGACATCATCAGCATACCCGGCGTGCAGTAGCCGCACTGGGCGCCGCCGTCTTGAATGAAAGCCTTTTGGATCGCATGCAGCTCCGGGCCTATCTTCAGTCCTTCGATGGTCACGATGTCGGCGCCGTCGAGCTCACCGGAAAGCACCAGGCAGGAGTTCACCGGTTTACCGTTCAAGTAAACTGTACAGGCGCCGCAATCGCCGGTGCCGCAGCCTTCTTTAGTTCCGGTGAGGCCGATCTCGTCGCGCAGCAAATCCAGCAAGAGACGATGAGTGGGCACTTCGAGGGTCGTGCTCTTCCCATTCAGAGTGATTTGGATCTTCGTCTTCATGAATACCTCACAAGTTGACTGAGGCTTGGAGTGTTGGAGCATCGGAGTAATGGGTTTCAAACTGTCATATCCAATACTCCATCACTCCACTACTCCATTCAATACCTCCTGTCTCGTCTGTCACACCAGGAGACTTTTTCCGTGCGCGGCACTGCGGCGTTCAGCAGCGCGCGCTTGGTCATCGCTCCAACCATCGCGCGGCGATAGTCCGCGGAGGAACGGACATCGCTGATCGGCTTACTTTCCTGGGCCGCCTCAGTGCCTATTTTCGCGGCCAGTTCCTCAGTGAGAAGTTGGCCTTCGAGCAACGCTTCGGCATTGCGCGCGCGAATAGGCGTCGGCGCGACGGCCCCGAGAACGATCCGAACACCGATGCAGCGTTTGTCAGCGGCGATATTATAAGCAACGGCAACCCCGACGTAAGCCAGATCCATCATGTCGCGGGGCGAGAACTTGATGTACTCGCCCACAAGTTGTGGGCTGGTTTTGGGGAGTGTGATCTCCGTCAATATCTCATCGGACGTCATGACGGTCTGACCGGGACCGCGGAAAAACTCTTCGAGAGGGACAGTTCTCTCTCCCGCAGCGCTGACAATTTTTGCCGTTGCGTTTAGAGCGATCAGACTCGGAGCCACGTCGGCGGATGGCGTGGCGTTGGCCATATTGCCACCGACGGTTGCCCGGTTTCTGATTTGAATCGACCCCACCTCTGCAGCGCTCTGGCAGAGAAACGGATATTTCTTGTTGAGGAGTGAATCAGTCTCGATCTCGCGCATCGTTGTCAGCGCGCCGATAGTGATGCTCCCGTCGGTATTCTCCCGAATTCCCGAAAGACCGGGGACTTTTTTAAGGTCCACCACATATTTGGGGACCAGCCCTTTTTCTTTGATCGCGATCACCAGATCGGTACCGCCGGCAAGAAAACGGCCGCCCGCACCTTTGTCCTTCAACAAGCGACTCGCTTCCTGCAGCGTGGTCGGTTGATACATTTCGAGTGGTTCCGGACGCTTCATGAATCCAAATCCAGCAAAATCAACTCGACCCTACACGATCGGCTTCAGCATGCGGCCGATGGGTTTTCCGCAAGGCTCGCCGTCTCGCATTTGAATATGGCCGCGCACGACGGTGTAAACCGGCATACCTTTGACCTTCCAACCGTGCCACGGGGAAGGTTTATTCTTGCTATGAAGTTTGTTGACGTCGATGGTACCTTCTTTGTCCATATCGATGATTGTGATGTCGCCGTCGGATCCGAGGCGGATCGCGCCCTTCTTCGGATAAATCTGCCACACCTTCGCCGGATTTTCACAGGCGACCTTGACGTATTGATTCAGTGTCAATCTGCCTTTATTAACCTCGGTCAGAATCAGCGGGACGCCGGTCTCGACGCCGCAGAAGCCGGAGATGCAGTCCCAGATCGCCGGCTTCGTTAGTTTCCCATAGATATCCGAACCTTTTTCGTCCAATGTGTGCGGAGAGTGGTCTGTGGCCAGCGTATCGACGAAACCCTCGCGTAGACCTTGCCACAGCACTTCCGCGTGATCCTTGGTGCGAACCGGGGGGTTCATTTTTAGCAAAGAGCCGACTTGATCCATATCGTTGGGCTCGCGCAATAGGTAATGCGGTCCGGTTTCGGCCGTGACTCTCAAGCCGCGGGCCTTGGCATCGCGCACCATGTAAGCCGCCTGCTTGGAGCTCATGTGGAAGACGTGAAGCTTGGTGCCGAAGGTCTCGGCAAAGAATAAAGCGTGGTGGACTGACTCGGCTTCGCAAATATCGGGACGGGAAGCTTCCCAATAGCGCGATTCATTCTTACCCTCGGTCTTTAGCTTGTTGGTGCAATAGGCCATGATCTGGCGGTTCTCGGCGTGGATGCCTAAAGGCAACTTGGATTGAGCGATATAGTCAAAGGCCTCCATGCACATCCCGTCGTCGGGGAAGGGCAGATTGCCGATCGTTTCTCCGAAGAAGATTTTGAAGCCGATGGCGTCGGCCGCGGCCATGGGCAGAATATCTTTCGTGTTGGTTTGCACAACGACGCCGGTGACGCCGAAATCGACGAGCGACTTTGCCTCTCCCA
>Ga0137372_10004936_pt1 | contig 13019 bp, 14 predicted proteins | sample SagtaG_6_FD_104911 | JGI IMG/M metagenome (GOLD analysis project Ga0137372, IMG submission 104911) | Vadose zone soil microbial communities from Sagehorn Ranch, Mendocino, California, USA - Sage1_R_60_16 metaG | ecosystem: Environmental > Terrestrial > Soil > Vadose zone | place: USA...
CTCGTGCAGCAAGCGTTGGCAGTCGAGCCCGTTCCCCTGACTCGGATCCTTCACCCCGGAGTCAAAACCAACCCGAAACCACAATCTGTAGGGGCTTGGTGAGTGAAGCAGATACCCATCTCGGGCGATTTCAAGCCACTGTAACCGAGCTCTAAGAGTTCGGTCGGTTGGGCCAGGCAAGGCGTGATACCCAATCAGGCCATGCCCAACTGACCGTCTAAGTTTCATCGTCGAGGACACCTAAGTTAAATTTGATCGACGAAGTTCGGACACGCAGGTGTAAAAGTGTTGCATCCTGCGGGCGTAGCATCACGAGGCATGGGTAGAGCGGGCCTCGGAGAACCAGTGGCGGAGCGGGTCGTGTCAGTGTGAGGGCGTGGTTATTTGCCGAATAGAAGAGCAACGGCGATGCGAAGTGACGATAAGTTTAGGCTCAGTCATCTACTGTTTCCCGGTGGAAACGTTCTGTGATGGTGGAGCTAAATCGAAGTACGGCTCGGGCATGGCGCTCTCTTGTTTTGGTCCTGTAACACGCAGCGAGGCGAACTGAAGTAGTGGCACTGCCGAACTTTCACTCGCACAGGTATAGTGCGCTGGTGCGATTTCCAGCTCAGGCACGGCTGGGCAGTTCTCAGTTCGGGCATAGTGGAGACAGCGGAGCAGTGGCATGGTGGACTTTTGTCTATCCGCGCCACGGCTTAGTGGAGCGGTCAGCCGCTAGGTGAAGTCGGTGGCTCCTGGTGAAAACTGGGAGCCCTCATAATTTCTGGTGTCAATTTGGTTGGTCTGCGGCAGAGGGCAGGTAGGGTTTGCCATCCCAGCCGCAATCTGGGCAGACGTGATCCCGCCCCAGCCTACCTTTCCTCATGGTCCCATAGCACTCAAAGCATTCGCCACCCAACACCCGCTCCCGGATATATGCATCGTGGACACACTCGTCACAATGGTTGTACGTTTCGCCGTGGGCACATTCGGTCGGGTCTCCCGGTTGCCAGCCTCCGACGTTGCACTGCTTGCAACTTCGCCAATCGCCAGTGCCGTGAGTGCACTCTCTGGCATCAGCCTTCTCTCCAGTGAAGAAACACTTCTCACAGCCCCAGTCGTCGTGGCACTCCGGACACTGGGACTGCTCGTGATCGAGTTCGGCAGCAGCTTCTTCGGCTAGAGCGTCTTCGGCCCTGTCCAGATCGGATTCGTAGGAAACTGGCTCGTCGTAATCGTCGGACGTCACAAATCCTCTTCCCGCCGTGGAACCACCCAGACGCAGTTTTGCTTCTGCCGTAGCTTCACTCTGACCGGAAGATGGTTCTCCTGAACCCAGTCGCACAGATATGTGTACAAACGCCTAAGCGTGCTGATCTTGCCACCTGGCAGCTTGTCCTCTGCGGTGGTGACCTTTAGCGTCCCGCCGTTGAGCCCCCGAAGAATGGCTTTCTTTGCCTCAGTCAGTTCGGGCCACCTGAGTCTCGAACTCGAACTTGCTGGGAGCACCCTTCTTGCCGCCGACTCGTTCGATTGGCATGAGCCATGGTGGCAGCCGGGGGAGGGTAGAGGCCAGCGATCTGTGTGGGTTCAGAGTACGGTGGTAACTTTGCGGCCACCAGCGTGTCGCCGATGGCCCCGTCAAACATAACCTCGTGATGTGAGTCACTGGATTTTGTCAGGACAGCCTCTACACTGCTGGAGTGCCCAGACCCACAGGCGTGCTCGGTGAGCCATACCGCCAACTCCAAATTCTGGCTGCTGCCGACTTGAAATCGGCAGCAACGTCGGATCAGATCCTCAAGCTGGCACTCGTCGCTCTGACATTTCTCAACAATGAGTGCTCCCGAGTGGACTTGGTGTCCTGCGTGGGCGGCAAACAATACTGGGCATATCACGTCAACCGGACGCCAAATCTGCTGTCTCGACCAATCAATGCTGGGCTCTGGGAGTCCGACGAGCAGGAAATCTCGGAAGGGTGGAGGAAGTGGCGGGCGGGCGAAGCAATGGATGTGCTGAAGCTGGCGAAGGTAACGTACACGGTTGCTGCAGCGTATTTTGTGGCAATTGATCTGTTCGACCGAAACAACAAGAAAGGGCCAGCGAGCTACTTTGAATACTACATCGGCCACCTGTATGCAGTGGAGATTGGCATCAATCCGACCACGGCGGTAACGTAGGCCGACAGGATTCGCCAGCCGTGTTCGAGGCTCAACTGGTTCTCATGGATGTCGCAGGTGTCGAGGTCTCCGGGATCAAGACACACGTGTTTAATGAGAAAAGCCAGCGGGTCTTCTCCGCTGGCTTGGAATGCTGTTGCCGCTCCCGGTGTCATCACAACCCGACCGAGAGCGAAGAGTGGGCCGCTCACTTGGCACCATTCTTGACGACCTTGAACTGTCCGTGGTTCAGGCAGTAGCGAACGTACCGAGCCACCCTGGCTTGGCTGATAGGACGCCCACCTATCTGGCGTCCACTGAACTGCTCGACCAGTTCTTTTTCCGAGATTGTTCCCTTCTTCTGCACGAACTGGACGAGCTGAAGTAGAAATCCCCTTTTCACCGTCGCCACAGACCCGATTTGATATCGCTCCTCCGGCTCCTCGGCCTTCTCAACTTTCGCCTTCGCTGCTTTGGGTGTGTCGTCCTCAACATCGTTCGCTGCTCGCTTCTTCCCGTCCACGCTTTTCTTTGCCATTTGCTATTCTCCTGTAAAATGAGTTAACTCATAGGGGAGTGAACTTCATTGTGTCCCAGGGAAGCGAAGTTGACACGAAGTTTCTGCAGCAGAAGTTTTCACGTGCCGGAGGGCTCAGCGGGCGCGTCTCCCGTCGTGACGCTTTTCTGATAGATTGGGAAAACCGGAGGATGCCGAATGACAATTACAAAAGCCGATGTTGAGCTGACAGCAGCAGCCCTTGCGATGGCTGACGAAATGGTCCAGCGACCACACGTGAAGGAATCTCTCGAAAGCCTCGCTTCGGACGCCAGCAAGAATCCGCTGGAAATTGCGAAGTTCATCCATCAGGCTTTCGCGCTTGGAGTGGCCACGACCCTCTCCACCGGGAAGTACCTTAAGCTCCCGGCGCGGCCAGCTCCAGGACGGGAGGAGCGAACACGGCGAAGTTCTGGTTGACCTTGCGACCGGCCTCATCGCTGTGGGCATCCAACCAATCGCAGTACTTCTGCGTGGTGGCGAGATCCTTGTGGCCGAGCATCTTCTGCACCGTCCTCACATCAGTGCCATTGCGCAGCGAGATGGTGGCGAACGAGTGCCGGAACATGTGCAGGGTGTGCTCTCCAGTCAGCCTCTCGCGCTTTACCACCGCCTTCAGCCTGCGCAACAGGTGGCCGTCCGGAGTTCCAGTGTTAGGGTTGGGGAAGATCAGAGATCTCCGACTGGTCTTCCGCGCCTCCAGCAGTTGGGCCGCGAGATAGTCAGGGATGCGGATCTGGCGTTCCTTTCGGCCTTTCGGCTTGAATCCCCACTGCTTCTTCTCCTGGATCTTAAACACGTGGCCGTTCTCGGTGAGGTCCGTCCACTCCGCGTGTTGAACTTCCTGCTCTCGTGCACCCGTGCCCAGGAAGAATTGGAACAACAGCCGCTCGTCGCGCTCACAAACGGCGAACAGGGTCGTCAACTCGGCATCACTGTATGGGCGGATTTCGGTTTCCACATATCTGGGTGCATCCTTCAGTTTGACCACGGTGATGCTGTGGGCCTTCAGGAAACTCACGAGGCAGGCAAAGCGGTGGAATTGAGTTCGGTCGGACAGGCCCTGGTCCTGGAGTGCGCCCAGGAACTTGAGTTCCTCTCCACTCCACTACTACTGTCGTCCAGGGTGATTATGTCGCTTTTGGAGTGAAATTGGAGAGAAAAATTATGAGGCTTGTAGACTATAGTAACTACAGGTGCTTAAAAGTATGGCGGAGAGAGTGGGATTCGAACCCACGTTACCCTTTCGAGTAAACACGCTTTCCAAGCGTGCGCCTTCAGCCACTCGGCCATCTCTCCGGCGCTGTGAGAAGCGCGTCGTTTGATTTTAGCAGCTACGCGGAGACCCCCGTCTCAGTCGCAAGCCGCGCGCTGGTTCTGAGAACGGGTGACTGAGCGCCGTCGCTAGCTCTCTTCCCCTTCGCCCAACTGCTGCGCCAGATAGTTCTCATAAGTCATCTCTTTGATGGCATGCAGCTGCCCCTCTAGATAGTCGATGTGGTGCTCTTCGTCGGCTAGAATCTTTTCCAGCAATTCGCGCGAGCCGTTGTCGCCGGCCGCGACGCTCGCCTTGATTCCGTCGTTCAACCGCTTCACGGCCGTGTACTCGAGCTGCAGGTCGTTCTCGAGCTGCTGTTTGACGTTTTGCCCGATGTTGATTTTGAAGTAGTCGGTCATGTTTGGAGTTCCATCGAGCAGCAGGATGCGCTCCATCAACTTCTCGGCATGCTGCATCTCTTCGATGGACTCCTTGCGCGTATGCTTGGCCATCTTCTCGTAGCCCCAGTTCTCGCACATCTCCGCATGGAGAAAATACTGGTTGATCGCGGTCAGCTCGGCTTTGAGCGCTTCGTTCAGGATGGCAATAACTTTCGCGTCGCCTTTCACAATTGTCCTCTCTGAGATGATGAAATAGCGCATCTGAACCACCCCAGCCGATCACAGGAATCGGGTGGAGCAATCCGTGTGCGAGCAAGAATTGTACTAGAAGAGAAGGACTCAGGACCGGGACGAAGCGGAAGCAACCGTGCCGTTGGGATTCTCCGGCGGCGTCGCCGATGCTTGCGTTCCGTCAGCGGGCTGAGCCGCCTTGGCTTTCGCCTCGCGCTCGACCACGCGATGATTCAGGCAAAAGAGCGCGAGTTCCAGCCGGTCGGCCACACCCAGTTTGTCATACACCTTGCGGAGGTAGTTCTTCACCACTTGCTCGGTCGTGCCCACGCGCAGGGCAATCTCTTTGTTCTTCATGCCCTGGGTGACGCAGGAAACAATCAGCGATTCTTTGGGCGTGAGCTGCACCTTGGGACGCGACCCCGCCGGTCGCAGTCCTTGCGTGCGATAGGCGTCCAGCACCCAGGCGATGGCCTGGGCTTCCAGCCAGGGCTCGCCCTGCGCAACTTTGCGCAGGCAGTCCACCAGCATCTCCGGCTCAACTTCGCGGGAAACGACGCCATGCGCGCCGCGGCGGAACAGGTCGAGTGTCATTTCTTGATCCGGCTCCTGGAGCACGACCACCAGTCGGCAGCTGCCGCTTTGCCGGAGCAGATCGGAAACCGCGTCGCTGGGATTCTGCGCCAGCGCCCCTTCAAAAATCAGAATGTCGGCAGAAAACTTTTGCACCGCAGCGATGGTTTGCGGCAGGGTTTCCGCTTGACCCACAACGCGGATGTCGTCTTCGAGCGCGAAGATCTTGCGCAGGCCCGCGCGAAAAATGGCCTGCGTATCCGCCACCAGCACGCGGATCGTGCCTTTACCGTCCTCCGGCTGAAAGCTTTCGGCTTGCTCCACACTGACAGGACTCGTTCCCATCCGTTTCCTCTGCGCCCTACCTGCGCTCAAACCGGTATTCGTCGATGACCACGCCCACACCGCGCCGGCCACCGTCTTCGAAACTGCGCACCACCCGGCCGTGGCAATCCACCTGAACGTCGGCGGTGGCGCCGACCACGTCGGCCGGAAGCGAAATCTTGAAATCGACTGCCGACCCTACCGGCACGTCGGCATCCATGCGGAACAGGACTCCGTTGGCCGAAATGTTTTCGGTCTCCACCGCGTTCCCAGTCGCTCCCACTTTCATTTCGACTGGGAGTTTGATCGGAAAGCGCGGCGCGCCCTGCACGCCCGTGTAACCTTTGCCTCTCTTACTCACATGAGCTTTAGTTGCGTCAGACACGGTTGCGACGACCTTCCTTAAGGCTTCGTGTGCCGTGCACAACCAGTGAAGCCTTGTGCACGTTTCAGGGCGAGAGTACACCCCGGCACCGGCAATGCAAAGTTACGGAAGTCATGGAACAAAAGCGGCGAAGTGCCAGTGGTACAGGAACTTACGGGCGAAGGAAGGAGGACGCGTTGATCGCAGACTGAAAAAGGCGAATCCCTGGTTACGGATTCGGCACAAAGCCCAGGAAATCCGGGCAGGACACGAAGATCGAGAGTAAGTGTGGGGCGGACACTGTTGTCCGCCTGCCGACCGCCCCAAGACTGCCAGCAGGTTGCCAGCGCACACGTTTGGCGGGCAAGAGTGTCCGCCCCACACCCGGATATCTCCAGTCTGCCGGTTCAGGTCTTCAGCTCCGTCGCCGGCGCGCGTGCCACTCCTCGGCCACGTCACACAGAAAACCTCATTGCTTTAAAAACGCTCAACTGTTCGCACGGAACGCGGCCGCTCATTCAGAACTTGGTCCCTTCCGTAAAGTTGAAATCCCGCACCTTCATCGCCGGCACCACCATGTCAAACGATTCTTCTCCGCAGGCACGTATTGGAACGCTCATCGCTTCGACATTCGACAGCATCGCAATCAAACTCTGATTGAAACGGAAGTTGCGCAACCCGCCTTGCACCTTGCCGTTCTCCACCAGAAACGTCCCGTCTCGCGTCATGCCGGTCACGATCTTCTCGTATGGATCGACTTCGCGGATGTACCACAGGCGCGTGACCAGGATGCCGCGCTCGGTGGACGCGATCATCTGCTCGACACTTTGCGGGTGGTCGGGCGCGCCGAAGACGATATTCAACGGCATCTCTCCCATTTCATTGGGCAACGGGAAACCGTGGCCCGTGGGCTCGATGGGGCCGACTTTGCCCGCATGTTCCGACTTCTTCATTTTCGCGGCCGTGCCGCGCGCATACACGACACGCTTGACCACGCCGTTTTCGACCAACCGCACGCGCTGGCGGAGCACGCCCTCGCCGTCGAAGGGCGAACCCGCCTGGAGAGGATGCCCAGCGTCGTCCCAGATGTCGATGTTTTCCCCAAACAGCTTCGTGCCAATGCGGTCGTTGAGAAATGATCGCTGATCAAGAATCCCCATGCCGCTGTAATCCCCGAACATGAAACCGACGATGTCCAGCACGGCCGCCGGTTCAAGAATCACCGTGTACTTTCCCGGAGAAACTTCCTGGGGATGGGCAGATTCGACTGCTTTGCGCGCTGCCGTTTCCGCCAGTTGCGCGGGATCGAGGTTGCGCACGTCGGGCGAATTCAATTTTTGCCAGCCGGAAGAATCTTCGGCCAGCATGGTGATCGAAATTTCCGCCAGGGTTTGCGTGTACCAGCGAGCCAGTCCGCGAGAGTTGAAGATCCCTTCCAGAGATTCCGATGTCGAATAGATCCCAGCCGTCGTCAAATTACGTTTGTCAGCCACTCCGACGATGTGCCCGACGACGCTGGCCCGCTCGCCCGGAGTGATTGCCGCCGTCTGCTCAAAGAACCGTGTGGCGCGGACACTCCTGTCCGCGTCCGAGTCCGCATCGCAGGCTTCCTGCGCATCGGGCATGGGCAGCAAATCGGGATCCGCCTCCTGCACCCGAGCCAGTCTCTCGGATGCTTCGACCGCCCGGCGCAAACTGTGGCCATCGAATTGATTGGCCGTAGCCCGCGCCGTCCGCCCGCCGAAATTGATGCGGATCGACGCCAGGCAGTTCTCTTCCTCGACATTCTGATGGATCGTATTATTCGCAAACCGGGTCAGCGCAAAGCGCGAGCCCGTAAAAAGAACTTCGACTTCATCGGCTGCCGAGAATCGGCGAATCCGATCGAAGATGTCCGAAGCTCGTTCTCTGGTCAGCATGGCTTCGAGATTCTCTGGGTCTCCGCTCGCAGACAAAAACCTTTAACCACAGAGGTCACAGAGGATCACAGTGGAAGGCCTCTTGGTTCCTGTGTGCTCCTCTGTGTCCCTCTGTGGTGAACTAGCTCTTGTAGGCCGAGCCCACCTTGATATTCCGAAACCGCGCCGGGCTCGCCCCGTGCCCCGTGCCCACCACCTGCTGCGGCTGTCCCTTGCCACAGTTGGGTGTTCCCCACAACGTCCACTCTTCGCGCGAACAGATCGCGTCCATCGAATTCCAGAACTCGGTCGTGATTCCCGAGTAGGACGGATTCTTCAGCATGCGAACGCGCTTGCCATTCTTGATCTCCCACCCGATTTCGCAGCCAAACTGAAAGTTGTAGCGCTTGTCGTCAATCGACCACGACTTATTCGTCTCCAGGTAGATGCCGTGGTCGGTATCGGCAATCAGTTGCTCAAGCGTCAACGGCGTCTCGCCGGGCAGAATGCTGACGTTCGTCATGCGGATGATCGGCAGGCGGTTCCAGCCCTCGGCACGCAGCGTTCCGCTCGATCGCGTCGCGCCAATCGTGTGCGCCGTTTCGCGCGAACTGAGATACCCTCTAAACCGCCCGCTGGTGATGATCGGCGTGGATTGCGCCGCCACGCCCTCGTCATCGTAGGCAAATGTTCCGAGACCCGGCCCGTGCTCCTGGCGCGCATCCGCGACGACATTCACCAGTCCGCTGCCGTAGCGCAGATTGCCCAGCTTCTCCAGAGTCAGAAACGACGTGCCCGCGAAGTTGGCCTCCATCCCCAGCACGCGATCGAGTTCAATCGGATGTCCGATCGATTCGTGAATCTGCAAGCCCAGTTGCGGGCCATCGAGAATGATGGTGAACACACCCTCCGGACACTGCTCAGCCCGATGCAGGGCCACGGCTTCTTCCCCCACGCGGCGCGCATTCTCGACCAACTTCATCTCCTCGATCAATTCGTAGCCGCGATTCTGCCATTGCCCGCCAAACGAATTTGGATAGGACCGCTTCTGGATCTCGGCCCCGGCGAAGGCGTATGCCGTGTATCCCGCGCCGGTCGAATACTTCGTCTGATGGATGTCCGCGCCTTCGGAAGAAAGGAACCACGACTCCTCACGCGCAAAGGTCATGCCGGTTTCCGCCAGCGTAACCCCGGCGAGGGCTCGCATCTCCGCGTCAATTTTCAGCAGCAGGGCAAGATTCTGCTCGACCGACGTGGTAAACGGATCAACCTTGTGCGGCGTGGTCCACTCCGCGACCGCAGCTGGTTCCGAGGCCAGGCGAACATCCTGCCGTTTTACGCGCGCCGATGCCTTGGCGATCTCGACCGCCCGCGCAGCCGTGGCCTCAACCGCAGTGCCGCTCAAATCAGCGGACGCCGAAAATCCCCACGCTCCGTCGGCAAGCACGCGCACGCCCATGCCCAGCGACTCCGATTCCGAAGCGTGACCAACGCGTCCGTTCTTGGTGGTCAGCGCGCGATTCCGGATCTGCAGGACGCGCGCATCGGCGTACGACGCCCCGCGCGCAGCGGCCGTGTCCAGGGCCAAATGAGCAATGCTCTTCATCGCAGGATTAAACGTAACACGATCACGAGAGGATGGGATTACCGAGATCTCGCAGATGGTGATGAGTGCAAATAGGCTTCGTGTCCTTTGTGATTAAGAGACAGGCCGGAACCACGAAGGACACGAAGGATCACGAAGGGACCCCAAGCGCTCACTGCAGCCCCGGCGCAGCCACCGCCAGGGGCGCTGGTTTGCGTGAAACATCCACCAAGACGCGGCCCGCCCGCACATGACTCTCGCCATCTGGGTCTGCGCCGGACTCACTCCAAACCGCGCCGATTTCGGCCTTTCCATTCCCCGCACCGGCCACTTTGGTGGGCTGCCGGCGCTGCTTTTCAACGTAAGCCTTGATCACTTGCGCGGTAGTCCGGGCGGCGAGATAACCGTGTTCCCCCTCTTCGAGCAACGTGCAAACGACAATTTCCGGATTCCTTCTCGGCTCCACACCCACAAACCAGCCATTGTCCTTGAATTTTTTCCCGCCCGAGCCGAGCTTCGTCTTCAACTTGTTACTGATGGTCTGCGCGCTGCCCGTCTTGCCCGCAAAATCAATGCCTTGCAGGTGCGCACTGTTCGCCGTTCCAATCGGCGAGACCACGTTCGCCATCGCGTCGGTGATGATTTCCCAGTTTTGCGGATCCATGGGGACCCGAACTTCATCGGGTGTGGTCGACGCCGGGACCACATTCGGCGGCAGGTCCGTGGGATTGATGACGTGCGGGCGCCGCACCACTCCACCGCTGGCAATCGCGCCCAGCGCGCGCGCCAACTGAATTGGCGTGGTCGCCACCGCCCCCTGGCCAATGCCCACCGATATGGTTTCTCCCGCGTACCATTTCTGCTTGAAGTTGCGGATCTTCCATGGTTCTGACGGCATCACACCGCTGACTTCCTGCGGCAAGTCAATTCCGGTCTTCTGCCCCAGGCCGAATGCGGTGGCGTACTTGGCAATGCGATCAATGCCCAACTTCTCGGCCAGCGTGTAAAAGAAAACGTCGCACGATTGATAGATGGCTTTGCTGATTTCGACCGGACCGTGCACACGATGGTCGGCAAGCACCCAGCATTTGAAAAAGCGGCCATAGAAACTGGCGCCGCCGGTGCAATTCACGTGCATGGTTTGGGCGATGCCTTCCTGCAACCCGGCCGTCGCCATGATGATTTTGAACACCGACCCGGGCGCCAGTTGCGCCTGGATGGCCTTGTTCAGCAGTGGATGGTCGGGATCGTCGATCAGCTTGTTCCACTCGTTCCGTGAAATCTTCACCGCGAAATCATTGGGATCGAATGTGGGCCGGCTCACCATCGCCAGAATCTCGCCCGTCCGCGGATTCATCGCCACCACCGCGCCATTCCTGTCCTCCAGCGCCTGCTCGGCCGCGATTTGCAAATCCAGATCCACGGTCAGCTTGAGCTGCTTGCCCGGTTCCGCGGGCGTTTCGTCCAGCCGCCCCACTTCGCGCCCGCGGCTGTTGACGATCGCGCGCCGCGATCCGTTCTTCCCCATCAGCATGCCGTTGTATTGCTTCTCGATGCCGCTCACGCCGACCACGTCCCCTGGGTTGTAGAGCTCAAACTGCGGCTGGTTGAGCATGTCTTCGGTGACTTCGCCCACGTAGCCCACCAGGTGCGCCATGAACCCATTGCGTGGGTACAGACGCCGGTGCGCCATGATGGTTTCAAGTTCTGGAAGCTCGTTCTTGTGCGCCTCGATAAACGCCAGATCGTCCGGAGTGATGTCTTCTTTCAGGAAAATCGGCTGGTACTGAGGCATCGAGGAAAAGCGCCGGATGCGCTGCCGCACTTCGTCGGGATTCAAGTGCAGTCCCTGGGCGATGGCGTCGGCGTCGGCGTTCAGATCGCGCGTGGAATCGCGCAACAGTAGCGCCGAAAACGAAGGGTAATTATTGACAATGATGCGTCCTTCGCGATCAAGGATTTTGCCGCGGGGCGCCAGGATCGGCACGTTGCGGATGCGATTCTGCTCCGCCAGTTGCGCGTACTTGCCGCTTTGCATCACCTGCAAGCTCCACAATCCATAGGCCAGCACCAGAAAAATGGCCAAGATCATGTACTGCACGGCGGTGAGCCGAACGGCGGAAACTTTTTCTTCGCGGCCGAACATCAATCCTCGTTCCTGCATTCCCCGCACGTCAGAGTGCGTCCTTGTCGGGGTCCCGGGCGCAGGCGCACGCCGCATTGCCGAAATCGAAAAGGCGCTTCTTCCCGGAGAGTTAACTCTATTCTAACTCGCTTCCCGAGTGGCCAAAAGATTGCACCGAAAACGAAAGTTTGCGAGTCGAATAGGGGTGTGTTGACCGGACCACCGGGCCATGTCCAAGCGTTGATTGCAAGTACAGTCCTTGCAGGCAACAATAACAGTGAGAGTGACGTCTTAGTTATTTCCGGCCGCAGTTGTCAGGGATTCCCTGCTCGTATGGGCCCGCCTCTTGTGACCGATCAGGGATTTCAATGCGGATTCGCACTTTTGTCATCGCCAACGCGCTCGTACTCGCCATCCTGTTGTTTGCCGACCGTCGCCCCGGCCCCGCCCAGCAGGGCCGCTATTCGCACGTCGTTGACCTGACCGGCGCGCAGAACTCCACTGGGCCACGCGCTGCCTCCCCGTCCGATTCGCAAACCCGCATCGTCTCTCCCGCTGCCCTGATTCCCGGAACCTGGGGAGCCGGGCAAATCCCAGCCGAACGCCTGATTGCACCTCTGGTGGTCATGGACCTGAAGCCATCCCCGACGGACGCTGCGCCTCTCTCAGTCGACGACATCGCCGTCTGGGAATCGAGCTACGGCGTGGTCCCGCAAGGAGCGATCGTAGCTATCCGTCGCACCAGCGCCAGTCCGCAATCCTCGAACTCGCTGCCGATCACCCCTGACGCCGCGCAATTCTTGATGGATGCCCGCTACACGCTGGGCTTTGCCATCGAAACATCGGCCGACCTAACCTCGGATCGCACCCTCGCCCGCCAACTCGCACTGCACGGCAACTACGTCGTGGAAGGAACGGCCGGCCTCACTTCGCTGCCTCAGACCGGCTCCCTGGTGATCGTCGCCCCCGCAAAGAACAAAAACGCCGCCGAAGCCCCGGTGCGCGTCCTAGCCATGGTGCGGTAGCGGCAGTCGCTGGTCGCTAGTCTTTTGCCATGCAAACTCACCACACAATAGGCTGAGTCATCCTGAGCGAAGGACCTATGCAGATTGCCCGGCAGGAATCGCAGCATTACACCGAAGGCTCGACGCCTGTCTTCACTCAGACCAGGGACTAGCAACAAGCGACCAGCAACAGCAACTTTTTCCCCGCACCGTCCCCGCTTCCGCGATCATCTACTGTCCGGAGGCGACTTCATGAGCGATCCGCGCTATCCGGTCGGCAAGTTTTCCTACGCTGGCCCCCTGACCGAGGAACAGAAAAGACAATGCCTGAACGATATCGAGCAGACTCCCGCCAAGCTTCGTGCCGCCATCCAGGGACTCTCCGACCAACAACTCGACACCCCGTACCGCGACGGCGGCTGGACTCCGCGGCAGGTGGCTCATCACGTCGCCGACAGCCACATGAACTCCTACATCCGCTTCAAGCTCGCGCTCACAGAAGACGACCCCACCATCAAACCGTACATGGAAGACCGCTGGGCGGAACTTCCCGAAGCCA
>Ga0137372_10004946_pt1 | contig 13005 bp, 12 predicted proteins | sample SagtaG_6_FD_104911 | JGI IMG/M metagenome (GOLD analysis project Ga0137372, IMG submission 104911) | Vadose zone soil microbial communities from Sagehorn Ranch, Mendocino, California, USA - Sage1_R_60_16 metaG | ecosystem: Environmental > Terrestrial > Soil > Vadose zone | place: USA...
CAAACGGCTATGATCCCCCGTGGCATTGCCCATCGGATTACCGGAAGCCCGGGTTTTCTGCGCATGGTTTTTTACAGCCGCGGGCTAGTACAACCGAAAGCCTTTAACAACGTCTCCGAACGGGAGACGCGGTTCGAAGGTCAGTAATCCCGTTGGGTGGAGCGAAAATGATCGGACCAAAACCAAAGTCAGCACCTGTCGCATGAAGGACCCGCATTGGGAGTCCTTTGGCATGAGGCTTTCCGCGAGAATAACGGACCAAAGAAAAGGCTACTCTATGCAACGATCGAACTGGATTTCTTTGGGGTCCATTGTGCTGCTGGCTGTATTGCTACCATCCTGTCTCCTAGCCGCGGACTGGCAAACAGAATGGGAGCGAACTCTGGCGGCGGCAAAGAAGGAAGAGACCCTGGTTGTCGGCATTCCCGCTAGCAGTGAATTGCGGAAGGCAATCGGTACAAGATTCAAAGAGAGGTTTGGGATTGACGTAGAGCTTTTTCCTAGCCGAGGCCCGGAGAATGTGACCCGGATCCTAAACGAATATACTGCGGGCGTTCACTACTTTGATGTCTTCGTGTCGGGAGGAGCGACGCCGCTATCAATGGTCTCCGCGGGGGCAGCGGATGACTTTCAGCCTTACTTGATTTTGCCGGAAGTGACGGAGCCAAAAAATTGGTGGGGCGGTCATATCTGGGAGGATAACATCAGCACGAAGCGTTACGTCTATGCCTTTCAATGCTACACGAGTGAGACTTTGTGGTTCAACGCGACTCAGGTCGAGCCACGTGAGATTCGTTCCTTCGACGATCTGTTGAACCCCAAGTGGAAAGGCAGGATCGCTTTTCTCGATCCCCGCAACGCGGGCTCGGGGCAAAATACCTGGTCGTTTCTCTGGAAAGTCAAAGGCGAAGAATATCTCGCCAAACTGGTACAGCAAGATCTTCTTATTAGTCAAAACCAAAGGCAGATCGCGGAGGCTCTGACAAAAGGAAAGCTAGCTTTTACGATCGGCTTGAGCCATTATACTTACGAACCCTTTATAAAAGCCGGGCTCCCGGTCAAGCCGGTTCCCAAGATCAAAGAAGGAGCCCACGCAAACAATGGCAGCGGTGTCGTAACCATAGTGAAGAATCCTCCCCATCCAAACGCTGCCAAAGTTTTTGTTAACTGGCTCCTGGGAAAGGAAGGGCAGGAAACTTACGGCAAGGCGATGGTGCAGGGAACGCGGCGGCTCGATGTGAATACGAAATGGCTAAAAGAGTACGGAATCGAATCGTGTAAGGACGTCATGACGGTAGATGATTATTATCGCCGGGAAACCCACCTGGAATCCTCGGTCAACAAGCTCAGAAAGCCGGCGACGGCTCTGGCTGAGAAACTTCTTAGTAGGAATTGAGTTGAGAGAGAACTGAGCGTCTGCGGCCGAGACAGCACCTCAAACCCATGCTGCGGTTTTGCAATCCAACATCGAAAACCTGTCCTGAGCGATAGCCGAAGGATCCAAAATAGTCAGGTCTTAAAATCCGGATAGCCCGCCTTGGCAGCTTTTTCTTTGTAATCCGTGACTAGCTCTTCTCTCGGCTTTTCGTGGATCCAAACAGCTTCGGTGAAGCTCCAGAGCGTGAACGGATGGGCGCCCAGGGCGTAAAGCTTGCCGTAGTCCTTGGTCGCCAACGCTTCGCGCTCCTCGGGTGTGAACTTTAGCTTCTGGCCTTTCTCCCATTTCTCAACAAACCCACGCGGGTTACTCACGTATTCATCCTCCGCGGATTCATTCATATTGACGTGATGAATAAGTTTGTTCATCAAGTATTTGCTCATGGCAACTCCCTACGCCCGACGTTGGCGAGAACGAGTATTCGCCCGCTTGCTTGATCGGGACCTCCGAGCTGCAAGCCAGTTGGCGAACGACGCATGGCTTTCGCCGGAAGGCTTGCCAGCCAGCAACCCTTCGACGCTAATGTCCTCGTCAACGCCTTCCCAATGTATTCCTTGTCCTTTGCCGATTAACCGCCAACTCTTACGTTCCTTCTGCGAGGCATGCAGCAATCTAGGATACCAGGACAAAGGTACAGAGATTGTTCGCCCGTCGCTTAGATCGACAGATAGAGTATCCGCCGTGATGGTTACGGTTTCGGCATCCGGTACTTCGATTTCAACCGCGGAAGTACGCATTCCAAGCCTCCAACAACTCTTTTTGCTTTCTCGTTAGAATTCTCTGAATTCGGCCAAGTTCCAGCCTAGAAAACCCGCCGCTGCTTTGCAACCGAAGCGGCTCAAGCCAATACTTTGCAATCATATCGTCTCTCTCGACATGAATGTGGGCTGGTTCATCACGATCACCCGCGTAAAAAAAGAAGCGATAAGGTCCGGTTCTCGATACTGTTGGCACATAGCCTCATGGTATAAGAGAATTCTTTCGTCAGGCTTTCAAAAGCGTCCAAACGCCGATGGCGATGAACCCAATGCCCGCCAGATAATGCAAAGTCCTTTCGCTCACGTAATGCGACATGGCAGAGCCCGCAGCGACGCCGATGGCGGATGTCACAACCAATGCTAATGCCGCTCCGGCGAAAACAGTCAGCTTACTGGCGTCTTTGTCCGACGCAAATAGCAGCGTGGCCAGCTGCGTTTTGTCGCCAAGCTCCGCGATAAAGACTGACGTGAAAACTGTCGATAATATTTTCCAGTCCATGAAAAATCTTCTTGGTTTGTATCTTTACTAAAAACTTACTTTATTCATTCACAGCACTAGGCTTGCTGGTCCCAACTGAAGAAGGGGATTGCCGGAAATCCAGCATCGAGTCCTTCTGCGTACGACGGTGACGTCAAATTCGCCACGCCCATCATCATAAGGAAGTTCAGGTAGCCGGTGGTCATATTCCCGGCTTTCATCATTCTGGCGGGGGTGCAGCCTTCAGCAGCGCTTTTGATGTCGGCGTGCTGTATCCAGCCCACGGCGTCCGCGTCGAATTGCGGGTCCATCAAGTGACGCTCGAATTGCCGCGGCCCGCCGACTTCAAGCGACAGATGGCCGCTGACGAGAACCCCTACCCGGCGATCGCCCGGAATACTGTCAATGGCTTTACGTATGGCCATTCCGACTTCGTAGAAGCGTTTGGGCCGCGGCATCGGCGGCGCGATACAGTTGGTCAGGATGGGAACGATGGGTATATCCATCTCCGGCCGGACGAACATCATCGGCACAATGATGGAGTGATCGATCGTCAACTCATTGGAGTATGAGAAATCCACTCCTTCATCCAAGGCGCGCTCGAGAATGTGATCGGATAGATCCGGGTCTCCGGGCAATTTGCAGGTCGGCAGACCGAACTCCCGAGTCTCGTCGTAGAATGTCCCATCGTAAGTGTCCATCTTGCCAATCATGAACGGCGGCATGTTGTCCATGAAAAACTGGTGCAGATGGTCGTTGCCGATCGTAATCAGCACGTCCGGTTTGGCCTCGGCCAGCTTCTTGCGCATCATGGCGATTCGCTCTTTGACCTTGGCGGCACCTGGCGGCTGTTGCGGCTGTTGGAAAAGACGCGGCATGAAAGGGTTGTGGGTGATGCCGATTATGGTGACGAGTTTAGCCATGGGCTACCTCCTGGGTTTCATTTTGTTCGTGTTTAACACGACTGATTTGTCGCTGTAAACGGCATATGAAAGCACCCCCATCTTAATCTTCCCCCGTCGAGGGGGAAGAGAAATACAATTCCCGTCATGCTATTTATCCGTGAAATTGCGGGTTGAAGCCGAAGTAAACTCGTCGGACTATGTGATACGTCCAAAGTTTAGGCTACCCCCTCTTCAGTTCTCCCCCGTCAAAGGGGGAGAATGTGGAACGAAACACGCCAAGTCTGGAGCGGTTTAGCATTATGGTTGCCAATTCAATCTTTCGTCGGATCCAAAATAATCTTCCCCAAAGTCTGGTTTCCTTCGACGATGCGATGGGCTTCTGCCGCTTCGCGCAGAGGCATGGTTCGGCCGATGATCGCGCGAATCTTTCCCGCGCGCGCGGCTTGAAGGGCTTTATCGACATCGGGAAGATGAGTTCCGGTGGCGCCGATGATGCGCAGCCGCTTCATGTAAAGCCGCTTCACGTCCAAGTTGACGTTACCGCCTCCATGCGCACCCGCGGTCACGAGCCGCCCGCCTATGGCGAGACTATTTAGTGCTTCCGACCAAAGCGTAGGGTCGGCAATGTTTTCGCAAACGACGTCGACACCTTGGCCGTCAGTCAGTTTCATCACTTCTTCTGCAAGATTCTGTTGGCGATAATTGACGCCGAAGTCCGCGCCATAACTCTTTGCCGCATTAACTCTTTCATCAGAGCCTGCACTGGCTATGACTTTGGCGCCGAGCATTTTGGCGACTTGAACGCAGGAACTGCCCAGGGCGCCGGTTGCTCCCATGACCAGGACCCATTCTCCGGCCTTGAGGTCGGCTTTGCTGGCCAAAAGATTGAACGCCATGGGAAAGTGGCGCGTGATGACTGTCCCCTCCGCGAAGGAGAGTTCGTCGGGAAGTTTCACTGCGTAGCGCGCCGGCAAGGCAATAAACTCCGCGTAACCGCCCCAGAGATCAACTCCAATGCGTTTGCTGTCAACACAATTGGCCTCTTCGCCTTTGAGACAGGGCACGCACCGTTGACAGGGCGTGGCTGAGATCACGGCAACGCGGTCGCCAACTTTGAAATTCGTGACGCCGCCGCCGATTTTGACGACTTCGCCGGCGGGATCGGCGCCGAGCACGTGGGGCAATTGAACTTTTACCGGGTACTGGCCGGCGCGGACGATAAGATCCAGGGTGCGATTGACAGAAACGGAATGAACCTTGAGTAGGATTTCGCCCGGGGTCGGTTGAGGCACCGGAACATCTTCGAGCCGTAAGACTTCCGGGCTGCCGAATTCCTTAAAAACGATGGCTTTCAATTGGTGGTGGCTGTCATTGAAACGTCGGCGTCGGAGGAACCAACAGGCGATAAGACGTCTGACGAAAAGCTCCGAAGATTCTCAACTTTTTTCACTATTGGCCCAACGACTTGAAGTAGCCGCTTTTCTCAAGCTCGTTGTAGATGCTAGGGTCCAGGAACTCATCGGCTTTGCGACCCCTCGCCCTGGGATCTGTTTCCGCAGCTTGCGCCAGAATGGTCTCGATCGCCTTATACGGTAACCTCGGCGGTCTTTCGATGAAGTTGGTGGCGTATTCGTACGACGATTCCAAGGTTTCACGGTCCTGAGTACGCGTCCACTTGCCGATGACTTTCATGGCCAGCTCTTTATCGCGAAATAAGCGATCCACGGCCTCGCTATACGCCATCAGGAATCGCTTCACCGTTTCGCGGTCCTTTTTAATCGTGGAGCGCGTAGAAACGAGACTAGTGGTCGGGTAATCGAGCCCCACCTTGGCGAAGTTCGCGAGCATAGAAAAACCGACCTTCTTTGCTTTGAAATCTCCCGGTGAAGACAGAACACCTCCATGAATTACGCCGGCCTGCATCCCGGCCAGAATTTCCGGCTGCCCGCCCATTTGGATGACTTTCACATCACGATCAGGCTCAAGTCCCCACTTTTTTAGCAAAAAGCGCAAAGTGAAATCCGTAGAGGCACCGTAGCGCGTAATCCCCAAAGTTTTGCCTCGCAAGTCTTCCTGGGTCTTGATCGATGGCTGGACATAAAGATAGAAAGACGGCACATTCACCACGCCGCCATAGGTCACAATGTCGCCACCAGCAAGATCGGCAAAGACGATATTGCCGCCTGCCAAGGCCACCGCGAATTCGCCGGCGATAACCGCCTGAGACACCCGGCTTCCACCCGCCACGTAAACGGGATCGACATAAAGTCCATGTTTGTCAAAGATCTTGGCGTCCTTGGCAAGGTAGAAACCGGATTGCGTTGCGCTGATGGCACTGTAGGCGACGGCGATGCGCTTGGTTTGCGCGTAGAGTGTCCCGTGAATCAAGGACGCCAGCAACAGAACGGAAACAATAAGCTGCTTGTTCATCAGTCACCTCTTCCCTTCGGTAAATGACATATCAACCGCCTGTGACGGTTCTAATACCATAGGCCTAGCCGGCTCGCCACTGCACCAGTAACCATTGACAACAGCCGATCTGAAACATTATATGGACGCAGCTTTCGCGTCACTCACGGGGAGACGCATACTTCAAACGGGGGCATTATGCGAGCACAAGTCGAGGCGATTCAAGCCAAGAGCGAGAGTTGGAATGTCCGGTTAGTTGGTCACAACGATCTTAACGGCCATGGCGACGGGATGCAGCTGCTCAAAAACGGCCGCTACATTTATCTTGCCCACCTCGGCACCTCGCCGATGGCGCTTACCATCTTAGACGCAAGCGATCCTGCGGAGCCTAAAGTCGTGCGGCAGATGCCGCACCCCAATAATACCCACGCGCACAAAGTGCAAATCGCTGGGGATATCATGATTCAAAATCAGGAGCGTCCCTATTTTGATAAATCGATCTCGGCGAGTGTGCCAAACGAAGCGGGCATTCGGATCTATAGTATTGCTAATCCAACCGAGCCGCGTGAGATCGGCTACATGAAGATCCTGGGAAAAGGCGTGCACCGCATGTGGTTCACCGACGGCAAATACGCCCATGTCGGTGCGATGATTCCAGGGATCAAGGAGCGGGCTTATCTGATTGCGGACCTATCGGACCCTTCCAACCCGAAACAGGCGGGCGTTTGGTGGATTCCGGGGACGAAGGAAGGCGAAGAAACGCCGCCGGATTGGACGCCTTTCCCAGGCGAGCACTTCCATGTGCACGGCGCGATCCCCCACGATAACCGTTCCTATGTCGCGCTTGTGGATGCGGGCATGGCTATCGTCGACATTTCCGATGTCAGCAAACCGAAAACCATCAGCCGCCTCGACTGGAGCCCACCCTACGGCGGTTACGCCCACACAACGTTGCCGCTTCCCGGAAGAAAACTCGTGGTGGCCGTCGATGAGTCGGTGAAATACGATTGTCAGGAAGGCGAGAAGCGAGTCTGGCTGATCGATATCAGGGAGGAAAGAAACCCGGTGATCGTTAGCACTTGCCCGGTGCCGGAGGGCGACTTCTGTAAACGGGGTCTGCGGTTCGGTCCCCATAACGTCCACGAAAACCGACCCGGCTCGTTCCAGAGCGAGAACATTATTTTTGTCACTTACTATAATGCGGGTCTTCGTATCTTTGACATCAGAAATAAGTTCCGCCCTGAAGAAGTAGGCTACTTCATTCCACCAGCGCCTGAAGGACAAAAGGCGCCTATGTTCAACGACCTTTATGTCGATACGGACGGTTTGATTTACGTGACGGACCGCATCAAAGGTGGACTTTACGTCCTGGAGTACACAGGACCAAAAATTCAATGATGTTCATTCCCAGTCCGGCGCCGCGAAATTTCGGCGATAATTTTAACGTACGAAAAAAATGTCTTCCCCCTCGACGGGGAAAGATTAAGATGGGGGTGATAAGTCGGTTCGCCGGCGCTCGGTTATTCACCCCGACTCTTGCTCTCCCCACCAAGGGGGAGAGATGAAAGGCGTATACGGGTATCATGTCGGATCGCTTGCTCGTAAATGTTTTCAATGTTGACGCAGCCCTCACGGTGGCGCGGACTAGAGGACTCTTCACCGCGACAGGGATCGACGTTGAGCTCCTCGTCACGCCGAATTCAACGGATCAAATGCGCGGCCTCAGCAAAAGCTCTTGGCAGATTGTGTCGACGGCGTTCGATAACGTGCTCGGGTGGTCGGGTCGCGAGGGTGCGGAAATTGTCGCCATCGCGCAAGTATCCCAAGGGATTACCTTGCCGGTCTACGTCAGGCCTGAAATCCAAAGCTGGGACGATCTGCGCGGCAAGAAGCTTGCAGTGGATGCTGTGGACACGGCCTACGCACTGGTCCTGCGGCGCATCATCCTGGAGCATGGCTTGGATTTCGACCGGGGTGATTATGAACTTATCCCGTTGGGGACGACGGGAGCTCGTTTGGAGTCCATGACGAGGGGCGAGACCTTTGCGGGTGTGCTCAATCCGCCGTGGGACAAGAAAGCTGAAGCCGCCGGTCACAAGCGCTTCGCGGATAACCGCGAGGTGTTGCCTAACTATCCGGGAGGAGTCTTTGCCGTCAGCCGTAAATGGGCGGATGAGAATCACCGGTTGCTGGGGGAGTTCCTGCGGGTTTGGAACAACGCGCTTCGTTGGTGTCATGACGGCAAGAATCGCAGTGACGCGCTCAAAATAATCGCAGCGGAAGAAAAGCTGGATGAAACGGCAGCCGCGCGGAAGTTGGCGCAGTTACCGCCCAGCGGGAAACTGAACTTAGCCGGACTGCAGAGCGTTCTCGATCTGCGAATTCAATTCCGCCTCACTCCATCCACGGGCAAAGATTTGGCCAGATATTTCGAAGAGAGTTTTTATCGAGAGGTATCCAGCTCATAGTCACGCCAACGGACCGGACCGCAAAGGAGGAATGCCATGAAGGGCCTGCAAAAACTTTCAAGTTGTTTTGTTTTGGTGATGACGATCGCCGTTTGGACGAGCTCCGGCCGTGCCGCGCCCATCGACGATCTTGTTAAGGGTGCCAAGCAAGAGGGAACCATCGAATTCTACGCTCCGTCAACGTTGACCCCGCAGGGCGCGCAGGCGTTGGCCGCGGCCTTCAACAAGAAATATGGTCTCAACGTTAAGTTGCAGTACAGCCCCTCAGGAAACATGACCCGAGATATTGGCAAAGTCGTCGGCCTAGGCGCCACCGGCGTCCCACCCGAATGGGATTTGATGGTGGTTACCGACGCGCATCACGCGACGCTGTGGGTGAAAAAAATGCACCAACCCTTTGATTATAAGAGTATCGGCGTCGATCCAAAAGCGATTCAATACAACAACGGCGCGGTGAGCTTCGCCAATCAGTTTGTACTCCCTGCCTACAATAAAAAACTGGTCACTGAGAAGGACGCGCCGAAAACTTGGGAGGATCTCTTGAATCCCAAATGGAAGGGTAAAATCGGCGTGTCGAGCGCGACCCATCACATGGCTCGCCTGGCAGCGGGACCCTGGGGGGAAGAGAAAGCGACCAACTTTGTCAAAGCCCTGACAAAGCAAGAGTTGATTCTCGGAAGATTGGGCGAGATCTACAACCGGTTACTTCTGGGTGAAATCGTCGTCGCGGTTTCCTTGACTGACAGTGAAATCAAGGCGGACAAAAACAAGAATGCTCCGGTCGCGCACGCGGAGGCCGTGTCGCCGCTAATTTCTCCCGCCTATGAGGCGGGCGTGCCCAAGAACGCGCCGCATCCCAAAGTAGCGCAGCTGATGGCCGCCTATCTCACGACTCCCGAAGCGCAGAAGATTTGGGAGAAATACGCCGGCCAAAGCTCCGCATTGATTCCCGGAACCGCGGCCCATAAATATGTGCAGAACAAGACCGTTGTGTACATGAATCAAGACCAGGCCGAGATGGTCGATCGATTATCAAGAGAATACGGCAAGATGTTTGGCTTTAGCGGCCTGTAGATTTTTCAGGGGGCAAAGATGAAGGCGGAGACGGCTCGCGGGGCTTTCGGTCAAGTCTTTGATGCGACGAAAGTCAACGGTGTCGGCCTGTTCGCCGGCGGATTGACGGCGCTGCTCGTTCTCATGGTCGGCGTGCCGCTGGTGATGGTGGTTCTGATGAGCCTGCGCACCGGATTCCCGGGCGAGGGCGGGCCCCTCACACTCGCTAATTTTGTTGCTGTCTACAGCTCTCCCGGCACATATAAGGTCCTGCTCAATACGCTTTTGTTCGCCTCAGGAACGGTGTTAGTGACGATTGCCTTTGCTGTGCCGCTGGTCTGGCTTCTCATGCGCACCGACCTACCGCTTAAGGGAACGATCTACGTACTGATGACCGTTGGTATCCTGATCCCGGTCTTTCTCCGCACCATTGCGTGGATTCTTTTGCTCAGCCCGCGCATCGGTCTGGTGAACCAGTGGGCTACTCAGTTGTTCGGGCTCGATCACCCCTTGGTCAGTCTATACAACATACCGGGAATGGCCTTTATTCAAGGCGTGTCTTTCGTTCCGTCGGCCTTCTTCATGCTCGCGGCGGCTTACCATACGATGGACCCATCGCTTGAAGAAGCGGCCTACACTTCCGGCGTGAGTAAGTTCCAGACCTTTCTCCGGATTAACGTCCCGATCACTTGGCCGGCGATGGCAGGGGTAATGGTCTATCTTTTCATGTCCGCGATCGCTGTATTTGAAGTCCCAGCGATCATCGGTTTTCCGGCGCGGATTCTGGTATTGAGCGCTTTGATTTTCACGTCAACCAATCCGCCCACGGGTTTGCCCGACTACGGCCTCGCCGGTGCCTACGGTGCGATCATGTTGGTGGCCGGTCTGACTTTGGCCTATTTCTATGTGAGGCTCGTGCAACAGGGCAAGAAGTATACGGTCATCACCGGGCGCGGCTACCGGCCCCGGCAGATACCACTGGGGCGTTGGAAGTGGGCTGCGTTGGCTTTCGTGATGCTGTATTTATCCATGGAGGTTTTTATTCCATTTCTGGTACTCCTTTGGGCCTCGCTGCTGCCGTTTTTGCAGCTCCCCTCGGCTGAGGCCTTTGCGCAGATCTCCCTCAATAATTACGAAACGATTTTTGACTTCGTCGACGCGCTGCCCTTTATCAACACAGCGATTCTGATGTTGGCTGTGCCAACGGGCACCATGCTCCTGGCCGTGCTCGTGTCCTGGATCGTCGTCCGGACTCAGGTAAGTTTTCGCGGTTCCCTCGACACCGTCGCATTTCTGCCCCATGCGATACCCAGCATCTTGCTCGCCGTTGGCCTTGGCTATCTCGGGTTGGCTTATAGAAATGTCTTCCCGGTTTACGGCACGATTGCGATTATCGCCATCGCGCACATCATCGGCTGGATCGCGTACGGAACCCGCACCACCAACGGCGTGATGATTCAGGTGCACCGCGAGCTGGAAGAGGCGGGAAGGGTATCGGGCGCTTCGACGCCGCGAGTCTTGCGTCGAATCGTCCTGCCATTGGTCGCCGCGGGCATTTTTAACAGCTGGATCTGGATCAGCATGCTGTCATATCGCGAAGTGACGATGGCCCTGGCGCTGGGCACGCGCAAAAATCTCGTTATCTCGACCATCGTGTGGCAATTTTGGGGCAACGGCTGGGTGCCGCAAGTCGCTGCGTTGGGCGTGCTACTGGTACTTTTTGCCGTGCTGGTGGTCGGTATCTTAAAGATTGGCTTCTCGCGCTTTGGTGGTGAGTTTGGCTCGGGAAACTGAAGCCCAGAAGAATGGAGTACTGGAGTGTTGGAGTAAAGGAGTGATGGACTTAATTTCCAGTACTCCAGTACTCCATTACTCCAATCTTCACAGGGTTGTTCCTTGATCAGCATTCGCGGACTCAGAAAGTGGTTCGACAGCAGGCGCGGCCGCGTGGAAGCGCTGCGCGGTATCGACCTGGAAGTGACCGAGAAAGAGTTCTGTGTCCTACTCGGCCCGAGCGGTTGCGGCAAGACTACAACCTTGCGCTGTGTTGCCGGTCTGGAAAGGCCCGATGCCGGGGAGCTGGAAATTGCCGGCACCGTGGCGAACTCCGTGGCTCGGGGAATCTATGTCCCCACGGAGAAACGCGATATCGGGATGGTGTTTCAGTCCTACGCGATCTGGCCGCACATGAACGTGTTTAATAATGTCGCCTTTCCCTTAATCAAAGGACGCCATAGGATCCCCAAGGACCAAATCGCTGAGAAAGTCCGCGCCGCCCTCAAGCTTGTGCAATTGGACGGGCTCGAGGATCGGCCGGCGACGGATCTGAGCGGCGGGCAGCAGCAGAGAGTCGCGATGGCGCGGGCGATGGTCACCGAGCCGAAAATTCTTTTGATGGACGAGCCGCTGAGCAATCTCGACGCCCGGCTGCGCGAGCAGATGCGCGTCGAGTTGAAAAAAATCACCAAGGCCGTTGGCGTGACGACTCTTTACGTCACTCACGATCAGGCTGAGGCTTTGAGTCTCGGTGATAAGGTCTGCGTTATGCATGATGGAGAAATTCTTCAGATAGCGCCGCCTCACGAGGTATACGCTCGGCCGGCCGGCCTCTTTGTCGCGCAATTCGTGGGAGAGATGAATTTTGTCAAAGGTCACGTCACCGGCCCGTCCCAGGTGGAATGTCCTCTGGGGAAGCTGTCGCTTACCGTGCCAACGGGGATTTCCGTCTCAAGTCCTGTGACATTGGCGATCCGGCCGGAACACGTCAAAGTCAACTCCGCTGATGGCTTCCCTTCAGGCTTGTCGGGAAACATCACCAGCAAGAATTATCTCGGCGACACCGCTTTGCTTGAGGTGGAAATTAACGGAGTAACCTTACTTGCAAAACTCGCCGGAGACTCGGAACTGGCTGTCGGGCAACCAGCCGCGGTGGACTTGCCTGCCCATCGCTGGCATGTGTTCCCTTGAATTCAGTGCCGGTCATCAGTGATTTGCCTGACACTAAGCTGGCGGCTGTTCCATCTTGCAGTCGCTCCGGGACTGTGACATAGGAAAAAAAACTTTGTAAAGGAATCCATATGACCACCAGTGTCGGATTTGCTCGCAAGCGGGTAGAGAATCTCCTCTCGGCTCGTTCCGTTGCCATCGTCGGCGCATCAACCAAGGGGCGCTGGCCTTCGGGTATTTATCGCAATCTCAAGGCGGCCAAGTTCCCGGGCAACATCTATCTGATTAATCCGAACTACACGGAGATATTTGACGATAAATGCTATCCGAACCTTGCTGCTTTGCCGGAAGTGCCGGAACATCTGCTGATGCTCATTCCGACGCGGGCGGTTCTAGGCACGATCGAAGAGGCGGCAAAGCTGGGCACAAAGGCGGCGACCATCTACAGCGCCGGTTTCGGCGAAGGTGAGGACCCCAAAGGAAAAGACCGTGCGCAGGCCATGAAGGAGCTATGTGATCGCACCGGGTTCGTTGTCTGTGGCCCGAACTG
>Ga0137372_10004948_pt1 | contig 13004 bp, 12 predicted proteins | sample SagtaG_6_FD_104911 | JGI IMG/M metagenome (GOLD analysis project Ga0137372, IMG submission 104911) | Vadose zone soil microbial communities from Sagehorn Ranch, Mendocino, California, USA - Sage1_R_60_16 metaG | ecosystem: Environmental > Terrestrial > Soil > Vadose zone | place: USA...
CGCAGCTGGTAGGCGAAATGCGGGGTCGCGGGGCCGACGATCGCATCCACGTCGTCGCGGGTCGGCTCAGCCACGACGCAAAGGCTAACCTGCGGCGCCGCTTGCGGTGCCGCCTTCAGGACGTGCGGGCTGTGCCCGCGCGTCCGTCTGAAATGACCGGTCGACCCATGCTCCTCAGCACCACCGCAGCTAGGTTCTCGGCGGTGCGGCGCGTCGAGACGGCTGACTTCCTGTTGCTCGCCACGGTCGGCCTCTGGGCTCTCAACTTCAGCGTCTCGAAGTACATCCTCGACCACGGCTTTCACCCGCTCTCCTATTCGGCCGTGCGCTATTCGGCGGCCGCGCTCCTCTTCGTCGCGATCACGTTTCCATGGGAGCGCTCCCTGCGGATCGCCAGGAGCGACTGGCCCCTGATCGCGCTCGCGGTTGCGCTCCTGTTCGGGAACCAGCTCAGCTTCGTCTACGCGCTCTATTTCACGACGGCGACGACAACGGCGCTTCTTTTCGGCACACTGCCGATCTTCACGGCGCTCATCTCGCGGCTGGTCGGGATCGAACGCCTCGGAAACCGGTTCTGGATCGCCGCGCTGCTGTCGTTTTCCGGAGTCGCGCTGGTGACAGCCGGCTCGGGCCGAAGCCTCTCGGGAGACGTCAAAGGCGACGTGCTCGCCGTCCTAGGGGCAGCGACCTGGGGCGCGTATTCGGTCACGATCTCGCCGCTGATGCGCAGGTACTCGCCCTTCCGCTTGAGCGCGGTTCTGCTCGCGTTCGTGTCGGTGCTGCTGCTGCTCGTCGGGTCGCGGCACCTCGAGGCCCAGAGCTACCACTTCGGCTGGGTGGTCTGGGCCGGGTTCGCATTCGCCGTGCTCGGGCCGCTCGTCGTCACGAACCTGCTCTGGTTCACCGCGATCGACCAGGTCGGCCCGGCGCGCGCTTCGCTGTTTGCGAACCTGCAGCCCTTCCTCGCGGCCTTGATCGCGCTCCTCCTCCTGTCGGAGAATCTGACGAGGTACCAGATCGCGGGCGGCCTTGCGATCGGCGCCGGGATCGTTCTCTCTCGCCGCACCCAACCTCCGCTCGAGCCGGCCGAATAGCCCTATCGAAAGTAGGCACGAAGTCGACACCCATGAGTGCGTTTCTCGGGACTACGATCGAATCGGGGAGGAGGTTGGGCGTACCGTTTTAGGTGCCGGGTAGGCTGAGGTTGTGGCCGCTCTTCGCGCTCGCCTCGCCCAGAAGCCGCCCGGGTACCGCTACACGATCGGGCGCATCCTGACCATCTACGGGGCACTCATGGTCGTGCTCCTGTTGGCTGCGCTCGACCAGACGATCGTCGCCACAGCGCTGCCGCGGATCGTCTCCGACCTCGGCGGGCTGACGAGCTACTCGTGGGTCTTCACGGCCTACGTTCTTGCGACGACGGTGACGATCCCGCTCTACGGAAAGCTCGGCGACGTCTACGGACGGCGGCCGCTCTACATCGTCGCGATCTCGATCTTCCTCGTCGGCTCGGCGCTCTGCGGGCTCGCGCAGAGCATGACGCAGCTCGTCGCCTTCCGCGCAGTCCAGGGGCTCGGCGGCGGCGGTCTCTTCGCGCTCGCGCTGGCGACGATCGCGAACATCGTTCCGCCACGCGACCGCGGGCGCTACCAGGGATTGATCGGCGCCACTTTCGCGGCGGGCTCGATTGCAGGCCCCGCACTAGGCGGACTGATCGTCGACCACGCAAGCTGGCGCTGGGCCTTCTACGTCAATCTCCCGGTCGGCGTGATCGCGCTCGCGGTGATCTGGATCGCGATGCCGAAGCGGACGCAGCGCCGCGAGCACTCGCTCGACTACCTCGGCGCAGCGCTCCTCGCCGGCGGGACGACCTCACTCCTGCTCGGGCTCGTCTGGGGCGGCCGCCAGTACTCGTGGGGCTCGAGCCACGTTCTCGGCTCACTTGCGGCGGCGGTCGTGCTGCTCGCCGTGTTCGGGGTGGTCGAGCGCCGTGCCCGGGAGCCGATCCTGCCCTTCGAGCTGCTCCGCAACCGCACGGTCGCGGGCGGCGTGGCCGCGATCTGCCTCTCGGCGATGGCCATGTTCGGGACGATCGCGTTCGTACCGCTCTTCGTCCAGGGCGTCATCGGCACCTCGGCAACCTCATCCGGAGTCGTGCTGACGCCGTTCATGCTCGGCGCCGTTGTGGCAAGCGCGCTCTCCGGCCAGTGGGTCTCGCGGAGTGGGCGGGTTCGGCCGAACGCGATCGCTGGGCCGATCGTTCTCGGCACAGGGCTCTTCCTTCTCTCGCGGATGGATACCTCGACGACGAATGCCGAGGCGGCGCGGAACATGGTCATCGCAGGGATCGGGCTCGGGCTGATGATGCAGGTGTTCGTGCTTGCAGTGCAGAACGCCGTTCCGGTCCGCACGATGGGTTCGGCGACCGCGCTCACGCAGTTCGGGCGCTCGATCGGCGCGACTCTGGGGGTGACGCTGATGGGCGTGATCGTGAACCAGGGGCTTCCGGGCGGAAAGAGCCTGAGCTCGCAGGCCGTCCACCGGCTGCCGCCGCATCTGCGGGTAGAGCTCGCCGATGCTCTCCAGCCCGCCTTCCTCGCAGCAGCGGGAATCTGCGTGCTCGTGCTCGTGATCGTGCTCGTCGCGATCCACGAGGTGCCGCTTCGCGAAGGCTTCGAGGACACACGAGTCGAGGACGCTGCGCCCGAGGTGCTGACTCAGAAAGCGAGTTAAGATCAGGACGATGGCCGATCACGACTTCATGCCGATCAAGGCCTGGGATCACCTGGAGCTCTATGTCGGCAACGCGAAACAGGCCGCCTACTTCTACCAACGCGCATTCGGCTTCACCGAGACCGCGTACGCGGGCCCGGAGACGGGTATGCGCGACCGAGCCTCGTATGTTCTCGACCAGAACGAGATCCGGCTCGTGCTCACGACCGGCCTCCGCCCCGACAGCGACATCGCCCGCTTCGCCTGCTCACACGGCGACGGCGTGAAGGACGTCGCCCTCAGCGTGCCGAGCGCGTCCGAGGCCTACCGCCAGGCCGTCCAGCGCGGCGCCCGCAGCGTCGTCGAGCCGCACTGGCTCGAGGACGAATACGGCCGGGTCGAGCTGGCCTCGATCGCCACCTACGGCGAGAACATCCACACCTTCGTCAACCGCGACGACTATGCGGGCCCGTACCTGCCGGGCTACAAGTCCTCCGTCGACAACGGCGCCGCGACCACCGGGATCGGGCTTCAGAACATCGACCACGTCGTCGGGAACGTCGAGCTCGGCCGGATGAACCACTGGGTCGAGTTCTACGAGCGGGCGTTTGGAATGACCGAGCTGATCCACTTCTCGGACGAGGCGATCTCGACCGAGTACTCGGCGCTGATGTCGAAGGTGATGATGGACGGCGAAGGGAAGATCAAGTTCCCGATCAACGAGCCCGCGGAAGGCAAGCGCAAGAGCCAGATCGAGGAGTACCTGGACTTCTACGGAGGCCCCGGCGTCCAGCATGTCGCGCTGGCGACCGACGACATCGTGGCGACGGTCGAGGAGCTCGAGGAACGCGGCCTGCGGTTCCTCAAGACGCCCACGGCGTACTACGAAGATCTCGAAGACCGCGTCGGCGAGATCGACGCTGATTACGCCGATCTCAAGCGACTGGGCATCCTGGCCGACCGCGACGAAGAGGGTTACCTGCTCCAGATCTTCACGAAGACTGCGCAGGATCGCCCGACGCTCTTCTTCGAGGTCATCGAGCGCCACGGCTCGCGCGGGTTTGGCGAAGGCAACTTCAAGGCATTGTTCGAGGCGATCGAGCGCGAGCAGGCCCTACGCGGAAATTTGTAGGCTCGCTTCCGCACAAAGCCAACGAGAGGAGACAAGGTGGGAATCGGCGCCGTTCTGATCATCGTCGGAATCGTCTTGCTGATCGTCGGGCACTGGGTTTGGGGCCTGATCCTGATCATCCTCGGGTTGCTATTCGGCGGTTTCCGCCGCGGCCGCTGGTATTAGGTCCCGGGCCACGGGCCCGGGAGTCGCGCAAAGTGCTTTGCACTTTCCGCGACCAAAAGCACGCCTGCCGAGAACGACGCTTCGAACGAGCCCGCCCATGCCACGGTCGATTGATCTCGCTTCGCTGACCCGCGACCCGGGATTCCCCGGGCCGCCCACACGTCAGGAAACCGAGAGGCGATAGTCCAGACGTCCGTTTCCTCGTAGCCTTCCGGCGTGAGCCCCCAGCGACGCACCGCGCTCGTCTCGGTCGTCGCCGCCTGCGTCCTGATCGCGCTCAAGCTCGCGACCGGCCTTGCGACGGGAAGCCTCGGGCTCATCTCGGAGGCCGTCCACTCCGGGACCGATCTCGTCGCCGCGCTCTTAACGCTCTTCGCCGTGGGAGTCGCCGGGCGGCCGGCCGACCGCGGGCACCCGTACGGGCACGGAAAAGCGGAGCACCTGGCGGCGCTTGGTGAGGCAGGGCTCCTGGTGCTGGCGAGCCTCTACATCTCGTTTCGGGCACTCGAAGTGCTCGTCGGCTCCGCGGAGCCGAGCGTCGATCCGGTCTGGTACGCGTTCCTCGTCGTCGCGATCGTGATTGCCGTCGACGCAAGCCGGACGGCGGTTTCGCTCAGCGCTTCGCGCCGCTACGGCAGCCCGGCGCTGGCGGCGAACGCCGTACACTTCGGCAGCGACCTCGCGGGCTCGACCGCTGTGCTGGCGGGTCTCGCGCTAGCCCGCGCCGGCTGGCCCGAGGGCGACTCCGCCGCGGCGCTCTTTGTTGCGGTTCTGGTGCTGATCGCAGCAGGGCGGCTGATGCGCCGAAATGTGGACGTGCTCATGGACCGCGTGCCGGTCGACGCCGAGCGCGCGGCCCGGGCCGCAATCGCGCGCCTCGAGCCTAGCGTCGAGCTGCGGCGCCTGCGGATGCGACAAGCGTCGGGCCGCCATTTTGCGGATGTGGTGATCGGAGTCTCACCGGATGCCGGGGTCGGACAGGGACACGCTGCCGCGGACGCGGTCGAGGAAGCGGTCCAGAGGGCGCTCCCCGAGAGCGACGTGGTCGTGCACGTCGAGCCCACCGAAGGGGAAGCGGCGCTCCGCGAGCGGGTGAACGCCGCGGCTCTCACGGTCCCGCGCGTCCGGGAGGTGCACAACCTGCGCGTCGTGGCGGTCGAAGAGGGGCTCCAGGTCGCGCTGCACCTGAAGCTCCCCGGCGAGCTGACGCTCGAGTCCGCGCACGCCGTGGCTTCGCAGGTCGAGCAGGCGATTGGCCGCGCTGTGCCCGAGGTCGTCTCCGTCCAAACTCATCTCGAGCCGCTGCGCGAGCCAGGCATGGGGCGCGCTCCGGCGAAGTCCGACGTCGAAGGGGCGGCGGAGGCTGTCGCCCGCATCGTGCGCGAGCGGACCGGCGAGCCGCCCCGGGAGCTGCGCTTCCTTCAGACCGAGGACGGGCTGATGGCGTTCTTGACTCTGGGGCTCGATCCCTCGAGCCCGCTGGCCGAAGCACATGCGCAGGCGAGCGAGGTCGAGCACGAGATCAGGGAAGCCCTGCCGAGCCTCGCCGACGTTAGCGTGCACACCGAACCGTGAAGTTGTGCATGTTCAGCCCCAAGGGCCAGAATCTCAGGCGAGGCTGGCCCGGCCGCATCGAAGGCGATCGCGTCGTCCAGTTGGCCGCGCAGACCATTCAGTCGTTCTTCGCGGGCGGCGGTCGAGCGCGGGAGCACGCCGAGTTCGAGCTCGACGACGTCGATCTGCGCGCACCGGTCCTGTACCCGCCGTCGGTGCGCGACTTCTACGCCTTCGAGCTGCACGTGAAGACCGCCCGCGGCCTCCGCGGCCTCGAGATGGTGCCCGAGTGGTACGAGATCCCGGCCTTCTACTTCTCGAACCCGGCCGCGATCTACGGCCCCGAGGACGAGGTCCCGTATCCCGAGGGAACGAGCGAGCTCGACTACGAGCTCGAGGCCGCGGTCGTGATCGGCAAGGACGGCGAGATTGGCGGCTTCACGATCATGAACGACTGGTCGGCACGTGACCTCCAGCGCCCGGAGATGAAGATCGGCCTCGGCCCCTCGAAGGGCAAGGACTTCGCGACCAGCCTCGGTCCCGTCGTCGTCACGCCGGACGAGCTGGGCGATCTGCGCCTCGAGATGGCCGCGCGGGTCAACGGAGAGGAGCGCTCGCGCGGGAACATGGGCGACATGCACCACTCCTGGGACGCAATCGTCGCGCACGCCGCGCACAACACGCGCCTGCGGTCGGGCGACGTGCTCGGCTCGGGAACAGTCGGGACCGGCTGCATCCTCGAGCTCGGCGACGGCCGCTGGTTACAACCGGGCGACGTCGTGGAGCTGGAGATCGAGGGGATCGGCGTTCTGCGAAACCGGGTTGCTAGTCGGCCATCGGAACACTGAGGCCCCAGTCGAGCCCGACCAGGAACGAGGCGGCGAAATACGGAGGCTGTGGCGGAGCGAGTGACGCCTGGCTCTCGGCCGGTGCGGGAAGATCCGCCTCGCCCTGGGGCGGCGCGAGAGAGCTTCGCGTCACCTTGACTCGGTAGCCGCTTTTTCTGGACGAGAGAACCTGTACCGACAGCCCCGCGGAGGCGTCCTCGAAGCGGGAGACCTCGCCGCTCGCGCGATCGAACGGCGCGTTGTACTGGGGCCCGCAGCGGTCTCGGAGATCGCTGTTCGTGTCCCGCTGCGCGGCGAAGATCCGCACCGGCCCGTAGCCGCTGCGCACGCCGGCATCGACCGAGTAGACGAGGATCCCGTCCTCGCAGAGCCCCGCATCCTGGCCGATGCGCTTGCGTGCCTCGACGACGAACGCCGACGAGATACCGGTGGGGACGACGACTGCTTTCAGGCCGCCGGCTCGTTCGAGCGGACTGATCGTCGTCGTCAGCTCGCCGCGCCCTTCGACGCATGTGAGCTGGGAGGGACCTAGCCAGCCGAGCTTCCACTTCTCCCAGGCGAGGAAATGTGCGCCGGGGCCGTTCCAGCTCATCATGTCCCAACCGCCGGCGTACCGGAAGAGGCGCCAATAGGTCGGGTTCGGGACGTCGTAGAGGTCGGGCAGACCGAAGACGTGGCCCGTCTCGTGGACGAACACGTTCGCTGCATAGCTCGGATCCGAGCGCGTGTCGTCGAAGAAGGTCGCGCCGTAGCGCACCTCACCTCCGTCCGCCTGGATGCCGGAGCCGGGATAGGCCTCGAAGGCCGGCGAGCGCTCGACGTGGGTTCCCTCCGCGGCGACGACGTAGACGATCTGGTAGCGGGAGAAATCGACCTCGTTGTCGGCCGCAGCGATGGCGTCGGCCAGGTAGTCACGATGCTCGGGCCAGCTGATCCCGTCGCCGAGACCGTACGCACTCAGGCTGCGCGGCATCCGGAGCCAGTGCCGAATGGGCGTCACGCTCAGGTGGACATGGCCGTAGGAAACCTCCGTGTACCAATCGCGCGAGTGCGGGACGAGCCGGTTGTAGAGCGCGGTCGTCGACTCAGTCGAATGGAGGTCCGAGAAGTCGACGAATAGCATCACGGCCGGAATCCGTCCCGCGGGCCGGAGCGGCAGCGCCGCGTTCGTCGTCCCTTCGTTCAGCCCCGTGTTGGGCGCGGAGTAGAGCGAGGGCGAGCACGGCGGGGGCGCCGGGTCTGGATTCGCGTCGGGCACGCCGGCCTGCGAGATCGAACAACGACCTACGGCGCGCTTCAGCGGGGCCAGCCTCTTTTGCTGACCTGCGACGAGCGCGCGCCTCGCGCGCGCTCCGCAACCTGTGGCGGCCGAGGCGCTCGCAGGCTGAAGCGACACGGCCAGAGCGAGAGCCAGGCCGGTGATGAGGGCGACGCCTGTGAGGCGGCCGCGGGGCAGGGGAGGGGCCGCGTGCTGCACCGACCCCTGTCATCGGGGCGACCTCGCGCTCCCTCGCGCGAGTTCCCTCGAACTGGTGCCCCCGAAAGGAGGCCCCCGAACGAGGGGCCTTCTCTATCCTTCCGCTATGCCCACCTATCAGCGCCGAGGCGAGGTACCCCGAAAGCGGCACATCCAGTTCCGTGACAACGGCACCCTTCTGACCGAGGAGGTCATGGGGTTGGAGGGGTTCTCGGGGAACGAGTCGATCCTGTACCACCTCATTTCGCCGTGCCGGGTCAAGAAGCTCGGCGGCTTCGAGCCGATCGACCGTGAGGAATGGGTGCCCGATGCCCACGCGCACCGGCACCTGAAGACGATGGGCATCGAGGCCGAAGGCGATGCCGTCTCCGGCCGGCAGCTCCTGATGTGGAACTCCGACGTCGAGATCTCGCTCTGCCGGCCGGCCGAAGCGATGGAAAGCTTCTATCGCAACGGCGAGGGCGACGAGATCGTCTTCGTCCACGAGGGCTCAGGCACGATCGAGTCGATCTTCGGCGACCTTCCGTATCGGGACGGCGACTACGTCGTCATCCCGCGCGGCACCACCTATCGCGTCGTGCCGGAGGGGCCGCAGCGCTACCTCGTCTTCGAGTCGCCGTGGCTGATGGAGATCCCGAAGCGCTACCGCAACGAGTACGGGCAGCTGCTCGAGCACGCGCCCTACTACCACCGTGACATCCACCCGCCGACCGAGCTGCGGACGCACCGCGACCGGGGTGAGTACGAGGTCAAGGTGCGCGTGCGCGACGGGTTCCAGACCTACGTCCTCGACTACCACCCCTTCGATGTCGTGGGCTGGGACGGATACGTCTATCCCTGGACGTTCAACATCAACGACTTCGAGCCGATCACGGGTCGCATCCACATGCCGCCGCCCTCGCACCAGACGTTCGAGGGACGGAACTTCGTCATCTGCTCGTTCTGCCCGCGCAAGCTCGACTTCGACCCGCTCGCGATCCCGATCCCGTACCACCACTCGAACCTGAACTCCGAGGAGATGATCTATTACGTCGACGGGCAGTTCAGCTCTCGGAAGGGCATCGAGATCGGCTCCGTGACCCTCCATCCGTCCGGCATCCCGCACGGCCCGCAGCCTGGGCTCGCCGAGAAGTCGATCGGGCAGACCGAGACGCACGAGTTGGCCGTCATGTGCGACACGTTCCATCCCCTGAAGCTGACGAAGCTCGCGCAGGAGCTGGACGACGGGGAATACGCGTATTCATGGTACGAGGAACCGGGCGAGACGCACACGTACGACCAGGACCCGGCCGGGGCGACCTCGCACCTCTAAGACCCTCTAGGTATTCCGGGTCCTGCTCGGGGCCGTAGTCCATTCGTCCTCCAGATGGTTCGTTTGTCCTATTTGCAAGAAGTGAAGCGTGTGCCACGCTCCTTTTGGGACGAGAGGGAAGGTGCGGCAGATGGCGATCAAAGTGCTCTTGGCGGACGACCACCCGCTGACCCTGCAGGGTATTCGCAGCGCGCTCGAAGACGCCGGCGACATCGAGATCGTCGGCGAAGCGCAATCGGGGAGCCAGGTGCTGCCGCTGATCGGCCAGACGGATCCCGATCTCGTCATGCTCGACATCCGGATGCCTCAGCTCGACGGCCTTGCGTGCCTCGACCGGATTCGCGCTCGTTACCCCAAGGTCAAGGTCGTGATGCTTTCCGCTTACACGGACCGAAAGCACATCGAGGTAGCGCTCAAGCGAGGCGCGAGCGCGTACATCGCCAAGACGGTGAATCCGCTCGACCTCGCGTCCGCCCTCCGCCAGGCAATCGACGGGACCGTCTTCACGACCTTCGTCCCAGCGGGCGTCGATGAAGAGAGTCCCGGTGCCGCGGCGGGGCTAACCGAGCGTGAGCTCGCGATGCTGAACGCGGTGACCTGGGGGCTCTCGAACCAAGCGATCGGAAAGAAGTACTGGGTGACCGAGCAGACGGTGAAGTTCCACCTCGGCAACATCTACCGCAAGCTCGGCGTCGCCAATCGAACCGAGGCCGCGCGCTTTGCCCACGAGCACGGTCTGGTCGAGCGCTCAGCCGCGACCCAGTATTAGGACTAGCCGGCCTGCAACGTCGCGGTCGCGGTGACGGACGTGGCGGCGGTGCCATGGTCGGCTTCCGCCGCTGCTTCCAGGGGTCGCCACCGCGGGAGGATCGCCGACACCGTGGTCGGGCCCCCGCGACTGCTCTGAAGGTCGAAGCGCCCGCCGAGCAGGCGGACTCGCTCGCTCATGCCCACGAGCCCGAGGCGCCCCCTCCGGGCCGCCTGTAACAGGGTGCGCTCGACGTCGAAGCCACGGCCGTTGTCGGTCACCTCCAGGGAAACGTGGGCCCTTCCGGGGAATACGGTCACCGAGACCTCGCTGGCTCGGCTGTGCGCCTGCACGTTCGTGAGGGCCTCCTGGGTGATACGAAGGAGGGTGATCCGCTGAGAGGCCGTGAGAGAGTCGAGACGGCCGCGAATATCGAGCTGGGTCGCGATCTTGTGTCGGCCGGCGAACGCCTGCAGCTCAGCGGACAGGAGCTCCGGTAGGGATCTGGTCATCAAGGCCGAAGACTCTGCGGATATCGCCAGCTCCCTGAGCTCGCGGTCGAGCTCCACGAGCCGGGCCTCGAGGTCGTCGATGCGTCCGAGCACGAGGTCCCCGTGCTCGTGCGCGGCGATCACGCGTGCGAGCTGCCGGCGCAGTAGGTGCAGGTCGCCGGCGAACGCCGCGAGCTCCTGGATCGGCCCGTCGTGCAAGTCCAGTCCGAGTCGGGCAAGTCGCCGCTCACTCGACTCGACGAGACTTCTCTCGCCCTCGGCGCTTCGCTCCAACAAGGCTTGCCGCTCGATGGCGTAGACAAGGGTCGCGGTTGCCTCCTGGGCGAAGACGAGGGCGCGCTCACGTTGCTCGGGTCTCGCACGCACGACGAGAGCCGCGAGGGGATGCCCCCAGCGGAGGACTGGAATCGCATGGATGAAGCCGCGCTCGTTCGGTATCAGCTCCGCGGTCTCGAGCGCTGCGCGTGCGGCGGCGCGCACACGCCGCGTTGCCGGGCCGTCTCCGAGGAGGAGCATGCAACGCGGGCGCCCATCGGGCTCAGAGGTCCACAGCGAGACCTCGCTGACCGGGGCGAAGCCCATCAGAATCCTCAGCTGGGCCTCGATTGCCTCGTCCGGCGGCAGCTCCAGCAGCTGACGAACGCGAAGCACTTCGACATAGAGGACTAGCCCGACGAGGTCCGAGGAAAGGCCTGCCGTACTCGCCTGTCGGCGAGTGACCCTGTCGACACGATTCCGCCCGAGACGACCGGCTGCTGCCAGGCCGGCGAGGACCTGCGCAATGGCCGCGGTTTCAGCGAGGTGGGCCGCCGCGGGGCCGTCCCCGGCGACTCGGGCGAGTGCGGAGCTTCGGCCACTGGCCTCGGCAAGGATCGCGTCGAATTCGTTCTCCGGCAGCCCGAGACCCGAGACAACGCCCGCGAGACGCGCGGCTAGGGCCTCCGAGATCGTGTCTACAGAGCCCCCTGTCTCCTGGGAACCGGACGCGCCGTTCCCTCCCATCGAGTTCCCTTCGCCGCAGAACTGTCCAAGTCCCATTGTTACGAGCCTGCGCCAAATGTCAAAGCGGCCGCGTCACCCGATGAAGATCGCAACGACGGCACCCAGGGCGAGAAAGGGCCCGAACGCGATCGCACTCTTCCGTGCTGTGACCCCGTCGCGGGCTAGGAGCACGACCGCCACGAGGAAGGCCGTGAACACCGCGACGCCGATTGCCAGGACGACCGCCTCGCCGAGTGCGGCGCCAAGTAGAACGGCGAGCTTGACGTCGCCCATGCCCATCCCGCCGCGAGAGACGAGCAGGGGGAGGCAGAAGAAGAGGCCCGAAGCCAGGGCGATCGCAATCAGCACGGGTGTTCCGCGCGGATCGACGGCGAACTGTGCGGCGAGGACGGCAGCAGTCGCCGGTAGCACGATGCGGTTCGGGATCCGCCGTTGCTCGAGGTCCACTACCGTGAGGGCCGCCACGACACAGAGCAGGAACGCAGCCCCGAGCGTCCGCGCGCTCGGTCCGAACCGGGCGAGCGCCAGCAGGACAAGGAGGCAAGTCACGACCGCGACGGCCGGGCGGAGCCAGCCTCGGGGCTCGGCGGTGGTCAGCCGTACCGGGGTGCTACGCAAGGCCATGCGAGATCTCGCCCTTCCCCTTGACGCCGTCCGAGAGCCGCTCGACCTCCTGGACGAGCCTGTCGAAGGAGGACCACTTGTGGAGAAGGCGGAGGCTCGTCGGAGACGATGCCTCTGGGACCTCGGCGACGACGAGGACTGCGACTGAGTACGGGAGCGCCTCGATTTCGACGAGCGCGCGAGCGGTCATGGTGAGCGAGTCCATGCCGTCGAGAATGACGACGTCCGGGCGGTGCCGCTGGACCATGCCGAGGAGATCCTCGAGCCTGCGGGTGGAGTTGACGAGGAAACCCTCGCGCGCGAGTAGGAAGCTCGTCACACGCAGGAAGCGGCGATCACGCGCGGCGAGCACGACCCGGCTGCGGAGAGGCACGACGCTCTCGAGTTGGACGCGGACTCCTCGCATCACCGCGCTCCAGGGCGGTCATTCGTCGGGCGCACCCGCAGGCAAGAGCCGGGGCCGATTGCCCGGCGCAAGCTTTCTCCGGCGGCGAGCTCGAGGACCGAACGCGCGCCACGGCGACCCGCGACCCGCCACGGCCTGACGTTCGCTGCCACGCCCACGACCACGAGCGCACGGTCGAGGAAAACAGCGTCGATCGGGGCGCGCATGAACCACGTATGAATCGCAGCCGCAGGCCGCAGCAGCAGGCCCTGCCCCTCGCCGAGTGGGCGCCGCCCGAGCAAGCCCCTGAGACGGGTGAGCGGCGTATCGGCGACGAGGCACCGCTCGCAGGCGAGGCGGCCGTCAGCGTGCTCGAGCGCGATCTCCACTAGTACCCCACGTGGATGTGGTCGTCGTGATCGGATAGTGGGAAGGACGGGCCACCGAGGCCGAGCAGTGAGATCACCTGCTGCGGCTGCAGCTCGGCCGGCAGGAGCAGGATGCTCTGCACCGCGCGCTCCGTGACCCCTCCC
>Ga0137372_10004960_pt1 | contig 12990 bp, 10 predicted proteins | sample SagtaG_6_FD_104911 | JGI IMG/M metagenome (GOLD analysis project Ga0137372, IMG submission 104911) | Vadose zone soil microbial communities from Sagehorn Ranch, Mendocino, California, USA - Sage1_R_60_16 metaG | ecosystem: Environmental > Terrestrial > Soil > Vadose zone | place: USA...
AACGACAGCAACTCGGTCGACATGATCGACCGGGTCTGCACGTCGATCGCGCTGAACGGTACGTCCATTAGCAGCACCTTCGGGTGGTTGATGAGCGTCTGGGCGAGTGCCACCCGCTTGCGCATTCCACCGGACAGCTGGTGCGGGTACCGATCCTCGAAGCCGGTGAGTCCCACCCGGCGCAACCAGTCCCGGGCTTGCACGCGGGCGTCGGTCTTGCCGATCCCGCGGAAGACCGGCCCGGCAGACACGTTGTCCAGCACGGATTTCCACGGGAACACCGCGTCCTGCTGGAAGACGAAGCCGGTACACGGGTCGATGCCGGTCACGGGCAGGTCATCGACGAGTACTTGTCCGGCAGACGGCTGTTCGAGGCCGGAGACCAGGGTCAGGGTGGTGGACTTGCCACACCCGGTTGGACCGACCACGGCGCAGAACTCGCCCTCGGCCACCGTGAGGTCCAGATCCTTCAGTGCCGTGTACGTTCCGCCGTCGGCGGTGGGGAACCGCTTGGTCACCCCGCGAAGCTCGATTGCCGTCATACCCGGCTCCTTTCTGTGAGTGGCGTCACGCTAGGGATCGGGAGGTAGCGGCCGGAAGCCTTGTCCGCGTTGCGCAAGTTAGTCGCGATACCCGTGGTTTTGTGCGTTTTCCTCAGCCATCCTCAAGGGGATTGCCCGCGGCGGACGGGCCGGGCACGATGGTCGGCGCGACCGGAAGGAGGCGGTGCACGATGCCGTTCCAGCGCGCCACCCTGGCCTCGCGGATCCTGCTCGCCGTCCTCGCGATCGTCGGCCTGACGATGGCGGCGGGCCTCGCTCTGTACATTTCGGTGACCAGCCACACCGTGGACGCGAACGCCGAGGAACGCGCCGCGGACATCGCCGCCGCGGTCGCGGACACACCGCTCGTCGCGCAGGCTCTCGCCGATCCGGCGCAGCGGAGCCGGCTGCGCGCCATCGCAACTCAGGTCGAGCACGACACCGGCGCGTCGTACGTGGTGGTGATCGGGGCCGATGGGATCCGGTACTCGCATCCGATCCCGGCGCTGGTCGGGCAGCGGATCGAGGAGCCGGTGGTGGCGCTCGACGGCCACGTGCACACCGGGGTGGACAACGGCAGCCTCGGCCGGTCCGCCAATGCTCGCGTCCCGGTCCGGAACGCCGCCAGTACGCCGATCGGCGAGGTCTCCGTCGGCATCCGGGAAAGCGACGTGGCCGCGAGGGTCAGCCAGGTCGTCCTGCCGGTGATTCTCTACACCGCACTCGTGCTGGCGATCGGCGTCGCCGCATCCCTGATCCTCGCGCGGGCGATCAAGCGGGTGACGTTCGGGCTCGAACCCGCCGAGATCGTTGCGCTGGTCCAGGAGCGGGAGGCGATGTTGCACGGGATCCGGGAGGGTGTGATCGCGTTCGACCCGCAGGGGCGAGTGAACGTCCTGAACGACGAGGCACGCCGGCTGCTCGGCATCCGCTCCGCACAACTCGGCCAAAGCCTCGAGGAGTTGCTCCCGCCGGGGCGGCTGCGCGATCTGCTCTCAGGCGCCGTCGAGGGGACGGACGCGGTGGCCGTCACCGGCGACAATCTCCTGGTACTGAACCGGATGCCGGTGATCGTGGCCGGGCGGAACGCCGGGTCGGTGGTCACCATCCGGGACCGTACGGAGTTCGAGGCGCTGGTCCGTCAACTCGACTCGGTGGAGGCGTTGACCACCGCCCTGCGAGCACAGGAGCACGAGTACTCGAACCGCCTGCACGTGCTGTCCGTGCTGCTCGGCCTTGGCGAGATCGCCGAGGCGACGGCGTACGCCGAGGAAGTGAGCGTGAAGTCGCTGGCTGCTGACGCGGTTCGTGCGCGGGTCGTGCCACCGGTGGTCGCGGCGCTGCTGATTGCGAAGATCACCGTGGCCGCGGAGCGAGACGTCGAAGTAGTGCTGTCGCCGGACAGCGCGCTGCCGGCCTCGGACATCGACCACATCCCGCTGGTGACAGTGCTCGGCAACTTGATCGACAACGCCGTCGACGCCGTGGCCGACGGGCCTGGCCCCGGACACCCGCGCGGCCGGGTGACTGTGGACCTGCAGATGGACGGAACTGAATTCCACCTGGTCGTGACCGACACGGGGCCGGGCATCCCGGCCGACCGGCTGGATCAGGTCTTCCTGGACGGCTATTCCACCAAGGAGCCGCGAGCCGGGGGAATGCGGCGCGGCGTGGGTCTCGCGCTCGTCCACCGGCTGGTCCGGCGGGCCGGCGGCACGATCGTCGTGTCGTCACCGTCCGGCGCCAGGTTCGAAGTTCGACTGCCGCTGCGCAGCCTGGTACAGGAGGGCGTTTCGTGATCCGGACGCTGGTCGTCGACGACGACTTCCACGTCGCCAAGGCACATGCGCGCAGCGTCGAGAGAGTGCCGGGCTTCACGGTGGTCGGCGAGGCTCGCTCCGCGGCCGAGGCGCACCGGCTGATCACCGAGGATCGGCCCGACCTGCTGCTGCTCGACATGTACCTTCCCGACCGGACCGGGTTGGATCTGGTCCGGCAGTTGGCCGCCGCACCGGGCGGCGCCGACGTACCGGATTTCATCCTGATCACTGCGGCCAAGGACATCGAGTCGGTCCGGTCGGCGATCCAGTTGGGTGCCATCTACTACCTGGTCAAGCCGTTCGCCTTCGCGGCGCTGCGCGAGCAGTTGGAGGCCTATCTGCAGTGGCGGCAGCGGCTGAGCCAGGCCCGTGAGGCCGATCAGGAGACCGTCGACACGTTGTACAGCATGCTTCGCTCGCCGGCCACCAACGCGCGGCAGCGGCGGAAGTTGCCGGCGACAATGGCACGTGTGCTGGACGTCGTCGCGGCCTCTCCGGACGCCCTCAGCGCCGCCGACGTCGCGAAGTACCTCGGTTTCAGCCGTCCCACCGCTCAGCGCTACCTCGCCACCCTGGTCCAGCGTGGTCTCGTGGATCTCGATCTCGCGTACGGCGCCACCGGTCGCCCGGAGCACCGGTTCTCCGTCCACCGCGCGTGACTGGCTACCGCTCCGGATCGCGGGGGTGGAGATGATCGCGACCGGCCTGTGGGCGGGTTCGTCGGCGCTGAGCCATTCGCGGCGCGGTGTAGGTAGAGCTGGCGGGTGGGGTGAGGGCTGGACAGGGGGTCTGGTGGTGGGTGAGGGTGGTGCCTAGGGCAACGAGGTCGGGTGGGGCTGCTGGGGGCCGGATCTCGGGGCTCTTGTCTGCGTTCGGCCTTCGAGCCCTCTGGGGGAATTGTGAGAAAGCTGGCCTGTCTGCTGAGCGGCGTGGCGTTGATCGTTCCTGCTGCGATCGTCGCCGTCGTCCAACCCGCCGCGGCCGCGCCCGCCGTGGCGGCCAAGGCTCCGTCCAAGATCCCGAACCTGTTGCGGCAGAGCGCCGGCCTGGCCGAGGCCGCCGCCTCGGCGAAGGCCAAGGTGGCGAGTCCACAGGCCCGCGCGCTCGGTGTCGACAACACCGGCCGCATCGGCGTCCAGGTGTACGCCGCGGCTCCTGTCACCGCGGCGCAACAGGCAGCGTTGTCAAACCTCGGGGTGTCGGTGCTGAAGAACTCCGCAGGCTTCAAGCACGTCCCGGGTGTCGACCTGCCGAGCACCGGGCTAGTGTCCGCTTCGGTGCCGTACGACAAGCTCGACGCCGTTGCCGCACTCGACTGGGTGACCGCCCTGCGGCCGTCACTGCGGCCGGCGATCGACGTCGGCCCCATCACCGCCGAGGGCGTGCCGCTGCACAAGGCTGACGTCGCTCAGGCTCGCGGTCTGACCGGCCGCGGCCAGAAGGTCGGCGCGATCTCCGGTGACGTCGACCACTTGGCCGACTCGATCGCCGCGGGCGAGCTTCCCGCTGATGTGCAGGTGCTGCGCCAGGCGACGTACGACAATGACGAAGGCACCGCGATGCTGGAGATCATCCACGACCTGGCACCGGACGCGAAGCTCGCTTATGCCAGCACGCGCGACACCACGGCGGAGTACGTCGAGGCGTTCCACCTCCTGGCGGCCGCGGGCGTCACGATGATCGCCGAGGACATCGCGCTGGACGACGAGCCCGTGTTCCAGCAGGGCATCGGCGCCGCCACGGCCGAGGAACTCGCCAAGCACGGGATCTGGGTCAGCTCATCGGCCGGCAACCTCGGTGCCCGGCACGCGCCGCGGGTGACGGCGACCGGGACCGGCAGCGGGCCCGACGGTGTCACCGGGCCGTTCAACGGTTGCCCCAACGCGCCGGACAACGTGGTGCAGCTGCGCGGCACCGACACGACGTACGACCTGAACCTGTTGCCGGGGGCCACAATCCTGCCGACCCTGCAGTGGAGCGAGCCGCGAGCGGTGTACCCCACCGCCGGACAGGGCGGTTTCACCGACCTCAACCTGTACCTCATGGACGCCAGCGGTACGACGTGTCTCGCATCCAGCAACGCCGTCCAGGCCAACGGTGTCGGCGACACCATCGAGCAGTTCGTCTACCAGAACACAACCGGGGTCGCCCAGCGCGCGAAGCTCGTCGTCGACGTCGAGGGCACGTCAACGGCTCGGAAGGCGCCGATCCTCGACCTGCGCTGGCGTGCACTGTCGGCCGGCGTACAGACCCTCGACCCGCCGGAGCGCGCCGGTTCGATGAACCCGGACTCCAACTACCTGGGCTTCGCGACCAGCGCGGGCGCCGTGAACGCCAGCGTGTCGGTCGATCCGGCCACGATCCCGCTGGAGTCGTTCAGCGCGGCCGGTCCGACCCAGATCATCACCACGACCCAGTGCCTGGGCGGAAAGCCAGGCCCGTGCCGGGGTGTCTCCGGCCCGTTGTCGCGCAGTTTCCCCGCGCCGTACTGGGTCGCCGCCGACGGCGTCTCCGTGAGTGGAGCGGGCGGGTTCGGCGCCGGCACCTGCCCGACCACGGTCCAAGGACAGTGCCGTTTCTTCGGTACGTCGGCCTCGGCGCCGGCGGCAGCGGGTGTCGCGGCGCTGACCAGGCAGGAGTTCGGCGGCAAGTTGTCGCCGGTACTGCTGAGCGGGATTCTCGCGGCCCGAGCCGTCCATCGCGACGGCGTCGGCTTGGGTGCAGGTGTCCTGAGCGCTCGCTGACGATCACCCCGGGGTGCATCCCATCACGGGATGCACCTCGGGTCGGCGGGATTCAGAAGTCGCAGTGGTTCGATTGAGAACGAATTCAGTAGCCAGAGTCATGGACCCTGCCGGTCGCGGCCGGAAAGGATGTCACCATGACTACACGTTTCGGGATTTTCGTGCCGCAGGGCTGGAAGATGGATCTGGCGCAGATCGCCGATCCGATAGAGCAGTGGGAAGCGATGACGGCGGTCGCGAAGCGCGCCGACGATCAGTCCTGGGACTCGATCTGGCTGTTCGACCACTTCCACACCGTGCCGGAGCCGAGTGACAACACCACGTTCGAGTGCTGGTCCGCGACGGCCGCGCTGGCCCGCGACACCGAGCGGGTGAACATCGGCCAGATGGTCGGCTGCAACGGCTACCGGAACCCGGCGCTCTACGCGAAGATCGCCTCCACCGTCGACGTCGCCAGCCACGGCCGCCTGTACGCCGGCATCGGCGCGGGCTGGTACGAGCACGAGTGGAAGGCGTACGGCTACGAGTGGACCGACGTACCGCCGCGGATGGCCGCCTTCCGGGAGGCGACCGAGATCATCTACAAGATGTGGACCGAGGACAAGCCGGTCTACGACGGCAAGTACTACTCGATCAACCAGCCGATCAACGAGCCGAAGGGTGTCCGCAAGCCGCACCCGAGCTTCTGGATCGGCGGCGGTGGGCCGAAGGTGACGTTGAAGCTGGTCGCGGAGTACGGCGACGCGGCGAACATCGGCGGCGGCAACCCCGAGGTGATCAAGGAGAAGGCAGCGATCCTGCGCGGTCACTGCGAGAAGATCGGTCGCGACTACGACGAGATCATCAAGTCGACCGGCCTCAACGTGTTCCCGATCGACAAGGGCGACGACCCGCAGCGGGCGACCGAGAAGGCGCTCGGCCCGATGGACCGGGAGCGGTTCGACCGGGACAACTTCATCGGTACCGAGGACGAGATCGCCGACAAGGTCGAGGCCGCCCTCGAGGCCGGCGCCGACTACGTCATCTTCTACGTCCCCGGCGTCGCCTACGACCTCGACCTGGTCGACCGCGTAGAGCAGGTAGCCAAGCGCTTCGCCTGATCCTGCAGCAAGGTTGCCTGTTCAGTTGGAGGTTGCCCACTCGGAATCTGAGGGGGCAACCCTCCAACTCAGTGGGCAAGCCCGCCGTTGAGGTGCGTGCAAAGGCGCGGCGGACTCGGCGAGCGCCGGGCGGACAGGATCCCGGTGGCGCCGGCTGAGGCGTCATACGCGAACATCCGGGTGACGGCGACGGATCAGGCCGGCAACAAGCTCAGCCAGACCATCGAGCGTGCCTGGGCGGTCAACTGAAGACACCATCTGAACGTTAAAAGGGCGACGCCACGAAGCCGGGGGGAGGTGCTCCGTGGCGTCGCCGGTGGGCGCGCCAAGGGAGGGGTGGGGGCAGGCGCGCCGGTCCTGGTGGTCAGCTCCCGAGGATGCCTCCACCGAGAACGCCGAGCAGTCCAAGCGCTGACAGCAGGCTGCGGATGACCTCGTCGACGGCCTTGGTGCCGCCGGTCTGGTACGCCGTCACGCACTTCTGCAGCTGGTCCTTCGTCGGCTTGGTGATGGTCACCTTCGCCAGCTCCGACTGACAGTACTTGGTCGCCGTGGTCAACTCGGCCACCGTGCTGCCCGCCGTGCCGACGATCAGGCCCGCCGTGGTCTGCAGGGTCGCAAGGCTCGGCGCGGTCGGCGTCGTGGTGGTCGGTGGCTTCGGGGTCGTGGTGGTCGGATCGTTCGCCGGCGGCTTGTCAGTGCCCGGCTTGCTCGTCGTCGGCGTCTTGGTCGGGCTGGTGGTCGGCTTCTGCTGCGTGTTCCCCGGCTTCGTCGTACCTGGGTACGTCGGCTGGTCCTGTGCCCGTGGCAGGTTGTCGTCCGCCGGGGCATCGATGGTCGGGTCGCCGACCTGGTCGCCGGCTCGGTCGCCATCGTCGCCCTCGGTCCCGTTGCCGACCGCGATCCAGCTGCCACCGGCGTACGCCTTGGCGATGCTCAGCACCAGGTCGACGTACTGCTGGCTGTGGGTGTAGCGCAGTATGGCCGCGTTGAGGTCGCTCGGCTTCGACAGGTCGGTCTTACCGGAGCACAGGTACACCGCTGCCGACATCGCCGCGTCGTCGATGTCCTGCGGGTTCTTCACGCCGTCGCCGTCGCCGTCCACTCCCATGGCTCGCCAGGTGCCCGGGATGAACTGCATCGGGCCGACCGCCCGGTCGAAGGCGCCGTCGCCGTCGAGCTTGCCGGCGTCGGTGTCGCTGATCCGTGCCGTGTTCACGCCGTCGAGGCGCGGGCCGAAGATGCCCGGTACGGCGACGCCCTGAGAGGTCAGCGAATTGCCGCCGAAGCGGCCGTGGTTCGACTCGACCCGGCCGATCGCGGCCACCAGGGTCCATGGCAGGTTGCAGGCAGGGTCGACCTGCGCCATCACCTGCTGGGCCCGTGAGTACGCCTTCAGCGCGGCCGTCGGGATGCCGTTGCGGGACAGGCCTGAAACGACCTGGGTCGGCTGCTCACCAGGGTCGACACCGTGGCCGACCACACCTGGCACCGGGATGTTGGCCGGCTCCTTGATCGGTTGCTTGGGTACGACGATCGGGTCGTTGCTCGAAACGCCTCGCTCCAGCGAGGCTGTGGCGACCGCCGGATCGTCGGTAGCGCTGACGGTGAACGCGCTCGCGAACAACGCCAACGGGATCAGCGGCGCCACCTGACGCCATCCGCTCCCCGTGGCGCGGCGCTTGCCCTTCGCCATCGATCCCTCCGTGACTCATCGACCTGCCCGGCCCCACGCTGCGGACATGTCTGATTAGTCGTTCTTCGTTGACGTCGTCAGTGGTCTAACGTCCGCCCCGTGCGTGGGGTTACGCGCCGGACCAGACCGTGTACGTGCCGTCACCGAACACCCATACTGGCGCGTAACAACGTACAAGTGAAGCCCTCGGCCCGCCTAATACGGGTGTTTCACCCTGCCCGCCCACCTGACCGACAGGCTTGTCGGGGAGAATGGCCGCCGTGCCCGACCACACAGAACAGTCCGCCGCGCTCTTCGACAGGGCCTCCGCAGTCACCCCGGGCGGGGTCAACTCTCCCGTGCGTGCCTTCCGCGCCGTCGGCGGCGTGCCGCGTTTCATGGCCTCCGGTGACGGATGTCACATGACCGACGTCGACGGGAGCCGCTACCTCGATCTGGTCTGCTCCTGGGGCCCGATGCTGCTCGGCCACGCGCACCCGGAGGTGATCGCCGCCGTCCAGGCCGCGGTCTCCCGAGGTACGTCGTACGGGACGCCGACCGAGACCGAGGTCCTGCTCGGCGAGGAGATCGTCGCCCGGACGCCGGTGGACAAGGTGCGATTGGTGTCGTCCGGGACAGAGGCGACGATGTCGGCGCTCCGGTTGGCCCGTGGGTACACCGGCCGCGCCAAGATCGTGAAGTTCGCCGGCTGCTACCACGGCCATGTGGACGCGCTGCTTGCCCAGGCGGGTTCAGGCGTACTGACGCTCGGCATCCCGGGGACGCCCGGCGTCACCGAGGCAACCACGGCCGACACGATCGTGTTGCCGTACAACGACCAGGCCGCGGTCGCCGCCGCGTTCGCGGAGTACGGCGACCAGATCGCTGCAGTCATCACCGAGGCGTCGCCCGGCAACATGGGCGTCGTACCGCCGCGCGACGACTTCAACGCCTTCCTCGCCCGCATCTGCAAGGAGTTCGGCGCGCTGTTCATCTCCGACGAGGTGATGACCGGCTTCCGGATCACCCGCTCCGGTTGGTACGGCGTCGACGGCGTCGAGCCGGACCTGATGACGTTCGGCAAGGTGATGGGCGGCGGCTTCCCGGCAGCGGCGTTCGGCGGCCGGGCCGAGATCATGTCGCACCTGGCGCCGGAAGGCTCGGTCTACCAAGCGGGCACCTTGTCCGGGAACCCGATCGCCACCACGGCCGGCCTGACCACGCTGCGGCTCGCCACCGACGAGGTGTACGCCAAGCTCGACGAGACATCGGCCACCATCCAGGGCCTGGTCGAGACGGCGCTGGACAAGGAAGGTGTGCCGCACGTCATCCAGGCGGCCGGGAACCTCTTCAGCGTCTTCTTCGTGGAGTCCTCGGAGGGACCTGCCGAGATCCGGGACTTCGCCGGTGCGAACGCCCAGGTGCTGCCCCGGTTCGCGGCGTTCTTCCATGCCATGCTGGACGCCGGCGTCTACCTGCCGCCGAGCGCGTTCGAGGCCTGGTTCGTCAGCTCGGCGATCGACGACGACGCGCTGGCCGAGCTCGAGTCCGCCCTGGCACCGGCTGCTCGCGCGGCAGCCGCCGTACAGAACTGAAGGGAACGGCAAGCGGTGACCGAAACGACGGTCGTGCACCTGATGCGTCACGGCGAGGTGTACAACCCGACCGGAGTGCTCTACGGCCGGATCCCTGACTTCCACCTGTCCGAGCTCGGCCGCACGATGGCTGACCGGGTCGCCGAGTACGTCGCCGGCAACGACATCGTGCACCTGGTCAGCTCGCCGCTGGAGCGGGCCCAGGAAACGATGGAGCCGATCGCCAAGACGCTCGGCCTGACCCCGGACATCGACGAGCGGGTGATCGAGGCGGCGAACCTGTTCGAGGGCAGGAAGTTCGGCGTCGGCGACGGCGCGCTCAAGAACCCGAGTGCGTGGTGGCTGCTGCGCAACCCGATCAAGCCGTCCTGGGGTGAGCCGTACCAGCAGATCGTCCGGCGGATGCGGGACGCGATCGAGACCGCCCGGCAGAAGGCCGCCGGGCACGAGGCGCTGATCGTGTCGCACCAGCTGCCGATCTGGATCGTCCGGTCCGCGATCGAGGGCCGCCGGCTGCCGCACGACCCGCGCAAGCGGCAGTGCAGCCTGGCCAGCCTGACCTCGTTCACCTTCCACGGCGAGTCGATCGTCTCGGTCGGCTACGCCGAACCGGCCAAGGACCTGCTCCCGGTCAGGAACCCGAAGAAGTTCGTGGGCGGCGCCTGATGTCCCTCGGCTCCGTCGCAGTCCGTCGTACTGGCGCATCCCGTCGTACGGCGCTTGTCGTCGCGGCGGTGCTGCTGGTTGCGGGGTGCAGTTCGGGGCAGCAGGCGGCGCAGAACCGGCAGGGGCAGACCGGGTTCGTCAGCGGGTCAGGCAACGTGTCGGTCTTCGCTGCGGGCAAGCGCGAGCAGGCGCCGGCGCTCAGCGGCACGACGCTGGACGGCAAGACCTGGAGCCTGGCCGACCAGACCGGCAAGGTCGTCGTTCTGAACGTGTGGGGTTCGTGGTGCGCGCCGTGCCGGAAGGAGGCGCCCGACCTGGTCGCCGCGTCGAAGGAGCTCGGTCCGTCGGTGCAGTTCGTCGGTCTGAACACCCGCGACCTCGACAAGGCGCCGGCCCGGCGGTTCGTCCAGGAGTTCGGCGTGACGTACCCGAGCATCTACGACCCGAGCGGCAAGTTGCTCCTCGGCTTCCGCGGGCAGATCAGTGCGGCGGCGATCCCGAGCACACTGGTGATCGACAAGACCGGCAAGGTCGCCTCGCGCGTCATCGGCGAGGTGACCAAGCAGACCCTGCTGGGCATGGTGAAGGACGCAGGCTGATCTGATGGGTGATTGGTTCGCCCAGTCGATGACGGGCTCGATGCTGGTGGCACTGCCGATCGCGGTGCTGGCCGGCGCGATCTCGTTCTTCTCGCCCTGCGTCGTACCGCTGCTGCCGGGCTATCTCTCCTACGTCACCGGGCTGTCCGCGGCCGAGCTCGGATCTCACCGCCGCGGGCGGATGCTGGCAGGGACCGGGCTGTTCGTCGCCGGGTTCTCGGCCGTCTTCATCCTCACCGGTGTGGTCTTCGGTGCCGTCGGCAACGCGCTGATCGAGCATCAGACCGCGATCACGCGGGTGCTGGGTGCACTGACCGTCGTACTGGGACTGGTGTTTCTCGGCGGGTTCGGGTTCCTGCAGAAGGACCTGCGGGTGCATCGGGTGCCGGCTGTCGGGATCGCGGCCGCGCCGTTGCTCGGCGTACTGTTCGGGTTCGGCTGGACGCCGTGTATCGGGCCGACGCTCGGGACCGTGATGACGCTGGCCACGACCGAGGGCAGCACCGGTCGCGGGGCGACGCTGGCGCTGGTGTTCAGCCTGGGGTTGGGCATTCCGTTCATCGTCGCTGCGCTCGCGTTCCGGCGGATGCTGTCCGCAGTGGCGTGGGTCCGCCGGCACCAGGTGCTGGTGATCCGGATCGGCGGCGTACTGATGATCGCGGTGGGACTGTTGCTGCTGACGGGAGTGTGGGACTCGATGACCGCCGACCTCAGGCAGTGGGTCAGCAACTTCGGATCGGCGGTGTGAGATGACCGAGGTCAAGGACCGCATCACCTCACCGCCGGAGCCGCCTCCTGCCTTGGGCTTGATCGGCTGGCTGCGCTGGACCTGGCGCCAGCTCACCTCCATGAAGACAGCCCTGATGCTGCTCTTCCTCCTCGCCCTTGGCGCCGTACCGGGATCACTCATTCCCCAGACACCGATCGTCCCGATCAAGGTGTCGGACTTCCTTGCGGCGCATCCCAAGCTCGGGACCTTCTACGACGAGCTCGGGCTGTTCGACGTCTACAAGTCGGCCTGGTTCTCAGCGATCTATCTACTGCTGTTCATCTCGCTGATCGGCTGCGTGGTGCCGCGGCTCGGGGTGTACCTGAAGGCCTTCCGGGCCCGGCCGCCGAAGCCGCCGCGCAACCTGGACCGGTTGCCCGGCTACCAGCGCTTCGAGGTCGACGAGCCCGGCGACATGCTGGCGGTCGCCACCGGTGAGCTGCGCAAGCGCCGGTTCCGGGTCGAGGCGTACGACGGCGCGGTCGGCGCGGAGCGTGGTTACCTGCGCGAGGCGGGCAACCTGTTGTTCCACTTCTCCCTGATCCTCGCGCTGGTCGGCGTCGCCTGGGGTTCGCTGTTCGGCTACCGCGGCACCGTCTTGGTTGTCGTGGGCAACGGTTTCTCCAACTCGCTCGCGCAGTACGACGACTTCTCCCCGGGGCGGGTCTTCAACGCCGACAACCTGCCGCCGTTCACGCTGACGGTGAAGGACTTCGAGGCGAAGTTCCAGACGGACGGCCCGCAGCGGGGTGCGGCTCGCGAGTTCAAGGCGCAGCTGACCTACCAGGAGACGCCGGACGCGCCGGAGAAGTCGTACGAGCTGCAGGTCAACCACCCGCTCAAGCTCGACGGCAGCAGTGTCTACCTGCTCGGCCACGGCTATGCGCCGCGGGTCACGGTACGGGACGGGAACGGGCAGGTGGCGTTCTCCGGACCGGCGCCGTTCCTGCCGCAGGACAGCAACTTCTCGTCGTTCGGCGTGATCAAGGCGCCGGACGCCCGGCCGTCGCAACTCGGCTTCGAGGGGTTCTTCCTGCCGACCGCGGTGATCGATCAGCGCGGGCCCGTCTCGGTCTTCCCCGACGACCTGAACCCGGCACTGGTGATGACCGCGTACTACGGCCGACCGCAGCCGGAGACCGGGAAGCCGCAGTCGGTGTATCAGCTGGACAAGTCCAAGCTGACCCAGTTCGAGAAGAACGGTGACAAGCTGCGGTTCCAGCTCGCGCCGGGGCAAAGCGTCAAGCTGCCGAACAACGCGGGGTCGTTGACCTTCGACGGCTACAGCCGCTGGGTGAAGCTGCAGGTCAGCCATACTCCGGGGACGGACCTCGCGCTGGCGGGCATCCTGCTGGCGATCCTCGGGCTGATGGGGTCGCTGTTCATACACCCACGTCGTACCTGGGTGCGAGTCCGGAGCGAAGACGGGCGTACCGTGGTCGAGGTCGCGGGCCTGGACCGCGGACCCGAGCGTGGGCTC
>Ga0137372_10004961_pt1 | contig 12989 bp, 7 predicted proteins | sample SagtaG_6_FD_104911 | JGI IMG/M metagenome (GOLD analysis project Ga0137372, IMG submission 104911) | Vadose zone soil microbial communities from Sagehorn Ranch, Mendocino, California, USA - Sage1_R_60_16 metaG | ecosystem: Environmental > Terrestrial > Soil > Vadose zone | place: USA: California...
GCCTCCGCTGTTAATCGGCTTGCTCATATTCAGGGATGGCGTCGACGTCCCATTTTGGGATCAATGGGACGGGACTGCCCCGCTTTTTGAGAAAATGGCGGCCGGCACCCTGGGGTTCGCCGACTTTTTCGCGCAGCACAATGAACATCGAATTCTTTTTCCTCGATTGATTTTTTTCGGACTTGGGCGGCTGACGCATTGGAACGTCCGGGCTGAGCTTTTTGTGATTTGGTTTCTCGCCCTGGTCTGCCTTTTCAACATCTGGCAGCTGACATGGCGCAGTGGCTGGAAGGACTCCGGCTTCTGGATCTTGTTTTCGTCCAGCGTACTTCTCTTTAGCCCCCTTAATCGCGAGAACTTCCTTTGGGGATTCCAAATTGGATTTCTTCTCCCCCTTGCCTGTGCCACAGCGTGCATCTGGGTTGCAACCTACGTGCGGCATCCCTTCAATTTCGTGTTCGCAATCATGCTGTGCACCATCTGCACGTTTTCGATCGCGAGCGGCTTGACGAGTTGGTTGCTCGCCACACCTCTCCTAATGCTGGCGCAAGCGCGATCAACATCGTCCAAAAAATGGTGGGTCATCTGGACGTGTACGTTTTTGCTCGAAATGTGTGCGTATTTTTACGGTTACGAAAAACCGGCATATCATCCGTCCGTGTGGCGGGCGCTTAGCCATCCGGGTCCGGCCGCCGTATATGTCCTGGTCTTTCTGGGAAGTCCTTTCACCTTCGGGACAAATTTGCCCCCGCTGTCTCTCGGGATGGGGATGGGCGGATTGCTGGTCTTGCTACTTCTGATTTGCGCAGTTTATCTTTCGAGCAAACGCCATGATCGCAGCTTGCTTGGCGAAGCTTTGCCTTGGTTGATGTTGGCAATGGTAGCAGTGAGCGCCGCGGTCTTGACCATGATCGGACGATTAGGATTTGGACCTAGCCAGGCAAGAGCTTCTCGTTACGTGACATTTGCAGTGATGTTACCAATCGCTCTGCTCGCTCTCGCGCCGGTGGTTCGTTCGCACTGGACTCGTTCATTCTCCGCCCGAGGCCAACTCGTGACCAAAGCCGTGTCCTTTCTCCCGCTTATCCCGTTTATACTCATGGCTTGTGCAGGCTTTCTCGCGGACCTGCCGGCCTGGCCGGTGATTCGACAAGCGCGCCTTTATAGCAAGACACTTGTTTCCTTCATCAATTTCGTGCCTGAAAGAGAAGAACTGGCCAGGCACGTATTTCCCTATGATGGCAGAGTGAAAACCGCCGCCAACGCCCTGAATCGTATCGGCTATCTGCGTCCCCCGTTATTCCAATCGAATCTTGTCCGCAATGTCGCCGACCCTGCGTCGAGTGGCTCCGCCCGCTTCGGCGAATTCCAAATTCACGAGGAGAAATCGGGACAGATTGAACTCGGCGGGCAAGCCTTCCTCCCGGACAAACGAGGTCCCGCTGACGCGGTCCTCATCACTTACGATAACGCCGAGGGAGAACCGGTGATTTGCGCTATTGCTTCGATTGAGAGCCCTCACGGGGGTGGCTTAAGGATCGCGTGGGACTCTTCTGCCCTGCCGTCCAGGTGGAGGCGGCTTCTTCCTACAGATCGTCTCCCTGAAGGACAACGGTGTCTCTTGAAGGTGTGGTCATATAACGCCGAGGCATGTCGGGCGTATCGGCTCGAGGGAAGCGCAATTGTAATACCGTAGCTTATGGCGAGCGATTCTACGAGCTAACGAGACGTGTGGCGATCCGTGCTCTGGGGAGCGCAGGCTGCCAGCCTGCAATTCTTGCGGGTGCTATCGTGATGATCTCTGATCCTGGTCCCGGCAAGCTGCCGAGACCTACAGGCTGGCAGCCTGTGCTCCCCAGAATCAAGGAATCAAAAGCTGCGCGCGAAAGCGTTAAATCGGAAATCGCCAGCCGTTTTAACGAATAACCTATTTAACTATTTAACAGATCACGAAAGTGATCTCGCAGCATCGATAACGTGCTGCGCGTCAATGCCAAATTCCTTCATCACTTCCGTGCCTGGCGCACTGAGACCAAAACGGTGCAATCCAATTACTTTTCCATCGAGGCCGACATATTGATACCAAATCTCCGGCGCACCCGCCTCAATTGCGACACGCTTGCGACATTTCTTCGGCAAAACTTCTTCGCGATATTCTTCCGATTCGCGACTGAACCGTTCCATGCACGGCATCGAAACGACACGCGTGCCCGCGCCCAGCTCTTTGGCGGCGGCGAGCGCGTGCTGCAATTCGCTTCCACACGACAAAATGATCAGGTCGAGCGACGCGCTTTCCTGTTTCGCGATGTAACCACCGCGTCGCACCCCTTCACGTCGCAAGTTCACATCGACTTCGTTCAGCATCGGCACGTTTTGCCGGGTCAGCGACAGCAAGGTCGGGCCATCAATCCGCTCGCAGGCGGCGACAAATGCGCCCGCTGTTTCCTCGGGATCAGCCGGCCGGATGACGTCGAGATGTCTGATTAAACGAAGCGCACTCACGGTTTCGACCGGTTGGTGAGTCGGTCCGTCTTCCCCTACGCCGATCGAGTCGTGCGTGAAAATGTAGATGTTCGGCAATCGCGCCAGCGCCGCGAGGCGAATCGCGGGCCGGGCGTAATCGGAAAAAACAAGAAAAGTAGCGCCCGAGGCCCGGAAAATTCCATGATAGGAAACGCCGTTCAGGATTGCGCACATCCCATGCTCACGAATACCGAAGCGGATGTTGCGGCCGCCCGGATTGTCGCGCGTGAAATCGCCGCTCTCCTTGATGTAATTCATGGTCGAGCCGTAAAGATCGGCGCTGCCGCTGATTAAATTCGGCATCGCTTTGGCGATTGGCTGAAGCACTTCGCCACCCGCCTTGCGTGTCGCCAGTTTTGCGTCCGAGGGAAATGCCGGAATTTTCTCGAGCAAATCCTGCGGAACTTTCTTATCGATGGCGCCGTCTAAAGCGTGCGCTTTCTCCGGGTTTTTTTCGCGCCACCCTTTCCAGGTCTTTTCCCACTGGGCAAAATCGGCAAGCAGTTTCTTTTTGTGTTCGGCGAAATATTCGCGCGTCTCCTTGGAAACGAAATAATGCTCGTCCGGGAGGCCGAGATTTTTTCGCGCGGCATCGACAAATTTTGCCCCGGCTTCACCATGGGCTTTCGCCGTTCCCTCAATCTCCGGAATCCCTTTCCCCGCGACGGTGTGAATGATGATGAACTGCGGTTTCCCGTTGTCGCGCTCTTTCGCGATGTTACAGGCATCGAGGAATTCCTGCATATCGTCGCCCTGGATTTCCTGGGTATCGAATCCGTAAGCCTCATAACGTTTTCGCGTGTCTTCGCTTTGCGTCTGGTTGGCCATGGCATCGAGCGTGATGGCGTTGGAATCGTAAATCAGAATCAGATTATCGAGCCCAAAATGCCCGGCGAACGCACTCGCTTCAGCGGAGACGCCTTCCTGGAGACAACCGTCGCCCGCCAGACAAAAAATATGCTGGTCGAAAATACGATGCTCGCTGGTGTTGAAATGTGCCGCCGCCATTTTCGCCGCCATTGCCACACCAACCGCGTTGCCAACGCCCTGCCCCAGCGGGCCAGTGGTGCACTCGACTCCTGGGGTTTCAAAAAATTCTGGATGCCCCGGAGTCCTCGAATGCAGCTGACGAAAATTTTTAATGTCGTCGATCGAAACGTCGTAGCCGCTCAGGTGCAGCCAGGCATACAAAAACATGCTGCCGTGTCCGGCGGAAAGAATGAAATAATCGCGATTAATCCAGCGCGGTTGCTCTGGATTGTGTCTGAGCAAATAACCGTAGAGCACGGCGCCGACCTCGGCGCATCCGAGTGGCAGGCCAAGATGGCCTGATTGCGACGCCTGCACCGCATCCATTGCCAGGCCGCGCGCTTCCGTAGCCGCGCGCGAGAGAGCCTCGAAATTCGTTTGCATAGCGTTCTATAATGGCAGCGCGACTGCCGACAAAACGTTTTTGCAATCTTGCATTCGTGACCAAATCGCCGGTCATTGCCGGAGGTGAATCGGTCCGCATTGCTCCACATCGTCGAGCGTCTCGAGGGGTTGCTCGGAAAATTACCGGCGGCGATCCAAAAACCAGTGCTGCACGAGTTAACGCCATTGAAGGAACTTTTTTTGCAGCAACGCCCGCCGCGTCTCCTCCTCGCCGGAGCGGGGCGCTGGCCCATGCCGCAAGTTGTGAATCTTCTTTTTAATGGCGTCGCGGTTGAAGATTCCAGCCAGGTGCTGTTCGAGATCTTTCGCTGGCAAGACATTGAGATCAAAGATCGAGGCGCCATTTCTGTCCTCGATGCCCGTGGCGCCGATGATGAAGCGGAAAAAACGATTCGCCGAGAACTCGAACGCGCATCAGCAGACGCGATCATCATTTTGAGCGACGCCTCCGAAGGCCGCAGCAAAGTAAAACGAAGCGCGGAAAATGGCAGCGAGTGCGTGCACTGGAATGATGCGGTCCGCAAAGACGCCGGCATTGTGGCGATCCACCTCGAGCCGACTCCAAGTGCGGGCCACAATGGGGAGCCGGTCCGGATGGATTGGTCGGAAAAAATCCAGCCGCAATTACACGGTCGCGTCTGGGGCGGTTTCGAGTTTTCCGGCGAATCTGGACACGCCTTGGCCGACCGGGCAGCATCGCATCAATTCGTTTCCGTTCTTGCGAAAAGGTTACCAAACGAATGCCGGGTCGAAATTGTGCGCATTTTCGGCGACCGCGAAGCCCAACGCGAGATCGCAAACATTCTCATCAAATCGACCAGCGCGATCTGCACCGCAGTCGGCGCGCAGCCGATCCCGCTGGCGGATCTCCCCGTCCTCACCACCTTGCAGTTGGTGATGGTCTCCGGGATCATGTATCTGAGCGGACGCGAGCGAAGCCTACGAGCGGCCACAGAATTTGTCGGCGCGCTCGGGGCCAACGTCGGGGCCGGAATGCTACTGCGCGAGGGCGCTCGCGCGCTCCTAAAATTCTTTCCGGGTTGGGGAAATGTCGTCTGTGGCATGGTGGCAGGCGCGGGCACTTACGCTATCGGACACGCAGCCTCCGCTTATTTCCTGGAAGGGGTGACGCTAGGTGAAGCCCGTCGCACCTATTTGAAAGGACGAAAACGCCGGAAGTCAGCGATGCTGCAGCTGAAATGACGATTCGGGGGCGCGAGAAGCTAATATGCGGCGCTTGCTTCAGGCAATGGAGGGCGGAGCTCCTGCGACGCTCATGACCAGGGCGGGCTCGCAGGAGCTCGCCCCTCCATCTATTTATGAGATCGGCGAGTAGTTTCCGAGGCGGTGAATAACTTGTGTACAAAGCTGCGATCCTCTCCACATTTTGTTCACAGCTTTTTGTGAACAGCAGACGCGTTTCCCTGCCTTTCCGGCTGATCCGCGGATGAATCTTTCGCAGATTCGCGCAGCACTCGACAGCGCCGGCGTGCGACCGGCAAAAAAACTGGGACAGAATTTCCTGCACGATCAAAACCTGGCGCGTTGGATTGTCGAGCAGGCCCAGATTGGTCGGGATGATTTTGTTCTGGAAATTGGGCCGGGCCTTGGCGCGCTCACCGGCGAGATCCTGAAGCGCGGTGCGCGTCTGCTGGCGTTGGAGAAAGACGCGCGGCTGGCCAATTTTTTGCGCGAAAAATTTCGCGACTCGCGATTCGAACTTCGCCACTGCGATGCGCTTGATTTCGACACGCGAATTCTTTTCGCAGAGCGCAACGTGAAAGTGATCGGAAACCTTCCCTACTACATTGCGAGTCAACTGCTCTTGCGTTTTGTGAATTTTCCAAATTATATCTCGTTGGCATTGTTCATGTTACAAGATGAGATGGCGCGGCGTCTCTCGGCGAAACCAGGAAGCGCCGATTACGGCGCGCTCACGTTGCGGTTGCAACTTCATCATCACGTTGAGTATTTGCGAAAGATTCCGCGCACAGTTTTTATCCCGCAGCCCGAAGTCGCTTCGGCAATTGTTCGCTTTACCCCGCGTGACGAAAAACGGATCGGAATTTTCGATCACGAAGTGTTTCGCGAGATCGTGAAGCAGGGATTCTCGCAGCGGCGAAAGCAATTGCGAAAACTCCTCGCCGGTCAAATTGACGACTGGGAAAACATTTCAAAAAAAATTGCGGTCCCCCTGCCCGCGCGCGCAGAAGAGCTTTCGCTTGAGCAATGGATCGCGCTGGCCAACCTCATCGCTCCACGCGATGAAAAAATTGCGTCGCAGGCGTCAGCTGAGCGCTTTCCCGTGGTGGACGAAAACGATCGGCAAATTGGCACCGCCAGTCGCTTGGAAGTCCATGAGAATAACTTCCGTCATCGCGCCGTTCACATCCTCATTTTCAGTCATGCCGGGGAGATACTTTTGCAAAAGCGTTCGCCCTGGAAAGACCGGCATCCCCTGCTCTGGGATTCAAGCGCAGCGGGTCACGTGGAAGCTAACGAAGAGTATGACGAGGCCGCAGGGCGCGAACTCATGGAAGAACTTGGAGCAAGCGCGAGGATGGATCGCATTGGTAAGCTGCCGGCGTCGGAAAAAACCGGTCAGGAATTTATCATGGTTTATCGCGGAGAATGCGACGGGCCATTTGCCTTTCCATGCGAAGAGATCAGCGCAGCCGAGTTCTTTCCGACCGAAATCGTGGAGCGATGGGTGGCAAATAAGCCCGAGGATTTTGCGCCACCATTTCTCGAATGCTGGCGTTTATTCACAGCTAAATCGTCCCAGCTACCGCCGCCGTAGTGCCCTTGCTGCCGCTCTGTTGAACCTCGCGCGCGAATAGCGGCGTGGACGCGCTTCTGCGCGTCCAGGACGAGCGGAAGCTCGTCCCTCCGCAAATCGAGCTCGGGAATGCTGAGCGCGGTTATCCTCATCTCGCTCAGGTCCGGGTCAGTGCAAAGCTATTTCAGCCCGACCAATTGCGGCGCGGGTAAGTTCCAGCTTTTCCACCTTGCCGAATAATCCGTCTTCGTGAGCAACGCGTAGCAAGGATGCTTGGGCGCGCGCAACCACGCGACTAGCCGAACCAGGTCCGGTTCCGCCATTGTCGTGCAACCAGTCGTAGGGCGATTTACTCCGCGGCGAATGTGAAAGAAGATCGCACTGCCATCACCGGGCACGGGCGGGTCGGAATTATGTTGAATCTCGACCAGCCAGCGGTAGGCAAAATCGCCGCCGCGCATTTTTTCGTGGCTATAATTGTCCGGCGGATTACGCGGATCGATCACCACATGCCGGTTATAACTGGGCGAACGTGGATCGTCGCTCCAGACGTCGGCTTGGGTCACCTGATGAAATGGATAATTGGCTCCCGGCGGCAACGCGGCATCGTAGGTAAAGACCTCTCCGATGCGAAAAATGCCGGCGGGCGCCCGACCATCGCGCTCGTGTTTTCGCAAGCCCGGCTCGCCCTGGCCCGCGATCCCACTTCCCCAGGCCAGACCGTTTTTTCCAAACAACACCGGCACCGGCTCTGCCTGCGCTCGCCACTTGCTTCCGGCCTTTTCCAGCAGATACAAACGGCCATGCACGGAATTCCAGTCCGGCGCGAGAGCGACGATGAGTTGTGCGCAATCATCCGGGAGGGCGGCGGCATGGGCGTTGCTCGCAACAAACAACGCCAGCAGCGAGATGAGGAATCCTCCGTAATTCACGCTTAACCTAGACGCTGATCAGGCCAAAACTGCAACGCGTTTCCTCAATGAAACAACGAATGATCATCTGCGGCGTGCTCGTAGTTCTGATTTTCGCTGCGCACGCTCCAGCGTTACGAGCGACCTTTGTTTGGGACGATACCGCGCTGGTCCTGCGCGACCCGCTCATTCGCAGCTGGCGATTGATTCCAGAAGGCTTTCAACATTTTCTGTTTGTTGATGCGACGCCTTCGAATTTTTATCGCCCGGTTCAGCGGCTGACCTACACGCTGGAGTATTGGGCGTTCTCCTTTCGTCCCGCGCCTTATCATTTGACCAATATCTTGCTCCACGCTGCCACCGCGATCGCGTTGTTTATTTTCGCCCTCGCATTCTTCAGACTCTATCGCATTGATGAAGGAAAAAGCCTCGGTGTTGCGGCCATTGCCTCGCTGGCGTGGGCGCTACATCCGCTCCATTCCGGAGTCGTCGATTATGTATCGGGACGCGCGGATTCGCTCGCAGCACTTTTTGGTTTCGCAGCACTATATTTTACGGTTCGAGCGCTTGGCCAAGAATCGGCTTGGAAATTTTACGCTATCACTGGATTTGCGCTTCTGGCCAGCGCCCTCAGCAAAGAGAGCGGGCTCATTTTTTCCGCGTTGGCGATCACGTTGATTATTCTCAGGAAAAACTGGAAAGGACTTGCGGCGTCAGGCGTGGCAATCGCGTTTGTTCTCACCATCTATGTGACCCTGCGCAATCAGGTGCCGCCAGTGAATGTACCGCAGCTTTCACCGCCGGCGCCCGCACTGGTCCGTCCAGTTACCGCGGCTCGCGCGCTGGCGGAATACGCCGGTCTTTTAATAGCGCCTGTGAATTTGCACATGGATCGTGATGTGGAGAATCATCCCTGGGGATTTAATCCTGTTAGTCTGACGGCCGGCGCCTGGCGTGAGTTACAAACGCTGGCAGGTCTTATAGTCTTCGGCGCGCTGCTGTGGTGGGTGCGCCGCACACACAAACGTGAGCCGGCAATCTTCGCGCTTCTTCTCTGCGCCGGGGTTTCGTATTTGCCGGTATGTGGTCTTTTTTCCTTGAACGCAAACATTGCCGAACACTGGATCTACGTCCCGTTAGCCTTTATTCTTCTCGCCGTTGCACTGCAAGTCGCGCTAATTGTCCGCCCTCGGGCCACTTTTTTGTCGGTCATCGCGCTCGCGATCCTCTGGATCGCGTTTCTTGGAGTGCGAACGTTTTACCGCGCACAAGATTGGCAAGACGCGCGAACGTTTTTCGGGCGCACCATCGGCGCCGGGGGCGATTCCGCTCGCATGTTGATTAACCTCGGCGCGCTCGAGTTATCGGAGGGCCACCTCGAAGAAGCAGATATGCTCTTCCAGCGTGCCCTGTCGAAAAATCCAGAGCAACCCTTCGCGTTGCTCAATCTCGGCGCCGTCGCCTTGAAACGAAATGATCTGTCGACCGCGCGGGGTTTTCTCGAACGCGCGCAGAAAAATCTGGTAAGTCTGGCGCAAGCGGAAGAGATGCTGGCGATGGTGGAACAAAAAGAAAAAGGCCAGGTCAATCTGTCGCGCTTGCGCATGGCTTCGCGAACAAACCCGCCATCGTGGCCTATCATGCGACGCTACCTCGCCGCCCTCGCCGTCACCGGCCAGACGGAAAAAGCGGTAGCAGAATTGCAGGCCGTGCTTAGAACAGAATGGTATCGGGCCGAATCCTGGCAATTGATTAGCGACTACCTAGCGCGTCTTGGAGAGACTGACCAAGCTGGCAAAGCGTTAGCCCAGGCACGCGCGTTCGACGCCCATTTGAACAACCACTGATACGGTCAGACCAGCTTCGGTGTTCGAGCTTGAATGTCCTAATCCTATTCGTATTCGTAATCACAATCCTTCTGCGCACCCGCAAATAGCTAAGAATAGATTAGGAATAAGAATTATTACCGGCCGTGCCTTCGTCACCAGCTCCCTCGATCGCATTGGTATCCGCCGGCAAATATTTCGCGCCCCAAAACCAAAGCGAACCAGCTACGATCATCAATAGCGCCACTCCCCAGAGGGCGACGTTCATGTTCCAACGATCCCGCACCACCCCGATTAAGGGCGGAGAAGTCGCGTCGCCCAGGAGGTGAATGATAAAAATATTAAGTGCGAATGCGCTCGCGCGCACCGTTGGCGGGGTCACGTTGGCCAAAGCGGTGTTGGAGGGACCAGTATTAAAGAAAAGAAAGAAGACCGCGATGAAGATCATCAACCAGGCCATCGGGAAACGAACGTAAATAACGGCGATGGTCGCCGGAACACAAAGCAACATTCCCATTCCGGAAACGAGAAAGTAAGAGCTGGCAAACCGCTCCCGTAGTTTGTCGCCAGCCCAGCCGCCGAACAGCGTCGCGAGCAACCCGGCCGCTGCGGTGATCGCGCCGAAAGTTAAATCAATATTTCCTAACAGGTTTCGGCTCGCCGGAAATTCAGCGCGCCGATCTAGAAAAATGTAATCAGGCATCCATGCGGAGAAACCGCCAATGGCAAACGTCATTACCGTCATGGCGGCAGTATTAAGGATGTACGATCGAATGCGAAAAAGAGCACCATAATCTCTTAGAGACGGCGGTCCTGTCGTCACCGAGGTCTTCGCCCGCGGCTCGCGCATAAAAAAGCAACATGCCGCCAGTAACAATCCCGGCGGCACAACGAGATAGAAAGCCCAGCGCCACCCCAGAAGATCCGCAATCTTTCCGCCGAACGCGTAACCCAGCGCACTTCCCACTGGAATCGCTACATAAAACCAGGCCAGCACCCGTCCTCTTGTCTTGACCGGATAAAGATCGGCAATGATCGTCGGCGCGGCCGGTCCATAACCCGCCTCGCCGATCCCGACGAATAATCTTGTGCAGAGCAAAACCGCAAAGGACGTCGCCAATCCCGACCAGCCGCTGGCCAGGCTCCAGATCGCGACACTGATTCCGATCAATATCCAGCGCGAAAAACGATCGGCCAGCCAGCCGAAGATCGGCGCCGTGCACATGTAACTGACCAAAAACGCCGTCGTCCAAAGGCCGGCTTTACCATTTTGGTTTGGATCGCCTGCCAAAAATTGCTGCTTGAGCGTCGGCAGTACCGACGCCAAAACGTAACGGTCGATGTAGTTAAAAAGGTTAATGGCGAGCAGCAGGGCCAGAGCGTTGCGGGCGCCTGATTTTTGCTCGTTCGTCATAACGCGATTGCAGAGTGAGATGGAGCGATTGTAAACGTAAAACAAATGCCGGGAGATTCTGCCACCGAGCGCGCTTTTTATTTTGTTGCCTGCGGCGTCGCCCGTCTGGTTTACCGGGTAAACGCGATCGGCGTCGAAAATCTTCCGACTGGCGGCTGCCTGCTCGTTCCCAATCACATCACCTGGGTTGATGCGATCATTCTTCAACTAGCCTGTCCGCGACCGGTTCGCTTCATCATCGATGAAGAATTTTATCGCAAAGCGGCACTCCAGCCGGTGCTGCGAATGGCAGGCGCTATCCCGATCGACCGGCGTAAGCCGCGCGAAGCAATTCGTCGAGCGACCGAGCGAATTGAAGCCGGCCAAATCGTTTGCATCTTCCCGGAAGGCCAACTCTCGCGCACCGGAACGCTGGCGCGTTTGCAACGCGGATTCGAAATGATCGCCCGTCACGCCCAAGCACCGGTGGTGCCGGTTTTTCTCGATCAACTCTGGGGGTCGATCTTTTCATTTCGCGGCGGGAAATTTTTCCGGAAATGGCCAAAACATTTTCCTTATCGTGCCACCGTCGGCTTCGGCGGACCGCTTTCAGCCGAGGAAGCGACGATCGCGCGAGTCCACGAAGATTTGCTGAAGCTTGGAGCCGACTGTTTCGAGCAACGACCCGAATTGCATCAGCATATTGCGCGTCGTGCTCTTCGCGGACTCAAGCGCTCGCCTTTCGCCACCCTGGTGACCGATGGAATGGACGGCAGCAAGTTGAGCCGTGCAAAACTCCTCGGAGTTTCGATCGCGCTCAGTCGTTACCTTAGGAAAACACTTCCGGAGAAACGAATTGCGATTGTGTTACCGGCCAGCAAAGGCGCGGTCGTCGCCAATCTCGCGGTCGCGCTGGCCGACAAAGTCCCAGTGGGATTAAATTTCACGGCCTCGGCCGAGGCGATCGCAAGCGCGATCGGCCGTGCGGAAATCGAAACTGTGATTAGCGCCAAACAGTTTCATGGACGGCTTCCCAATCTTCCATGGCCGCGCCACATCGTATTGCTCGACGAGCTGCTGCCGAAATTGAAGCGACAGATTCTGTTTTGGTGGATCGCGGGAATCATTACGCCCAACTTCTTATTAGCTCGCTGGCTCGGCCTTCCGCGCCACGGCGGACACAAAGAAGCAGTCTTGCTCTTTACCAGCGGCAGTTCCGGCGAACCCAAGGGCGTGGTTCTTTCCCATCATAATGTCATCGGCAACGTCTCTCAGTTTACCGTCATGCTGGATGCGGCACCGGAAGATAGTCTCCTTGCTTCGCTCCCCTTTTTCCACAGCTTCGGCTGCACCGTTACGCTCTGGTATCCGCTCATCGAAGGCACACCGATAATTACTTATCCAAGTCCACTCGAAGCGGCAAAGAACGCTGCCCTGGTCGAGAAGTACAAAATCACAGTCTTACTGGCGACACCGACTTTCTTGCGTGCGTATTTGCGCAAGGCCGAGCCGGAGCAGTTACGTTCGGCGCGCCTGGTCATCGTCGGCGCGGAAAAAATGCCGCTCGATCTATCCGAGAAATTTTTCGAACGCTTCGGCAAACGCGTGATGGAGGGCTATGGTTTGACCGAAACCGCGCCAGTCGTTTCTGTGAACCTACCCGATCCAATTCCGGAGCGGCCCGATGTCACGGTGCAGTTGCTCTATCGCCTCGGCTCCGTCGGAAAAATGGCTTCGGGTATTGCCGCGGAGATCCGAAATCCGGAGACTAACGAAAAGTTGACCATCTATGATAGCGGGATGCTCTGGCTGCGCGGCCCGAATATTTTTGAAGGCTATCTGAAAGATCCGGAGCGAACGGCCGAGGTTTTGCACGATTGCTGGTTAAAGACAGGCGACATTGGCCGTCTGGACGAGGACGGGTTTCTCTACATCGAAGGCCGGCTCTCGCGCTTCTCCAAGATCGGTGGTGAAATGGTGCCACACGAAGTAGTCGAGCAGAAGATCATCAGCGCTCTCGGTTTGGAAGGAAGCGAACGCCGTATCGCCATTTGCGGAGTTCCAGATGCAGCAAAAGGTGAAGCGTTGCTCCTGCTAACAGCCGATCCAATCGAGATGGATAA
>Ga0137372_10004962_pt1 | contig 12984 bp, 14 predicted proteins | sample SagtaG_6_FD_104911 | JGI IMG/M metagenome (GOLD analysis project Ga0137372, IMG submission 104911) | Vadose zone soil microbial communities from Sagehorn Ranch, Mendocino, California, USA - Sage1_R_60_16 metaG | ecosystem: Environmental > Terrestrial > Soil > Vadose zone | place: USA...
CGTAGACAAGATCCTGAAAGGTGCGAAGCCCGCCGATCTGCCGATCGAGCAGCCAACAAAGTTTGAGTTCGTGATCAATCTCAAGACGGCTAAGCAGATAGGCCTCACAATTCCGCCGAATGTTTTAGCTAGAGCGGACAGAGTGATTAAATGACAACAAGTAGTAAGCAGCAAAAGAACAGGAGTGATCGCATGATTAAAAGAGTCTTTGTTTTTATCTGCCTACTGCCTCCTGTCTTTCTGCTTACTATTACTATAGTCGAGGCGCAGCAGACGGCGCGGGAACGTCCACGGCTAGGGTTTCTCTGGGCGAGCACCGGCCCTGAGCCGAATTCTCGTGCTGGCATCCATCAAGGTCTACGCGGGTTCGGCTACATAGAGGGACAGAACATCGCAATTGTATACCGATACGCCAAGGGAAAATTTGAACGGTTACCTGTCCTCGCTGCCGAACTCGTCCGTTTAAAGGTTGATGTTATTGTCACGGGTGGTTCGACAGCAACCCGTGCCGCTAAGGAGGCAACCAGCACGATCCCTATTGTCATGCTCCAAGATAACGATCCTGTTGGGAGCGGGTTTGTCGCCAGTCTTGCGCGGCCGGGCGGAAATGTTACTGGACTATCAACTCTTCGACCAGAGATAAGCGGAAAACGGCTAGAGCTTTTGACGGAGATCGTTCCCAAGCTCTCGCGCGTAGCCATCCTTGGGGCTTCAGACAACCCGGGCAACGCCCAAGCGTTAAACGAGACGGAACTCGCGGCAGGAGTGTTCAAAGTGCAGTTACAATACCTAGACATCCGAAGCCGCAACGATGTTGAGCCTGCTTTCCAAGAGGCGCGCAAGAGTCATGCTGATGCGGTCCTCGAACTGGGGGGCCCCCGTACTGAATGTTTACCGAACCGCGCTTTTAGACCTCGCGGCAAAGAGTCGGCTCCCAGCGGTATGGGTGAGGCGAAGCTTTGTCGAAGCGGGAGGCCTCATGTACTACGGGGTCGACACGGCCGATTTGGCGCGCCGCGCGGCTACCTACGTTGACAAGATTCTCAAAGGGGCGAAGCCCGCCGAACTGCCTGTAGAGCAGCCAAAGAAGTTTGAGTTGGTCATCAATATGAACGCGGCCAAGCAGATCGGCCTGACGATTCCACCGAACGTGCTGGCCCGGGCGGACAGAGTAATTAGATGAGGCAAAACTGAAAATTAGAAGGCAAGAAAATTTGGATTGGCGATTTGAGATCGGGGACCACACCCGGAGAGAACTCTTGTGATGTATCCTTCTCTAAAACCGTCCCGCCCTCCAATAACCAGGACGGCGCTGTGGCCGGTAAACTACCCCGTACGGGAAAAGTCGGAGGAGAAATTTCCTCGTACCATGCAAATGCATGGTCCAACGCTCCGGACCGGTCTGGATTTGACTGATGGCGTGATCGAGTTCAGAGATGAGAGCATTCGCAGCAGAGGGATTGCGTTCGGCATACCACGCGTAGGCAGCCTTTGCCTCAGTAATCGCGTCAGGATGGAGCCTAACGCTTGGAGGAGCCACCGGGTCGACCGAAGATCTGGCGCCGCGCCACAGACCAGGGAATGGTCTTTACTTTCCCGCGATCTAGATCATCGATGCGTCGCGCAATCTCCTTACTCCATGCCGATTCAACATCCTCATCGACTGTCTCATCCAAGCTTTCAAGCAGATGACCGGCAAGCGCTGCACGTGCTTCAATGGGAAGGCGCAGGGCGTCTTTCAAAACCTTCTTAAGATGATTGGGCTTCATATTTCCAGATTAAACACCGGATCGGCTTTCGTCAATCCATGCCTCGATCAATTCACCTCATGTGTTGTTTAACGGCATTATTCGTTGACAAATCGCGCAAAGGCACAAAGCTGGCGGATTCACCCGTGGAGCAGCCGACGAAGTTTGAGTTCGTGATTAATCTTAAAACAGCGAAGCAGATCGGTCTGACGATTCCGCAAGAAGTTTTGATTAGAGCGGATCGGGTGATCAAATAACAAAAGTCAGAAGTCAAAGGTCAGCGATGCGAAGAGACAAAGTTTATGAGTAGAAAAATCTTCTTTGCGCTTAGCGCCATGCTCTTTGCGCTTTGCTTTCCTGCCCAGGCGCAGCAGCAGGCAAAGATCCCTAAGATAGGCTGGCTCGGAATCGGCTCCGCCTCTTCAGTCTCCAGGTACGAAGAATTCCGGCGCACGCTCCGTGAGCTCGGCTACGTTGAGGGCAAGAACATAACTTTCGAGTATCGATCCGCTGATAATAAGCTCGACCGGCTCCCCCCGCTGGCTGATGAACTGGTCCGGCTCAAGGTTGACCTACTCATCACGCGCGGGACGCCTGAAGCCCTAGCTCTCAAGAACGCCACTAGGACCATCCCAATCGTTTTCTATGACGTAACTGATCCTGTTGGGGCTGGACTGGTTGACAGCCTGGCACGGCCTGGAGGAAACATCACGGGGTTCAGCGGCATTGAGGCCGTGTTGGCCGGCAAGCGATTGGAGCTACTCAAGGAAACCATTCCCAAGCTCTCTCGCGTTGCGGTGCTGTGGAATCCTCAGGACCCAAGCTCAGTACAACAATGGAAAGCAAGCCAACTACCAGCAAAGGAACTGGGCCTGCAACTTCATTCAATGGAGGTCAGCAACGCCGACAAATACGAGGTCGCGTTCAAAGAGGCAGCTAGAGCACGGAGTGACGCTCTTGCCGTGATTGCGGGCTCGTTGGAAGATTCTAACCGAAAACGCATTGCGGACCTGGCGACAAAAAATCAACTGCCCGCTATATACCCACGGCCAGTTTTTGTCGAAAGCAGCGGTTTGATGTCCTACGGACGCGATCGGGACGAGGCCGTCAAGCGTGTACCGGCGATGATCGACAAGATCCTGAAGGGAACCAATCCAGCCGACATTCCTATTGAGCAGCCGACGAAGTTTGAGTTCGTGATTAATTTGAAGACCGCCAAGGCTCTTGGCCTGACGGTCCCGCCGGTAGTGCTGATGCGGGCGAACAAAGTGATCAAATGAAAAAACCGCAACAGGCAGTAAGCAATAGTATCGTCAATAAGAAACTCGTCGGGATTTTCCTTGCGACCGCAGTTATCATCTTTACTTCGCTTGTCGAGGCGCAGCCGCAGTCAAAGGTAGCTAAGATTGGCTGGCTCGGAGCCCGTTCCGCTGCTACAGCCGGCGAGCAGCGCGAGTTATTCCTGAATAAGCGAGGTCGAAGTAACCCAAATCCAAAATCGCCAGAGGAGGCATGAAATGAAACGCCACCAACTGCTCTTAGTCGGGATCTTAATCTCGATTTTCCCTGAGGCCCGAGCGATGGCCCAAGAAAAACTGGGCAAGGTCGATTTCCCGATCTCCTGCAGCACTGAAGCGCAGGCGCAGTTCAATCGCGCGGTCGCCATGCTGCATTCTTTCTGGTTTCCCCAGGCTCCTAAAGCATTCGTCGCGGTCAGTGAGACCGATCCCGGATGCGCGATGGCTCACTGGGGCATCGCGATCAGCCAGCGCGCCAATCCGCTGGTCGGTCCCCCTGACGCCGCGGCCCTAAAGCGTGGGTTGGCGTCCATTGAAAAGGCAAAGACGATCGGCGCCAAAACCCAACGCGAGCGGGATTACATCAACGCTATCGAGCTTTTTTATAAGGACTCCGACAAACTCGATCACCGCACCCGCGTATTGGCTTACGAAAAAGCGATGGAAAGGCTCTACCTCGCGTATTCGCAAGACATCGAGGCGGCAGTCTTCTACGCTCTGGCGCTCAATGAAGCGATCGATTTTGAGGACAAGACCTATGTGCGACAACTCAAAGCCGCCCGGATTCTGGAAAACGTATGGGCCAAGCAGCCGGAGCATCCCGGCGTACTCCATTATCTGATTCACAGTTATGATTTTCCGCCGTTGGCGTCCCGCGGCCTCGAGACGGCCAAACGCTATGCCTCGGCCGCCCCTTCGGCGCCTCATGCGTTGCACATGCCGTCCCACGTCTTCTCAATGCTTGGGATGTGGCAGGAATCGATCAAGTCGAACCGCGAAGCTCTCAGCGTTGCCAAGAACTATGTTCATGCAATGGACTTCATCGTCTACGCGCACCTGCAGGGAGCGCAGGATGGCGAAGCGAAGCGCCTTCTAGAGGAAAGTGCCGCGCTCTACAAAACTCAGGCGCCGACGGCCGAGCTGACCCCGACCGGAGGCGTGCTGACCGTGCACACCGCCTTTGCCGCGATCCCGGCGCGCTACGCGATCGAGCGAGGGGCTTGGGCTGACGCAGCCGCGCTCCAGCCGCGACCGAGCACTCCCGCCGCCGATGCCATAACTTACTTCACCCGCGCCATGGGCGCGGTGCGCAACGGCGACGTCAATGGCGCGCGAAAAGATATCGAGCAACTGGAGTCGCTCAAAAATACTTTGACGACGGCCAAGCAAAAATATTGGGCCGATCAGGTGGAAATCCAGCGCCGCGCCGCGGCCGCCTGGGTGGCGCACGCGGAAGGGAAGAAGGATGAGGCACTCAAATCGATGCGCTCCGCGGCGACACTCGAGGACGCGAGCGAAAAACACGTGGCGATGGAAAATCGGCTCTGGCCGATGCGCGAACTGCTCGCGGAGCTGCTTCTTCAGCTAAACGAGCCTGCGCAGGCGCTCAAAGAATTCGAAGCCTCTTTCAAGGCGGCGCCCAACCGTTTCCGCGGCTACTACGGCGCCGCGAAGGCCGCTGAGCGTCTGGGCGATCAGAAGAAAACCAGGAGTTACTACGAGAAGCTTATGGAGCTTTGCAGACAGGGCGATGGCGAGAGACCAGAGCTGGTGGAAGCCAAGGCGTTCTTAGCGAAGAAATGAAGGGCTGCTGAAATTTGGATTGCCTATTTTAGAATTGGGGAGAAGAAAATGAGAAGTGCTTGGCGGGGACGGCCGGATTCTTTTTCCGACAATCTAAAACCTGTCCTGAGCAGCGTCGAAGGATCCAAAACCTGTACTGAGTCAAGTCGAAGTATCCAAAATCCAAAATGGCTCTGGCGTATCGCTGTAGTTGTCACGTTCGCAATGTGGGGAGTTGTGGCTCAGGCGCAGCAGCCAACGACAATCCCTCGGATAGGATTCCTCATCACTTCCTCACCTTCAGTAATTGCGCCCCGCATGGATGCGTTCCGGCAGGGTCTGCGTGCACTCGGGTACGTGGAGGGGAAAAACATTGTCATTGAGCGGCGACATGCAGAGGGAAAACTCGACCGGCTCCCCGCGCTCGCAGCCGAGCTAGTGCGCCTCAATGTTGACGTCATCGTCACCAGTGGTCCAACAGCAACCCATCCCGCTAAAGCAGCAACTTCTACGATTCCGATTGTCATGGCGTTTGATGATGACCCTGTCGGCAGTGGCTTCGTCGCTAGTCTCGCGCGACCCGGCGGGAACATTACCGGATTGTCGACCCTTGCGCCGGAGATAAGCGGAAAACAATTGGAGCTTCTCAAAGAAATTGTTCCCCGGCTTAACCGAGTCGCTGTCATTGGGACTTCAACCAGACAGGGCACCGCACAAAGTTTAAAAGAGATGGAACTCGCCGCTGGGGCGTTCGGAGTGAAGGTTCAATACCTAAATATACAAAACCCCCAGGATATTGAGACTGCATTCCGAGCCATAGGCAAGGAGCGGGCTGACGCACTCCTTGTGCTGCAGAGTCCCGTCTTCAATTCTCAGCGAGCACAGATTGCCGACCTCGCGCTAAAGAGCCGGCTCCCCGCGACATACCCAAGGCGAGAATTTGTGGAAGACGGCGGGCTAATGAGCTACGGCGTGAGCATTTCCGACTTGGACCGGCGCGCCGCTACGTATGTGGATAAGATCCTCAAAGGCGCGAAGCCCGCCGATCTCCCCGTGGAGCAGCCGACGAAGTTCGAGTTCATCATCAATCTGAAAGCGGCGAAGCAGATCGGCGTGACGATTCCACAAAAGGTGCTGATTAGAGCGGACAAGGTGATCAAGTGAAAGTGGGCAAAGAGCAGTGGGCAGTGAGCGAAGCGTAGAAAGAAGTCGCAAGAGAAACATCATGATAAAAAAAATCATCGGCTTCGCGCTCAGCACCTTGCTCCTTCCGCTTTGCTTGTCCGCGGAAGCGCAGCAGCCAGCGAAAATCCCGCGCATCGGTTATGTGTCAGGATCAGGCGACGCTTCCAATCAAGGGCCTTATGTCGAGGCGTTGCGGCAAGGGCTGCGAGATCTCGGTTATATGGATGGGAAAAACTTTGTGATCGAGTTTCGCGGTGCCGAGGGAAGAAGTGACCGTATCCCAAGCCTCGTAACCGAGCTCGTGCAACTCAAGGTCGATGTTCTTATCGTCCCTACTCTACCAGCAATCCTCACAGCCAAGCACGCCACCAAGACGGTCCCGATTGTTATGGTGTCTAATCGAGATCCAGTAGCGACGGGCATAATCGATAGTTTGGCACGCCCGGGTGGGAATATTACGTGGCTCGCCACCCTTAGCCAAGACTTAAGCGGAAAACGGCTGGAATTACTTACGGAGGTGATTCCGAGGCTTATGCGAGTCGGAGTCATTCGGGATCCAGACGGTCAAAGCACGGCGATTTCTTTTACAGAGTACGAAGCTGCGGCGCGCGCTCTGAAGCTACAACTTCAAACTCTGGAAGTGCGACGCCCGAACCCAGATTTGGAGGGTGCCTTCCAATCCGCGGTAAAGGGACGCGCGAGGGCGCTCATAACGATCACAACCAGCCAGCTCTTTCGTCGCCGGAAGCAAATTGCCGATCTAGCGGTAAAGACCCGACTACCTTCAATGTTCGAAGGAAGTACTTGGGTAGAGTCCGGTGGCCTCATGTCCTATTCAACCAACGATCTTGAGGTCTATCGCCGCGCCGCTACGTACGTGGATAAGATTCTTAAAGGCGCAAAGCCCGCCGAGTTACCCGTCGAGCAGCCGACAAAATTTGAGTTCGTGATCAATCTGAAGACGGCTAATGCGCTCAATTTGACGATTCCACAATCGGTGCTGTTCCGGGCGGACAAGGTGATTAAGTAGCACGAGGCGGAACGCGTGAGGAAAAAAACGGGAGCGACCGCAATGGACAGGAAAATATCTGCCTGGCTACTAATGACAATCCTTCTGACAGTTGTGGCAGTCGCCGAGGCGCAGCAGTCGGCGAAGGTTCTTCGGATAGGACACGTGGGAGTAAGTGGCGATCTTTCCAGTCCATCACCTAACCTTGAATCATTCCGGCAAGGCCTACGAGCGCTCGGTTATATCGAGGGGAAAAACATCCAGATTGAATCTCGTTACGCTGAGGGAAAGCTGGACCGCCTCCCAAGCCTTGTGGCCGAGCTCGTTCAACTCAAAGTCGATGTATTTATCATCGGAACTTTAGTTGCGGTCCGCGCAGCTAAGCAAGCGACCACGACGATACCCATCGTCATGGTACTTTCGGTCGATCCAGTCGCGACTGGGTTAGTCGACAGCCTGGCGCGCCCGGGTGGAAATATCACGGGACTCACCAACCTTGCCCGAGACTTGAGCGGGAAACGGCTGGAATTATTCAAGGAGGTGGTTCCGGAGATTTCGCGCATCGGAGTACTTCGGGATGCGGGCGATCCATCATCGGCGATTGGTTTTAAAGAATATGAGGCCGTGGCGCGCCCACTAAAAGTCGATTTTCAATCTCTCGAGGTACGAGGCCCGGACCCGGATTTGGAGAGGGCATTTCAAGCCGCTGCCAAGGGGCGAGCAAGTGCCCTTATCACGATAAGGGGTACGCTGTTCAATCGTTACCCAAAGCGGATTGCGGATCTTGCCATAAAGAACCGACTGCCTTCAATGCACGAGGGGATTCAGTACGTAGAGCCCGGTGGGCTCATGTCCTATGCAACCAACGATGCTAATCAGTGGCGACGCGCCGCCACTTTTGTGGACAAGATCCTCAAGGGTGCAAAACCCGCAGACATTCCCGTTGAGCAGCCGACGAAATTTGAGTTTGTCATCAATCTTAAGACCGCGAAGCAGATTGGCCTGACTATCCCGCCGAATGTGCTGGCGAGAGCGGATCGGGTGATTCGGTGAGGTAAGCCATAGCAAGGGATGATAGGAAGAAGGGAATCCATGAATAGAAAATTTTTCGTTGCGCTGCTGGCAACTCTCCTTCTGCCAAATGCGTCTATCCGGGCCGCCCAACAACCGGGAAAAATTCCCCGCATCGGCTATCTAACAGGTTCCACAACTTCCTCAACATCGTCAGGACCCAATATCGAGGCGTTCCGCCAAGGGTTACGAGATCTTGGCTACACCGAGGGAAAGAACATTATCATCGAATACCGAGGCGCCGGTGCGAAATACGAGCGCTTGCCCGAACTTGTCGCCGAGCTGATCGGCCTTGGCGTAAATGTCATAGTGACGTCCGGAATGCCCGCGGTCATTGCCGCTAAGCAGGGGACAAGCACGATCCCGATCGTCGCCGCCAATGCGGATAATCTAGTCGAGGCAGGGGTTGTCGCCAGTCTCGCCCACCCAGGTGGAAACGTCACGGGATCGACGAGAGTCGATGCGGACTTTAGCGCAAAACGGCTCGAACTGCTGAAAGAGAGTTTTCCAAAGCTGTCCCGCGTCGCGGTTCTGTCCTATGGCTCCATGGGGGGCGATGAAGAAGAACTGCATGAGATTCAGACTGCGGGCCGCAAGTTAGCGATCCAGGTACAACCCTTCCCTAGCCCCGATCCTAGCCAATTTCCGGGCGCTTTCACCGAAATGAAAAAGAAGCGCGCCGATGCGCTGATTTTTCTTTCGAGTAGCTTCACCCTGTTCCACCGAAAACAACTTATCGAGTTTGCGACGCGGAATCGTCTACCGACCATGTGTTCCAACGCGGGGTGGATCGACGACGGTTGCGTAATGGCCTATGGTCCCAAGGCTTCAGAATTGTTCCGTCGCGCGGCCGTTTTCGTTGACAAGATCCTAAAGGGAGCCAAACCAGTCGACCTGCCCGTCGAGCAGCCGACAAAGTTTGAGTTCATCGTCAATTTGAAAGCTGCCAAGCAGATCGGTCTGACAATTCCGCCGAATGTGCTGGTGCGGGCGGATAGAGTCATAAGATAACATTTTCGATTGCGGATTTTTGATTTTGGATCGGAGAAACTGCATGAACAAAACTTTTTGGAATCGATTCTTGGATTCTTGCTCCGACAATCGAAAATCTAGAACCTGTACTGAGCGACGCCGAAGTATCCAAAATCTAAAATGGATTGGGATCGTCGCCATCGGCGTCGCATTCGCGATGTTTGAGGCTATGGTTCAGGCGCAGCAGCAGTCAAAGATAGCAAAGATTGGCTGGCTCGGAACCGGCGCCGCCTCTTCAGTCTCCAGGTACGAGGAATTCCGGCGCGCGCTCCATACCCTCGGCTACGTTGAGGGGAAGAACATAACTCTCGAGTATCGATCTGCTGATGATGCGCTCGACCGGCTCCCCTCGCTGGCTGATGAACTGGTCCGACTCAAAGTTGATGTGCTCGTCACGACCTCGACGCCTGGTACACTAGCCGCCAGGAATGCTACAAGAACAATCCCCATCGTTTTTCATAACGTCGTTGATCCTGTTGAGGCTGGGCTGGTTGACAGCTTGGCGCGGCCTGGGGGAAACCTCACGGGCTTCACCAACATCGCTGCGATATTGACTGGCAAGCGATTGGAACTTCTCAAGGAAACCATTCCCAAGCTCTCTCGTGTTGCGGTGCTGTGGAATCCACAGAATCCAGGCAATGCGCTCAATTGGAGAGAAAGCCAACTGCCGGCACGGGAACTGGCTCTGCAACTTCATTCCATGGAGGTAAGCAGCGCCGATAAATACGAGGGTGCGTTCATAGAGGCGACGAAGGCGCGTAGCACCGCTCTCGCCGTGATGCAGGACCCGTTGACCGTTTCCAATCGAAAGCTAATCGCGGATCTAGCAACAAAAAGTCGGCTGCCGGCAATATATACTCGGGGAGATTTCGTCGAGAGTGGTGGTTTGATGTCCTATGGGGGCGATCAGGCCGAACCCTACAGGCGCGCAGCGTCGATGGTCCACAAGATTCTCAAAGGCACGAAGCCAGCCGACATTCCAGTTGAGCAACCGAAGAAGTTCGAGTTCATCATCAACCTAAAGACAGCTAAGCAAATAGGCTTAACGATTCCGCCGAATGTGTTGGCGCGGGCGGATAGCGTAATTCGATAGGGGTGAGAGGTGAGGCGTGACGGGACGACAATGAATGAAAAGATTTTTACTCTTGCGCTTGGTGCTTTGTTCTTTGCGCTTTGCTTCACTGTGGAAGCGCAGCAGCCAACGAAAGTCCCCCGGCTAGGATACCTAAGTTCTGCCTCCCCTTCCGCTGGCTCGTCCCGCATCGAAGCCTTCCGTCAGGGTCTGCGCGAGCTTGGGTACGTCGAGGGAAAGAACCTGGTTATTGAGTGGCGATTTGCAGAAGGAAAACTCGATCGCCTCCCCGCGCTCGCGGCTGAGCTAGTGCGTCTCAAGGTCGACATCATCGTCTCGGCTAGTCCTCCGGTAACAGGTGCCGCTAAAGATGTAACTGTCACGATTCCCATTGTCATGGCGCACGATCCAGATCCCGTTGGCAATGGTTTCGTCGCCAGCCTTGCGCGACCCGGTGGGAATATCACCGGCCTGGCCTCCCTTACGCCTGAGCTAAGCGGAAAACGACTGGAGCTCTTGAAGGAAATAATTCCCAGGCTCGCAAGGGTGGCCGTCCTCACGTATTCGACCGAACCAGGCTACGCACAAGTATTAAGAGAGATCGAACTCGCGGCGGGGGCATTCAAGGTGCAGCTTCAACACCTAGACGTTCTAGATCCCAAGGATATGGAGACCTCATTCCGCGCCGCAACCAAGGGGCGTGCTGACGCAATCCTCATGATGAATAGCCCCGTCTTCATTGCTCACCGAAAACAAGTTGCAGACCTCGCGGTAAAGAACCGGCTCCCGGCGATATATTACTCGACAGAATTTGTGGAAGACGGGGGGCTCATGAGCTACGGCGTGAGTTTTACCGACTTGTACCGACGCGCCCCTACGTATGTGGACAAGCTTTTGAAAGGCGCCAAGCCTGCCGATCTTCCGGTGGAGCAGCCGAAGAAATTCGAGTTCGTCGTCAATCTGAAGGCCGCCAAGCGAATCGGCCTCACGATTCCGCCGAACGTGCTGGCACGGGCGGATAAAGTAATTAAATAGTGAGGGGTGAGGAGTGAGCAGCAAAAAACAGGAGCGAAGGCAATGATTGGAAGAATTGTTGTCTGGCTACTGCCTGGTGTCCTTCTGCTAACTGTTTCTCTAGCCGAAGCACAGCAGCCGAGGAAGGTACCGCGGGTTGGCCTTCTCGCGGGTGGTCATGGTTTCGGCTCCGCCGGCGATGCATTTCGTCGTAGTCTGCGTGAGCTTGGCTGGGTTGAGGGACAGAACATGGCGATCGAATCCCGCTTGGCGGAGGTAAGCTTAGATAGGCTACCCCAACTTGCTGCTGAGCTGGCGCGGCTTAATGTCGCTGCCATCGTTGCGGATGGCGATCCGGCAATCCGTGCCGCCAAGCAAACCACCAGGACCATTCCTATCGTCCTTATAGCGGTTGGCGATCCTGTCAGAGAGGGTTTTGTCGCTAGCCTCGCTCGACCGGGTGGAAACATCACGGGGTTAACATCCATTTCTGAGGAGTTAAGCGGGAAAAGACTAGAGCTGCTGAAGGAGGCCTTCCCGAAAGTCTCTCGTGTGGCTGTCATCTTAAATCCGGCCAATGCATCCAATCTGCTCGAATTTAGAGAGATGGAGGTCGCTGCCCGGACACTTGGGTTGAAGCTTCAATCCTTGGAGGTGCGAGGTCTAGCTGATTTCCAAGGCGCATTCGCGCGCGCAGCCAAAGACCGAGCTAGTGCGCTCATCCTAGTGCGAGACCCCCTCATTGATAGTGAACATTTCCGGATACTAGACTTCACTGTCGACAAGCGGGTGCCATCGATGCACGGCGAAGAACAATTTGTCGAGGCGGGTGGCCTCATGTCCTATGGGCCGAGCCGCGTAGACCTGTTCCGCCGTGCAGCCACGTACGTTGACAAAATTCTCAAAGGCGTCAAGCCCGCCGATCTTCCGGTGGAGCAGCCGAAGAAATTCGAGCTGATCATCAATCTGAAAGCGGCCAAGCAGATCGGTTTGACGATTCCGCCGAATGTGCTGGCCCGGGCCGATAGGGTGATTCGGTAAGGCGCGAGCCATGAGGCGGCAGGCGTGAGGAAAACGATGACGAAAAATATTTATTGTGTTGCTCTAGGCACTCTGCTCCTCACTGTTAGCTTTCCAACCCAGGCGCAGCAACGTGGGAAAGTCTACCGGATAGGTTTCTTGAGGGCCGCACCAGCTCCGGAGCCCTACCTGGAAGCATTCCGCCGGGGCCTGCGCGAGTTGGGTTACACGGAGGGACAGAATGTTTCCTTCGAGTATCGCTGGGCGAATGGTAAGGCCGATCAACTTCCCAATCTAGCAGCGGACCTAGTCCGAATGAAGGTAGACCTCATTGTCACTGACGCTACGGTTACTGCCCTACCTGCCAAGAAAGCAACCAGCACCATTCCTATCGTCATGGCGTCGAGCACCGTTCCTATCGAGAGTGGACTCATAGCAAGTCTTGCGCATCCCGCTGGAAACGTTACCGGGTTGACAAGTTTAGCGGGAGAACTAGGCGGAAAACTTCTTGAGCTCCTCAAGGAAATCGTTCCGAAAATTGCTCGCGTGGCGATCGTCCGACCTCTGAAGAGTCCGGCTGACGACCTTTTCGTCAAGGAAATCGAAAGTCCTGCCGAGCGTTGGGAATACAACTCATGGTCTTCGCAGTTCCTGGCCCGGATGATTACGAGAGCGCATTCCACTCGGCGGTTAAAGAACTGGCTCACGCTCTGTTTGTGCGTGGCTCGCCGTTCACTTCCCCCGACCAACGCA
>Ga0137372_10004969_pt1 | contig 12977 bp, 19 predicted proteins | sample SagtaG_6_FD_104911 | JGI IMG/M metagenome (GOLD analysis project Ga0137372, IMG submission 104911) | Vadose zone soil microbial communities from Sagehorn Ranch, Mendocino, California, USA - Sage1_R_60_16 metaG | ecosystem: Environmental > Terrestrial > Soil > Vadose zone | place: USA...
AGCTCTCCGTGAACATTGGCGCAAAACCGAGAACGTAATGAGATAGCTCGCCGTGAAAACGAAGAAATGATGCGGGCGATGCGGGAACGACAACAACAACAACAGCAGACACCGCCCCAGCATCATAGCAATACGGTACTCTGATTTTCCTAGGTGTCTTGGTGGCATCAACCCGGGTTCGGCATGCGTTTCTGCTTCTCTCAATCGCGGTTCTCGGCATTGGGTTCATATTCGCATTCCTATCCCCGGACAATAATAACGGCGGACTGGGAATTGCTGCCATCGGGGGTTTCGGGTTGCTGTTGGGCGCAGTCGCTGAGATGGCCAGTAGAATTGTTCATTGGTTGGCGAAAGATTTTCGTAGTGAGTGGTTCGAAGAGAAGGAATAGGGATGTGGGAAGAACAGAAGGAAGCCGAAGAGCGTCCGATGGTGCATCTGCGTCGAGCGGTAGAGCCGACGAAAAGGGAAACCGGCGAGAAGAGTTCTAACCAGATGGGTATTCTCGGGTCCAAATCTGCACAAATACCGATCCCGTTTCATGCAATAGTCGTTGCGCCAGCAGCAATCTGTCGCGCAGGTAACTCTGGAATGAATGCCTAACTCCCATGTGTCGCGAAAAGCTTTAATCATCTCTGGCTCGGCGGTAAGGTCTTCGTCCTTTCCGTCCCTTCCCCGCCTGGATGAATTACTGACCCGCGAGCGGTGCGGGTGGCCGTTGTTGTTCGCCGTGATCGTTCTCCTGCGGGTAGCTGCGCCCGTCGTCGCTGCTTGCCGGGTCAGTTGACTTAGATCAAAGACAATCGGGTGCCGCTGGCTATAGAAATGACATTGTTCTTCCCGGATAACCCCCGCAGGGTTGCACGGCGGAGGAAGCGGATGGCCTCGCGACTGGGTTGCCCAACGGCCCCAGGCCGAGGCCGTTCCGTTTTCAGGGAAATTGCGCTGCGGGAGCTTCTGAAATGGCCCCCGAACGGGAGAGAGGCGATCAACCGCCAGCCCCTGGGAACCTTCACGGCTGTTTGCTATCGGGATGGTCTTCGTCGCCGGGAAACTGGATGACGACACCGCTACCGGGATCGGCCAGGCCAAGCTCCCCGTCTTCGTCGATCGTCAGGCCACGCTGTTCAAGGTGCGATCGAGCCTGAAGCAAATAGTAATCGGGAGTGCTCGTGGCAGCTTCGAGCAGCTTCTTCATATCCTCTTTGTCTGACCGCTCCTGCCATCTCTCGGGCAGCCGTTCGATCGCGATGATTGCGTAGGCGAGTGCTGTGCAGAAGATATAGCCGTCGCGGCCGGTGATCTCTGTGCCCATTTTTCGTCCTTTGTCGTTGCACGGGTGACTTTGCATTGTGGGCCGATGGCATTGATGGTGGCTTATTGTGCGCCCTCGCCGGCCATTCTACCGGCGCATCCTTGGCTACGACCCCTTTGAATCATTGCGTCCGGAAAAAGATAGCCGCGAGAGTTTTGGACGACACAACCCTGCCCCTGATCGAGACTGACAACGCGTCTCCCCTTGATGAGCCGTTGGTAAGATTTCAACCGGAACGCCTTGCATATCAAATCTCAAAGCCTCGTCGGGGGAATAGTTGATGATCACCCGTATTGCGTTTCCGAAAAACGGTATCGGGGATCGTTGTTTCGCCGCCTTGAGAGCCTGTTTGAGATATGAAATACTGGTCCTGCCGGGTTCGAAGTCTACCCACAGAGATTGATCTGCTCCGACGAATGCAGCCATGGTGATGCTAGCTAGATAGGGGGTGCACTCCATATCGGCCCATATCGGCGTCCAATTTTGACCTCGAGCGACGTGTTCGGGCGGTAGCGCTCGCGCCGTCGGGGCTGGTCGGGGGGCTGGTGGGGGATTGGCGGGGCCGAGTCTTTCGGGAGCCGAGACGATGCGCGCTATGGAGCGAGCGTCGCCGATAACGCGACTGAAGGATCAGACAGGCCGGCACCGAAGGAGGCGCCGGCCGGCTATCAAATGGTGCTTTGCAGTCGCGTCACGGCTTTAAGGCGGCTTGCGTGTTGGTATAGCACGCATAGATCGACGTCGAGCCGCAGATGTAGAGCCGATTCCGCTGCATGCCCCCGAAGGTTACATTGGCGACGGTCTCCGGCACATGGATCTTGCCGATCAGGTCACCTTGGGGAGCGTAGCAACGAACCCCGTCCTCTTTTGGGTCGGCCCAACCCATAGAGCACCAGACATTCCCGGCGGTGTCGCAGCGCATCCCGTCGGTGAAACCAGGTTTGAAATTGTCGGCGAATACCTTTCCGTTCGATACCCGCCCAGCGTTGATATCGACGTCGAACACGCGGATGTGCGACGGGTTTTCCGTTCCCTCCGAGTAGCCGGTGTCAATGACGTAGAGCTTCTTCTCGTCGGGTGAGAATAGGATGCCATTGGGCATCACGAAGTCGTCGACGATGACTTTGACCTCACCGGTTTGCGGATCGAGCCGGTAGACGTTGTTTTTTTCCTGCTCTTTCTCCGCGTGGATGCCTTCATAATAGCCCTTGATGCCGTAGGTCGGATCGGTGAACCAGATCGAGCCGTTGGAGGCGACGACCACGTCGTTTGGCGAGTTCAGCTTCTTGCCGTTGTACCGGTCGGCGATGACCGTGATCGTGCCGTCGAACTCGGTGCGGGTGACGCGCCGGCCGCTGTGCTCACAGGTAATCAAGCGTCCTTCCCGATCGATGGTGTTGCCATTCGAATTGAACGATGGATAACGGAACACGCTCAGGTGATTGTCATCCTCCGTCAGGCGCATCATACGATTGTTGGGGATGTCGCTGAAGATCAGGTAGCGGCCGGCCGGGAAATACGCGGGGCCCTCTGCCCAGCGAAATCCGGTGGCCAGGCGCTCGACGGCGCCAGTGCCCGGGCTGTACTTGAACCGCTTTTCGTCCAGAGCCTCGATATGCGGATCGGGATAGCGCGAGGCAGGCAATGGCCCTAAAGGCAGCCGTTCGGTGCCCCGGAGCGGAACCCCCGTTTCGCCGAAGGGGCCTTCAGTGGCCGCCGCGGCAGCCTTCAGAGTAACCGCCGTTGCAGTGGCCGCCGTTCCGGCCAGGAAAGCGCGTCTGTTCATTGTTTCCTCCTTACGTTGGTTAAATCAGTCTCGCAGGGTGTGACTCGGAGATAGCAGGCGACTAGCAGAGCTACGGCCACCAGCCACGCGTACGCAGCTTCGCCATGGAATCCAGTGCGGATCGTACAGAACAGTGCGCTAATGTCCGGCGAGCATGTAAGCGATGCTGGTCCCACCCACCAAACGCATCCCGCACCGATGACCCTATGGCGGTTTCCAAAGCGGCCGTGTGCTGCATGACAGCGGCTAACTCCGGCGGCCGAGTGCCGGTGCATAGCTAAATGGATGGGCGAGGTACTTTAGTCCCCGGAACGATAAAAGCGCAAGCCGAGTCATGGCCAACTGGCGCACCGCCGGCTCCGCGCCGGACCGAAGGAACGCCCTCACAGGGTCCAAGGGGATTCCGATTTATGAGAACTGGCGGAAATCTCCGTTCCCGGGTAAAAGCGAATGGCAGTTCTGGTCCCACCCCGAGACGCGCGATGTCGCGCTCCCGAAAAAGTGTCTGCGGCAGCTGGGACCAACATAAAATTCGCGTTTGCACCGGTGAGCGCCGCCGGCACTGGGCTACCGTGAAATGACCTATCTTGCCACATGGTATCGTCGTGAGGATTACGACCGCATATTGGCCATTATGGATGACGGAGACGAATTCCCTCAGACATTTGAAGAGTGGGAAAGAACGGCATTGCGCCAGATAGTGGGCATGCAAAATCGGGGTGCCGATATCAAACAAGTCGTCATTGACCCCGATAAGTTCGTGCTCTTCTGTGAGAGGAAGGGGTTGTCAAAAGACAGCAGGGCGCGAGCCGAGTACGCTGCGTCGACGTTGGCGGCAGCGAAAAAACCGCATTCAAGGAAGCGTTATCGGAAATAAGCCAGGGCAACTTATGCCCGGTCAGCGTCGCATCGACATTACTGCCTACAAACTTCCGGCATTACTCATTCCACGACTTCCTCTCGCAGATTCTTTTGGGAGGGCAATTTACGTAAAGCGCGGAGGTTCCATCATCTCGGGCCTTGCTCGTCCAGGTCGCCGCTGGCCGACCCATGACGGGCGCAAATCCACTGCAAGCCATCCTGTGGTAAGCTAAGCCGTCGCACCAAGCCGAGCGGGAGGGGCAATGAGTGCGCCTCGCAAGCTGGCCGCCATTTTGGCCGCCGACGTGGCTGGCTACAGCCGGCTGAGCGGCCTGGACGAAGAGGGAACGCACGCCCAGCTTCAGGATCACCTGCGGTCACTCGTCAACCCCAAGATCGCTGAACACCGTGGGCGGGTCGTTAAGAACACCGGCGACGGGCTGCTGGCTGAGTTCAGCAGCGTGGTGGACGCGGTGCGCTGTGCTGTTGATGTGCAGCGGGGTATGGCAGATCGCAATGCCGCTGTGCCACCGGAAAAGCGGGTCGAGTTCCGCATCGGTATCAACGTCGGCGACATCATCATCGACCGTGGCGACATCTTCGGTGATGGCGGATGGCATCGTAGACGACATTCGCGGATGCGTTGGTTATTCGTCATCGCGCGGAACTCAGGTTTTATCTATAAGGGCCGCCGTGTTGACGTGAAGCAAGTGGGTCGCGAACTGGGCGTTCGGTACGTGCTCGAAGGTGGCGTGCGTAAGGTAGCCAATCGGGTCCGCATCTTCGCACAACTGATCGACGCGAGTACTGGCTCACACATCTGGGCGGAGCGCGATCGCGACCTCACTGACATTTTCGCAGTTCAGGATGAGATCACGGAACAAGTAGCCGGAGCAATTGAGCCAGAATTGCTGAAAACCGAGGGTTACACAGCTATTAGCTAGTCGGTACGGTATGTTCGGTGATGATAAACCCTCTAGGCTTGAATGCTGCACGGTAATGGGCATCCTCGGCCTCACGTTGCTGTCGGGCGGTTTCAGCAACGGCCTCGTGGACTGCTTCGGCCGGGACATCGAGTGCAGCGGGCAATCTATCGATCAGCCCCCGAGCAGCATGTACGTCGCCGGGCAGTATTTAATCCAGGCGGCGACATCCCTTGGCGATTTTGCGGTAGCCAGCCCTCTGCACACTATTCTGGCGCGACAGCCCAAGGTCACGACTTCGGTTCTCGATTAGGGGTCTTGATCGGCGAGTCCGCATACCCCGCCCACAGTCTGCCAGGAACGCGCCAGCGCCAGGAAGGGGCGGGAGCCTAGTCAGGTGCAGGGGGAGGGGGCGACAGGGCGCGATCTCGGCGGGTGGCTGCTCGCATATCGGGGCATCGCCTTAGAATTGCGAATCATCCAAAATGGGCGGGAGTTGCCTTAAAAGGGGATACCCATGCTCGTCCGCTTCACCGCTGCGGTTGCCGTTCTTCTGCTCGCAACGGCCTCTGGATTCGCTGAAACCTGGCCGAAACTCCCCAATCGCAACCTCACGCCAGGAGTAATCAACGCATCTCTGTCCCTGACTAAGATTTGTTCAACGAAATGGGGCCAGGATGCTCGCGCTGTCACTGCCAAGATGAAGCAGGACGTCATCAAGGCGTATCAATTTCGCGTTTCAGCCTGTCCACTAACGAAGCTCAAAGGCAAGTTGGTTCATCGAGTGGAAATAGATCATCTCATTCCGAGGGATATTGGTGGCGCGGACGATGTAAAGAATCTATGGCCGCAATGTTATGAGCCGACCAATAAAGACAAAAGCAAGCAGGCTGACGGTGCTCACAAAAAGGATCGGCTTGAGGTGGCGTTGAATAAGAGGATATGCAAGGCGAAATCCACTGTCCTCCTGAAGCAATATCAGCGCAAGATCAGGACGAACTGGATTTCGCTATATCACGAGATTTACGGCGAGGAATGAGGCTGAGTCGCCACCCTCGCCAGAAGCTCGCCAGGACGGGGTGAGGCGAGGGGGCAGTCAGGGTGCAGGTCACGTCGAATCTCTTGACATGGCATTCACGCTTGGCATCGAGGCCGCAGCTTCGGGGGATTCGATGTAGCGGCAGTGAGAAGGTATTATCGTCCGCCATTGGCAATTTCGGCCAGCATCTACTAGCATTTTGGTGCTGGCAGAAGTACCGGGGGGTCTCGATTGGCGTGGGTTCGCGTTGCTGTCGCATGGATGCTGGCGTTGATGCCTGTACGCGGATGGGCACAGGCTCCTGTCCAATTACCAACTATCGAAGTGGTTGAATCCTCCCCTGGTTCACGCGCCGATCTCGACCGCGACAAGGTTCCAGCGAACATCCAGAGTCTCTCCGCGCCGGATCTCGATCACGCGAAATCACCGGACTTGCTGCAAGCCATCGGGCAATATCTTCCCGGCGTCACGTTGACCGATCAGACCGGCAATCCCTTCCAGCTAGACCTGATTTATCGCGGCTTTACCGCCTCGCCCGTGCTGGGGACACCACAGGGCATTGCGGTGTACCAGAACGGGGTGCGGATCAACGAGGTGTTCGGTGATACGGTAAATTGGGATCTGATTCCGGAAATGGCGATCAACCGCATGACGCTCGTTCCCAACAATCCGATCTATGGGCTCAATGCACTCGGCGGGGCTCTCTCACTTGAGATGAAGAACGGCTTCACTTATCAGGGCGTCGAGGGCGAGTTGCGAGGGGGATCGTTCGGCCGACGCGGTGTGGCCGGGCAAGCAGGTGGTCAGAACGGCCATTGGTCTGGTTACGTCACTGCCGACGCGGTGAATGATGATGGTTGGCGCGATCATTCCCCTTCACGACTGCGCCGGATGTACGCTGATGTGGGCGTGCGTGATGAAAAGACCGAGTTTCACGTCAATTTCACCGGAGCTTCCAACAATCTGTCAGGAATCACCGTTACTCCTATCGAACTGCTTAATCGACGTTGGCAAAATGTCTATACTTGGCCGCAGACCACACATAACACTCTCGCCTTCCTGACCTCGAACGGAAACTACAAGGCGACCGACACGCTGTCGTTCCAGGGCAACGCTTACTATCGCGGATTTTGGCAGAAGCATGTCGACGGCAACACAGCGGAGTTGCAAGCCTGTAGTAGCAATCCATTGTTACTCTGCCTCGGGGATGATGTAACGCTGCTATTCGATACGAATGGACAAATCGTTCCGAACACCTTCCCGCCGAATACTGTGTTCGGTGAGATCGACCGTACCTGGACCACCGCGAACAGCTTTGGCGGATCGGTGCAAGCCACCAGCACGAATCAGGTGTTCGGCCACGACAACCATTTCGTGATCGGTGTGAGCCTCGATAATGGCCGCGTGCAGTTCACCGGAAACAGTGAACTCGGCACTATCGGCCCGGACCTGTTCGTAACTGGAACTGGGGTCTTTATCGACCAACCCGCTGGTGATGTTGCCCCCGTGCGCCTGCTGGCAACGACGCGGTACACCGGCATCTACGCGACCGACACGCTCGATGTGACGTCCAAGCTCGCGGTGACGGCTGGTGGACGCTTCAATGTCGCTCATATCAAGCTGCAAGACGAGATCGGCACCGCACTGAACGGTGAGGATACCTTCTCTCGGTTCAATCCAGTCATCGGCGCGAGCTACAAGATCACGCCAGAACTGACCGCCTATGTGGGCTACTCCGAGGCCAATCGTGCGCCGACACCGCTTGAACTCGGTTGCGCCGATCCGATGCGGCCGTGCCTGATTGACAATTTCTTGGTCTCCGACCCGAAGCTGAAGCAGGTGGTCTCCCATACCTACGAAGCAGGGACTCGCGGACGGCTGGACCTGGGTGACAGGGGAAAGCTGACCTGGAGTCTGGGCGTGTTCCGAACTAGCAACGATGACGACATCATCAATGTTGCCAGCCCAATCGCCGGGCACGGTTTCTTTCAGAACGGCGGCAAGACGCGGCGGGAGGGTGTGGAGGCCAGTGCCTCGTACAAGCAGGACCGCTGGACTGCCTATGCCAATTACACCTTCATCGATGCCACTTTCCAAAGTCGACTGACCTTATCGTCGCCAAACAATCCAGCGGCGGATGCGAATGAGAACATCTTTGTGGTGCCGGGCAATCACATTCCAGCGATTCCACAGCATCGCTTCAAGGCGGGCGCGGAATATGCTGTGACCGAGTCTTGGAAGGTTGGAGCGGACGTCAACGTCACCGGCAGCCAGTACCTCGTCGGGGATCAATCCAATCAAAATCCAAAGGTGCCAGCATATGGGATCGTGAACCTGCACACTTCATATCAAGTCTCCAAGCACGTCGAGGTGTTCGGGCTGGTGCAGAACCTGTTCAACCGGCACTACTATACTTTTGGCACATTCTTTGACCCCACCGCGATCCCGTTCCTCGGCCTGACGGATCCCCGAACATTAGCACCCGGAACCCCATTGGCTGTGTATGCGGGACTGCGAGCGACTTTTTGAATTGTCCAGTTCTTGGTCATATTCGGCTTCAGCATATTCCTCACGCTTGGCGGCATATAAGCGGTTCCAAAACCACGGCTCGCGAGGAGTTTCGAGAGAGATCGCCGCGAATGTCTGTGGCAATTGTGAGCGCGAGAATGGTGTCGGGTCCATCGAATACGAATCACAGGTGGACGGCAGCATGAAAATACGTAGCTCGAAACAATTCATCGCTGACGGAGTGTGAGTTGCAAATCTTATTGAATGCCTAACGACAGGGGGCGATCTGGCGGGTCAGGGCACTAACGCCAGCAATCGCGTCGGCTTTCAAAACCAATGTGGCAGGCAGCGCAAACCGCCGTCATCACCCCCGCCACGGTCTACGCTGCAAGTCTCAGCACGGGGATCATCTGGCTCATTCTAGGTTTGACGGGAGCAATTTCTTGGATAGCAAAAGTCGTCAATCGCCCGGTCGTAGTTGGTATCATCCTTGGTCTCGGGCTGAGTTTCATGTTGGAAGGTATCAAGATGATGGCCGACAACTGGATAATTGGTGGTGCGGCTCTGTTGGGGACTTTGCTTTTGCTGACCAACCGAAGTTTTCCTGCGATGTTCCTGCTGTTGCTCTTTGGTGCCATTGTTGGGCTGATCGCAAATCCTCATTTTTTGCGCGAACTGGGATGAGTAACCTTTGAGCCACGATTACCCGCCTTTGCCCTGGCTACCATCTCCTGGCATGATTTCCTGATTGGGACGGTGTTTCTCGCCTTGCCTCAATTACCGCTGACGCTCGGCAACGCGGTCATCGTCACGACGGAGGAGAACAATCGACTCTTTCCTGACCGCCCCGTTACCGAGAAAGGCGTTTCCACCTCGACTGGTGTCCTCAATCTATTTGGTTGGGCTGTGGGCGGCGTTCCAATGTGTCATGGTGCTGGGGGAATGGCCGGTCATGTCAGATTCGGTGCAAAAACCGGGGGAGCGTTGATTATCCTCGGCACTCTACTTCTCTGCCTCGCGTTGTTTTTCAGCAACTCGGTCATGGTGCTGTTCAAGGTTTTCCCGCCAGCGATTCTTGGTGTGATTCTGTTTTTGACGGGGGCTCAGCTTGCGCTCGGTTCTTGTGACTTCGGTAAGGACAAGGAAGATCGGTTTATCTCACTCGTCACAGCCGGGTTCGCTATGTGGAATGTCGGTCTGGCGTTCGTCGTAGGAATGCTCTGCCATTTTCTGAAGCAACGCGGTATGTTGAAACTATGAAGCCCTCTGTTGTAGCCGTTCTATCCTTCTTGCTCATCCCGGCAACCGTCGCTGCCGAAGAGCCTGCCGGATGTGAGAAGTTCGCATGGTCTCTCAAACGGGAGCAAGGCTGGTTTGCAGTATCGGATAAACCGACCATCGCGGCGGGGGGAACATTAGAGACAGTTCCCGGCACGGCTTTTGTCGTCAGGCTTCAGCCGGGTGGAGGGGCGAAATTTGCATTGCCGCCCGAACGCACATCGAAGCTTGAGCGATGGTTCGGCGGCATGGTCTCGTTCCCTGCTCCTCCGCGTGCCGGTCTGTATCAAATAACCCTATCCGACGAAGCGTGGATAGATGTTGTCCAGGCGGGAACTTACGCGAAATCTATTGGCAATACCGGAAGGCGTGACTGCCCGATCCTGCGAAAGAGTGTGCGGTTCCAGCTTCTGCAAATCCCTTTTTCTTTGCAACTGAGTGGCGCGACCTCCGACGTAATCACGGTTGCTATAAGTCCCAGCGAGTAGAACAAACAGGAGGCAGGAAATGTTGCGTTGGATGGTAAGAGTTGGCGTTGTCCTCGCGTTCGTCGCTCAAGCGTACGCGCTGGAGCCTGTGACGTTCTTTGCTGCCGCAAGCCTCAGAGACGCCCTCGAAAATGCCGCCAAGCGGTTTACGACGGATACCGGCGTTGAGGTGCGGTTCAGCTTTGCCGCTTCATCCACGCTTGCGAGGCAAATCGAGCAAGGGGCCCCGGCAGACTTGTTCGCGTCGGCCGACCTTGATTGGATGGATTATCTTTCTCAACGCAACCTTATCCAGACGGGCACCAGGGTCGGTCTTGTAGGCAACCGTCTTGTAGTGATTGCGACGAAGGAATGGCCTCTGACGGAACTGAAACTGGATGCTGCTTCCATCAAGGCGGCTTTGGGTGCTGACGGCCGACTCGCAACCGGGGAGGTAAGTTCCGTGCCCGTCGGCAAGTATGCGAAAGCCGCCATGGAAAAGCTCGGGATTTGGTCAGAGATAGCGCCGCGACTTGCGATGACGGAGAATGTTCGGGCCGCCTTGGTGCTGGTCGCGCGAGGAGAAGCGCCGTTGGGTATAGTGTATGCGAGTGACGCAATGGCAGAGCCGAGGGTGAAAGTGGTGGCCACGTTCCCGCCCGGTAGTCATCCTGCCATCATCTATCCGTTTGCTCTTACTTCGGTGAGCAAGAGTGATGGCGCGGTTAGATTTCTTGATTTTTTGAAGAGCCCGGTTGCGCGACCATTCTTCGTGGCGCAAGGTTTCACATTTCTGGAACAAAACTGAGGAGGCGAAAGATGAAACTGAGTGCGCGAAATATCCTCAAAGGAAGGATTCTGAAGGTTGACAAAGGCCAAACTACAGCGCATGTCGTATTGGATGTCGGGGGATTGAAAGTGACTTCCTCGATCACAAATGAGGCGGTGGATGACCTCAAACTCCGAGTGGGCCAAACTGCCTATGCGGTGATCAAGGCATCGGATGTCATGGTGGCGGTTGACTAAGAGCGAGCCAGTGACCGCCTCTCCCTACAGCCCCGACCACGATGTCAACGATGACGAGCCGTGGTCCGAGGAAGATATCCGGGACCTAGAGAACCACGTTCGGCAAGGAGCATCGCTGGAGAAAACCGCTGAGTTCCTGTGCCGTGGTGGAACCGTGGAAGCGTGGCGGAAAAGGCGAAGGAACTTGGCCTAAGATTTCAATGTACCAATGATGGTGTTAGTATGCGCCTGGTAGTCCGACATAGCGAGTCGGGATTTTCATGGTTGAGTTTCTTTTTCGTCAATTGGCCCCCGAGCCCCGGCCATAATGCAGGTTCGGGGGTTGGTCCTCGTTATCAGTAGCTTACACTTATCCTAATCGTCAGTTTGGTCTCCCGACATCGGACGCAAATATCCGTCGCCTGTACAAAACATTCTTGAACGCTCATCCCATTGGTTACGTGCTCAATTTCATCAACAGTAGCTGCCTGGATCAATTCACGCAGGCAGTCGTTGCAGAAAGGGTGTGGCCGCAAGATGGAAGCGATCGTAAGCAGATGTTTATATGACGTTGAATCCCTACTAAACCAGGGTGGTTTCGGGACCGCTGGAGTATGATCGAAATGGATCGCACCCTGTTTGCCATACGCCACTCCGTCAATTGGGCCAGCGGCGATGAATTCAACCTTTACTTTGTCATCAGTATAGGTCGATTCGACACCCTCCGGAAGAATGATCCAAACATCGTTATAGGTTTGCCGGTCTAAGGGGAACTCAAACTTGACTTTAATCAAGCCAAATGCCTCGGCGCGTAGCTCGCCTAGCCCTGTGATGGGATTGGGTTTCCAGGTAATTCGTGGCGTCCAGCAGTCTGCATTGCCCCCGGTCGGAAAGGAATGAGCCAATTGGAGATTAATCGTCCCGTCCTTGCCGTAGTTTGTGATTTCCGGGCAATGTTGGGCAAGTTGGGGAATGAGGATCACACAATTGATATGCGCCTTGTTGTCCCCTCGCATTATGGTCCCTATGATTCTTGTCATGACTTGGTTCCTAAGTATTCAGGCGGCGGGGGAGCAAGCTCGGGGGGAACCACCTGTCCGATAGCGTTTTTTCGGGTTTTTCCGCAATCCACAATCCCCCACAATCCTCATCTGTCGTCATATTTCCGGCACAACCGGGACTTTTTTGGACCGCCAGCAGGGGGTAGGGATGAGATGTCCGGACGATTGGATCGCATAATCGGGCTTCTTCTTGGATTTGTAATTCTGACGGGACTCGTTGTCCTGGTCCTGATGTTGAGAGGGCCATCGCTGCCCGTGGCCGCCGCTGCTTATGAGGTTGCGGCTCCTACTCCTACTGCGGCCCCGACCACCACCGCTGTCAACGATAGGTGCGCCGACCCCTTGGTAGCTCCGATTGATTGCTCGCGGTGGAGGACTGCGCCAACCGATACGGCTCCCAGGGGGACTGCGCCAACCACTACGGCTTCCCGGGGGATTGCGCCTACCGCTACTACGGCTCCCCGGGGGATTGGTCCAGCCACGACAACAAGCCCCGCCGACCCATACGCGGACATTCGGCAAGCTTTCATCCAAGTCATGATAGCAAACTGCGTCAGCGGCGTGTGGAAAAGGGGACTCGTGGGTTCGGAACACAATACCAACATCTATTGCATGTGTGTAGCCAACAAGATGGCTAAGCGGCTCGCACCGGTCGAGTTGCTCAAAGAGAATCATTCGGCCCACAAAGCTGCTGTCACCGAGGAGGCTGGCCAAACCTGTCTGGCCGAACTCAAAT
>Ga0137372_10004972_pt1 | contig 12968 bp, 17 predicted proteins | sample SagtaG_6_FD_104911 | JGI IMG/M metagenome (GOLD analysis project Ga0137372, IMG submission 104911) | Vadose zone soil microbial communities from Sagehorn Ranch, Mendocino, California, USA - Sage1_R_60_16 metaG | ecosystem: Environmental > Terrestrial > Soil > Vadose zone | place: USA...
CTCACGTTTGAAGCTCAGCCCGGGTGACACCTCGACCACCGGAGTCCGCCGTACCCGACCGGCGATCCGCTCTGCAGCCGCCCGCACCTCGCCCACACTTACCGTCATGCCTCCAACCCTGCCACGATGAGTGGAGCCGGAGATTGGGAGGCTGGGATATGGGTGCCTACGACGAGAGCTACCGCAGGAGTCTGGCGGATCCGGAAGGGTTCTGGCTGGAGGCGGCCGATGCGATCTCCTGGGTCTGGCCGCCGACGCAGGCGCTGGACGACTCGCACGCGCCGTTGTACCGGTGGTTCCCGGACGCAGCACTCAATACGTCGTACAACGCACTCGACCGTCATATCGAGGCGGGCAACGGCGACCGGACCGCGTTGATCTACGACTCGCCGGTCGCGGACATTCAAAAGGCGTACACCTATGCGCAGTTGCGTGACGAGGTCGCGGTGTTCGCGGGGGCGCTCAAGTCACTCGGCGTCGGCAAGGGCGACCGCGTCGTCGTCTACATGCCGATGGTTCCCGAAGCCGTTGTCACGATGCTCGCGTGTGCGCGGCTCGGCGCGATCCACTCCGTGGTGTTCGGCGGGTTCGCGCCGAAGGAACTCGCGGCCCGGATCGACGACGCGACCCCGCGGGTCATCGTGGCCGCCTCGTGCGGGATCGAGCCGACGCGCGTCGTCGAGTACAAGCCGATCATCGACGCCGCCCTCGAGCTCACCCAGCACCAGCCCGAGCGCACGATCGTCCTGCAGCGTACGGAGGCCCTCGCCAAGCTCGGCGACCACGACCTGGACTGGGCCGACGTCATCGCTGATGCTCAACCCGCTGACCCGGTCCCGGTGGCAGCGACAGATCCGCTCTACATCCTCTATACGTCCGGTACGACGGGTAAGCCGAAAGGCGTGGTTCGGGACAACGGCGGCCACGCGGTCGCCCTGGCCTGGTCGATGCGCGCCGTCTACGACATCGGGCCCGGCGACGTCTGGTGGACGGCCTCCGACGTCGGCTGGGTCGTCGGCCACTCCTACATCGTCTACGCACCGCTTCTGGTCGGCGCAACCTCCGTACTTTATGAGGGAAAGCCGGTCGGTACGCCGGACGCCGGTGCGTTCTGGCGGGTGATCTCCGAACATGGCGCGAAGGCGTTGTTCACCGCGCCGACCGCGTTTCGCGCGATCAAGCGAGTCGACCCTGCCGCCGCTGAAGTGCCGAAGTACGACCTGGCCGGCTTCCGCACGCTGTTCCTCGCCGGCGAGCGGCTGGATCCCGAGACCTATCACTGGGCTCACGAGAAGCTCGGCGTACCGGTCGTGGATCACTGGTGGCAGACGGAGACCGGCTGGCCGATCGCGGCCAACCCGCGCGGCCTCGAACCGCTTCCGACCAAGCCTGGCTCGGCGACGGTCCCGCTGCCGGGCTGGAACGTGCAGATCCTCGACGCCGACGGCAGCCAGCAGCCGCCGGGCCAGGAAGGCGCGATCGCGATCAAGCTGCCGCTCCCGCCGGGTGCGTTGCCGACGCTGTGGGGCGACGACCAGCGGTACATCGACAGCTACCTCAGCCGGTACGACGGCTACTACCTGACCGGCGACTCCGGCTACCTGGACGAGGACGGCTACATCTTCGTGATGGGCCGCACCGACGACGTGATCAACGTGGCCGGTCACCGGTTGTCGACCGGCAGTATGGAGGCAGTGCTCGCGGCGCATCCGGCCGTCGCCGAGTGCGCCGTGATCGGCGTCCACGACGCGTTGAAGGGCCAACTGCCACGCGGTCTCGTCGTACTCAAGGCGGGCGTGGACATCTCCGAGGACGTACTGCGGGACGAGTTGGTGGCAGCGGTACGACGGGACATCGGGCCGGTGGCGGCGTTTCGCGACGTGGCGGTGGTGGACGCGTTGCCGAAGACGCGGTCGGGGAAGATCCTGCGCAAGACCATGCGCGGGATCGCGGACGGCCGGGACGAGCCGGTCCCGTCCACCATCGAGGATCCCGCCGTACTGGACGCTCTCCGCCCGATCCTGCGTCAGGAAACCTGAGCCAGGAAGTCTCGAACCAGCGGGCTGGCTGTCGCGCGGAACTCGTGGAAGTAGGCGTGCCGGGCGCCCGGGATCAGCTCCGCACGAGCGTCCGGGATGCGATCGGTGAGCAGTTCGGCGTTGCCGACCGGACTGAAGACGTCGTCTGTCCCATGCATGATGAGCGTCGGCGCCTTGATGCCCGGCAGCTCCGCCCACGAGTCGTGCCGGTTGCTCGCGACCAGGTGCCGCGATTTCGCGTACGACGGCATGTCCGGATCACCGAGCACCGGGTGAGGACCGGGGTTCGCGGCCAGCCAAGCCGGGGTGTACATGAGGTCGAGCAGAACCCGGCCGAGTCGAGTCGGGTCGGCAAGCTTCAGCCGGATCTCCTGACTGCGCTCGAACCCATGTGCCGCGCCGGGGGAGGTGCAGCCGAGGACGAGAGCATTGACGCGTTCGGGGAACTTGATCGCCACCCACTGCGCGACGCGACCGCCCATCGATGTGCCGTAGATGTGAGCTTTCGCGATGCCCAGATCGTCGAGGACAGAGATGACGTCGTCGGCGAAGCCGCGCGTGCTGTAGACCTCGTCCGGCTTGTCGCTGTCGCCCGTACCACGCCAGTCGAGCGTGATCGTCCGGTACGACGTCTCGAAGTCGGCGCGGACGGGATCCCACCAGGTGTGGTTGTTGGACTGGCCTGCGAGTAGCACGAGCGGCTTCCCCTCGCCTCGGACCTGATAGGCGATCCGGGCGCCGTCGGGGGCTGTTGCAGAGGGCACGGAGGCAGTATTTCAGGCGGTCAGTGAGTGCCTTGCCGGCGCGAGTTAGGCTCGGGACCATGCGAGTCGTGATAGCGGGTGGACACGGACAGATCGCGTTGCGGCTGACCAAACTGCTGGCTGACGACGGTCACGAGGTGGTCGGTCTGGTCCGCAATCCCGCCCATGAAGGCGACCTCGCCGCGGCCGGCGGACAGGCCGCCGTACTCGATCTCGAACAGGTCGACGTCGCGCCGGTGGCCGACGTACTGACGGGCGCGGACGTTGCGATCTTCTCTGCCGGAGCTGGACCGGGCAGCGGGAAGGCGCGCAAGGACACCGTCGACCGGGCGGCGGCCGCGCTGTTCGCTGACGCGGCCGAGCAGGCCGGGGTACGCCGCCACATCCAGGTCGGGTCGATGGGCGCGGACCGGGCCGAGTCGTTGCACGACGACGACGTGTTCACGGTCTACCTCAAGGCAAAGAAGGCCGCCGAGGACGACCTGCGCCGACGCGACCTGGACTGGACCATCCTGCGGCCCGGCTCGCTCACCAACGACCCGGGCACCGGCAACGTGCTGCTCGGCGACAAGACCGGCAACGGCAGCATCAGCCGCGACGACGTGGCGCTGGTGCTGGCCGGCCTCTGTGACATCCCGGCCTCGATCGGCCGGACCCTCGAACTCGTCGCTGGGGACACCCCGGTGGCCGAGGCGCTGAAGAATCTCTGACGTTGCTTTAAGCAACAGAATGTGACGGATATGGGCGACACACTCCGGCAGGTGCACTTCGAGCGCATCGCCAACAGCAGTTACCGGGTCCACAACGTCCGCGGTGGCAGCATCACGGTCGGCTCCGGCGGCGCCGACACCGACTTCACACCGGTCGAACTGCTGCTGGCCGCGATCGGCACCTGCTCGGCGATCGACGTCGACGTCGTGGTCAGCCGACGCGCCGAGCCGACCGAGTTCAGCGCGGTGGTCCGCGGCGACAAGATCCGCGACCCGGAAGAGGGCAACCGGATGGAGAACCTCGCGGTCGAGTTCACCATCCGCTTCCCCGAGGGTGAGGACGGCGACAAGGCCCGCGAGGCGCTGCCGCGCGCGGTCAAGATGTCCCACGACCGCCTCTGCACCGTCAGCCGCACGGTAGAAGTGGGCACCCCGGTCACCACGACAGCCGACGAAACGGCCTAGTTCGCCAGGAACTCGCGTACCGGGCGCAGGCGGGTGGTGAGGAACTTCTGGGTCCGTTCGCAGTTGAGGCGGAGGTCCGACGGTTGGCCCGGTTCGAACGGCAAGGCGTCCGGGTCGAGACCGTCCCGGATGGCAATCAGCCGGCCGAGCTCGAGCCGGTTGACCGCCTGCGGGCCGGCCACGTGGGCGATGCCGTTGAAATCGGACGTCAGCAGTTCGAGCAGTGCCGACGCCAGGTCCGTCACGTGAACCGGGCAGCGGATGTTCCCGGTGAACAACGCGCCGGGTTCACCATTTGCCAGCCCATGCACGAACTGCTCGTGTGAGGACCTACCGTCGTACCCGACGATGAGCGACGTACGCGCGATGACGGCTGACGGGTCGATCGCCCGGATCGCCGTCTCGGCGGCCGCCTTCGCAGCGCCGTACGGCGTGACCGGGCAGGGTGCATCATTTTCGTCGTACGCCTGCGCGCGACCGCCGAACACCACGTCGCTCGACACGAACACCAATCGCGCGCCTCGAGCGGCGAAGGCGAGATTCGCGGCTCCGTCGGCTGTGGTTTCCCAGTCCGACTGCCGGTACGCCGTGTGGATGATGCCGTCCGGCCGGACCTTCCGCAGTACGTCCTCGACCTCGTCCCGCCGCAGGACATCCATCCGGACACCATCCGGCACCGGCTTTGTGTGGTAGGTCGGCACCACCTCGTGCTCGGCCAGGCGCAGCACTTCGCTCCCCAGGAACCCAGCGGCTCCAGTGACGAGCAGCCTCACCCCCTCAGGCTACGCCGCTCCAGACTTCAGCCGCCGGGAGTCAGCGCAGCTGGCGTGGCCTGGGACAGGTACTTGTGGGCTGAGACCTGATATTTCATGTCCCCACCCACCAGATGCTGTCTCAGGTCCCGACAACCGCCGTACGCCGAGAGCATTCCCTTCGAAACGCGTCATGCGGCTGGATAGCCTGAACGTCCCGCCGAGACCGAGCGGCTCGAGGTGGCTTGGCAGGCGCTGGCGACGATCGCCGCGCATCGACGACGGGAGACGACGTGACCCCAGAAGCAGAAGGCTTCCTCCGACGCGCGATCGAGCTGGCCTCGGCCGCGCGCCGATCCGGCAACCCGCCGTTCGGCTCGCTGCTGGTCGGACCGGACGGGACAGTGCTGGCCGAGGCACAGAACTCGACCATCACCGACGGCGACATCAGCTTCCACCCAGAGCTCAAGCTCGCGGTCTGGGCGGCGCGCTCGCTGGATCCCGAGACGGCCGCGGGGACCACGATGTACACGAGCTGCCAGCCGTGCGGGATGTGCGCGGGCGCGCTCGCGCGGTCCGGGCTCGGGCGAGTGGTCTACGCGTTGTCGGGGGAGCAACTCGACGGGCTGAAGTCCACCGGCGGATTCCCCGCCGTACCGCAGGAAGGTCCAGCCCTGTACGACGAGGCGCGCGTACCGGTCGACGGGTACTACGTGTAGAACGCGACACCCGGCGGATCACGCGGTCAGCCGGGTGTCGCGTCGTACGTCGTCTCAGATCGGGCCGAGGCAGAGGACGTACTTACCGCGCTCGTCGGTGAGGGACCTCTCGGCGCCGGCGAACTGCTCGCACCGGGTGTCGTCCGTGGTGTCGTCGAGCTTGCCGACGATCCGGTACTCCGCGTCGGAGGAACCGCAGTCGACCACCTTCACGTCCGGGCTGCTGGACGTGCCGTTGTTGACGATGCACTGGCCGACGTCCGCGTTCGAGACGGAGTTGAGGTTGACGACGATGATCAGCGCGATCAGCGCGAACGGGAGCAGCAGACCGAGGACCGCCGGGCGCTTGAACAGGGGCTTGCCCGGATCCATCGGCCGGCCCGGCGCACCCGGAGCAGGCTCGGGCAGGTTCTTGAACTTCGACCACGGGCCGATGTTCATCAGCATGGTGATCGGGTTGATGATCGACGACCCGACACTCCACCAGCCCTGCCACAGGCTCTTCGCGGTCATGTCCCGCACGCTCGCGATTCCGCACGTACGGCAGAACGGTCCCCGCAGCTTGAGGAACCGCATCAGGACGATCATGCCCTGATGACCGCGCACGGTCGCGTCCGCTGCCGGGAACCCACCACAGAAGCGGCACTGGAGCGCACCCTGTGGCATCGGTGCAAACGCGGGCTGCCCCTGCTGGAACTGTCCCTGCGCAGGGAAGGACTGCCCGGAGCCCGGCAACGACTGACCTTGCTGGTACGGCGCCTGCTGCTGGAACTGCTGCTGGTGCTGCGCGTACTGCGGCTGACCAAACGGTTGCTCCTGGGCCGGCTGCGGCTGACCGAACGGCTGACCCTGCTGGTGCGGCTGCCCGTCCTGGGGTTGACCTTGCTCGGGTTGGGTGTACTGCGGGAACTGCTCCGGCGGGGGACCGTAGCCGCCCGGCTGCGCGGGGTAGGGGTTCTGCGGGGGCTGGGGAGGGGATGTGGTCACGGACGCTTCCTGAAACTCGATGACGGGACAAGACGAAACACCGCACCTTACTCACTCCGACGGTCCATTCCCGGCCCCGATGTGAAACGCTGCCGCCCATGCTGACCATCGGCCCGCTGGAACCGTCCGACCGTGAGCCCTGGCAGCAACTGTTTGCCGGCTACAACGAGTTCTACGGACGTACCATGCCGGCCGGGTTCTACGATCAGGCCTGGGGTAGATTTCGGGAGGGCAAGGAGATCCACGCCCTCGGCGCCCGCCTCGACAACCAGTTGGTCGGCATCGCGCACTTCCTCACTCACGCGAGCACGACAGCGCCCGATTCCTGCTATTTACAAGACCTTTTCACCGCACCCGAAGCCCGCGGCCAGGGCGCCGCACGCGCATTGATCGCCGCCGTCACCGGCTGGGCGAAGGAACGCCACTGCGGCCGCGTCTACTGGTCAACCCACGAATCCAACGAGACCGCCCGCCGCCTCTACGACCAGGTCGCCGAGAACCGCGGCTTCATCCTCTACGTGATCCCGCTGTAACGACTGACCAGCTCGGATCCGAGGCGAGCCAGCTCCGCCTGCACCGACGGCGGGTCGACCACCTCTATCGAACCGCCCCAGCCCGCGAGATGCTGGGCGACCATCAACGGAGTCGGAGCGGTGACCTTGAGCCGCACCCGGTCGCCGTCCATCCCGTCGACCTCGCAGTTCCGGCCGAGCCGATCCTGCATCACCCAGACGAACCGCTCGTCCATCACCACGGTCGCGGTCAGGCCGGACCGCCGTACCTCCATCTGGTCGACGATCTCGCTCCACGCCGCCGACAGGTCGAAGTCGGCGGACCGCTCGAACCCCTCGTCCGTCAGCTCGGCCGACACGATCCGCTCGACCCGGAACGTCCGCCGGCCCTTCGCGGTCCACGCGATCAGGTACCAGATGTCGTCCTTGTCCACGAGCCCGAGCGGATCGACTAACCGCTCCGACTCCTCCCGGCCGCGCTCCGCGTAAACGAGCCGCACCTTCAGGCGTCGTACGACGGCATCCTGCAGCTGACGCACGAGCTCAGGACGTTCCTTGACGTGCTCACCCCAGCGAGCGGGGTCGATCACGACTGCCTCGGCCGCTGCCTCCGCGTCCGCGCGGAAGGTGTCCGGTAGCGCACGTACCAGCTTCCGCAACGCCGCCTTCGCATCCGGCGCGATCGATGCCGCCGGCCCAACCAGCAGGAACAGAGCCTGCGCCTCGGTCGCGGTCAGCCCGCTGAGGTCGGTGCGCGCTCCGCCGATCAGTTGCCAACCGCCGTTGCGCCCCGGCTGTGGATAGACCGGGATGCCGGCGGTCGACAGCGCCTCGAGATCCCGCCGCGCGGTCGCCACCGAGATCTCCAGCTCCTCGGCCACCTCGGCCGCGGTCACCCGGCCGCGCGCCTGCATCAGCAACAACACCGCCACCAACCGATCCGCCCGCACCACCCCATCCTCGCAGGCAAACCGCTCAGCGAGTGAGCACTTAACGCGGCACGCTCTCGCCCACGAGGCCGTCGACGGACTCGCGGATCAGGTCGGCGTGGCCGGTGTGCCGCGCGTACTCCTCGATCATGTCGACCAGGATGTAGCGCAGACTCGGTGACCGGCCGTCCCTGGAGACGTACTTCGCGAGCTGATCCACACCGCCGCCGGCCAGTGCCTCGGCGACGGCTTTGCGCGAACGCTCGACGGCTTCCTGCCACAGCGACATGAGCTGCTCGGGAGAGTCGTCGGCGGCGGAGCTCCACTCCCAGTCGGGGTTGCTGTCCCAGTCGACGGCGTCCCACGGCGCGCCGAGTTCACGCCCGAGCAGCCGCCCGGTGAAGTACTCGTCCTCGACCAGCGCGAGGTGCTTGAGCAGCCCGCCCAGGGTCACGCTCGACGGCGGGTGCTGCCTGTTGAGGCCGGCCGCGTCGAGGCCACCGCACTTCCAGGCGAAGGTACGGCGGTTGCGTTCCAGCGCGCCCATCAGGGTGTCGATCTCGGTACCGGCAACCGGCGGTTCCTGGAGGGTGTTCGTATCCATGGCGAGCAGGTTACGGTACGTTCCGGACGGTTCACTTCCGGAATGGTGATCGATGGCGTACGACGTGAGTCCGACGGCGCGGACCTTGATGGTGCTGGAGCTGATCCAGAACAGCCCCGGAATCACCGCCGACCAACTGGGGGAGAAGCTCGGGGTCTCCGAGCGGGCGGCCCGGCGGTACGTGGCGATCCTGCGGGAGGCCGACATACCGATCGAATCAGTGCGTGGCCCGTACGGCGGCTATCGGGTGGGCCGCGGGCTGCGGTTGGCCCCGCTGATGTTCACCCCGACCGAGGCGCTCGGCCTGGTGATGGCTGTGCTCGAGGGACCGCGTGGCGCCGACGACCCGGTCGAGAACGCGCTCGGCAAGATCATCCGCGTCCTTCCTGAGCCGATCGCTCGTTCGACCGACGCCGTACGACGAGTCAGCGCGCGCGGGCCCGACCCGGGCGCGCGTACGCCGGACCCTGGGATCACGGCTCAGCTGGTCTCGTACAGCACGGCCTGCCGGCGATTGTCTCTTCGCTATGAGCGCTGTCCCGGCGAGGAGTGGTCGATGGAGGTGGATCCGTGGGCGGTCGTCGTACGGCGCGGCCGCTGGTACTTGCTCTGCTGGTCGCACAGCAAGAACGACCGGCGGGTGTTGCGCGTCGACAAGGTCAGGCGCGTCGAGGCCCTGGATGGGACTTTCACCCCACCCACCGACCTCGACCCGCTCGCCGCGGTCGAAGAACACCTGGCCCTTGGCTGGAAGTACAAGATCGAGGTCGTCATCGACGCTCCGCTGGACGATGCAGCCCAGTGGATCCCGCGGAGCATGGGCCGTCTGGAGGCCATTGACGCCGACCACACCCGCCTGCTGGCGAGCACCGACGTACCCTCCTGGTACGCCGCTCAGCTCACCGCGATCGGAGCGCCGTACCGGATCCTGTCCTCACCTGAACTACAAGAGGCCGCTCGCGCACTCGGCGAACGGTTGCTGGAGGCAAGTAACCGTGAATGAGATCGAATTTGCCGGCGAGATCTGGTTCTGGCGCGGTCCGGCTCCGTGGTACTTCATCACGGTGCCGGAGGAGGAGTGCGCGTTTCTCGAGGCCGAGTCGAGCTTCGTGAGCTACGGGTGGGGGATGATCCCGGTCACGGCCGAGATCGGGGACAGCGAGTGGGAGACGTCGTTGTTTCCGAAGGACGGCGCCTACATCGTGCCGGTGAAGGCGGCGGTGCGCCGGGCCGAGCAGCTCGAGGACGGCGACGTGCCGACGGTACGCCTGCGGATCCGTGCCTGAGAAAACTGTCGGCGGGCGGGTCTAGCGTTCTTCCTGCATCCGGCAGAGGGAGAGATAGACGTGTCCACGTTGTCAGATCGGCCGAACACGGCACTGGTAGTGATCGACGTCCAGAACGGCGTCGTCGGCGGCGCGCACGAGCGGGATCAGGTGGTGGCCAACATCAGCACGCTGGTCGGCAAGGCACGCGCCGACGGTGTGCCGGTCGTCTGGGTTCAGCACTCGGGGGAGAACCTCGAGCAGGGGAGTGAGGCATGGCAGCTCGTGCCTGAGCTCGACCGCCAGGAGTCGGAGCCGCTCGTGCACAAGACCTTCGCCGACTCCTTCGAGGACACCGACCTCGAGGACGTCCTCGCCAAAGCCGGGATCGGCCGGCTCTTCGTCAGCGGCGCACAGACCGACGAATGCATCCGCTCGACCATCCACGGCGCATTCGTCCGCGGGTACGACGTAACCCTCGTCGGCGACGCCCACACCACCGAAGACCTGACCGAGTACGGCGCTCCCACCCCCGACAAGGTGATCGCCCACACCAACCTCTACTGGCGCTACCACCGAGCCCCCGGCCGGACTGCCGCCGTACAAAACACCGCCGACATCAACTTCACCACCTGACCCACCACACGCCCTCCACCCGTCACGCGGGATCGTCAGGCAACACAGAACTCGTTGCCTTCAGGATCGTTCATCACCACGTGCCCGAGGAACTCGCCGTACTGCTCCTCGCGGATTGCGGTTGCGCCGGCAGCTACCAATTCGGTGACTCTCGCGCGGATCAGGCGTTCCCGGTCGGCCCGACCTTGGTGGCGATCACCAGTTCGTCAGGGTACGGCGCGAGTGCGCGGCGGATGGCGTCGTTCGCCCAGCGCGGACCAGTGGAATCGCGACTCTCCTCAGCGGGGGAGTAGGTCGGGTAGAAGGCGGCCGTGTCGATGTGGTTGACCCCGAGCTCCACGGCTCGGCGCAGCAGCTCGACCGCATCCCGGCCTGTGTCCGCGGGTCCGGCGAGACGCTTCGTGCCGAACCCGATCCGATGGACAAGCAGATCACCGAGCCGCCAAACTCCCGCCGCGACGGCGGGCTTGCGATCCGCATTTCCCGATGATATGTTTATTGGCAGGAATGCATTCTTGTGTGAATTTGGCATTCGCTCAGAATATGCCATCACTTGAATTCCGTCCAGGTTTCTCCGCGCTTTGTGCGCTCCGCAGACATCGTGCTGCGGCAATCACGTCGGCGGCGTGAGCGGACTCGTGTCCCGGGTGCGTCCACTGGATTCAGAAGCGGGCGTGGCTGCCTCGTCAGCGAGCGAGTAGTCAGGCACCGACGAGGTCGGTGAGGCGGCCCTGCGCAGTCGAGACCTGCGCAACCGATGGTTGCGTGTTGGGCGAAGTGGCGCTAGCCTGATCTGCAACCAATGGTTGCGATATCGAGGAGAGCCCATGGAGTTCGCCAGCATCGAGCGTGAGATCCACATCGACGCCCCGCCCGAGGTGGTGTTCGAGGTGATCAGTCAGCCCGAGCACATCCGCGAGTGGTGGGACGCCGACACCGACGTACAGCCGACACCAGGTGCGACGGGGGAGTTGGCCTGGGCAGACGGCGACAACCCTCGGGCTCACGTCACCTCGATGTCTGTAGTGGTTGCCGAGCCGCCGCGGCTGTTCACGTTCCGCTGGACGCATCCTGCGGGGGAGACCGCGACTGACGGCAACTCGTTCCTGGTGACGTTCGAGCTCGTGCCGGCCGACTCCGGCACGCTGCTCCGGCTCACCGAGACCGGGTTCCGCGAGCAGGGCTGGGAGATCGCGGTGCTCGAGCAGCAGTACAACGAGCACGTCGTCGGCTGGGACAGGTTCGTGCCCCGGATCGCGACGTACGCCGAGGAACTGGTGTCGGCGCGATGACGACCGCGATCAACGACGACCTGTGGTCGGCGATCGGTGACCCGACCCGGCGGCGGATGCTCGATCTGCTGCTGGCGAGCGGGGCGGGTACGGCGACTTCGCTCAGCGAGCAGCTGCCGGTGACGCGGCAGGCCGTCGCGAAGCATCTCGCCGTACTGGACCATGTCGGGCTGGTTCAGGCGACGCCGGCCGGGCGCGAGAAGCGCTATCGGATCGACGAGGCCCAGCTCGAACGTGCCGTGGCGCAACTGAATGCCGTGGGCAACACCTGGGACGCCCGGCTGCGGCGGATCAAGAAGATCGCCGAAGCCATCAACAAAAACAAGTGATAGGGGAGAGAACGATGGTCGACATCCTGCACCGAGTAGGCATTATTGCACCGCAGGACGCGGTGTACCGAGCGCTGACGACGCCCGAGGGCCTGGCGGCTTGGTGGACTGACGACACGCGTGGAGACGGCGAACCTGGCGGCGAACTCGAGTTCCGCTTCGGCGAGGTCGGCGGCTTCGACATGAAGGTCCTGGAGGCCCAACCGGCCGACCGCGTGCTCTGGGAGGTCATCGACGGCCCCGAGGAATGGATCGGCACCCGGATCAGCTGGACCCTGCGGACCGACGGTGACTTCACGATCATCCTGTTCGCGCACGAAGGTTGGCGCGAGCCCGTCGAATTCATGAACCACTGCAGCACCAAGTGGGCCACCTTCCTGCTGAGCCTCAAGTCCCTCCTGGAAACAGGCAAAGGCGCCCCGGCACCGAACGACGTACAAATCAGCAACTGGCACTGAGCAGAGCGCACGACGTGAGGGCCTCAGAGCAGAGGCTCTGAGGCCCTCACCCTTGCACGGCACTACCCCAGCTGGTCGCGGCGGCGGGTCAGGTGGGCGGTCTCGGCGGTGTTGCCCGCCAGTTCGATGGCTTTGTCGTACGCCGCGCGCGACTCCTGACTGCGGCCCAGCCGGCGCAGCAGCTCAGCGCGGGTCGCATGATAGGCGTGATAGCCGGCCAACTTGTCATCGAGACGGTCGACGGCCGCCAGTGCCACGTCGGGGCCGTCAAGCTCGGCCACCGCAATCGCCTGGTTGAGGGCAACGATCGGCGAGGGATCGACGCGCACGAGTTGGTTGTAGAGGGCAACGACCTGCGACCAGTCGGTGTCGCGTACGTCGCGGGCGGAGGTGTGTACGGCGTTGATCGCCGCGAGGATCTGGTAGCGACCCGGAGCCACGCGCGAGGCCAGGCGCTCGCGCACCAGCTTACGGCCCTCGCCGATCAGCGCTGCCTCCCAGCCGCCA
>Ga0137372_10004973_pt1 | contig 12966 bp, 6 predicted proteins | sample SagtaG_6_FD_104911 | JGI IMG/M metagenome (GOLD analysis project Ga0137372, IMG submission 104911) | Vadose zone soil microbial communities from Sagehorn Ranch, Mendocino, California, USA - Sage1_R_60_16 metaG | ecosystem: Environmental > Terrestrial > Soil > Vadose zone | place: USA: California...
ACATAACAGGAGATGTAACTGCGACTCAGCCCTTGGTATACAATCATCAAACTGCTTCCTGCTGGGAGTAATAACTGAGGATAACAAAGTTTATTTATGTAGCTAATACAGGAAGCAATACAATTACAGGATACAAAGTAAATAATAATGGACACATTAGTTTGCTTAACGGTAACGGAGTTACTGCAAGTGCTGGTCTTGCGCCAACCGATGAAGCATTAAAGCCAGGATTCCAAATATCTCTATGTAATTAATTCAGGTGATGATACATTAGGTGCTTATGCTGTAAATGCCCAGACCGGAGCACTTACAATGATTGGTAAAGTTGGAGATTTGCATCCTACTTCAGCAGGCCTTGCTGCCAGATAATTTCGTGAATCGTCAATCGTGAATGGCTTATCTCGCCTTTTACCTTTCACTTCTCACAAAAAAATATATAAAAAGCCCTGATTATTTCACAACAATCTGGGCTTATTATTACTTAGATAGTTTAGTTTTCTTTTGCTGTTTGTTTTATGCGGCCCTTTGCTTTTTCTAATGCCTTCTCCTTTGCTGTCTCAACAGTACTGCCACTTGCTCTCGCAACAGTAGCGCCAGGATCAACATTGTAAATATGACAATAAAATTCATTGCCTATCTTATAGGTTACAGTGCGCACTTTTACTCCATTCAGCTCGCTAAATTCTTCGTTATACTGTTCTGTGTTCATGATGCCATTTCTTTTTTTGCAGTAGCTGGTATTCCTTTTTCAACAGGTGCGCCTACGAGATTTCCCCATTCTGTCCATGAACCATCGTAATTACTTACGGTGGGATATCCTAACAAATATTTCAGTACAAACCACGTGTGGCTGGAGCGTTCACCAATACGGCAATAAGCAATTATTTTCTTATCCGGTGAAATTCCTTTACCCATATAAAGCGCTTCGAGGTCTTCTCTTGATTTAAATGTGCCATCGTCATTGCAGGCCTGTACCCACGGAATATTGGCCGCGCCGGGAATATGTCCACCCCGCTGGCAAGTTTCAGGCAAACCGGGAGGAGATAATATTTTACCGGTAAATTCATCAACAGAACGTACATCCACCATAGCATAATCATTTGCCATCATAGCTGAATGCACCTGGTTAAGATAGCTGCGCAGAGATTCATCTCTTTCGCTGGCTTTGTAAGTGCTGCGTTCTGGTTGTCGCACATCTTTGGTAATTACACGGCCCTCCGCAAGCCATTTTTTGCGGCCACCATTCATAATGCGCACATCTTCGTGACCGTACATTTTCATTTGCCATAAAGCCCATGCAGCAAACCAATTGTTATTGTCACCATAAAGAATTACAGTAGTATCGTTGCTGATGCCGCTTTCACTGAACAGTTTTTCCAGGTCAGTTTTGCTGATAACATCGCGACGTAAAGTGTCACACAACTGAGTTTGCCAGTTCCATCCCAAAGCACCGGGAACATGGCCCTCTTCATAAGCTTGTGTGTCCACATCAACCTCTACAATTACAACATGGGGATCAAATTTATGCTGATCAACCCACTCTGTGGAAACCAGCATTTCAGGACGAGCATAGTCAGACATCGGCTAAATTTTAAGGTTAACAAATAGAGAGAAAGGCATACAAGATACAATATTTATATGCCGATGTCAAGAGGAATTTTATTAAAGTTTGAGTGTTCGGGAGTTTCAATGTTTGAATGTTTGAGAGTTTGAGTGTTCGGTGCTGAAATGTTCAAGCGCTTGAATGTTTGGTGAAGAGAATGTTTTGTTTTTTTAGGGACAGGCGGTTGAATATAGTAGCATCGTCTCTTGTGTCACTCTCTTTTACGTTCCGAACTTTATTGAACAGTTTACACCATGAGCTTTTGTAGTAAATATGTGACGTGACTTATATTGCAAAAACGGTAGCTCCTGTTTATACAATGGTATCAAAGGAACTATGGAGTTTCGGAAAGCAGATTAATATGAGGTGGATTGGCGAATGTTTTTTAGATAAGGTTCGGTTATATTTGCGTTGGCCGTAAGCAGTTTGGATACCCAAAAATTAAGGGCTTAAATAAAATTTGTAAACCCCTAATTGATGATTAATTATGCGACGATCTTATCAAAAGTTGCTTCTGCTTCTTTATAAAAAACCTCACCTTTTCCAATCTTTTGCGGATCAAAGTTTACTAACTTGATAATGTTTACATATTGTGATAGTTCTAATTTCTGGAAATTGCGATGCAGTATGAAGGCAAAGCTCAAATAATTTCACTACCAGGTTTGGTGAGATAACCCATAAATCTTACATTAGAACTCCAATTCTGATCGTCCGATCGATCTCTGTACTTTTTATTGTATATCTGCGATTATGAAGAAACGGCTATTATTTCTGCATTTATTATTTTTTATATCACTTTTTGCTTTTGCGCAGAAACCTCCGTCGATATTATTTAAACCAGTTCCGAATAGGGAAACAGGGATCAACTTTGCAAATGTTGTTAAAGAATCACCCGGTTTAAATATTATTACCTATGAATATTTTTATAACGGCGGTGGTGTTGGCTTAGGGGATTTTAATAACGATGGATTAATTGACATTTATTTTTCCGGCAACATGCAACCGGGAAGGTTGTACCTGAATAAAGGAAACTTTAAATTTGAAGATATCACAGCAAAAGCAGGTGTGGGAGGAAAAAGAGGATGGAAAACCGGAGTAAGCATTGCAGATGTAAACGGGGATGGGTTGCAGGATATTTATTTGTGCTATTCAGGTCCGTTGGATAGGAAACAAAGAGCAAACGAACTTTTTATAAATAATGGCAATCTTACTTTTTCTGAAAAAGCGGCTCAAATGGGCGTTGCTGATTCAGGATATTCTACCCAGGCAGTATTTTTTGATTATGACAGAGATGGCGATCTTGACTTATTCGTTATCAATCACAATAATAAAAACCTTCGGAATTTCGACGCTGCCTTTGTAAAAAATATGGTTGACCCTGATGCCGGTGATCGTCTTTACAGGAATGATAATAATATTTTCACCGATGTAACCACCCATTCAGGAATTATTTCAAATCCGCTTGGCTATGGTTTGGGAGTTTCAGCGAGTGATTTTAACAACGATGGGTGGCCCGATCTTTATGTTACTAATGATTATGTAGAAGAAGATTACCTCTATATAAACAACCACGACGGAACTTTTTCGGAAAAATTAAAGGATGAGCTGGGACATATTTCCAATTTCTCTATGGGCTGCGATGTAGCTGACATAAATAACGACGGATGGACCGATGTGTTCACACTTGATATGCTGCCTGAAGATAACAGGAGGCAGAAACTGATTTATATGCCTGATAATTATGAGTTGTATAATAACCAGGTGCAAAACGGTTTCTATCACCAGCTGATGAGAAATATGTTACAAGTTAATAATGGCAATGGTACTTTTAGTGAAATAGGCCAGCTGAGTGGTGTGTACTGTACTGACTGGAGCTGGGCATCCCTCCTGGCGGACTTTAATAATGATGGAAATAAAGATATTTTTATCACAAACGGATACGGCCGCGATATGACCAATCGTGACTTTGTAAAATTTTATGCAAATGAACGACTGAAATATTTACGCGGTGAACCAAGTGATAATATGTTCAGAATGTTGCAGGGCATTCCTGTTACTCCTGTTCATAACTACCTGTATTTAAATAATGGTAATCTCCAATTTTCGGATGTTTCACTGATGGCCGGGTTCGATAAGCCAACGCTTTCGAATGGTGCTGCCTATGCAGATCTTGATAATGATGGAGATCTCGATCTTGTGATTAATCACCTTAATGCTCCTGCAGAAATATACCGGAACATGCTTATAGAAAATGGCAATAGCGGCAATTGGGTGCAGTTCAATTTGAAGGGGAAAGGCGGTAATAGTTACGCCCTTGGGGCTGCAATTAATGTATACACGCCAAAGGGATCGATGAAACTGGAAAATTATCCTGTACATGGATTTCAGAGCTCAATGCATGTGCCGCTCCATACAGGTTTACCTTCTCCCCAAATTGATTCAGTAGTGGTACAATGGCCTGACGGAAAGATAGAAACGCTAATGAACGTAAAGGCTAACAGCATTAATACTATCAGTTATCAAGGCGGCGAAAAATATCCGGTCAAAGCAGAAAATATTAAATCCGTTTTTTCTCCTTCAACAACTTTATTGCCGTATACGCATGTTTCACCCGAAACAAATGATTTCAAGACCCAACCCCTGATGCCCACTATGATTTCATACAATGGTCCGCGAATGGCTAAAGCCGATATTAATAAAGACGGGCTGGAAGATATTTTTATTTGCGGAGCCCAGGGGCAACCAGGTCAGCTTTTAATCCAACAAAAGGATGGCAGCTTTATTGAAGATACTCCGCCCGATTTTATACAAGATGCTTCATGTGAGGATATTGATGCGGTTTTTTTTGACGCCGACAATGATGGAGACTTGGATTTATACGTAGTAAGCGGTGGTTATAATTTTAATGCCGGAGATAGCGCACTCCAGGATCGCTTATATATCAATATCAACGGTAAATTTCATAAAAGCATTGGATCATTACCGTCAGAATCGCTGAGTGGTTCATGCGTGAGAGTCGCAGATATTGATAACGATGGTGATTTAGACATTTTTGTAGGAAGCAGAGTTGTACCCGGCAGATATCCTGAATCGCCGCAAAGTTTGCTGCTGATTAATAATGGAAAGGGAGAGTTTACAAATGCCCCGGCGGCAATGCGGGCCTCATTAGATTCGCTGGGAATGGTAACGGATGCAGCCTGGATTGATATTGATAATGATGGCTGGAAGGACCTGATTGTTTGCGGCGAGTGGTCGAAACTGCATTTACTACACAATAAGAATGGAAAGTTTACTGATCTGTTTGACCAATATTTTCCTGATACTTTAAAAGGCTGGTGGAACCGTTTGCAGCTTGCAGATATGGATGGAGACGGCGACATGGATCTCATTGCAGGAAACTGGGGATTGAACAGTGCCATAAAGGTGAGCGGATCAGAACCTGCAATAATGTATTACAATGATTTTGATAATAATGGCTCCGTAGATCCATTGATTTGTTACTATATTCAAGGCAAGTCGTACCCAATGGCCAGTCGCGATGAGATCACGGATCAAATAGTCAGCCTGCGGCAAAAATTTCCGACGTATGATTCTTATGCCAATTCCACGATTGAGGATATTCTTACCCCCGAACAGTTGAAATCAGCAAAACAATTATCGGCTAACTACTTTGAAACTACTTATTTTGAAAACGACAACGGGATATTTAAAGCGAAGAAACTTCCGTTGCAGGCGAATTTTTTTCCTGTTTTTGCAATAAGTACCGGTGATTTTGACCACGATGGGAAACAGGATATCGTATTAGAGGGTAATACAGATCATGCAAGAATAAAAATAGGAAAGATAGACGCAGGTTATGGAGTATTATTAAAAGGAGATGGGAAAGGGCATTTCGAATATGTGCCCCAACTTAAATCCGGATTATCGGTCAGGGGTTGTACAAGGGATATTATTAAGTTAAACGGAAAGAATGGCGATCGGCTGATCTTCGGTATAAACAATCAAGCTCCTGTTATTTATTCGTATTGAAAGTATTTAAGGGTTGAAACATGAAAAAGGTAACCGTATTTGTTGTCACTGCATTATTGGTGAATGTCGGATATAGCCAGAAGAAGCCATCATTCACTACAAATGATTATGTCCGTGCGTTGAAACATGCCACAGATGTTATGGTGACTGATGTCACCTCGCCGGTAGCAGCCGCAAGGTATTATGCATATATCAATCTGGCCGCTAATGAAACTGTCGTGCTGTTTGACAAACAACAGCCTCATTTTGCAGGAATTGCGAAGGGATTGAATAGTATAACAGTTGATCATAATCTCATTAAAAAAAGTGATCCGCCTCTGGCGATAATCCTTGCCTTATATAAATCAGCAACCGGGTTACTTCCTTCGGGATACCTGCTCAGGAAAAATATTGATTCTTTACAACTTATGGCAAAAAAAAGAAAGCTACCTCTTGAAAAAATAAATGCGACAGTTGAACTTGTAGATAAAGTAGTTGAGCAGGTACTTAAATATGCATATGCTGATGGTTTTGTAAGGCTTAGCGGATTAAGGAAGTACACTCCCTTAACCGGTGATGAATACTGGCAGTCCACAGCTCCTGGCTTTATGCTTGCCATTGAACCAAACTGGAATACCCTGCGCACATTTATTCTTGATTCATGCTCACAATTTGTTTGCGCACCTCCCGATAAATATAGTTCTGATTCCAATTCATTGTTTTATAAAGATTTGAAGGAAGTATATGAACTTGATAAAAATCGTTCAAGGGAACAGTTAGAGATTGCGATGTTCTGGGATTGCAATCCTTTTGCGCTGGAACAGGTTGGCCATCTTGAATTCGGGATTAAAAAGATATCTCCGGGCGGACACTGGATGGGAATTACCGGCATTGCGTGTAAAAAGCAAAAATTAAGTTTATCAAAAACTGCTTATGTGCATGCAATAGTTTCAATCGGAATAGCAGATGCGTTCATTTCGAGTTGGAATAATAAATACAAGTATAACAGGGTACGACCTGTGACAGCTATTAAAAGACTCATAGATCGCAATTGGTCACCATTGCTTCAAACCCCGCCTTTCCCTGAATATACATCCGCCCATAGCGTTATTTCAACAACTGCATCTACCATTCTCACTCATTTATTTGGTGATCACTTTTCTTTTACTGACGACACTGAAAAAGAGTTCGGACTTCCTCCAAGAAAATTTAATTCCTTTACTCAGGCATCGAAAGAAGCGGCCATATCAAGATTGTATGGAGGCATTCATTTTAGAGATGCAATTGAAAACGGTGTAAAAGAAGGTGAACAAATTGGAAAGTTTGTTATTGCGCGTAGTCCCGAAAGCCAGGCAAATAATAACGGCAGAACAATTTCTGAGCAGGTAAAAAAATAATATCAACAATGCGTTTTCGGCAATTTATTTCCTTTAAATTTCCTTTCGTGAAAATTAAACTTCTCTCGATCATTGGCTTTACATTTATATGTGCCCTGTTTCTTTCTGCCTGTTCACTTATGACTGCAAAAAAGAAAAGTGTTGTTGTATGGAATAAAGATCTTCCCGCGGTTGGGTCACTCTCTTCTCCGCGCACTGCCGATCTTAATAATGATGGAGTACTTGACATTGTTATCGGCGCAGGAAAAAATGAATTTCAGAAAACAGACATGGGTATTCTTGCATTTGATGGAAAATCGGGGAACCTCTTATGGAAACAAAGTTCTATTGATCAGGTTTTTGGATCAGCTACTTTTTGTGACGTAACAGGCGATAGGGTTAAAGATATATTTATAGGCGGACGATCTCCTCAGTTGAAAGCGATTGATGGGAGAACCGGGGCCTTAATATGGGACTATAAGCACGAGCGGTACACTAACAATCCGATCCTTCATTATGCCCGCTTCAATTTCAATAATAGTGTGCTGGTTCCCGATCAAAATAATGATGGCGTGGATGATTTACTTACAATAAATGGAGGTAATCCGCTGGCGAAGCCCTATTCTGAAGTTGATCGTTTTCCCGGGGTACTTATGCTATTCAACTCAAAAACAGGAGATGTGATTGCAGCAGATACAATGCCCGATGGCAAAGAATCTTATATGACGCCATTGTGTTTTTCTCAACCCGGAAGCAAAGAACTTTTTATTCTGTTTGGAACAGGAGGAGAAACGATCAATGGTAAGCTTTACCTAACCACACTTTCACAGTTGCGCGCAAAAAAATTATCATCGGCTGAAGTTATTGCCACTGAAAAAGGACATGGTTTTATTGCTCCACCTACACTCGCTGATATTAATAAAGATGGATATATTGATATCATTGCAATCACTCATGGAAGTAAAGCCATGGCAATTGATGGAAAAGATCATCATATTTTATGGACCAGAACTTTTCCCGGAACTGAGTGCAGCAACAGTCTTGCACCCGGATATTTTACCGATGACGACATCCCTGATTTTTTTACATTTATAAGCAAAGGAGCATGGCCGAACAGCGTCGGCTCAGTAGAGGTTATGCTCGACGGAAAAAATGGGAATATCGCCTATATGGATTCAATAGGGTGTACAGGATTTTCATCACCAGTTGTTTATGATCTGAACAACGATGGACGTGATGAAGCAATTATCAGCATTAATAATTTTGATTGTTCGTTAGGATATGCATCAAAGTCTCCTTCAACAATGGAAAATAAACTGATAGCAATTGACTTTGCAAAAAAATCCGTGAACACTATTGATCAGACGCAAGGTTTTAAAAATATTTTTTCTACTCCCTGGATTGGGGACTTAGATGGAGATGGTTATCTCGATATTATCTATTGCCAATACTTTAATTATGCCGATCTCACCTCTTTTCTTGGAATGAGGATAAAACGGATTGATACACCCGTAAAAATAAAAAAGAATGTCGTGTGGGGAGCATATATGGGATCCAATGGTGATGGTGTTTTTGATGCAGGACATCGGGTTGCGGACTAACAATTATTCTTGCACCATTTCGTAAGGCCAATTATTTGATCTTTAGAATCTAAAATTGTTTGAATGAAGTTTATATATCCGTTCTTATTTTTTTGCCTTATAACTGCTTGTCATAACAGAAAATCAGGTGACAATAATTCTGATAATAATTCGCCCACATTGTTTCACTTGTTAAAACCGGAAGAGACCGGAGTTGACTTTGTTAATGAAGTAGTGGACGGCGAAAATTTTAATATACTCACCTATCGTAATTTTTATAACGGCGGCGGTGTTGCCATAGGAAATATTAATAATGACTCATTGCCCGATCTTTACTTTACATCAAATCAAAAAAAGAACAGGCTCTATCTTAACAAAGGCAACTTTCATTTTGAAGATATCACTGATAAGGCCGGAGTAGGCGGGAAGATGGCATGGAGCACAGGGGCAACAATGGCTGATGTAAATGGTGACGGATTGCTCGATATTTATGTTTGCAATTCAGGCGATGTGAATGGAAATAATAGAAAAAATGAATTGTTTATCAATAACGGCGACCTCACTTTTACTGAAAAGGCGAAAGAATATAATCTTGACAACGAGGGTTACTCCACACATGCTGCGTTCTTTGATTATGATGGAGATGGTGATCTTGATTGTTATATTTTGAACAACAGCTTTCGAAACCCGGGCAAAATTGAATTGTATAAAAAAGTTAGGGAAGAACCATCACCGACAGGACACAAGCTTATGCGAAATGATGGGAACACTTTCACTGACGTTACTCAACAGGCCGGCATTTATAGCAGTGACATTGCCTTTGGCTTGGGAGTAGCTGTTTCTGATCTTAATGGTGACCATCTGCCTGATCTCTACATAAGCAATGATTTTTGGGAGCGCGATTATTTGTACATCAATAAAGGAAATGGTAAATTTTCGGAAGAGTTGCCATCCAGAGTAAACTATTGTTCACTGGCAAGCATGGGAGCCGACATAGCCGATATCGATAATGACGGCTATCCAGAAATATTTACAACCGACATGCTTCCTGCAAATAATTACAGGCTAAAAACCACCACCGCTTTCGACCCGTATCATCTCGAGGATTTGAAATACCGTGCTAACTATCACTATCAGTTCACGCAGAATTGTCTGCATCTCAATGATGGCAATGCAAATTTTTCAGAAATAGCCCAGATGTGCGGAGTAGATGCAACCGACTGGAGTTGGGGTGCCCTGATCTTTGATTTTGACAATGATGGTAACAAGGACATTTTCGTGAGTAATGGAATTTTGAAAGATATTGGCTCAATGGATTTTATTGAGTTCAATGGAAATCAGCAAAGTGTGCGTTTCGCAAACACCGCTCAGAAGGTTGACTACCGGAAGCTTATTTCCAATATGAAATCAACACCATTACAAAATTATGCATTCACAAATCTGGGTAATTTGATGTTCAAAAACAATGCGGGAAGTTTAGGATTGTCTCAATTGTCGTTTAGTAATGGCGCAGCTTATGCGGATCTCGATAATGATGGTGATGAAGACCTGGTCGTTAATAACAACAATTCTCCCTGTTTTATTTATCGCAATGATGCAAACAAGTACTCAGGCAATCATTTTCTGAAGGTGAAGTTCATTGGGTCTGAAAAAAATCGTTTTGGAATTGGTGCTGAAGCAAGGGTGTATTCAAAGGATGGTCTCAAGATGCTGCAGAATTACAACACCCGTGGATTTCAAAGCAGTATTGAACCAAATTTATTATTTGGCCTCGGCAAAACAACATTGATTGATTCCTTACAGGTCATATGGCCTGATGGAAAAGAGCAGGTTTTGAAAAATGTAAAAGCCGACCAAACAATTACTTTAAAAAATAGCGAGGCATCAACTGTTAGAAACATTGCTAAAAATAAAATCGAACCATTATTTGAAGAAGTGGGACAGAAATTACTTGATAAAGCTGCAGTGCATCATGAGGACAGGTATAATGATTTTGATCAGGAGATCCTGCTTTTTAAAATGCTTTCAACTGAGGGGCCGAGAGTAATAAGAGGTGATATGAATAAAGATAAGCTCACTGATTTTATTCTACTCGGTGCTGCTGGAGATCCAGATAAACTCTTTCTTCAGCAACCGGATGGAAGCTTTCACTTTCAACCAGTTCCTGCATTCAATAAAAATGCAGGCACCTTTGAAAGTACTTGTGGAGCTTTATTAGATTATGATAAAGACGGTGACTTGGATCTTATGATTGGCTCTGGGGGAAATGAAATTGAGATGAGCAAAATGAATTTTTCTATTAGAGTATATAACAATGATGGGCACGGAAATTTCTCCATAGCACCCTCGGCCGTTCCGCCCGTGATTGGAAATTTTTCAACGCTGAAGGTTGACAACACTGATGCTGCCGGCAATTACCATATTTTTTTAGGGGCACGAACTGTTCCCGGTAATTACGGCCTTCCTCCACGATCTTATTTATTGGTAAATGATAATGGCAAATGGAAAGACATCGCTCCTCCATCACTTGCAAATGTTGGTATGGTGACTGATGCGTCATGGACGGATATAGACGGTGACGGCGATAAAGATTTGGTTGTCATTGGAGATTGGATGGCTATAACTATTTTTAAGAATGAGAACGGAACATTTGAAAATCCAACCACCATTCCCAACAGCAATGGATGGTGGAACAGGATTGAAGCCGCAGATTTAGATGGTGACGGTGATCAGGATTTTGTTCTGGGTAATTGGGGATTAAATACCAAATTGAAGGCAAGCCCTGAGAGGCCATTAACAATGTATGTAAATGATTTCGACAATAACGGAAAGAGTGAATTTATTATTAACTGGTATCCGCCACTGGATTCAATAGCTTATCCATTTGCCACTAAACAGGAACTAACCGCACAATTGCCGGGATTAAAAAAACAGATTTTGCGATATGAAGATTATGCAAATAAAACTTACGATTCCCTGTTTTCTCCCGAAATACGCAGCCGGTCTCTACGTTACGAAGCAAATAATTTGCAAAGCGCAATATTATGGAACAATAATGGAACCTTTGAACTTCAAGCATTGCCTCTTGAGGCTCAGATATCACCTGTTTTTGGAATTGTTGCTGATGACCTTGATGGAGATGGTAAAATGGATCTCTGGCTTGGCGGAAATTTTTATGCACTTAAGCCGCAGGCAGGACGAGAGAATGCAAGCAAGGGTGTTTTTTTGAAAGGGAATGGGGAACGGTCCTTCATATATATTTCTCCCCGGGAATCAGGAATCAGGGTGGATGGGGAAGTTCGCGATGCTGGTGTTATCCAGGTCAATAGATCTAAACACCTGATTATTGGAAGAAACAATGCAAGTGTTTTGTTATTCGGGAAAAGAAAAAAATAGCTCATCACCAAAGAAAAAGCCTCCAGCTCTGACCGGAGGCTTTTCATCATTAAATTATAGAATAATAATCAACTACTCTGGCCCACCTGCCCACCAAACTTTTGTTATGTAATCATTGGGGCTTGCACCCTCAAAATTCGGGTTTCCAGCCACCTCCGAACTTGGATATTTCAACCGTTGGAAGATCTTGCCACCTGTTACGTTACCGGGATAATTGACAGGTATCAATACAGGATAACCATTTGCTGTTGCAGGATCACTTGTTGTTCTTCTCCAATTTGACCAGGCTTCCCACCAGTTAAAAAAGTGGTTAACCCAATATTGGTCACCAATCATTTCCAAGGCAGGTTTTTCAACACCATAAGGATGAGCAGCGAGATATGTAGTGACCTGTGCATCTGTAACGACAAAGGAAGGATCATAAATCGTGTACATTTGCATTGATGCCTTTACACCCACGTTATAATAAGTTGCTGCAGCGGCAGGAGAGAGCCCACCAATGCTTCTTTGTGCAGCTTCAGCCAAAAGCAGTTCAACCTCACCATAGTTCATAAGCATATACGGTTCATCTCTGTTTAACAACTTCGGATTCATCCTTGAATACGTTGTAGTCGGATCAAGATTTGGATTATTTTCAATTACTTTAAGCATATTTATGTCCTTTCCGTTTGGCATACCTTTCTGAGCAAGTGGATCTAAGGTTATTGGAGTGTAGTTATCCTCACTCGTCCATGTATAAATACCTCCACTGAGGATCATCAGTCTTGGATCATCATCAGCAGTTGATGTATTATTAGATCCTTTCAAAAAATTAACCAGCTTTTCACTTAAAAAAGCATCTGCTATTTCACCGCCATCTCCCGGAATATAGGCACGGGAGATTCCGTTCTGGTTTGTCCACAAACTCGGTCCTACTGCCATTGGAACAATAACGTTGTCATCATTGCTTTGGAACACACCTCCCGCTACCGCTTTTGCTACATAGGTATTGGCGTCCGCTGCA
>Ga0137372_10004984_pt1 | contig 12957 bp, 12 predicted proteins | sample SagtaG_6_FD_104911 | JGI IMG/M metagenome (GOLD analysis project Ga0137372, IMG submission 104911) | Vadose zone soil microbial communities from Sagehorn Ranch, Mendocino, California, USA - Sage1_R_60_16 metaG | ecosystem: Environmental > Terrestrial > Soil > Vadose zone | place: USA...
GCGCGTGAGTTTGGTCGTGACTCAATGATTGTAGACGCTGTTATTGAAGTGAATCGACGTCAGCGACAGGCGATGGTACCCAAAATAGAAAAGCTTGTCGGTGATTTGCAAGGAAAGACTGTTGCGATTTTGGGACTCGCATTTAAACCGGAAACAAATGACATGCGCGAGGCGCCGGCGATTGATATTATCAGCGAATTACTGAAACGGGGCGCAATAGTGCGAGCCTATGATCCGGTCTCGATGAAGGAATCAGCCGATGTTCTTCCCGAAGTCACTTATCTAGCCGACGAATATGAGGCCGTAACAAATGCCGATGCTCTTGTTTTTGTGACGGAGTGGAATCAATTTCGTGCGCTTGATATGAGCCGAATCCGGGACCTTATGAAAACTCCGAAGATCGCGGACCTGCGGAATATCTACGAGCCCGCGGACATGCGCGAACTGGGCTTCGAGTATATCGGCGTTGGCCGCTAAGACTTTTGCTCCTAACTAACGCTCTTCCATCCCTGATCTAACTTTAAAGCTCTTCTTTATGGCTCTAACGGGAATAGCCCTCGTCACTGGTGGCGCCGGCTTCATCGGTTCACATATTGCATCCGCCCTCGCCTCCTCAGGCGCGAAGCTACGGATTATCGACGACCTTTCAACGGGTTACCGCGAGAACCTTGAGGAAATTAGCGGCGAATTCGACTTCGTTCACGCGAGTCTCGCCGATGAGGATTTGTTGCGCAAGGCGCTTGAAGACGTTGAATTAGTTTTCCATGAAGCCGCGATTCCGTCCGTGCCACGGTCAATAGAAAACCCGCGGCAAACTCATATTGCCAGCGTCGAATCAACTTTCTCTCTATTGCTCACTTCGCGCGAAAAGAAAGTCAGGCGTGTAATTTATGCGGCTTCCAGCTCAGCCTACGGCGATCAGCCGACGCTGCCGAAAGTTGAAACCATGCTTCCGGAGCCGCTCTCTCCATATGCCGTGGCCAAGCTTGTGGGTGAGCATTATTGTCAAGTCTTCACCCGAGTTTATGGTTTGGAAACGATCTCCCTGCGCTATTTCAACGTCTTCGGACCACGACAGGATCCGAGCTCTCAATACTCAGGTGTGATTTCACGTTTTATTAGCGCCTTGCTTGGGGGAGAGCGACCGGTGATCTATGGTGATGGGGAGCAGTCGCGAGATTTCACTTACATCGATAACGTTGTGGACGCTAACTTGAAGGCGGCCGAAAGCTCCCGGGGCATTGGCCAGGTTATCAATGTCGCCAACGGAGAACGAATTTCCCTAAATCAACTTTTGGCCGAGCTAAAGAGCTTAACGGGCAGGTCTGACGCAGTGGCGGACTACGAAGCCGCTCGAGCCGGCGATGTGAAACACAGTCTTGCAGACATATCGCGCGCGCGCGATCTGCTGGGATTCGAACCGCGAGTAGATTTACGAACGGGCTTGGAGCGTACCATCGATTGGTGGGAAAAAAGCCGGTTCGCCAGAACGCCATCCGGTTAACACTGATCGCAGATCCTCACGACTTCGAGCCGACGGCACTTATCCCCACCAGCTGCCGCAAACTGGTCAGGTATGGCGCTCGAGCAACCCCCTTATCCGTAATAATCGCTGCGATCAGATCGTTGGGCGTTACATCAAAGGCCGGATTGTGGACACCGACTCCGTCAGGGGCCAGTTGATGTTCTTTTATGTGCGTCACTTCCTTCCGATCGCGTTCCTCGATCGGGATCTCCTCGCCTGATTTTAAGGAAAGGTCTAGCGTCGAAATCGGGGCCGCAACGTAAAACGGGATGTTGTGTTTTTTGGCAAGCACGGCAACCATATACGTACCGATCTTATTTGCGGCGTCACCGTTTGCAGCGATTCGATCGGCCCCCACAACGACCGCATTTACCTTGCCGCTCTTCATAACGTGTCCCGCCATGTTATCGGTGATCACTGTAACGGGAATATTGTCTTTTGCGAGTTCCCAAGCCGTTAACCGGAGCCCTTGCAAGAATGGCCTGGTCTCATCGGCGATTACCGCGATGCGTTTTCCGGCGTCAATCGCGCCGCGGATTACGCCAAGCGCCGTTCCGTAGTCGCCGGCAGTGGCGAGCGCACCTGCGTTGCAGTGGGTGAGCACCGTGTCGCCATCCGAAAGCAACTCTGCGCCGAAGCGTCCCAGCGCGCGATTAGCCTCGAGATCTTCATGAAAGATATTCTGAGCTTCTTCTACCAAACTCGCTTTGATCTTTTGCGGCTCCTGCGTATTGATCTTTTCGTGCCGAAGCCTCTCACGCATCCGTTCGATGGCCCAGAAAAGATTAACCTCCGTCGGCCGCGTCTCGGACATCACCTGACACATGTAGTCGAAGTCATCTTCCAGATCCGCTACTGAAGTACCAACTGACTGGCTGGCTCCGAGCGCAAGTCCCATGGCGGCGGCGACACCGATGGCCGGAGCTCCGCGTATGACCATCTTCTTGATGGCCTCGGCAACCTCTTCGTATGACCTCAGCATGAGGTATTTTTCTTCGGACGGCAGCAGTCGCTGGTCCAACATGCGAACTCCTTCCTCCGTCCATTCGATGGTCTTGATCATTTGTTGAAGTTGGTTCCTCCAGGCTGAAAATCCGATGAATCTTACTGGACGTCAATTAACGAAGCAAAGTGTCGCTCTCAAACAAAACTTAACCGACTACCGGTTACATATGGAGTTTGACAGTGCCACAGAGTGCGTGATACTGTCCGCGTCGATTCGCTCTTTTAATTTGAAAGCATCTGGGTGCCCCACGAAGATGGGGAGAATAGGGAAACGGGTGAGAATCCCGCGCGGTCGCGCCACTGTGATGAGACTGCTGCTGACTACTTTCGAAGTAGCAAAGGCAGCAAATCTCTAAGCCAGGAGACCTGCCCAGGCTTTGCAGCTTTTGAACGCTCGCGGAAAGGCGTTCAGGCCGCACGGGTTCCGAAAGCCACTTTTAGTCCCGCTGACCGCCTGTTCCTTTTCGCAAGGATCAGCGATTGGCGGGACTCTTGTTTCTAAACTACACTTCACACCTTAAATTACGACAACTAGGGACTGCGCTGCTTCTTTGCGGCATTCTCGTCGCTTGTTCGTGCTCGCGGCCGACGTCTTTGCCAACCTCAGCAACGACATCCACTACCAGGGATTTTATCGACGAAGCCGGACGCAAGGTCACAATCCCTGCAAGAATCGACCGCTTCGTTTCGCTTGCTCCCAATCTCACCGAAATTGCTTATGCGGTTGGGGCTGGTGACCGCCTGGTGGGTAACACCACCTTCTGCGATTATCCGCCGGAGGCGAAAAATGTCGTAAAAGTCGGTGACACACTGCAACCGAGCATTGAACGCATACTTACACTTCGCCCACAGCTCGTACTTGTCTCGACAGCCTCGCAATTGGAAGCCTTTACGAAGCAGTTGAATGAGCATGAGATCGCCGTTTACGTTACCGACCCGCGCGACCTTGAAGGCGTTTTTCGCTCGATCTTACGCGTTGGCGATCTGTTGAATGAGCCGGTGGCTGCTTCGGAATTAGTGAAACAGCTCCGTGCCCGATCTGAAAGGGTGGAGCGCGTTGTCGCCGGGCTTCCTCCTGTGTCCGTTTTTTTCCAATTGTCGGGCCAGCCGCTATACACGGCCGGCAAGAGTTCGTTCGTAACGAATCTGATTGAGCGCGCGGGTGGACTATCCGTGACTTCAGACATCAACGAGGCGTGGCCACGATTGAGCGATGAAGCGGCGCTCGCGTCTCGCCCAGAAGCTGTAATCATGCTTTCCGGAGGTGCGATGGGAGCGACTGCGAATACAAGAGTCGCAGCCGCGCTGAAAAATTCACCAGCAGTCCGGAACGGTCGTGTCTATGTGATCGATGGCGATCTCCTAACGCGTCCAGGGCCACGACTCGTCGACGGTCTGGAACAGATTGCTCGCGCGCTTCATCCGGAAAGTTTTAGATGAACAAGATCTTGAACAAGCAAGCTCCAGTTGCCACCGGTGCTGTCAACTCGATGGATCATAACGGGCGTGCGACGTTGCAAAAAACACTCATCGTTTGCGCCGCGCTCACCGTCATGCTGATCTTTATCGCAACCATCGCGGCGACTCTGGGCAGCGAGCGCGTGCCCGTCGGCGATGTGCTCCGGGCGCTTTTCACGGGTGGATCCGATACTGGAGCCCTTACACCCACGCAACGGGCCATTCTCTTTGACATACGGTTGCCTCGCATTTTACTTGCGGCGACCGTCGGTGCTTCTCTTGCGGCCGCCGGCGCAAGTTATCAGGCCCTTCTTCGCAATGCGCTTGCGGAGCCTTATCTGCTGGGTATTTCAAACGGCGCTGCGGTGGGAACGATGGTAGCTCTGGTGTTCCTGGGAGTGAACGAGTGGAGTCGACCCTTGATGGCATTCGCAGGCGCACTTGCTGCAACCTTCGTCGTTTATCGTCTGGCACGGGGTCGTGCCGGCGCGTCACCGGAAAGGTTGATCCTGGCTGGTGTGATCGTTACGACGTTTCAATCTTCGGCGATCGTTTTTATCACTACACTGATGGATGCAACGCGGATACGTTCGTTCACTTTTTGGTTACTTGGCGATCTTTCCCAGGCTGCATCCGGTTCGCTTTGGATTGCCGTCGCTTCAACCATCGTCGGGGTCACCGCGCTGACCTTTAAAGCGCGTCCGCTGAATCTGATGATGCTTGGCGAGCGCGACGCCTTTGACCTTGGCGTTGAGGTTGACCGCGTGCGTTTACAAGTTTTTCTGGCGGCGAGTCTGCTCGTTGGGGTATCTGTCGCGTTGAGCGGTTCGGTAGGCTATGTTGGCCTTGTCGTACCGCACTTGGTGCGCATGTCCACGAGCGGCGATAACCGTTTAACGATTCCGGCGGCAGGCCTTGCAGGGGCATCGTTTGTCGTGGTTGCGGACACCGTAGCACGCACCGTGATTGCGCCTCGCGAACTGCCCGTTGGTGCGATCACTGCGCTGATCGGCGCGCCGTTGTTTATTTATCTGCTGAAGCGGCGCTAAATCCGGTTGCCAATCTGGCAGTGTTGGACCGGACGTGTTTTCAGCCGCAGGCGCTGCCCCCGGAGATTCGAGCTTCCATGAACTCGGTCATCTACCACACGCATACCTGGCTCGGATTAGTGGTGGCCATACCCTTGTTGGCATGGACGTCGAGCGGGTTGCTGTACGCATGGCCCAAGGCGGTAGAGGGCGGCAAGGTTGAAAGCATAGCAGCTGGTAATGTGCGGGTTACGCCGGCGGAGGCTCTGCAACGTGCGGATGAATTCGCTGGGAGAAAACTGCCGGCCACTGCTTTGACTTTGCTGATGCGCGACGGTCGCCCGGTGTATCAGGCTATTGGTGGCCTGGGCGCGGACTCACTGCTGATCGACGCTGAGACGGGACAAGTAGTGAAGACCCCGCCCCCCGGAATTTTAACGAGATATTTTCGCCAGGCACACTTCTATTTCTTCGCTGGGAGGTGGCAGGTCCCACTGCTCGTCGCAGCATCGACCCTGGCCTGTCTGTCGGCATTGTCCGGTATGTACTTAAACATAGTGCTTTGGATTACGAGGCTGAAAAAAAGTGTCGCTTCTAAACAACCGTAAGGACCGGCTTAGATGCTCGAAGCGAAAAATGTAAGCATCAATTACGGTAAACGACACGCGGTCGTCGGTGTTTCGTTGTGTGTCGCGCCGGGAAATATCACGGGCATTGTCGGTGCAAATGGGGCTGGCAAGTCTTCGCTGTTACGCGCACTGAATGGGGCCATCCAACCTTCGAGTGGCGAAGTCCTGCTTGATGGTAAGCCGCTTACCTCGTTCACCCGACGAGCCATAGGGAGGCGCATCGCCGTGGTCACGCAGGAAGCCTTGTTGGCCTTTCCGGTTTCGGTATTGGAATACGTGCTTGGTGGCCGCTACGCGTGGTCCGGGTCAGGCACCTGGGGCTGGGAATCGGAACGCGATCTGGAGATTGCTTTCGAGGTACTGCGGCAGGCTGAACTGGAAAATTTCAGTGCGCGTCTAATGAACGAACTATCAGGAGGCGAGCGGCAACGCGCGGTTTTGGCGCGAGCTCTCGCGACCGAAGCCGGAATTCTTTTGCTTGACGAGCCGACGGCAAACCTGGATTTGGCTCATCAAGCTTCAATGCTCCAACTCGTCCGAGCACATTGCAACGAGCGCGCGACGGCGGCGGTTATAGTTACTCATGACATTAATCTCGCGGCGGAATTTGCCAACCACGTGGTGCTGTTGAAAGGCGGGTATCTGATCGCAGCCGGCAAACCTCGCGAGGTTTTGACGGAAGAACTCTTAAGCGAGGTTTTGGAGATCAAAGTATTAGTGGATGCGCACCCGCTTTCAGGCGCGCCACGTATAACTCCGGCGCACGAAGTGCGGCGGTAATCCGGGAGCCGCAGGCATTTCGCCTGCTCTCTCCCATCAACTCGGGTGACGGTTTAGGGAAGGCGGTCAAAAGCCGCCACTGCCCGCGCAACTGTTGGCGACGAAGACGCTCTGGGAAGCTCTAGCCACTGTTCCAATAGAATGGGAAGGCTGTCCAAAGCTGAGTCGCGAGTCAGGAGACCTCGCCGCCGCCCTTTCGTAAAGCTCGCACTGCGACGGGCAGGAGACTCTACAAATGAAAACTACAGCGCACGGCAACCGCAAGAACCTCTTCCATTTCAAGAACAAACCAACCAGCATTTTAGTTCTGCTGTTCATCTTCAGTCCTTTTTCTAACGAGCTTTTCGCGCAAAACAGCGCGGACGGCGCACAAATCAACGTGCGCGTAACGGATCCGCAAGGCGCGATTCTGACAAACGCCAAGGTCACCCTCTACACCCGCGACAGTCGCATTCGAATCAACGGTGTGACTGATCGCACGGGCACCTGTCACTTCGAACGACTAGCGGCGGGCGAGTATTTGATCGAAGCAGACGCAAGTGGCTTCGCGCGCGCAGCTACCCGCGTAATACGCCTTGAGCCGAAGGCCAACACGTCGATTGATGTTTCGCTACCTCTTGCAGGTGTAAGCGAGCAAGTTGTCGTAACCGCACAGGCTACAGCGCAATCGGTTGATGAGGTCTCGAAGGCTGTCTCGGTGGTCGCCTCGCGCGAGATAAACGAACGCGATGAAGCTGCGGTTATGGACGCTTTGCGAACGGTGCCGGGATTGCGCGTGAAACAACTGTGCGGGCCTGGCAGACTTGTTTCTATCAAAGCACGCGGATTGCGCAATCAGGACACGGCCGTGTTGATTGATGGGATCCGTTTCCGTGATGCTACTACGGGGGATGCAACGAGCTTCTTGAGCGACTTCCTGGTCACCAACCTCGACCGCGTTGAAGTTCTTCGCGGATCGGGATCTTCGCTCTACGGCACAAACGCCATTGGCGGTGTCGTCAACATCGTGACCGACGAAGGTGGCGGACCAACTCACGGTAACGTTTTGATTGAAGGTGGTGGGCTGGGACTGTTTCGTGGCCGCGCACAAATAGCGGGCGGCACAGGTCGTTTTATTTTCAGCGCTGGAGCAAGTCACCTAAACGTCGCGCGCGGCGTAGACCGTGATGATGCCGCCCGTAACTCAAGCGGTCAGGGGCGCGTCATGCTGCGCTTATCGCCAACGACCACTCTGTCCGGGCGTATCTATGCCGGGACTTCTTTTGTTCAGCTAAACAACAGCCCGGATGTTATCGGCACCTTACCGGCAACCGGGATTGTTGACGCTCTGCCGCTTTCGCGTGCAGAACTACGCCGTTTTGAAATGGGAGTTCCGACAGCACAATTAAACGTGGATGGCGCGACATTTATTCCTGATGCAAACGATCCTGACGCTTCAGCGGCCAGTCGTTTCTTCAACGGCGCCATTACCTTCGCGCACCGCCCCTTCGAAGCGTTTGGTTACACTATTTCTTATCAGGGTCTGGCCACGCGCCGTTTAAACAGTAACGGCCCCGCCGGGGTTGGGTTTCAACCATTCGGCGGTTCTACGAGGACGCAGGACGACGGCCACATCCACACGCTTAATGCTCGCACCGATTTCCGTATCGGCAAGTACAACTTTATCAATGCCGGCTACGAATTTGAAAACGTCACCTTCTTGAATCGCTCGTTTTCATTCAACATTGCCGACAACTCTTCGACGAATGTTGTCGAACACAGCAATACGTTTTTTGTACAGGATCAATTGCGCTTTTTGGAAGATCGCTTGCAGCTCTCAGCGGCCTTTCGAGCTCAGTTCTTTTCCCTCAACAATCCAAAATTCACTCCAACCGCCGGCGCGCCCTATTCCGGAATCGTATTTGAATCGCCGGGAAGCGCCTACACTGGAGATGGCTCGATTGCTTATTTGTTCCGCGCAACACACACCAAGCTTCGCGCGCACATCGGCAACGGCTATCGCAGCCCATCGTTGTTCGAACGATTCGGGACATCGTTCTTTGGAGGGTTCTTCTCGCCTTTAGGCGATCCGCGCCTTCGGCCCGAACGTTCTATTGCGTTCGATGCGGGAATCGATCAATCTCTCAAAGACAATCGGTTCCGATTTTCTGCAACCTATTTTTATACACGACTACAGGAGGTAATCGGCTTCGACTTCTCCGGCAAGATCAACCCGCAAACCGATCCGTTCGGACGCTTCTTTGGCTTTCTAAACACGGGGGGAGGACTAGCACGAGGCCTTGAGCTGTCTGCTACGGCGTCTCCCAATCGCATGCTTGACGTCTTCGTCAGTTACACCTATACGAACAGCGACCAGCAAACGCCACAGGTTAGCGGTAGCGGAGTAATTAGCTCGCTCGTTGTTCCGGACCACCAATTTGCAGCCGTGGTTACTCAACGCATCGGACGGCGCACGTTCGTCAACTTCGATCTGACGGCAACGAGTGACTATCTTGCTCCGATCTTCCCTCGGGTTTATCGGTTCAAAAGCCTTATCAAATTCGATCTGGGCGCTAGTTACGAATTGCCGCTAACAGAGCGACGGCGTTTACGTTTTTTCGGCTACGTGGACAATCTCTTCGATCGCGATAATTTTGAAAGCGGCTTTCGCACGCCTGGACGGACGGCTCGGGGAGGCGCTTCGCTTAGTTTCTGATTTTTGTTAGGGAACAAGAGACCAATGGAAAGAGCCTGATAACCACACAGTTATGAGTTACCCTCTACCGTCGTTATCAAATGCCAGAGGCAGCACAAAAACAAATGTGTTGATGTCGTGGAGTGGTGGCAAAGATAGCTGCATTGCGCTCTACGAGATTCAAAGAGAGCAGAAGTATCGTGTGGCGGCCCTTGTAACCACTGTCACGCGTGATTACGATCGGATTAGCATGCATGGCGTCCGCCGGGTGCTGCTCGAAAGGCAAGCAGCCAGCCTGGGCTTACATCTACATCAGGTTCTCATCTCCAGGGGTGCGACTAACGAAGAGTATGAGACGAAAATTGGCGAGACTTTGTCGCTTTATCGCGGTCGTGGAATCGATTCGATGGTATTTGGCGATCTTTTTCTTGAAGACATTAGAGCCTATCGAGAGGAATTTCTCGCCCGGCATAGAATGCGTGGCCTGTTTCCCGTGTGGCAGCGCGATACGGGCCTTTTCATCAGACAGTTTCTCGAATTGGGATTCAGAGCAGTTGTTACTTGTGTGGATTCAAGCGTGCTGGACCAATCCTTCGCCGGTCGACTAATCGATGAGTCCTTTCTTTTATCGCTGCCTGCCCAGGTCGATCCTTGCGGCGAGAATGGAGAGTTTCATTCGTTCGTGTTTGATGGACCGATCTTCACAGCGCCGGTGAGGTTTTCTCTCGGCGAAACTATTTTAAGAGAGTCATTTTGGTTTCGCGACTTATTGCCAGAATGATAGTGGCTGAAGATTATGAAGCAATTATCTAAAGCCAGGTTTCGCGTGCAAAGACAGTTACCTTGAGGAGACAAGCGATGGGAGCCGCGCAACAGATCGTGTCGTTTCTGCCTTCTGCCACGGAGATGGCGTGCGCGTTGGGGCTGTCGGAACAACTGGTAGGAATCACACACGAGTGTGACTATCCGCCTGAGATAAAAGGAAAGCCTGTAGTTGTCCGAAAAGCTCTTCCGATCGAGGAGATGAGTCAACGTGAGATTGATGTGGCTGTTAGCGAACGGATGCGAGAGGGACGGAGCCTCTATGAGGTGGACGAGGAACTCTTGCAAGAGCTCGCACCCGACTTAATCCTGACACAGGACTTATGTCAGGTCTGTGCGCCCTCGGGGAACGAGGTATCGCATGCCTTAAGTTTGCTACCCAAGAAGCCGGAAATCCTCTGGCTGACGCCAAATTCCCTGGAACAAATCTTTGCTAATCTCTATGAGCTGGGCGAAGCAACAGGGCGCATTGAGGAAGCTAAGGAATTAGTTGCCGAGGCATGCACGAAGCTGGAAAGAATAGCCGCACTCACGGGAAACTTATCAGACCGACCCCGTGTCTTCTGCATGGAATGGCTTGATCCCGTGTACTGCAGCGGCCACTGGGTGCCGGAGATGGTCAGAATCGCGGGCGCCGTGGATGGGCTTGCGCGCGAGGGGAGCGATTCAGTTCGCATTCCCTGGGATGAGGTGCTGGAATGGAAACCCGAGATTCTAATCATCACGCCCTGTGGCTTCAACCTGGAGCAAGCGGTCGAACAGTCGCAGCAACTCTGCACTTATCCGCGCTGGTCTAGTCTTCCTGCTGTCGTTAACCATCGAGTGTATGCTGTCGACGCGAATTCTTACTTTGCCCGGCCTGGACCTAGAGTGGTGGATGGCACAGAGCTTTTGGCTCACCTTATTCACCCCGACTTGTTTTCATGGAATGGTTCCAAAAAAGCGTATCAACGGTTGGAGTTGTAACCTCACTTCATAATTTCAGATCTCAAATCTGAGATCCTAAAATCAAACGGCGCAAAAAATTCAGGTTGCAAGGTTCAAAGCTCAGGGCGCAATTGCGCTACTTATCGAGCTCATCCCTGCAACCTGAAACTTGTGGCGCGGTGTTCCCTTAGCCCGGCAGCTCAGGTTTCTTCGTAAACATACCGCCAGCCAGGAAAATAAGTCCGAGCACTATGTGAATAAGGTGATCCACCCTACCCAGTGCCAACGGACCAACCCTCCACATTCTATCCATCGCCGGATCACCCAGTACAAAGAGTCCCAGAAATCCCAGTACCAGATAGAGAACACCGAAAACCAGACAGAATCCCTTCGCGCCCGATAGTGAACCGGCGAAGCCAAAATAAAGAGCCAACCCGCCGGAGACGAGATGGACGAGATTGTGTGCTGGTGTCAAATGAGCGCCAAGCAGGTGGGGCGCAAAGAATCCGCAGATTCCTACCAGAAGAAACACGACGCCTAGAATCTTGCAAACAGTCTTTGCCATGATGTGCCTAATCTCCTTAGTGAAGGGTTGACAACCACGCGGCCGCAGCAGCAAAGACGCGCCCGCACTACCTAAGCGAAACTAACGTCTGAATGAAAGCGATGTATATCAAACTGTCAGCCGTTTGCAAAGGTTTTTTTGAGAGAAAACCCGTGGGTTCGTTCGAGGTGCTTTTCGGCGAATGTTATACTGTCAGCCGTATTCCCCCACGAACAGGATTGATTGCAGGATTTAGGAAGTAATAGCTATGCACGGACTTCACATGGAAAAGGGCGCAGCCAGTCGGATCGCTATAGTTTTCTTGTCGATATTTATCTTTACAGTCACCGCAAGTGCCTACACCGTTGTAATGCGTGGTGGGCGGCGCATCGAGATTCCCTCGCAATTCGTTGTAACAGCGTCGACGCTAACATATGAGACTGCGCCGGGAATTCAGATAACTCTTCAGATGGCGGCCATCGATATTCCGGCAACCGAGAGAGCTAATAATGAAAGGCCGGGAAGTCTGCTGCGACGTGGCCAATCGACGCCCGGGGAATTATCGAGCACAGCTCAGACAGAAAAGCTTGCCGCAGCGGCAGTTAAGAAGCGGACGATTACGAATCGTGACCTGGACTCGTCGATGCGGCGACGAAAGGATAGCGAGTTAGCTTACGAGAACAGGCGAAAGCAACTTGGGCTGCCTTCGGTAGCAGAGTCGCGCACGCAAGCTGCCGCGGAATCTGATTCGATTGCCTCTGAGTTGGAGCAGAGGCGGGCTGCAGAAAAGGAATCTGAAAATTACTGGCGTGAGCGGGCTGCAGCCCTAAGAACTGAAATGGTAGCGCTCGATGCCGAGATCGCCTGGATTCGTGCGCGACTTGACGAAGGTCCATTTCCGTTATCGAACGGCTGGGGAAATGGGTCGTTCACAACCGTTAACACTGTATTACCCTTTATCTCGTTTGGGAATTTTGGCAGAAGGGCATTTGGAAACTTTGGTTCGATCGGATCTTTTCAACGCCGTGGGGCGCAGCGGCCCGGTGTCTTTGTGGCGCCTCGACAGGACTCCCGAATAACAGGTCGCGTTCCTTTCGGAGGCGGCGGAATGCGAGGACAAGTGCTTGTCAATCCCGGAACATTTCCACATATGTGGCCCAGGGGGATTGGTAATAGTTTTCCGGTGTTCCCTGGTGTCGGTCTCGTCGGATCGTCGATTGCAGCCTATGATCCCTCGTATGAGCGAAGTGAACTTATCACGCATTTCAACGAGTTGGGATCAGCGCGCGCGGGACTTACTGCTCGGTGGCGAGAACTCGAAGAGGAAGCGCGACGTGCTGGTGCGCCGCCAGGATGGCTGAGGCCTTAGAGGCCAGACGGCAGACGGCAGACGGCAGAGGCCAGACGGCAGACGGCAGACGGCAGACGGCAGACGGCAGACAGCAGAGGCCAGACGGCAGACGGCAGACGGCAGACAGCAGGAGGCAGACGGCAGGAGCGCTTGTCAGAACTTGCCGCCGTAGCGTCGGGTTTATACCCCGAGGTGACCCGGTTTTTCAGACTTA
>Ga0137372_10004991_pt1 | contig 12947 bp, 8 predicted proteins | sample SagtaG_6_FD_104911 | JGI IMG/M metagenome (GOLD analysis project Ga0137372, IMG submission 104911) | Vadose zone soil microbial communities from Sagehorn Ranch, Mendocino, California, USA - Sage1_R_60_16 metaG | ecosystem: Environmental > Terrestrial > Soil > Vadose zone | place: USA: California...
GGGACTTCGTCGTCATAGTTGAGAAACCAATCGCGCGCCTGGGGTTCGGTGACACAGCACCACAGCAGGTTCTTGTGGATGCATGGCAGGCTGTGCCAATCCCAGAACATCTCCTCATACGCGTCGTTCGCTTCGATGATGTCGAATCGGCTGTTTATGAGAAGGGCGGGAAGCGGGTCGAGTGAGCGCATCACCTTGTATACCGGGTCCGGCACCGCCGCCGACGTGGCCAAGGAGCGGAGCGGAGTGGCCTCGGCGAGCTGGTAGAGATGCTCGCGTTCGGCGCGGTCAAGCTGCAGTGTCCGCGACACGGCGTCCAGCACCTGCGCGCTCGCGTTGATCGGCCTGCCTTGCTCGAGCCAGGTGTACCACGTGATACCAACTCCAGCGAGCAGCGCGACCTCCTCGCGGCGCAGCCCGGGGGTTCGCCGGCGCTGGCCGGGCGGCAGGCCAGTGTCCTGCGGGCGCCGTCTCGCGCGGCGGGACGCGAGGAACTTGCCCAGCTCAGCTCGGCGAGCTCGCCCTACTCCCGTGGAGGCTGCGACAGCGCTCACGCTCTCACCGTCCTTGGCTGGTCTGGACATCGGCTGGCGTTCCTGGACACAAGTCCATCTTCATGCTGAACCTAGGGAATCAGTCTGACATTTCAGGCTCTCCTGACATGTTCATGGGTGGGCGGCACATTCATCGCGCAGGCCAGCCGCTGCTCTGTGACGTAGGGTCGGGTGTATGTGCCGCAGCATCAAAACACTGCGCGAGCCATACGCCGAGCATGTTACGGAAGCGGACATGCGGGCAGCCGCGCTTCAGTACGTGCGGAAGGTGAGCGGGTTCCGGGCGCCTGCCAACCACAATGCGGCGGCGTTCGACAGCGCCGTAGAGACCATTGCCGCCGCGACGCGGACCCTGCTCGATCAGCTCGAGGTGCGTGCGCCGCGGCAGGGCAGCCTAAATCGCTGACCTGCAGCGTCAGCCGACGGCGCGCAGGTTCCACTCGTCGCGAAGCACGCGCCGGAGCACCTTACCCAGCATGTTGTGTGGCAGTTCGCGGCGCAGTTGGATCATCCCAGGCACCTTGTAAGCCGCAAGCCTTACGGCGCAGAAGGCGATCAGGTCCTGTGGGTCGACGGGAACACCCGGCGGTGGCATGACGTAGGCCGCAACCACTTCGCCATGGTGGCGATCGGGCACGCCGATCGCGGCGCACTCCCGCACCGCGGGATGGGTGCTGAGAACTTCTTCGATCTCGGACGGGTACACGTTAAAGCCGTCCACGATAATCACATCTCGCTTGCGGTCGATCAGGGTGAAGAATCCGTCCGGGCTCATGACCGCGATGTCGCCGGTGCGGAGCCAGCCACCGAGAAGCACCTGAGCGGTCTCCTTCGGTTGGTTCCAATAGCCCTGAAAGACCTGCGGGCCATAGATGAGCAGTTCACCTGCCTGTCCCACCGGGACAGGAACCCGCGGATCGGTCTCGTCAACGATGCGTGCGTAGGTGCTGGGTAACGGTATGCCGACCGAGACATGCCGTGCGTTACCGTCCAGCGGATTCGCGAGGGCGACCGGCGATGCCTCGGTGAGCCCATATCCCTGCAGCACAGCCGCGCCGCCTGTGGCCGCACGAAACGCCTCGACGGTTTCGCGTGGCAGCCGCATGGCACCCGAGACGCACACGCGGATGGACGTCAGGTGAGATGACCGCGCCCGCGGGGACTCGGCGATCTGCTGGTAAATCGGCGGGACGCCAGGGAAGACGGTCGGCCGCCACCGTCTGATCGCGCCGAGAGTCATGTCGACCTCGAACTTCGGCAGCAGGACGATCGTGCTGCCCATCAGCACGGGCGTCGTCAAGCAAAGCGTCAGTCCGAAGACGTGGAACATGGGCATAACCGCCAGGATTGCGCCCCGGCTAAGCTCAGCTGTGGGATCCCAAGCTGCGGTCTGGAAGGCGTTGGCCACGAGATTGGAATGTGTGAGCATCGCGCCCTTCGGGCGCCCCGTCGTGCCTCCGGTGTACTGCAGCGCCGCGAGGTCGCGCACCGGATCGACCGCCACCTGGTGATGTCGGCCACGCGAGCTCCGTAACAGATCCTGGAAGAACAGCAACCCAGGGTCATCAGGCAATGGCGTGGTGAGTTCCTGGCGCGCCTGTTTGGCACGGTTCAGCGGCAACTTGAGCGCCAGCCGCTTGGGTGCGGGGAGGTACTCGGACAGCGAAGTGACGATGATGTGGCCCAGCGGTGTTCCCCGGCTCGCGGCGACCAGCGTCTCGTATGCGCGGTCGAAGACGACGGCGACCTTCGCCCCGGAGTCGGCGAGCTGATGGTGCAGTTCCGCCGCGGTGTGCAGGGGATTGTGCTGCACGACCACGGCGCCGCGGCGCAGAGTGCCGAAGAAGGCGATGACCTGCTGGGGCGAGTTCGGCAAGATTAGTGCTACGCGGTCTCCCTTGTGCACCCCTAGGTCGCGAAGCGCGCCAGCGAACTGATCCACGTATCGGACTAGCTCACGGTAGCTGATCGTCCGCCCGAAGAACACCAGCGCACGGCGGCGCGGGTGCCTGGTGGCAGCTTCATCAAGCAGCTGGGTGACCGGGACATCGGGCACCCTCACCTCAGGCGGAACTCCCGCGGGGTAGAACCCGAGCCATGGTCTCGCGTCATACGGGGTCGCCATTGTGTCCACCGCCGGGGAGTTCGGTGAGCCAATTGTCGCCCAATTCTCCGATATGGGAAGGTCGCGACGAGCTCAATAGTGAACCGCCGCGGCCTGCATGAGCGCGGGCGATCGCTGGGCTTGGTATATTGGCATAATGGTCTGGCAATCACCCATGACCGGGTCCGGTCCAGACTTGAAGTGCGGCCGGTATTGGGGAGTTTGGCGCCGGCTTGTACGCTGTCGCTGTGCGGCGGCGCAGCAGGCGTGGTCCCCCCGTCCGCGCGGCTCGCTTTTTTCGGCGGTGCCCCCGTCCGCCGTGCGAGCCGGCTGCGCCGCCGCCTCCGCCTGCCAGTGGGGTCGGCAGCTGCCCCTCGATGCGGCGCCCGGGAATCAGGATTGGCTCGAAGCAGCCCAGATGTTGACGTTCGAATCCACCGCGTGACCCTCGATCGCGGCCAGTTCTTCAGCGCTAAGGCGTGGCGCATGGGCGGCACGGAGGTTCTCCTCCAGTTGGGCGACGCTGCTCGCGCCGATCAGCGCGGACGTCACCCGCGCGTCACGCAGCGCCCAGGTCAATGCCATCTGCGCGAGCGTCTGACCACGAGCGCCGGCGATCTCATTCAGGGCACGTACATGCGCCATGTTGTCTTCAGTGAACAAATCGGGGGACAGGGATCCCGGACGGCTGGCCCGCGACCCGTCCGGAACTCGCCGGAGGTATCTGCTCGTCAGCATGCCCTGTGCGAGCGGTGAGAAGGCGATGCAGCCGATACCCTCCCGATCGAGCACTTCGAGGAGCCCGTGCTCGATCCAACGGTTCAGCATCGAGTAGGAAGGCTGGTGGATCAGCAGCCGGACGCCCATATGGCGCAGGATTGTGGCCGCCTCGGCCGAGCGGTCCGGTGAGTAGGACGAGATCCCCGCGTAGAGCGCCTTCCCGCCGCGCACGGCGGTTTCCAGGGCGCCCATGGTCTCCTCCAGTGGCGTCTGCGGGTCCGCGCGGTGACTGTAGAAGATGTCGACGTGTTCGAGGCCCATCCGCCGCAGCGACTGATCCAAGCTGGCCAGCAGGTACTTGCGGGATCCCCAGTCGCCGTAAGGTCCGGGCCACATGTCATAGCCCGCCTTGGTGGAGATCACCAGCTCATCGCGGTACGGCCGCAGATCCTCGCGCATGGTGCGGCCGAAATTGATCTCGGCGGAGCCGTATGGCGGGCCGTAGTTGTTTGCTAGGTCGAAATGGGTTACGCCGAGATCGAACGCCCGGCGAATGATCGCGCGCTGAGTGTCGAACGGCGAGGTGTCACCGAAGTTCTGCCATAGGCCAAGGGATATGACCGGCAGCTTGAGCCCGCTGCGCCCGCAACGGCGATAGGGGAGACGTTCATAGCGGTCAGCGCTGGCGACGTAGGTCATTTGCACAGTGTGTCATCGTGGCGTCGGCCCTCAGCGCTGGCCGACTATGATGTCGGCCCGGTGGACCGCCCAACGGACTGGAATACTCGGTCCGTTGGGTGGCCCACGGGCCGGCATATCGGGCGCGAAGGGTCACGGGTGAGGTGGCGTGAGCGAGAGCACGGCGAGCGCCGGGCCGGGTCGGCTGCGGCCAGGCGCGACGAACTCGCTGGCTGACATCGGCGGCATCCGGGTGGGTCACGCACAGCGCGCCGGTGACGGATGGCGAACCGGAGTTACCGTCGTGCTCGCCGGCTCGGACGGCATGACCTGCGGAGCCGACGTCCGCGGCGGAGCGCCGGGAACCAGGGAGACGGACCTGCTCGATCCCCGCAACCTGGTAGACCGCGTGCAAGCGATTGTCTTCGCGGGGGGCTCCGCCTACGGATTGGCGGCAGTGGACGGCGTGGTTGCGCGCCTCGCCGACGCCGGCGTCGGCTTCGCGGTCGGCACGGCGGCTGGCCAGGTGGTGCCGATCGTGCCGGCAGCGGTGATCTTCGATCTCGGCCGGGGTGGCTCGTTCCGCGCTACGCCCGGTCCGGCCCTCGGCGCCGCGGCCTATGACGCCGCCGGCGGCCAGAGCCTGCCAACCGAGGGCAGCGTGGGAGCCGGTGCGGCCGCGCTGGCCGGTGGTTTCGCGGGCGGCGTGGGAATGGCGAGCGCGAAGGTGTCTGACGGCATTCATGATGGCATTCATGAGAACATTACGGTCGCCGCGCTCGCCGTTGTGAACGCCTCCGGTTCGCCAGTGGACCACGAATCCGGCGAGCTCTACGGCGCGCGCCTTGGGCTGGCGGGTGAATTCGCTTGGCTCGCCGTACCCGACCGAACCGAACTGGCGGCATGGCAGTCAGTCCATGCGGCAGAACGCGCTCGCGGGCGAAATGCCATGTTCAATACCACGATTGGCGTGCTCGCCACGGACGCGAGCCTGACCAAGGCACAGTGCGCACGGCTGGCAGGCGCGGGTCACGACGGGATTGCCCGCGCGATCAGGCCCGCACACACCATGCTGGACGGTGACACTGTCTTTGGTTTGGCCGCTGGTACCGGGCTGCCAGCCAGCCTCGACGTGATCCAGGCGCTGCTCGGCGCCGGCGCCGACACCTTTTCCCGCGCGGTCGCGCACGCGATCGTGGCCGCCACAGGGAGGCCAGGTGCGCCGTCGTACCTGGAAGTATTCCCCAGCGCCGACCGCGGCGGTGCCGCTGGCGGCTGAGCGGAAGCCTGTCACGGCAACTCCGCAGGACGACCCTTCGGAGGCCGGCCGACTGACCCTGGAGTCGTCCGCAGACTCGACGGTGGTTCGCGCCGCGGCAGCCGTTCGGGATAGTGCGGTTTGTCACCCCCTGATGTCACGATTCAACAGGACCAAACCGACACTGGCGGCTGCTTGGAGGCGGCGATGCGGTTACGGATCGGGCGTGATGCGCTGGCAGATGCTGTTACCTGGGCGGCCCGGGCCCTCCCGTCCCGGCCGGTCATCCCGATCCTCGCCGGGCTGCGGCTCGAGGCCAGCGAGGGCAGGCTCACCCTGTCGTGTTTCGACTATGAAGTCTCCGCGCGATGCAACGCCGAGGCCGCTGTGGCGGAGCCGGGCAGCGCGCTGGTGTCGGGCCGGTTGCTCGCCGAAATCGCTCGCAGTCTCCCGCCGGAGCCCGTGGACATCGCATCCGATGGCGACAGCGTGACCCTGAGCTGCGGGAGCGCGCGTTTCACCTTGCTCGCGCTGCCGCTTGAGGAGTTCCCGGCACTTCCACCGTTGCCGCCGTCGGTCGGCACCGTGGACAGCGGAGACTTCGCCACGGCGGTGGGCCAGGTGGCCGTGGCCGCGGGGCGGGACGACACGCTTCCGATGCTCACCGGCATCCTCGTCGAATTGGACGGTTCGGCGATGACGCTCGTGGCGACCGATCGGTACCGGATGGCCATGCGTGAGCTGGCCTGGCAGCCCGCGCTTCCCGACATCCGAACAACCGCGCTCGTACCCGCGCGCACGCTTGCGGAAGCGGCGAAGAGCATGAGCGCGGGACCAAACCTTATGATCTCACTCGCTGGCTCCGACCAGGCTGGCCGGCGGGTGGGTGACGCGAATCGCGAGGTCGCGGACGGGCTGATCGGCTTCGACGGCGGTGGCCGACGGCTGACGACCCGCCTGCTTGGGGCCGAGTTCGTCACCTATAGATCCCGGTTCCCGCATGAGTTCGCCTGCCGGGCACGACTCGCGCCCGGGCGGTTCAGCGAGGCCATCCGGCGGGTCGCGCTTGTCGCCGACCGCGATTCGCGGCTGCTGCTCACCTTCGGATCCGACGAGGTGGTGATGGAGACAGGCTCCGGCGACGGTTCGCGGGCGGTCGAGAACGTCGAGGCCGACTTCCATGGGGAGGAAGGGTTCGCGATCGCGTTCAAGCCGCAGTACCTCCTCGATGGAATCGGCGCAGCGGCGGCTGTGCTCGTCCGGGCCGGGCGGGGCGGGCAGGCCGAGCGGGGCGGGCAGGCCGAGCGGGGCGGGCAGGCCGAGCGGGCCGCTGGCGTGGCGTCTGGCCAGGGTGCGGAGCTGGCAGCGGGTGCAGTTTCCCGCGAGAGCGCCGCAGGAGCTGAGCAGCAGGACGATGTGACCCTTCAGTTCACGACGCCCGACAAGCCGGCGGTAATCACGGGAGGCGCGGGATTCAGATACCTCCTGGCTCCGATGAGAACATGACCGTGCGGGTCGTAACCCGCGTGGTTTCTGTGCTACGCAGCGCCTTCACACGGGCGCAGGTCGGCAGTAGCGTGGCGCAAGGCTGAGCTTACGGGGCTGACCTTACGCATAAGTCGTGAACTGGGAAGGGGCCGACCGTGCGGTCCACAAATGAATCGGCAAATGAAGAGGTTTCCGGGGCCAGTTACGACCCGATGTGGCGGTTAGCTCAGCTTGCCGGGGATGTGCGCGATCCCTACCCGATGCTCGCGGATATGCGCACAAGTACCCCCGTGCTTCAGGTCAACCTCGAAGCCACGATGGGCCAGCAGGTGGTAGACGCGAAGGCACCAAGGATTCCTCGGCTATTCACCGTGTTCAGCCACGAGTACGCGCAGCAGGTGCTCACCGACGATGTGCGGTTTTCCTCGTCGGCTTATGCGATGAGCATGGGGCACGTCATGGGCAACACGATCCTGCAGATGGATCAGCCTGAACACCTTCGCCACCGCGCCCTGGTCGCCAGGGCCTTCCGCTCGCGTGTCCTTGACCAGTGGAGCGGCCCGCTCATTGGCGCCACCATCGGCGAACTGATCGACGAGTTCGCCGGGGATGGCCACGCTGACCTCATTCGGCAGCTCACCCTCCCGTTTCCAGTCCAGGTGATCGCGCGGATCCTCGGCCTGCCAAGGGCCGACTGGCCGCGTTTCCAGCTGCTGTCCAGAGACTTGATCTCGGTCATGCGCGACTGGGACCGCGGCCTGGCCGCGAGCAGGGAACTCCGCGAGTATTTCGCCGAGATCATCGCTGATCGGCGGCGGAAAACACGCGATGACCTGGTCAGCCAGCTCGTCCTCGCGGAGGTGGACGGGCATCGGCTCCAAGACGACGAGATCTACCCGTTCCTGCTGTTGTTGCTCCCGGCCGGTGCCGAGACCACATTCCGGTCATCAAGCAATTTGCTGTTCGGCCTCTTCACCCACCCCGCGCTGCTTGGCGCCGTCCGAGCCGACCGCAGCCTCGTACCCCAGGCGATAGAGGAGGGCCTTCGGTGGGAGGCCCCGCTGCTGAACATCACCCGCATGACCACCGAGGACCTGGAGCTTGGCGGCGTGAGCATTCCCAGGGGCGCCTTGATCTCGGTGTCGCTTGGCGCGGCGAATCGTGATCCGGCGCGGTACCGAGATCCCGACAGGTTCGACATTTTCCGCGATCCCAAGCAGCACATGTCCTTCGGGCGCGGACCGCACATGTGCCTCGGCCTGCACCTCGCGCGGCTGGAGACCCGCGTGCTACTAAACGCGGTGCTCGACCGCCTGCCGCACCTGCGCATCGACCCGGATGCGGAGGATCCGCACATCCACGGCCTGGTATTCCGCTCGCCACCAGACCTTCGCGTTCTTTTCGATCCCGCAGTGATCAAGGTTTGAGAGGCGGCACGGGTCGGCCAGGTACTCCCGGGACTGCCCCGTACCCGTACGGGCAAATTCCACGCCCGAACTGCCGCGTGCGGCGATGCGCAAGCTCGGTCAGGCCGACCGGATGGGCCAGCTCGGCCAGGTCAGGAAGGCCAGGCGGGGGTATCAAGGAGCCGCAGCCGGTTCGCGGCCGCAGCTGCCTCGCCGCGTGACGCGACCCCGAGTTTGCCCAGGATGTTCGAGACGTGCACGCTCGCCGTCTTGGCCGAGATGAACAGCTCTGCCGCGATCTCGCGATTGCTCCGGCCCTCCGCCACCAGACCCAACACCTCAAGCTCACGGGGAGTAAGCCCGTGGCGCGCCGCGGGCTTGCCCCATCCCATCCCATTGCTCCCGTGACCCACGTCACCCCCGTCGTCCACCAAGGTGATCCGCGCGCGCCGGGCCAGCAGGCCGATGTCGGCGAGAAGGGGCTGGGTGCCCAGCTTGCGGCTCAGGTCGGCCGCTCGCCTCAGCTGTTCCACGGCCGCCGTGCCAGCGCCGGCGAGCGATGCGGCCTCGGCGGCGCGCAGTAGCGCGTAGGCGAGCGGGTAAGGCTGGCCAACTGCCTCCCATGCGGAGACCACGGCGTGCCAGTCGGCGCGGTCAGGCGCACCGTCGGCACGGGACGCCTCCGCGGTGAAGAGTGCCCGACACGCCTCCTCCACGGGTCCAAAGCAGTTGATCCTCTTCGCGTACAGCCGCAGCGAGTCAGTGAGCTCCGCGACCTGGAAGCTGTCATCTGGGCGGCGCTGCGGCGACCCCGAGGACCTGGCCTCCGCGCATGCTCGCATACCCGCGGCGAGCAATGGCCAGGTGTAGCGCGTGTTGGCGAGGTGCCGATCAAGCCGGGCGCTAGCGCGCGCCGCAGCGGACACAGCACCCGCAGCGTCGCCCGCGGCGAGCTGCGATTCCACCGCCAGCCTCGCCAACGGCAACATGAGTTGCATATACTCACCGTCGTCGCTGAGCCGCGCTCTCAGCTCGGTCACCGTCTGCTCCGCTGTGTCCCGCTCGCCCCGGGCGACGGCGATCATGCCGCGCTGCAGCAACAGGTAGGAACGAAGCGACCAGGGCGGATCAAGGTCCAGGGCTTCCGTCAGCGTCCGCGCCGCCTCATCCCAGTGGCCCAACGAAATCAGCGACTCGGCGCGGTTGCTCGCGATGAACGTTCCCTCGATGCGAACCCTCCCGTTCTCCTTCGACCGCGCGAATCCGTCCGCTGCCACCCGCGCCGAACGCTCATGTTCGCCGCGCGCCTCGAGCGCATCCGACATATTGACCAAGCAGCGCATCACGAGTGATTCGGCGCCGATCCGCTCCGCCTTCTCCAGAGCGGTCTGGAGTGCGCGCATGGGATTGCGGCCTGATTGCCCAACTATGACCGCCAGGGTAATCATGCTGTCGGTTTCTGTAAGTTCGTCGCCGATCTCCTGTGCGATGGACAGCGCCTCCTCGGCGAACCTTTGCGTCTCGTCACCGCGGCTCTCCAGCTGGAGAGCCTGGGAAAGACTGCTGAGGATCTGCGCCCGTGCCCGGCCGGCTGCAGGCGCTACGCGCAGCGCCACCCGCAGCTCTTCGATATGGCCAGGCTTTCCACGCTGCTTGAGCAACAGGGCGCACAGGTGGTGAAGCATGGCGACACGCTCGGCGACACGTTCGGCCGCGTCGGCCTCCTCCAGCTCGCGTAGCGCCGCACGGGCCAGCTTCGTGCCACGCTCCGGCTCGCCGGCCAGGTAGGCGGCGCTCGCGGCTCGTTCCAGAATCCCGGCATGATCGGTACCGACCTGCTGGGGTGCGTCGGGCACCCGTTCCCACAGCCCAAGCACTTCCTCAAGCACTTGCAGCTGTTCGGCGTAGGCGAATGCGTCCTCCGCGTCGCCCGCTGCACGCCATGCGGCGAGCAGCGCACGTTCGTACTCATGCGCCCTGCGCCAGTGCAGCGCGAGTTGAAGCGACGGTCGGCAATCCGGAGCCAGAGCCGGGTCGCGCTCCAGCGCCGCCGCGAAGGCGCGGTGCATATCGGCGTGCTCTCCGGGAAGCAGGTCGTCGTGGACGGCCTCGCGGGTGAGCGAGTGCCGGAACTCGTAACCATTCCCCCGGCTGACCAGGACGTTGCTGGCCACCGCGGACCGCAGTGTGGCATAGAGCGGCTGCTCGGCGAACCCGGTGACGGCGGCGAGCAGCGCGTGGCCAATGCGGCCGCTGGCGGCGGAGGCGACCCGCAGTACCTGCTGTGTGTCCTCGGGGAGGCGGTTCACCGATTGGAGCAGGAGATCCCGAAGCGACTCTGGCACGCAGGTATTGACCGTGCCGTCGCTGTTCACGATGGCCTCGACGTACAACGGAATGCCGTCGGTGCGCGAGTACGCAGCGTCGGCCACTGTCGGCTCAGGAGGTTGACCGAGGATGCCGCCGAGCTGGGCGGCGACCTCCGCCCGCTGCAAACGCGGGAGGTCAAGCCTGCTTACGCCGCGTACGCGGCTTAGCTCGGCCAGCATCGGGCGCAAGGGATGGGTGCGGTGCAACTCGTCGGACCGGAAGGTAGCAACAATCAGCACCCGGGCCAACCGCAAGTTGCGGACGAGGAAGCTCAGCAGGTCACGGGTGGACCGGTCCGCCCAATGCACGTCTTCGACGACGAGAATCAGTGGCGCGCGCTGTGCGAGCCTGTCGAACAATGTCAGAAGCTGCTCAAAGAGCCGCGCCCGAGCCGTGCTCGCGTCGGGATCGGCAGTCGGCTCGCCAAAGTCCGGCAGCAACCGCGCCAGGTCTCCCGCAGCCTGGCTGGGCAGCAGCGCGGTCACGTCTGCGGTGCCGCGCTCGCGGGTCAGCTGGCGCAGGGCGGCGGTGAATGGCGCGTATGGCAGTCCCGCCAAACTCATCTCGAGGCAGCTACCAGTGAGGATGAGAACGCCCTCAGGTCCTGTCGCCTTGCTTACCCGGTCGGTGAATTCACTGACGAGCCGCGACTTGCCAGCGCCGGCCTCGCCGCCCAGGACAACGGTCGTTGATACCGCGCTTGCCGCCTGCTCGAAGGCCCCTGCCAGCATGGTGAGCTCGGTCTCGCGGCCGGCGAAGATCGAGCTCACCATGCGGCTGCTCACGTCTTCCATGATGCCAGCCAATGCCGGCATGACAGGACTTACGACGGCGCGGCCCAGACCGCTGGTCCTGGCGCGACCGTCCAACTCGACGGCGACGGCGTGCCCGGCCACGATGTCACGCGCTCCGTGCCGCCTGCCGTCCCGTGGCGACGGAGCGTCCGAACCGCCGGCCGTGCCGGAGGACTCGGTTGCCCCGGTTAGAATGACGTACCTGCCGGACGATCCGGTCGGCGTCCGCCGCGGCAACCCAGTCCGCGATCCGCTGCGCGACGACTGCGCGGGTAATGTCGGGATGCATGGTCTTCTCCGATGATCATTGGCTGACCTGTTCAGCCGTTCCACTATTCAGATTCGTTCTAAGGTGGCACCCCGCGCATCGGGCGGATGCCCAATATCCGGCGGCCACCCGGGGCCGCACGGCGCTAAGACGGCCTAAGGCCTGCTAAGACGGCCAAAGGTCCCGCTAAGGCGAGCTGAGACCCACTAAGGCGGGCGGGGCAGGCTAAGACGGGAACGGCTGAGACTGGGATGGCCCGCCCGGCGCCATCGCCGCGTCAGCTAACCGGCGCGGAAACGTCGCAAAGAGCGTGCCACGCGGCATCGGCGGCGGACTTCCACCTCGTGTGCCTGCTGCGGAACAGCGCCGCTGCCGTGGCGCCCGTCCAGGGGTCTGGCAGCAGTTCCGGCGGCAGCCCAGGATCGAGCAGCGGAAAGCGCCGCCACTCCTGAACGAGCCGCACCTGCGCTCCGAACGTGTCTTGCGGCGTATCCGGCCGCAACTGGTGAACCTGCCTGATGAATTCCTCGTAGCGCAGCTCGACCGTCGCGAGATTCCATGCCCGGCTTGCCATCTGCTTTGGATCGCCGAGATCGCCTAGCGAGGCGACGAAGGACGTCGCTCCATCGGCAATGCCGAGTTCCCGCAGCACCCGGCATACCTCAGCCTGCCGGTCCGGATGAGGGCTGATCCACACGCCGGGCGAAAGGTTGCCAAGTCCGCTCCAGGCGAGGCGAGTCCGCAACAGGTGGCGCAACTGGCGGCTGCCTTCCGGTGCGCTGGCCAGCACGACGAGCCAGCTGCCAGCCCAAGCCTTTCGTGTCCCGAAACCGTAGATCCGCTCGGCGCCCGTGCTCAGCAGTTCACGCCCGGCCGGAGTCAAGAGCCACGAGGTGCGCCGACCTGATCGTTGCGGTGCGATCCACACGTCGCGCGCCAGCCTGGCGAGCGCTTGCCTGGTCGCTTTCTCCTCCACACCCAGCAGGCCGAGCCCGGCCAGGAATGTCGATGTCCACACCGGCTCACCAGCGGGAAGGACGAATTCGCCGAGGACAGTCAAGAGCAGGGAGCTGGCGCTGGCGGTCCCAAGGTGGCGGCGGGTGGCCCGCGCACCGGTTTCCGCGTGGCGGGGGCCGGCGGTCGCCCACGCACCCGCTTCCGCGCCCGCTCCCGCGTCGGCTCCGGCACCCGCTCCGGCGTCGGCTCCGGCACCCGCTCCGGCGTCGGCTCCGGCACCCGCTCCGGCGTCGGCTCCGGCACCCGCTCCGGCGTCGGCTCCGGCACCCGCTCCGGCGTCGCCCGCTACC
>Ga0137372_10005011_pt1 | contig 12923 bp, 17 predicted proteins | sample SagtaG_6_FD_104911 | JGI IMG/M metagenome (GOLD analysis project Ga0137372, IMG submission 104911) | Vadose zone soil microbial communities from Sagehorn Ranch, Mendocino, California, USA - Sage1_R_60_16 metaG | ecosystem: Environmental > Terrestrial > Soil > Vadose zone | place: USA...
CGAGCAGGACTTCGCCTGGCAAGAAGGATGGGAATACCAGGTCAGCTAGCCACCGCGGTTCGCAAGCCACCCCACCGCAGCCACTGCTACACGCTCGGCAGAATTACCGGTCATCGATCTAGGTCGCTAATCGGCCAGAGCGCACCGATGACGTGGGGGTAGCCGGCAAGCTGGGTGGTGGCTGCCAGGCTGATGCAACTCGTCGGCTAGCGTATCGCCCCCGCGTGCGGTTTCGCATCCGCTGAGGAAGGCGAACTCGGCTTGGTCCAGCCGGGCGGCGGCGATCTCCCGGATGGTGAGCGGCCCGTCGTAGAGCAGCAGCCGGCCGTGTGACGGGGCTGCCGGATCCTGCTCGGCGTGACAGGCGAAATGTGCCCAGGGGCTGCGGGTGAGCGCGTACAAAACCGCATCGCGGGTGGCGCGGGCTCCGACCAGCGACATGGCGCCGGGCATCAGGGCATGTACAGCCTCGATCTCCTGCTCGGTGCCCGGCAGATCGGTCTCGCCGGGCGTGACGGGCATCGCCACCAGTAGTGGCCGGCTCCCGGACGGCGGACCTGCCCGGTCCCGGGCGTGCAGAAGTGCTCGCAGCGTGGGGGTGTAGGAGGAGACCGCCGCGTCGAGCACGACCGCATGCAGCGGCAGGAGGGCGAGCGGGCCGGTCGGGCACCACCAGATCCGTGGCCACGCCTGGCCCGCCGGCGGGCGCAGTCTCAGTGCGGACCCCGATGGGCGCGCCTAGGTTCTCTTCGAGCCAGCGGAGCGTATCAGGGACACGGTCCAGCTCAGCCAGGCCCGGATCGTCACCGTGCGCGAAGGCGTCCAGAGCGTCGACGAACGACTCGGCGATCTCGGTGACCATGTCGGCCGACACACCCGGCAGCGGGATCAGCTCGATTCCGTCGGGAGTGACGGCGAGAGCGTCACAGCGGTACCGGCTGACATTGACGATGATCACCGTTCCGCCGAGGCTCGCGGTGCGCAGCCTGGCGAACGCCGGCGGAAGCAGGAAGTCCGGCAGCCCGCTGAGCGGGGTCGCCTACGACACTGTGCGGCGCGCCGCGGTGCTGCTTCGCGAGCGCGGTCTGATCATCACTGTGCACGGCCGCGGCACCTACGTGGCATAGCCTCCTGCGCACATCAGGTCCGGGGAGGCGCGCGGCCGCCTGACTCGTGGCTAACTGAAGATCTTGTCCATTACTTCCGCGCCTTGAGTGAGCGCGGGCCGGATCTCATGGCGGTAGACCGACTCGGTCGTGGCCGAGCGTTCATGTCCGGCGAGCAGCGCGATGCTCTCGACGGGAACGCCGTTGGCGGACAGGACCGACACGAAGGTGTGCCGCATTTCCCGGGGCACCCAGTCCTCGCCGAGCCCTGCCTTCTTGGTGATGATGCGGAACGCGCGGATCACGTTGTTCGCCGACAGGGGCGTACCGATCCTGGAGGTGAAGACCAGGCCGTGCTCCTGCCAGAGCTCACCAGCCCTCAGCCGCTCCCTCTCCTGCCGCTTCACGTGCTGCCGCAGCGCCTCCACGCACCGCTGAGGCAACGCCAGGGTCCTCCTCGACTTCTCGGTCTTGGTATCGCCCCCATGACGCTCCGAACGCCAGACGTAGATCGCGTACCGGTCCTCACCGGCTCGGGCGGGATCGAACCCGGCGGCGGTGACGGGCTGCCATCCGGCGGAATCATCGACCCAGGTCACCACGTGATCCCATCGCAGCGCCCGAGCCTCCTCGGTGCGGATGCCGACCAGCAGACTCAGCACCACGTACGCGTGCAGGCGCCTACCCTCCGACGCAGCTAGCAGGGCCTTGGCCTGCTCCAGCGTGAAGCTCTTGGACGTCCTCCCGTCGCGGCCCTGGGGCGTCTTCACCAGGGCTGCGACGTTGCGGCCGACCAGGTCGTTGGACTCGGCGTGCCGGATCGCCCGTTCCAGTGAGTTCCGGGTGATCTGGAGCGATCGTGTGGAGTAGCGGGTCGCGAGCTGGCTGAGCGCCGACCTGACATCACGCGCGCCAAGATCCCGCAGCAGCCTGGCGCCGATGCCTTCGAGCACCGGCTCCAGCAGGCCCTCGTAGAGGGTGCGCGTCCGCTCAGACGTGCCATCGAGCCCCTCACGAAGCCAGTCATCGACGGCCTCGCGCACGGTGTAGGTGCTCGAGGACTTGACTCCCGCGTTCAGTTCATCGTGCAGCGCCTGGAGCTTGGCTCGGACTTCCTGCTTGGTCTTGCCGGAGACCTTCCGTCTGATGCGCTTCCTGTCAGGCCCCGTAGCCGAGCGAGATCGCACCCATGTACCGGTTCCTCGCGGCGTCCAAGTAGATGCCGTCCTCGCCGAACCCACGGCGCCGGACTTGCGTCTCGGACATGGAGAGAGCCTAATACTTTGGCTCCCAGCGACACTTCCCTGAGAGCCACATCCCCTCTGACCTGCGCCCCGACCGCGACTCGAACGCGGGACCTACTGCTTAGGAGGCAGTCGCTCTATCCGCTGAGCTATCGGGGCCTGCCAACGCCATAGCCTACCCGGATACATGGACGGCTGCCGCCGTGAGGGCCGCGGCGGCAGCCGTTATGCCAGGCAGGCGGGCTCAGCCGGTCAGCCGCGCCCCTGCTGCGCGGCGGCCAGCACCTGCACGCCGCCGGCGAACTTGGCCAGCTCGGCGCTGTCCCAGCCGAGCGACACGGGAGCCTGGATGACCACCCACTGCCCGCTGGCGTTCTTGAAGGTGAGGATCTGGGTGTCGCCTTGCACGTCGAACTTGCCCTCCCGCCCGTTCACCGGCTGGTTGGCCCAGTCGGCGGGCGGGGCGGTGGCGTCGCGGGACTGCAGCATGACCACGAGCTTGCCGAGGTAGGAGTCCGGGCTCTTGTCCTTGTCGTTGGGCGCGGCCATGACCAGCGCCAAGGGAGTGCTGGCCTGAACCACCCAGCCCTTGGGCATCCAGGCCACCTGGTAGCCGGGGGGCTGCGTCCCTACCCACGCGACCAGCTTGATCTGCCGGGACGGCCGAGCGGGCGTGGCGGTCTGGCCCGGCTGTGAGCGGCCCGGCTGCGGACGGCTCGACGCCACGGCTGCGGGCGCGGGGTGGTGGCTGGGCGCCGAACCCTGCAGCGCCAGCGGCACCAGCACACCGCAGAGCACGGCCGCGGTTACGCCGGCCAGGCCGGCCAGCCGCTGGCGGCGCCGGCGCAGCAGCCGGCGCCCCCGGGCCAGGTCCGCGGCGGGGTCGACGCGCGCGGCGCGGCCGGGAACGTCGCTCAGCGCCAGTTCGAGCAGGTCCTTCAGGTCGTTCACGGGTAAGTCCTTTCCACGGCGGCCGGGCTGAGCAGGTCACGCAGCCGCGCTGCGGCCTTCGCGGTCTGGCTCTTGACCGTGCCCTCGGAGCAGTTCATCAGTTCGGCGGTCTCCTCCACGCTGAGGTCGAGCCAGTGCCGCAGCACCACGGCCGCGCGCATCCCGGGCGGCAGCGCGCTCAGCGCGGCGCGGACCTCGCTCCCGCCGAGGCCATCGGGGTAGGCCTCGGGCGGTGCGGGCAGTTCGGGGAGTTCGGAAACGTGACGCTCCCGCCGCCTGCTGGGACGGCGGACCTCATCGATGTGGGCGTTGACAATGATTCGCCAGACGTAGGCGGACTCGGTACCGGCTCGCCGCACCTTCGGCCAGGCTACGTAGAGCCGGGCGAGGGCCGTCTGGACCAGGTCTTCGGCGAGATGAGTATCACCGGCCGTCAGCAGGCAAGCCGAACGCACCAGCCCGGTCCGCCTGGCCTGGACGAACGCGGAGAACTCTTCGTCGCGCGATGATCGTGGCATGCACACCTCCTCACCATCCATACGGGTCAGGACGGCGGCGAGGTTGCCCGCGGACGGACGCTAGCGCGGCGTGCTCGGGTCGGGGCGGAACGCCGCGCCATGACCGGGCACGATCACCGTGGCGAAGGACAGCAGTTTCGCGCGGCTGGCGTGCAGGGCGCTGGCGTCGGAGCCGAGCGGATCTTCGGCGGGCCCGTTCGCGCCCCACCACGTGTGGGTGCACGCGAACACGTCGTCCGGCGTGGACGCGATCGTCGAGATGTCCTCGGCGGTGTGCCCCGGGGTGCGCAGCAGCCGGACCGAGGGCCCGAGTTCGGCGCCGTCGGCGTCGCGGTCGATCCAGCGGTCCCCCGCGTACACGGCCCAGTGGTCGTGGATCCGCGCCGCCGGGAACAGCGCGGCGTTGACCGTGTGATCGGGATGATGATGGCTGAACACCACGTCGGTCACGTCCCCGGCCTGCGGCCCGTGCGCCGCCAGCGCGGCCAGCAGATCGTCACGGGAGGCGACCATCCCGGGGTCGACGACGATCACCGCGTCGCCGTCCAGGATCAGCGTGACCGTCCCGGCCACCCGGCCGTCGTCACCGTCCCGGCCGACATACCCCTCGTGCAGCACGAACACCGACGCGGACCCGCCCGGAGCAATCTTCACATCAGCCACAGAGCCGACCCTACAGATAGGTGATCAAGCTGGCCAGGCAGCGGGCGCCCAAGTCGAGCCCTTGGGCGCGGCGGCTGGTGCTGGCGGCGGGACGGTTACGCGGGGCGGCTGGCGGGTTTACGGGAGGGGGAAGGGGAGGGTGATGCCGTCTAGGGCGTGGGCGCAGAGGTCGTCTTCGCGGTCGGCGGGGAGGGCGGCGATGATCGTGGCGACCAGGTCGCGCAGGCGCTTGATGTTGGCGGCGAAGACCTCGAAGACTTCGGCCTGGGTGACGCCCTCGCCCTCGTCGAGGCCGGCGTCCAGGTCGGTGACCAGGGCCAGCGGAGCGTAGCAGAGGGCCAGTTCACGGGCCAGGACCGCCTCGGGGTGGCCGGTCATGCCGACCAGCGTCCAGCCCTGGGCGGCGAACCACTGCGACTCGGCGCGGGTGGAGAACCGCTGCCCCTCGATGACGACCAGGGTGGCCGAGGTCACCGGGTCCCAGCCCTGCTCCCGGGCCGTGGCGATGGCCACCGGACGGACCGACGGGCAGTACGGGTCGGCGAACGGCACGTGGCAGGCGCCCTGGTCGTAATACGTCTGCTCCCGGATCCTGGTGCGATCGACCAGCTGGTCGGGAAAGGCCAGCGTGCCGGGGCCGTACATGTGCGTCAGCGAGCCGACCGCGGTCGGGGCGAGCACCCGGCGGACGCCGATCGAGCGCAGCGCCCACAGGTTGGCCCGGTAGGGGATCTTGTGCGGCGGGAACCGGTGGTCGCGGCCGTGCCGGGGCAGGAACGCCACCCGGCGGCCGGCCACCTCGCCGACGGTGATCGGGTCGCTCGGCGCGCCGAACGGCGTGTCGATCGCGACCTCTGCGGCGTCTTCTCCGAACTCGTAGAAGCCCGACCCGCCGACGACAGCGATCTCCGCCAGATCGGCCACTGGTCAGGCGACCTTCTCGCTCGCGGACGAGGACTTGGCGGGCTCGGTCTTCTTCTCGGTTTTCTTGTCGGCCGCCTTGTCCGCCGAACCGTTGCTGCCGCCCGAGTCGGAGGTGGAGGTGGAGGAGGACGCCGCCGGGGCGGCAGCGGCGCTTTTCCGGCTGTCCGTGCGGTAGAAGCCCGAGCCCTTGAAGACGATCCCCACCGGGGAGAACACCTTCCTGAGCCTGCCGCCGCACGCCGGGCATACGGTCAGCGGCTCATCAGAGAACTTCTGCACCGTCTCAAGCGGCTCACCGCACTCGGTGCAGGTGTACTGGTACGTGGGCACGGACCCTCCTCGGCGCGGGCCTCAGATTAGCACTCGGGATATCCGACTGCTAATCATATCCAACCGCGGAAAGGGCTCGCGGATTCCGCAGGGTGGCGGGGGGTGCGGAAGTTAAGGAGGGTCCCGGGATTCTGGCGGTGGCGGGGTGCGGGGGTAGGGAAGGGTACCGGGATGGCGCGGCACCTTGATCCCGAACGGGCTGGCTATCTCGCCCCGGTAACGGTGAGCCCGGCTCGCGGGCTGGCCGTGGCGCGGACCGGGACGTCGTGCCCCTCGGCCGGCACCTGCTCGACCAGTTCGTCGTCGTAGATCAGCGCGATCAGCGGGACCAGCGGGCCGACCCGGGCCAGCGCGCGATCGTAACTGCCGCCGCCGCGGCCGAGCCTGCGGCCGGCCGCGTCGACCGCCAGCGCGGGCACCAGCACCGCGTCGGCCCTGGTCACCGCGTCGACGCCGCGCGGCGGCTCACTGGGTTCGCGCAGCCCGCGCGGCCCGGCGACCAGCGAGTCCGGGCCCTCGTAGGACGCCCAGTCCAGGTCCCCGTCCGGCCGCAGCAGCGGCAGCAGCACGTAGCTGCCGCGCTTCCACAGCGCGTACACCAGGCCATGGGTGTCCGGCTCGGTGCCGACGGAGTAATAGGCCGCGATCGTGCCGGCCATCTGCACCTGGGGCGCAGCCAGCACCGCGTCGCGGATGAGCTTGCCGGCCGCGGTGCGCTGATCGGCGGGCAGCGCGGACCGCCGGGCGAGGACCTGGGCGCGCAATTCGGCCTTGCGCAGCTGGACATCGGACACGTCACTCACCGTACCTGCGGCCCTGAACACCTCCCGGAGTTCGCTAGTGTTCAGGCATGGCTGTTAAGGACGTGACCAAGGCCGTTATCCCCGCGGCGGGCCTGGGCACCCGGTTCCTGCCCGCCACCAAGGCGACGCCCAAGGAAATGCTGCCGGTGGTCGACAAGCCGGCCATCCAGTACGTCGTCGAGGAAGCCGCCGCGGCCGGCCTGGACGACGTGCTGATGATCACCGGCCGGAGCAAGGTCTCCATCGAGAACCACTTTGACCGGGCCTACGAGCTCGAGGAGGCGCTGGCCGCCAAGGGCGACGCCGAACGGCTGGCCCAGGTGCGCGAGTCCAGCGACCTCGCCACCGTGCACTACGTGCGCCAGGGTGATCCGAAAGGGCTCGGCCACGCCGTGCTCTGCGCGGCCCACCACGTCGGCGACGAGCCGTTCGCGGTGCTGCTCGGCGACGACATCATCGACAGCCGCGACCCGCTGCTGAGCCGGATGATCGAGGTGCGCAAGCGGCACGGCGGCAGCGTCGTGGCGCTGATGGAGGTGGACCCCGAGCAGGTCTCCCAGTACGGCAGCGCGGCCATCACGCCGACCGCCGAGGAGGACGTGGTCACGGTCACGGACCTGGTGGAAAAGCCGGTGCCTGGTTCGGCGCCGAGCAACTGGATCGTGATCGGCCGCTACGTCTGCGACCCGGCCGTGTTCGAGGTGCTGCGCGACACCCCACCCGGCCGCGGCGGCGAGATCCAGCTCACCGACGCGCTGCTGACGCTGGCCAATCGAGGGCCCGCCGACGGCGGCGGCGTGACCGGCGTGCTATTCCACGGCCGCCGTTACGACACCGGCAACAAGCTGGACTACCTGCGCACCCTGGTGCAGTTCGCCTGCGAGCGCTCCGACCTGGCCGAGGAGATCGTGCCCTGGCTGCGCAAGTACCTGGACAGCCTTCGGTGAGTCATTCCGGAGAGCTGACGCCGGTCGAGCAGCACCTGGCCGAGATCCTCGCCGCCATCACGCCGCTGACCCCCACCGAGCTCGGCCTGAACGACATCGGCGGCCTGGTGCTGGCCGAGGACGTGTCCACGGTCAGCGCGCTGCCCTCGTTCGACAACTCGGGCATGGACGGGTACGCGGTGCGGGTCGAGGACGTCATGGCCGCCACCGAGGAGAAGCCGGTCACGCTGCCGGTGACGGCCGAGGTCGCGGCCGGCGACACCGGGGCGTACGCGCTCCAGCCCGGCACCGCCATCAAGATCATGACCGGGGCGATGCTGCCGCACGGCGCCGAGGCCGTGGTGCCGGTGGAGTGGACCGACGGCGGCAGCGCCCGGGTGAGCATCCGCGCCAGCGCCAAGTACGGCAACGCGATCCGGCTCGCCGGGGAGGACGCCAAGGCCGGCGAGGTGCTGGTCACCGCGGGCACCCGGCTGCTGCCGATGCACGTCGCGGTGATCGCCGCGGCCGGCCGCGGGTCCGTCCTGGTCCGGCCGCGCCCCAGGGTGGTGGTGCTGTCCACCGGTAACGAGCTGGCCGAGCCGGGCACCCCGCTCGTGCCCGGGCGGATCTGGGACTCCAACAGCTTCATGCTGGCCGCGGCGGCCCGCGAGGCGGGCTGCCTGGCCTACCGGCAGGCCATCCTGCCCGACCACCCGGACGAAGTGCTGCCGGCCATCGAGGACCAGCTGGTCCGGGCCGACCTGATGGTCACCACCGGCGGGGTCAGCATGGGCGGCGAGCACGACGTGATCAAGGCGGCGCTGCAGCAGCTCGGCACGATCACGTTCCGGAAGGTGGCCATGCAGCCCGGGATGCCACAGGGATTCGGGACCATCGCGCTCCCGGCCGCGGTGGCCCCGACCGAACCCCGGCGCCGGCGTTTCCGCCGCGACGGGTACGAAGAGGCCGCCACGCCGGTCCCGGCGGCGGGTGACCGGGTGCCGATCTTCACGCTGCCCGGCAACCCGGTCAGCGCCTACGTCTCGTTCCAGGTCTTCGCCCGGCCCGCGATCGCCGCGCTGCAGGGCTACCACGAGCTCGGCCTGGAGAAGGTACGGGCCGAGCTGACCGGGCCGCTGCGCTCGCCGCCCGGCCGGCGGTCCTTCCTGCGCGGCGTGCTTGACCAAGCCCGCACGCGGGTAGCCCCGCTGACCGGGCAGGGTTCGCACCAGATAGCCACGCTGGGCAAGGCCAACGCGCTGGTCGTGGTGCCGGAGTGGGTCGTCCAGATGAGCGAGGGCGACACCGCCGAGGTGCTGGTCCTGCCGTGACGAGCGAGAACGCGGGCTCCGGGCTCACGCACGTGGACAGCGCCGGCCATGCGCGGATGGTGGACGTATCCGGCAAGGATGTCACCGCGCGTTCGGCCTGCGCGACCGGACGGGTGCGGCTGTCGGCGCGGGCGGTCGCGGCCCTGCGCGCCGGGGAGGTACCCAAGGGCGACGCGCTCGCGGTCGCCCGCATCGCCGGGATCGCCGGCGCCAAGCGGACGCCGGACCTGATCCCGCTGTGCCACCCGATCGGGCTGCACGGGGTCACCGTGGACCTGGCCGTGACCGACGACGGCGTGGACATCACCGCGATCACCAGGACCGCCGACCGGACCGGGGTGGAGATGGAGGCACTCACCTCGGTGTCGGTGGCCGCGCTGGCGCTGGTCGACATGGTCAAGGCCATCGACCCGGCCGCGATGATCACCGACGTGCGGGTCGAGTGGAAGGAAGGCGGGAAGACGGGCCGATGGCAGCGGTGAACGATGCTGGGACCGTGATCAGCGCCCTGGTCATCACCGCGTCGAACCGGGCCGCGGCCGGCGTATACCCGGACCGTTCGGGGCCCGTACTGGCCGAACTGCTGGGGACGGCCGGCTGTGCCGTGGACGGGCCGCTGGTGGTGCCGGACGGCGAGCCGGTCGAGGCGGCGCTGCGGTCCGCGCTGGCGGACGGCTATGACGTCGTGGTGACCACCGGCGGGACCGGGCTCACCCCAGGCGACCTCACGCCGGAGATGACCAGGCGGGTGATCGAGCGGGAGGTCCCCGGAATCGCCGAGGCGCTGCGCGCGGCCGGCGCCGCGGCCGGAGTGCCGTCGGCGATCCTTTCGCGTGGCGTAGCCGGGGTGGCCGGCCGTACCCTGATCGTGAACCTGCCCGGTTCCACCGGAGGCGTCCGGGATGGGATGGCCGTGCTCGGGCCCGTGCTCGGGCACGCGATCTCCCAGATCCACGGAGGTGACCACCCCCGGCCGGACTCCGGTGCATAACGCTTACCTGAGATCGCGTAGCGTCAGCAGCGATACGGGAGAATGATGGGATTGTGGCACGCATGCGCGGCTGGCCGGTTACCCTGACCGAGCCTCATCTGCTCGAACGGCCGGTGAGCCTGCGACCGGTGCGGGTCAGCGACGCCCGCATGTGGCGCGAGATCCGGGTCAGGAACGCGCCCTGGCTGCGGCCGTGGGAGCCGACCAACCCGGAGACCCCGCTCTACCGGTCCAGCCTGGGGCCGTACATCGCGATGGTCCGGGCCATGCGGCGCGAGGCCCGGCAGGGGCAGGCGATCCCGTGGGTGGTGACGTACGACGGGGAGTTCGTCGGGCAGCTGACGGTCGGGTCGATCACCTGGGGTTCGGCCCGGTCCGGGCAGGTCGGGTACTGGATCGACGAGTCCTTCGCCGGGCGGGGCATCATCCCGACCACGCTGGCCATGGCGGTGGACCACTGCTTCAGCGCCATCGGGCTGCACCGGCTCGAGGCGTCGATCCGGCCGGAGAACCACGCCTCCCGGCGGGTGGTGGAGAAGCTCGGCTTCCGCGAGGAGGGCATCCGGGTGCGCCAGCTGCACATCAACGGGGCCTGGCGGGACCACGTGTGCTACGCGCTGACCGCCGAGGAAGTGCCGCAGGGGCTGATGCCCAGGTGGCGGAGCATCCAGATGGCGACGCGCCCGACCGCGAGCTGACTGGCGCCGGTTACGGCGAATGTTGCGACACACCGTGCGGGGTCCTCGTTTAACTCGTCCGCAGCTATTACTTTGCGTCACGTGAGCACGCCCGGCGCCGGCCACGCCGAGGGGAGGACTGTTGAGCAGCGCGATACTCTACGTCGCCATCGTCGCCATCTGGGCTGGCGTGCTCATTCCCAGGTGGCTTCGGCGGGAATCGGCGGGTAGCCAGCGGGCCAGCGAGGATCTGACCAGGGCGGACGCCGAAACCTCCGCCCCGGCCGAGGTGGCCGCGGAGCCCGCTCCCCCGCCGCGGCGCCGGGAACACGGTCCTGGTTCTGAGGCGAGTCTGGAGCCTCCGGCGCGTGCGGCGCGTCCGGGGCGGCGCGAGGAGCCCGCGGCGCCACGGTTGGCGGCGGCCCGGCCGACGGCGGCGGGCCGGCCGGCATCTCGGGCGGAGACCCGGGAGGAGGCCGCGGCGGAGGATTCCCGCGGCGGGCCGCGGGATCAGGAGTACAAGAAGGTGCTGTCCGCGCGGCGGCGGCTGTTCGGCATGCTGCTGGTGCTGGCCATCGCGTCCGGCGCGCTCGCGTACACCAGGATGGCCGCCTGGTGGGTGGTCGTGCCGCCGACCGTCATGCTGCTCGGCTACCTGGCCTTGCTCCATGAGGCCGGCAAGGCCGACGCCGAACGGCGTGAGCTGGCTCGCACCCGCGCCACGGCGGCCGCAGCCGCGGCGGTGGCCGCGGCCAAGCGCGCCGCTCCCCCGGGGCCTGCTGCTCCGGTGCCCGCGCCTGATGCGGAGGTCATCGACATCTCCGCGTCGCTCACCGTCGCGGGTCACAAGTTCTACGACCAGTACGCGGACGCCAAGCGGCGCGCGGTGGGCGACTTAGCGGGCTGACCGACGGGCTGAGGCGGCCGGTCGGGTAACAGCGGCCTCCTCGGTATCTCAGCTCACTCACATACTCGGATAGTGGGGAAGATCTGGGCTTTCAGGGATGCGTCCGGACCTTCAGGACCTGGGGGCCGCGGAACGAGATGTTGGGGTGGAAGGTGAGCTGCTGGCCCGGGGTGAGCCGGAGGGCGGGGAAGCGGCGGGCGAGTTCGGCCACCGCGATCTGGGCTTCGAGCTTGCCGAGGTTCGCGCCCAGGCAGTAGTGCAGGCCCTTGCCGAAGGCCAGGTGGTGATCGGCGTCCGTTCGGCCCATATCGAATTCTGCGGGGCGGTCGAACGCTTCGGTGTCCCGGCCGGCGGCGGCCAGCCACAGGAAGAGCCTGGCCCCCGCGGGCAGGTCCACGCCGGCCAGCGTGACGGGGCGGGTGGTGACCCGGCGCCAGACGGGAACGGAGGGATCGTAGCGGAGGGTCTCGTCGATGGCTCCGGGGATGAGATCGGGGCGCCCGACGATCTCGGTCCAGCGGCCGGGGTCCTCGAGCAGCCGGCGCACGGTGTTACCGATGAGGCCGGTGGTGGTCTCGTGGCCGGCGAACGACAGGGAGAACAGGATCGAGGCGATCTCGTCCAGCGTGAGCCGGTCCGGCGCCTCGCGGTGGATGGCGATCAGGTCGCTGGTCAGGTCGTCGGCTGGCGCGCGGGTCTTGGCGTCCACCAGGTCGCGCAGGTACTTGCGGTACGCGGTCATGCTGGTGGCGATCTCCACCTGGTCCTCCGGCGCGGGCCGGCCCCAGGCCAGCGCGGCGCGGTAACCGCACCACCGCTTGAGCTGGGCGAAGTCCTCGGCAGGCACGCCCATCAGGGAGAACACGATGTTGGCGGGCAGCGGGAAGGCCAGCGCCCCGACCAGGTCGAACTCCTCGCTGCCGTCTACCGCGTTGAGGAGCCGGGCGGTGGTGGCCTCGATGGCGGGGATCATCGCGGTGACCCGCTTCATGCTGAACGCGCGGGCGGCCGGCCGGCGGAGCCTGGCGTGTTCGGGCTCATCCAGGCTGACCATGCTCGGCTGGGGCTTGTGCCCGCCCGCCAGCAGGATCTGCTGGGCCTCAGGGGTTAGCGGGGCGAGCGGCGCCTGGGCTACCGCCGCGGAGTACGTTCTGGGGTCGCCGAAGACCTGCTGTATAGCGTCGTAACTGGTGACGACGTAGTAGCCGATCGACGGGGCGTAGAACACGGGTTTTCTGCCCTCGGGCAGCCCGGCCATGATCGTGTAGGGATCGGCGAGGAATTCGGGGGCGAGGGGGTCGAAGGACTCGTCGACCGGGCATCCGGGAGCCGCGCCCGCCGGGGTCATCGGGTTCTGGCGCATGATGGCCATGATTCCCTGGGGAGGTTCGGCTGTCACCTGCGTATCCGCTGAGTATCCACGGCGATCCGCGGCGCGGGCAGGCCTTGTGGTTTGCTAGGCTTGCTCAGGTTCTCGGGGCTGTAGCGCAGTCCGGTAGCGCACCTCGTTCGCATCGAGGGGGTCAGGGGTTCAAATCCCCTCAGCTCC
>Ga0137372_10005012_pt1 | contig 12923 bp, 15 predicted proteins | sample SagtaG_6_FD_104911 | JGI IMG/M metagenome (GOLD analysis project Ga0137372, IMG submission 104911) | Vadose zone soil microbial communities from Sagehorn Ranch, Mendocino, California, USA - Sage1_R_60_16 metaG | ecosystem: Environmental > Terrestrial > Soil > Vadose zone | place: USA...
GGCCAACCGTACGTTCCTCTGCATCGCCAGCACCGCCGGTGGGATGGAGATCGAGCAGGTCGCCGAGGAGAGCCCGGAGAAGGTGGTCAAGGAGCCGATCGACGCGAGTGCCGGCGTGGACGAGGCCAAGGCCCGGGACATCGTGACCCGGGCCGCATTCCCCGCAGAGGTGGCGGACCAGATCACGGCGATAGCCGTGAAGCTCTGGCAGACCTTCGTCGCCGAGGACGCCACCCTGGTCGAGGTCAACCCACTGGCCAAAGTGGGCGACGGCAAGGTCCTGCTGCTGGACGCGAAGGTCACCTTCGACGACAACGCGACCTTCCGGCACCCCGACCACGAGCCGCTGGCCGACAAGTCCGCGGTCGACCCGCTGGAGCAGCGGGCCAAGGAGCGCGACCTCAACTACGTCAAGCTCGAGGGCGAGGTCGGCATCATCGGCAACGGTGCCGGTCTGGTCATGTCCACCCTCGACGTGGTGGCCTACGCCGGGGAGCGGTTCGGCGGGGTACGCCCGGCCAACTTCCTCGACATCGGCGGTGGCGCCAGCGCCGAGGTGATGGCCAACGGGCTGGAGATCGTGCTGTCCGACCCGTCGGTGAAGAGCGTGTTCGTCAACGTGTTCGGCGGGATCACCGCGTGCGACGCGGTGGCCAACGGCATCCTCCAGGCCCTGGCGCTGCTCAAGGAGCGTGGCGAGGAGGTCGACAAGCCGCTGGTGGTACGCCTGGACGGCAACAACGCGGAGGAGGGCCGGCGGATCCTCGACAGCGCGAACAACCCGCTGGTCGAACGGGTGGACACGATGGACGGAGCCGCGCAGCGCGTGGCCGAGCTGGCTTCAGTAGGAGCATGAGATGGCGATCTGGCTCACCAAGGACTCCCGGGTCATCGTCCAGGGCATGACCGGCTCGGAAGGCTCCAAGCACACCCGCCGGATGCTCCGCGCCGGTACGAACATCGTCGGCGGTACCAACCCGCGCAAGGCCGGGCAGCAGATCGACTTCGACGGCACCTCGGTACCGGTGTTCGGCGGGGTCGCCGAGGCCATGAAGGAGACCGGTGCCGATGTCTCGGTCATCTTCGTACCGCCGGCGTTCGCCAAGGCCGCGATGATCGAGGCGATCGACGCGCAGATCCCGCTCGCCGTGGTCATCACCGAGGGCATCCCGGTGCACGACACCACCGCGGCGTGGGCATACAACGTGTCACACGGCAACCGGACCCGGATCGTCGGGCCGAACTGCCCCGGTGTCGCCTCGCCGGGACAGTCCAACGCCGGCATCATCCCGGCCGACATCTCCGGGCCGGGCCGGATCGGGCTGGTCAGCAAGTCGGGCACGCTGACCTACCAGATGATGTACGAGCTGCGCGACATCGGCTTCTCCACCAGCGTCGGCATCGGTGGCGACCCGGTGATCGGCACCACCCACATCGACGCCCTGGCGGCCTTCCAGGACGACCCGGAGACCGACGCGATCGTGATGATCGGCGAGATCGGCGGGGACGCCGAGGAGCGGGCCGCCGAGTTCATCAAGGCCAAGGTGACCAAGCCGGTGGTCGGGTATATCGCTGGCTTCACCGCCCCGCCGGGCAAGACGATGGGACACGCGGGCGCGATCATCTCGGGCTCGTCGGGTACCGCCGACGCGAAGAAGGACGCCTTGGAGGCGGCCGGCGTGAAGGTCGGCAAGACCCCGAGCGAGACCGCCCGGCTCATGCGCGAGGTAGTCACCTCCCTCTGACGACATCAAGGTGCGCCGGCCGGTCGAGATGACCGGCCGGCCCACTTTTGAGAGAGTCAGGAGCGATGGCGAGCACTACCCCTGAAGTCACCCGACCGGCGGTACCGCGCCCGCCGGTCCGGCGCCGGGCTCCCGTCCTGCTGGCCGCGACGGTCACCACGGTATGGGCGGCGCTCGTCTCGTACCTCCCGGTGCTGATCCTGGCCGGACTGGTCACTTCCTGGCGCAGCGCCTTCCGCTTCGGTACCGCGGGCTGGCTGCTCGGGCACGGGGTACCGCTGGCGGTCGGGGACGAGCGGGTGGGGCTGGTACCGCTCGCGCTGTCGGTACTCGCCGGGTGGCGGGTCAACCGGGCCGGAGTGCACACCGCCCGGGCCATCCGGGCCCGTACCCCGATCCAGGCGGTGCTGGCCGCGGGCTCGGTCGCGCTGGTGTACGCCGGCCTCGGCGCGCTCTGCGCCAACCTGGTCAAGCCGCTGGCCACCCCGGTCGGGGCGGGCCTGTGGTTCGGCGGGTTCGCGGTGGTGCTCGCCGGGATCGGCGCGGTCGGCGAGAGCGGGTTGCTGGAACGGCTGGCCGGTCGGCTGCCCCTGCTGGTGCTGGATGCGCTGCGCACCGGTACCGTCGCGGCTTTGTTGGTGCTGGGCGCGGGCGCGGCGGTGGCCGGCGTCGCGGTGGCCGTCTCCGGTGGCCAGGCAAGCGCGACCCTGGCCACCTTCCACGCGGGCGTGCTCGGCCAGGCCGGGCTGACCCTGCTCTGCCTGGTCTACGCCCCCAACCTGGCCGCCTGGTCGGCCGCCTACCTGATCGGTCCCGGCTTCGCCGTGGGCGTGGGCACCACGGTCAGCGCCGGCAAGGTCAGCCTCGGCGCGCTGCCCGCCGCGCCGGTCCTCGCCGGCCTGCCCGACTCGGCGGTGGCCGGGCTGGGACCGCTGCTGCTGGTGCTGCCGGTGGCCGGCGGGATGGCGGCCGGCTGGCTGCTGGTCCGCCGCCGGCTGCGGCTGGCCGCCGAAGGGCAGACGGGGGTACCCGGCTGGGCCGAGCTGCTCGGTGCGGCGGCGCTCGCCGGCCCGGTCGGAGGTGGGCTGCTGGCGATGGCCGCCTGGGCGTCCGGGGGTCCGTTGGGCTCCGGGCGGCTCGCGGTGATCGGGCCGGTCGGTTGGCAGGTCGGTCTGGTGGGGGCGGTCGTGATCGCCCTCGGCGCGGTGATCGCCGGTACCGCCACTCAGGTGCTGATGCGCCGTTAGCGTGAACCTGGGCGCCCGGTTCCTCGACTGTGTTGTACGAGGAGGCGGGGATGACCGATGAACTGCTGGTGGTCCGCTGTCAGCTCGGCGAGCGCGAGGCGTTCGCCGAGCTGGTCCGGGCCTGGCACGGCCCGGTGTGGACATACGTGCGGCGCATGCTCGGGCCGGCGGACGCGGACGATGTGGCCCAGGAGGTCTGGCTGGCGGTGCTGCGCGGCCTGCCGCGGCTGCGCCAGCCGGAGCGGTTCACACCGTGGCTGTACACCATCGCCCGTCGGGCGGTGACCAACCGGCTGCGCGAGGAGTACGCCAGGGTGGAGGTCGCCTGCGACGTCGAACCGGCCGGCCCGGAGGCCGGCGACGAGGTGGTGGACCGGGCCGGGTTGGTGGACGGCCTGGCCGGGCTGCCGGTCCGGGAGCGGGAGGTTCTGGTCCTGTTCTATCTGCAGGACCTGTCCCTGGAGACGTGCGCCGAGATCTGCGGGGTGCCGATCGGGACGGTCAAGTCACGCCTTTCCCGCGGGCGGCGGATGCTGCGCGATGAACTCTGGCAGAAGGGATACCGGCGGTGAACCCCGAGCAGATGATCAACCAGTTGTCCGGGCGGCTGTCGCTGCGCCGCCGGGTCGCCATCGTCGTCGCCATGCTGGGTGGGCTCGCGGTCGCCATCGTGGTCGGCCTGTTGTGGGCCACCGAGCCGGCCCTGCCGGGGCGTACCCGGGTGGCCTTCGGCGCACTGGTCGTGGTCGGGCTGGCCTGGGCCGGGTACGGCGTCTGGGTGCTGACCCGCCGGACCCCGCTGTATGCCCTCGACCGGGTGATCGCCGCCTGGCTGGCGCTGACCGCCACCAGCCTGCTGGCCGGCACCGTAGCCGTCGTCGCGATCCTGCGGCACCGGGCAGAACCGGTCGCGGCCGGTACCGCCCTGGGGCTGCTCGTCGTGGCGGTCGCCAACCTGGTCCGGGCCCGGGCCCGGCGGGCCGCCCTGCTGCGCCGCAAACGCGAGCTCGGCGGATAACCGGGAACCGCGGATACGGGGTGGGGGCACGGGTGCCAGCCCGGCCCCCACCCGGGGAAGAATCAGGGGGTGGTGAGCGTCGAGCTCGACGCGAACCAGCCGACCTGCGCCACCGCCATGATGACGCAGCAGACGATCCAGAGGCCGTACCAGCACAGGCCGATGATCAACGCCAGCTTCGACCACTTCTTGGACTCGGCCGCGGCCTGCTGGGCGCCGGCGTAGTCGCCCGCCTGCAGGGCCGGGTTGACCTTCGACGCGTTGATGATCGCGGGGATGGCCAGCGGCCAGAACAGGAAGATCGAAATGATCGACATCGTCATGTTGTTGTCGACAGGCTGACCCTGCGGCGGGTACTGCTGCGGATAACCCATATGCGCTCCTGAGGGGGTGCCGGGACAGAACGAACGGCAGCGTACCTGGTGACGGCAATCGACCGGGGTATCTATGCGGCGACAGTCAGCCAAATCCGTACTCCTCCGAACGGGCGGTAGGGTACGGACGTGGTGGCGCGGTTGGTGGTGCTGGTGTCCGGTTCGGGGAGCAACCTGCAGGCGTTGTTGGATGCGGGCGCGGATCCCGGGTACGGGGCCCGGGTGGTCGCCGTGGGAGCCGACCGGGATGGCGTCGAGGCGTTGCACCGGGCCGCCAAGCACGACGTACCGACGTTCGTCCATCGGGTATCGGACTATCCGCAGCGCACCGACTGGGACCGCGCGCTGACCCGATCGGTCGCCGGGTACCAGCCGGACCTGGTGGTCTCGGCGGGCTTCCTGAAGCTGGTCGGGGCCGGGTTCCTGGCCGCGTTCGGGGACCGGTACGTCAACACGCACAACTCGTTGCTGCCCGCTTTCCCGGGCATCCACGGGCCCCGCGACGCGCTCGCGTACGGGGTGAAGGTGGCCGGCGCGACCCTGTTCTTCGTCGATGCCGGGGTGGACACCGGGCCGATCATCGCCCAGGTGGCCGTACCCGTGCTGGACGACGACACCGAAGAGACCCTCACCGAGCGGATCAAGGACGCCGAGCGGCGCCAGCTGGTCGAGGTGGTGGGCCGACTGGTCCGGGAGGGCTGGACCATCACGTCGAGAAGGGTGACGATCCCATGAGCGAGCCCCGCGAGCCCGGCGGCCCGGTTGACCCGCACCCGATCCGCCGAGCATTGATCAGCGTGTATGACAAGACCGGGCTCGACGAGCTGGCCCGGGCGCTGGGCGAGGCCGGGGTCGAGATCGTCTCCACCGGCAGCACGGCGGCGCGGATCGAGTCGCTGGGCCTACCGGTGACCCGGGTGGAGGAGCTGACCGGCTTCCCCGAGTGCCTGGACGGCCGGGTCAAGACGCTGCACCCGGCGGTACACGCGGGGCTGCTGGCCGACCTGCGGCTGCCCTCGCACGTCGAGCAGCTGGCGCAGCTCGGCATCGAGCCGTTCGACCTGCTGGTCTCCAACCTGTACCCGTTCGCCGAGACGGTCGCGTCCGGGACGGACTTCGACGGGTGCGTCGAGCAGATCGACATCGGCGGGCCGGCGATGGTCCGGGCGGCGGCGAAGAACCATCCGAGTGTCGCGGTGGTGACCAGCCCGTCGGCGTACCCCCGGATTGTCGCCGCGGTGCGCGCCGGCGGCACCACGCTGGCCCAGCGGCGGGCCTTGGCGGCCAAGGCTTTCGCGGACATCGCGGAGTACGACGTGGCGGTGGCCAACTGGTTCTCGGTGCGGGAGGCGCTGGACGCCGGCCTCTGGTGGCCCGAGTTCGGCGGCCTGGCCCAGCACCTGCTGACCCCGCTGCGCTACGGCGAGAACCCGCACCAGCAGGCCGCCCTGTACGCCGACCCGAGCCGCCCCGCCGGGCTGGCCCAGGCGACCCAGCTGCACGGCAAGGAAATGTCCCACAACAACTACGTGGACGCGGACGCGGCCTGGCGCGCGGTCAACGACTTCACCGAGCCGTGTGTCGCGATCGTCAAGCACACCAACCCCTGCGGCATCGCGGTCGGCGCGGATGTGGCCGAGGCGCACCAGAAGGCGCACGCCTGCGACCCGGTCTCCGCCTTTGGCGGGGTGATCGCGGTCAACGGCGCGGTGACCGTGGAGCTGGCCAAGCAGGTGAGCGAGGTGTTCACCGAGGTGATCGTCGCGCCGTCCTATGTGGACGGTGCGGTGCGGGTGCTGTCGGCGAAGAAGAACCTCCGCATCCTCGTCGCTCCACAGTGGACGGATGAGCGCGTCGAGGTGCGTCGGATATCCGGCGGGTCGCTGGCCCAGGTGACCGACCGGATCGACGCGCCCGGCGACCGCCCGGACACCTGGCGCCTTGCCACCGGCCGGCCGGCCGACCCGGAAACCTTGCGGGACCTGGAGTTCGCCTGGCGGGCGGTGCGTTCGGTCAAGTCCAACGCGATCCTGCTCGCCGACGACCGGGCCACCGTGGGGGTGGGCATGGGTCAGGTCAACCGGGTCGACTCGGCCCGGCTCGCGGTGACCCGGGCGGGGGACCGCGCGGCTGGCGCGGTGGCCGCGTCCGACGCATACTTCCCGTTCCCGGACGGGCTCGTGGTGCTGGCCGAGGCGGGGGTACGCGCGGTGGTCCAGCCGGGTGGCTCGGTACGCGACGACGAGGTGACCGCCGCGGCGGCCGCGGCCGGCCTCACCCTCTACCTGACCGGCACCCGACACTTCCTCCATTGATCGGCCGCCGGCCTGGCACGAAGCGGGGATCCGCGCGCCGGCCGGGTCTCATAGGTTCTCCTCAACCGGAACGAGGCAGGGAGAGCGACGATGAGCGACGGCTACTACGAGGTCGACGAGCAGGACACGGTGGTGACCGACGGGCACGGCGACGCCGCCTACTCGGTCGACATCGCGGACAACCAGGGTGACTACTACCACGAGGAGGGCTACGTCAGTCAAGGGCCCTCGCCCTTCGAGGACGCGGGAACCGCCTACCACGAGGTCGACGGGGTCGACGCGCAGGGCGACGCGGTGCACGGGGTACAGGTCACCGACGCGTACGGGGACACCTACACCGAGGTCGACGCGGTGGACGCCAACGGCAACGCGGTCGTCTACCAGGAGTACGACGGCTACGTCGGCAACTGACGCGCGCAGGTGGGCGCCAACACGACGCGCCGAGGCGGGCGGCGTCTGGACCGAGAAGCGTAGCGACGAGGGAAGACGTCGCCTGGAGAGCCTCGGCGCCGCGCGAGCGGAGGCGAGCGCCAACATGACGCGCCGAGGCGGGTGGCGTCTGGACCGAGAAGCGTAGCGACGAGGGAAGACGTCGCCTGGAGAGCCTCGGCGCCGCGCGAGCGGAGGCGAGCGCCAACATGTCAGCCCCGGTCGCCTGGCCGGGGCCGCCACGCGTTATGGTGCGGTCCATGGGCAAGAAGGTCACCGTCGTCGGCGCCGGCTTCTACGGCTCGACAACCGCGCAGCGCCTGGCCGAGTACGACATCTTCGAGACCGTCGTGCTGACCGACATCATCGAGGGCAAGCCTGAGGGTCTGGCTCTCGACCTCAACCAGTCCCGGCCCGTCGAGGGCTTCGAGACCAAGGTCGTCGGCGTCACCACCGGGCCGAACGGCGAGGGGTACGAGGCGATCGAGGGCTCCGACGTGGTGATCGTCACCGCCGGGCTGCCCCGCAAGCCGGGGATGAGCCGGATGGACCTGCTCGGGGTCAACGCGAAGATCGTGCGCGGGGTGGCGGAGAACATCGCCAAGTACGCGCCCAACGCCGTGGTCATCGTGGTCTCCAACCCGCTGGACGAGATGACCGCGCTGGCCCAGCTGGCCAGCGGCTTCCCGCGCAACCGGGTGCTGGGCCAGGCCGGGGTGCTGGACACCGCCCGGTTCACCCACTTCGTGGCCGAGGAGCTGGGGGTACCGGTGAAGTCGGTGAAGACCCTCACGCTCGGCTCGCATGGCGACACGATGGTGCCGGTGCCCTCGCACTGCACGGTCGACGGCCGGCCGCTGGCCGACGTGCTCCCCGCCGAGAAGATCGAGGAGCTGGTGGTACGCACCCGCAACGGTGGTGCCGAGGTCGTCGCGCTGCTCAAGACCGGCTCGGCCTACTTCGCCCCGTCGGCCGCGGCAGCCCGGATGGCCAAGGCGGTCGCCGAGGACTCCGGCGCGGTCTTTCCGGCATGTGCCTGGGTCGACGGCGAGTACGGCATCTCCGGTGTCTACCTCGGCGTGCTCGCCGAGCTGGGTGCGACGGGGGTGCGCCGGGTGCTGGAGACCCCGTTGACCGACAGCGAGCTGGCCGCCCTGCGCGAAGCCGCGGAAGCGGTCCGGGCCAAGCAGGCTGACGTGACCGACCTCTGATCCGGGTCCATCCGGCGGACCTCGACCACCCGGGTTAGCGTTTGCACGCCGAGTACAGTACGGTCGTACTGTTTACGGCCCTGTTAACCGAGAGGGGCGCCGCTGGCCATGGCGAAGATCAAGGTAACCAACCCGGTCGTCGAGCTGGACGGCGACGAGATGACCCGGATCATCTGGAAGCAGATCCGCGACCAGCTGGTGCTGCCCTACCTGGACGTGCAGCTGGAGCACTACGACCTGTCGATCGAGCACCGGGACTCCACCAACGACCAGGTGACGGTCGACGCGGCCAACGCCATCAAGCGGCACGGGGTCGGCGTCAAGTGCGCGACCATCACGCCGGACGAGGCCCGGGTGGCCGAGTTCGGGCTGAAGAAGATGTGGCGCTCGCCCAACGGAACGATCCGCAACATCCTCGGTGGCGTGGTCTTCCGTGAGCCGATCATCATGGCCAACGTGCCCCGGCTGGTACCGGGCTGGACCAAGCCGATCGTCATCGGCCGTCACGCGCACGGCGACCAGTACAAGGCCACCGACTTCGTGGTACCCGGCCCGGGCACCGTGACGATCAGCTACGTACCCGCCGACGGCGGCGACCCGATCGAGCTGGAGGTCGCCAGGTTCCCCGGCGGCGGCGTGGCCCTCGGCATGTACAACTTCGACGACTCGATCCGCGACTTCGCCCGCGCCTCACTGCGCTACGGCCTGGACCGCCACTACCCGGTCTACCTCTCCACGAAGAACACCATCCTCAAGGCGTACGACGGCCGGTTCAAGGACCTGTTCGCCGAGGTCTACGAGAACGAGTTCAAGGCCGAGTTCGAGGCCGCCGGCCTGACCTACGAGCACCGGCTCATCGACGACATGGTGGCCGCCGCGCTCAAGTGGGCCGGCGGGTTCGTCTGGGCCTGCAAGAACTACGACGGCGACGTGCAGTCCGATACCGTGGCGCAGGGCTTCGGCTCGTTGGGGCTGATGACTTCGGTACTCATGACGCCGGACGGCCGGACCGTCGAAGCCGAGGCGGCGCACGGTACGGTGACCCGCCACTACCGGGCCTGGCAGCGCGGCGAGAAGACCTCCACCAACCCGATCGCCTCGATCTTCGCCTGGACCCGTGGTCTGGCCCACCGGGGCAAGCTGGACGGCACCCCGGCGGTCACCCAGTTCGCCGACACGCTGGAGCGGGTCTGCGTGGACACCGTCGAGAGCGGGCAGATGACCAAGGACCTGGCGCTGCTCATCTCCCGGGACGCACCGTGGTTGACCACCGACGAGTTCATGAACGCGCTGGACCAGAACCTGGCGAAGCGGCTCGCCGCCTGACACTCAGTGCTGAAGCGGGGGCCGGATGTCCGGCCCCCGCTTCATTCTGCCCAGGCCGAACCCCGTCGGCTCGGGAGATGTCAGTCGAGATCGAAGGCCGCGACGATGGCGGCGGTCAGCGCCGGCTCATCGACGGGGAAGAAGTAGCCGATCCGGCGGCCGAGCGCGGTCTTCGGGATGGTGGCGATGTTGTCGAGGCTGACCACCGAGTCTTTGTCCAGGCCGTTGGCCGGTCCCACCGGTATCTCCGTCGACAGACCACGGATCGTCCCGGTGATCGGTGCGACGGTTACCCGGGTGAGGAACGGGATGACCGTGGCCCGGGTCAATATGAGCACCGGGCGGGTCTTGTCGAGCTGGGCGAGGTGGATCGGACGCATCAAGCGATGTCCATGGGCTGGATGGCTGCCCAGGCCGCCAGGTCATCGAGGCCGTCCGGATCGGTCCCGCTCTGGCTGGCCAGGATCGCCGCGTCCTGGACGGCGACCCGCCGGCGGCGCTCACGCGCCAGGGCGGCGGCCACCGCGCTGGCACGGCTCGACGCTTCGCCGTGGTGCACCTGCTCGTCGATGAACTCGACGAGATCGTCCGGGAGCCGGACGGTGATCTGGATTGTCATACCAGAACAATACCACCCTGGGATTCGCGTGATCAGGTCAGCGTAGGTCCCAGTGCGCGCCGTCGGGGGCGTCACGGACCTCGATGCCGGCAGCGACCAACGAGTCGCGGACCCGGTCGGCGGTCGCGAAGTCGCGGGCCGCCCGGGCGATGGCGCGCAGCTCCAGCAGCGTCTCGACGAAGGGCCCCACGGTGGTACGCGGATCAGCCGCCCCCGTACCGGCCAGCTCACCGAGCCGGAGCACCATCCGGCGCAGCACGGTACGGGCGTGCTCCGTGTCGTCGGAGATGTCGGTGTCGGCCGACCAGTCGACGACCACCTGCTCCAGGTCGAGGATGGCGGCCACGCAGCCGTCCACGTCACGCGCGTCGTAGGCGGCGGCGAACACCGCATCCAGCCGGTCGGCATCGGCGCGCAGCGACGCACCCCCGAGGTCGGGCTCAGCGGATGGTGGAGCCGGATCGGCTGGGGTGAGAGCGGTGTCGGTCCCGACGATCGCCGCGAAGCTCAGCACCGAGCCGGTCGGGTGTACCACGCTGCGGCCCTGGCGGCGGATGGTGAAACCGCCCCGGCCCACCACGGCGGCGGTACGCGCGTCGAGATCGAAGAGGACTCCGGTGTGCTCATCGACGCCGAGGATCAGCGCGTCGCCGGGCAACTCATGCTCCATTGTGGACAGTCGGCGCTCGCCGAGGTAGCAGAACCTGGTGTCGTGGTGTCCGCCCTCGGCATTGTCGTAGTGCGGGATGATCACGGCGGGCAGGCCGGTCACCCGGCGTACCAGATCCAGGCCGGGTGCCCACTCCGGCTCGAAGCCGGCCTTGTAGATCTCGTAGACCGGGACGGCATGCGAGCCGAGCGTCACCGCGGCCGCGCTGGCGAACACCACCACGCCGCCGCGGTCCAGCGCGCGGACGAAAGCGTCCGGCACCGCGGTGTCCCGCCACTGGCGCAGCGCATAGGTCGGGCTGCCCGGACCGGCGAAGAGCCAGCCGGCCTCGTCGAGCCGGGCCAGGGCCCGGTCGCGTACCAGGCCCGGCGGCGGGGTCACCCGCCACGACACCGGAGTCACCGTCCGGCCGACGCTTTCGGCGAAGTACTTGACGGCCTTGGTGGAGATGTCGTCGGCGTTCTCCTGGAAGCCGTACGGGGTGTCGAGCAGGATGGCCGGTCCGGCACCCACCCGCTCGAAGATGGCCCGGTGTGGCTTGACCATCGTGGGTGCGGTCTCCCCGCTGCCCATCACCACGAGCAGCCCGGCCATCAGCCCACCCGGCCGGCCAGTTCCAGCAGATCGGCGGCCAGTTCCCGGGGGTGTTGGGCGTGCAGGTCGTGGTCGGCGTCGAGGTATTCCCGGACCGTCGCGTCCGGCAGGGCGGCGGCCTTCTCCGGGTCGCGCGGCAGGGCCGGCATCAACAGCACCGGTACCGGGACCGACGCGTAATAGCGGTTGGGCGGGTCGTCCCACATGCTGCGCACGATGCGCATGTGCCGGTCGATGGGCAGCCGGCGGGAGAGCGTACCGTCCGGCCAGATCCGCATGTTGCCCAACGTCGCCTCGATCGCCTCAGCGGACCAGCCCGGGTGCCCCCGCCGCAGGTACCCCCGCAGCTCATCGGCTGGCAGGCCGTCGATGTCCGGTGGCCGCAGCGCCGCCTCGCAGGCCTCCCACGACGGGAACTCGCCGCTCAGGTCGAGCCAGCCGCCGTCCACCAGGGCGAGGGCGGCGACCACGTCGGGGTGTTTGGCGGCGAGTACGACCACCACGTTGCCGCCCCACGACTGGCCGGCCACGATCGCTCCGGTGAGGCCGAGCGCGGCCAGGTCGTCGGCCGCGGTGGCGGTGTCGTACCCGTCCGGCGGCGCGTCGCTGTCCCCGTGCGAGCGCAGGTCGACCGCGTGCACCGGATGCCCGGCGCCGGAAAGGATCTCAGCCACCTGGTCCCACAGCCGCGCGTTGGAGGAAAGGCCATGCACCAGCAGGAACGGGCGCCTGCCGTGGTCGGTGGCACCCGGCCAGCGCCGGACGTTGAGGAACACGGCGTTGGCGACGCGGATCCGTACGCTGCTGGGAGCCATCCGCTAACGGTAACGGTTAGCTCGCTCGGATACCGGTATGGCCAAGTGGGATAACTGTCGGTATGATTCCCGGTATGACCGCCAAGGTGACCCTGTCCTTTTCGGACGACACAATCGCAGACGCCCGGCGCTGGGCGCAGCGCGACGGAGTCTCCCTGTCCGCCTGGATCGACCGGGCGGCCCGGGAGCGCACACTACGCGAGATCTTCACCGCACACGCCGACGCGGTCCGCCGTGCCGGCCTGGACGACGAGAGTCTGGCGCTCGACGACGAACGCGAGATCGAGATGGTGGACGCGGCTCTCTACGGATCGGGGCGGCGTGCAGCGCGGTGAGATCTGGCTCATCGAAGGCGCCCGCGAACGACTCGGCCTGGTGATCAGCTCCGACGTCTACAACAGCACCGACGTCCCGGTGATTCTCGTCGCCGAGGTCGTGGAGAAGGATCGGCTGCGCGACTCGCCGCTCGCGGTGGACTCCGGCGAGGAATACACCATCATGCCGGACCGTATCTCCTCGCCGATGAAGCGGTGGTTCAAGGAGCGGGTCGACGTGGCCGA
>Ga0137372_10005019_pt1 | contig 12915 bp, 17 predicted proteins | sample SagtaG_6_FD_104911 | JGI IMG/M metagenome (GOLD analysis project Ga0137372, IMG submission 104911) | Vadose zone soil microbial communities from Sagehorn Ranch, Mendocino, California, USA - Sage1_R_60_16 metaG | ecosystem: Environmental > Terrestrial > Soil > Vadose zone | place: USA...
AGGCGTTGCAGGAAGAGCGTGCGGTCATCAAAGCGACATTGAAGACCCTGGCGCACGATCACTACACGCTCAAGGTGATCAACCGGGAACAGTTCCTACAGGAGAACCAGGCGGCCCACGCGCGGCTTGACGAGATCAACCGTCAACTCACTGAGGCTGTCGTTGACAACACGTGCCTTGCCACCGTGCTCAAGGCGTCCAGTCCAGCCGCCGCATTCATTGCCGCACCACTGAGCGTGCAACAGGTCATCGTCAATGAACTGGTCACCGTCACTATCCTGCCGACTGGACGGCAGGGGCGAGGGTTCGACCCTGACGGTGTCCGCATCGAACGCCGGAAGCGCGACCAGGAACCAACTACGGTCGCTCCCGTTGTCGAGCTGCCGAAGGCGGCCTAGCCATGGCCGAAGTCAAACTGACCCGTGAGCCTGAGGCCATGCATGCCGGGGGCGACGTCGCTTACCGGGTGACCGTGGACGGCCGTTGGATCGGATGGGTTGGCGACGCTCGACCGTGGCGAGGCTGGCGGTACGGACAGCGCTACTGGTGGGCGTGTTGGCGCGAGGAAGGCGACAAAGCGGCCCGTTGGAACAGTGGCGATTTGCCTACACGGAAGGCAGCCATTCAGGCGTTGTTGTTTGAGATGGAGCAAGGGAAAGGAAACCAGGTGAACGTCGATGATGTGGTAAACGAAGCGGAAAAATACTCTCTGATGCTCTGGGACTCTGGCACAGAGTTCGACAACTCGGAGACTACGAGACGGATCTTCTTCGCGAAGAGAGACGATGCCGACGCGTTCGTGTCGTGGCTTGAGGACAATGGAATTCAACTGAGGGACGAAGACCGTCCCGACGTGTGGACGGTCAAGGTAAGGCTTTCAAGGCGCTGTGAGGCTCAGGCTACGAAGGGCACCTGTGACCGGCCGCTGGACGAACTAGGCCAGTGCGACCGGGCCTCAGACCACATCGAGTCGACCTAGCCCGCACACGACAAAAGGACCCCGGTAGCCGCTTGGGCTACCGGGGTCCTGTGTGTCTGTGGCCGGCTCGACTGTCCCTGCCTAGGCGCTAGGCGTGTTCGGCCGTCTACGGCGCTGCTAGGCCGGTCTACGGGGTGTCCTGCGTGACAGCGCCTGGCGGGAATGTCGGCAGGCTGCCTACCGTCCAGGCATGGCGTCACCCGCACAGACAGCCCGCAACCGCTATGCCGCAGCGACGCGCCACGGCAAGCCATCGGAGGAACTAGACCGGCTTCGGCGTGACCTCGAACTTGCCAAGCTCACGGAGCATGTGCGACACGTGGCGGCCAAGCTTGCCCCGTTGACGGATGCGGAACGGGCAAGAGTGGCTGAGCTTCTGAGCATCGTCTGACTAAGGGTATAAAAGAGAGTCCCCCAATAGGGTCATGGTTGACCCGATTGGGGGACTTCTCTTGTCCACAGTGCTCGATAGGTAGTGCTATCGATCGTTGTCTAAAGGGAAAGGAGGTCAGGTATCGAAAGGTATCCGTGCTAGCGAGAGTCGACACGTGCGAGTTGTCGACTTACCCCAAGGCGGCCCCCTGGTGCCGGCATTACGAGGAGGAAGCCGGGGGGCTGCCGCTTGCTTGGACGTCCGTACGGACCTCGACCGGGCCGACCCTCGCGGTGACCTGAGTACGGCTGTAGGCACCGATGACAGCGCTCACCAGGGCCATGACGGCCGACTGGGCGACAGGGTCAAGCTCCCAGCCGAACGCTAAGCCCACGGCGAACACGGCTTGGACCAGGCCACCGATCAGCGGTATGGCCTTGTCGAGTCTGACCATGGCTGCCGTGACGAAGCCTACGAGCAAGCCGACAGCCGCGTTCACGATGCCTTGCTGTTCGTCTGTCCAATGTAGGAAGAACGCGCTAGCCACCTGAATGATGCCTGCGGCAAGAGCCATCAGGACCGCGGGGTCACGTCGGAAGTACCTGGCTACGGTTTGAGTCATAGTGATGCCCTTACGAAACAGTCCTTGGCTTCCAAGAGTTTCCTCAAGCCGGCCGTCAGTTCTGGACTGTCGGGCAGTAGGTCAACCATGGCCTCCGCGAGGTCATGACACAGCTCAGCCACGTCCCGCTGTCGACGTCCCGACAGGTGGTAGTACGTGAAGAATCGAGTCAGCGCAAGGGTTGCGGGGTGCCGTCCCTCGAAGTCCTTCACTTGTTGTCACATCCCCTTTTCAACCTGACTGCATAACGTGTGAACCTGTAGTCGCAGGTAGGCGACTTCGGTCCGTGCGTCGCCAAGTTCCTTGTTGAGTTCCGACGCTCGCAAGTCAGCCTGACCCAATCGGTTCTTCAAGTCCATGATGGTCAGGTTCGCCTCTACGAGATCCTTGCGAAGCTGTGCGACTTCCTCTTTGTACGGTCCCAACAGGTTGACCGCTGATTGCATGACCTCGACGGAGTGAGACGCCTGACGCTTCCGCCACATGTCGTAAATCGCGTACGTCGTCGCCAACGTCGACAGGACAGCGAAGATGATGGCGAGGGTTGGACTCATCTCGCCCGACCTTGATCAGTAGTAGATGCGCTGGCCGACATAGATCCGGTTCGGGTTCGTAATGTGGTTTCGCGCGGCCAGCGCTGGATAGCCGCCCGGATAGCCCAGCTTGGCGGCTATCTTGCCTAGGGTGTCGCCCGATTGCACGGTGTAGACACGTCCGACGGTGATTACCGTGTTACCCCAGGGCAGCTCTAGCCACTGGCCGGCGAAAACCCTGTCTGGGTTGCTGATGTGGTTGAGCGCGGTCAGCACGGCAACCGTGATGCCGTACCTCGACGCGATAGCCGAAAGGGTGTCGCCTGGCCGAACTTGGTACCTCGCGCCTGCCTGTACCGCAGGGACAGCGCCAGGGGTGGCCGGCTTGTGGATGACCTGGTTGACATAGACGAGATCAGGGTTCGGGATGCCGTTCGCTGCGGCCAGTTGGCTCACGGTCACACCCCACGCAGACGCGATACGGCTGAGCGTGTCGCCCGGCCGAACCACCCACGTGTCGCCGGCCTGAGCTGCCGCAGGCGGTTCATACGGGGGCATGGGTTGCGTAGGACCAGCGCCACCGATCAACAAGTCACTCAAGGCGTAGCCGGTCATCGTGACGTTCCTGTCGACAGCGCCAGGGATGCCGGGCACCGTGCCACTCGATGTGTGCTGATGAACAGCTAGCCGGCCGTAGTGCCATCCTGGGTTTCCGGGGTCGCCGTTGTACCGGGCGATATGACCCAACACGTTCCGGTCGCCCCAGGTGGACGGATGGAGCGCAGTCCGCCACCAGTCGAGGTTTCCATAGACCTCAGCGACTGCCGTCCCTAGTTCGTCATAGAACGCGCGAACGTATCCGTCGGCGTTGCTGCGTACTTCGGACGCTTCCATGTCCAGCATGGGAAGTAGCGACCCAGGACTGAGGCAGCCTTCGGCGACCTGCTTGAAGTGCCTTGCCTCCGCCCGTGGGTCACTACTGCGGGCGAAGTGGTAGGCCCCTGTTTTGATCCCTGCCGCGCGTAGCTGTCCGACCTTGCCCGCGAACGTGGGATCAATGTAGGCGTTACCTTCGCTGGCCTTGACCCACGCGAAGCTGATCCCGTTGACCCGCACCGCGTGTGCGTCCACTACCGCGTTCCAATGGGACAGGTCTATCCCGTAATCCATGTTTCCTAGAACCCCATCCCCAGAGTTGCGGGACGTGTGAGATGTATCGTCGAACCTGCCGTCAGAGCCTTGGGGCTGGTCGTGTTACGGGTGACTGTCAATGTCTGGGGCGACGTTGTTCCTGACACGTTGGTGAGTGTCATGTCTTCGCCAGCGATCGTGATCGGAATCGGGAACTGTGTCCCATCCGTTGTCCACCTGTCAGCAGTGAACGAAGCACTCAGACTAGTGGCACTACTTGTGTAGTCGGCAGTCAGCGCGGAATCGGTAGCGTCAATCTTGCCCTTGGTCGAGCTGTCAAGTTGCAGTAGCTCAAAGGGAGATGCCGGGGCGCAATTGAGAATGATCGTGTGACTGTAAGCCGTATCAATGACTTCCGTATAGCCGCGAACGAGCAACGTGGCGTCACTCTGAATGTCCGCCGCAGACATGCCCGTAATCTTGACCCGGTCATCGAGGTCAAGTGCGAGCACGCTAGCGGCTAAGGCATCAGTCAAAGCTGGCACCCGAAGGTTGACGCTCACGGTGGGAAAACGGGTTTCGTCGGTTGTCCCAACGTGGAGCGCCCATGACCCGATTTCCGCTAGTCCTGTTTCCGCATGCAAGTTGACTTCGATGGTGTCGTCGTACTTGCCTACCGCGTTCGGATCGGTTCCCGGATTGTTGACGTTCAGCGGCCCCGACGTTTGCGCAATGTGGTACTCCGTGCCGAGTGCGCGCTTAACAGTGATGTCGTTACGAATGGTGAAGTCGTCGAACGACGGTTCAAATGGGGGCGATATCTGTTGCCCTGAGTAACTCAGCGATGCAACGGCGTCCACGTTGTAGACCGTTGGCAGGGTACGAATCCGAAGCTCGGACAGCCCTTTCGCTTCATAGAGGGTGCCCTGAGTTACCGTCTCGCATTCATCGAGGACCTCTAACGTCTTCTTGACGCGTTGCGGCCCCATCTTCGGACTCTCGGATTCCGTACCGACTATCGCCGCATTAAATCCTTCTTGGCCCGACAGGCGAAGGAATCGGGTGAGAGCGCGTTCGCCAGAGAAGGCCGCTAGCAGATCAGTTGTATCTGAAAGTGTCGGGGCAGACGAGTGAATAGACAGTTGCCCCATAGCCGTGTCTTGAAGCGCACCCGAACTACCGAACGCGACAAGATGAATCCGACCAATCGTCTGGGCCGACAATGTTCCTGAACTTGTCTGGCCCACCAGGCCGGAATCAATGTCTGAGGGAACATCGTAGGTCGTCCACGACCAGTCAATGCTGAGCCCGTTCTGCGTCAGATCGAAGGTGACTAGCTTTGGGTTACCGTCCATGTTGTTAACATGACCGGTGTCATCGAGAAGAGTTGATCCCGCAGCGCTTCCGACCAGGAGGCCGAATTTCCCGCCCGATCCAACGGTATACCTGAACTCCCAGGTTAGGACCGTCCCAGTGGTGTACAGCGTGAATACGCTTGAATAGCCTAGGGCCAAGATTCCAGCGTCCCCGTTTGCGGGGAAGCTCACTAGGAATCTGAGGCGGATTGGGCTAACTATCCTCAACGGGAATAGATCTTGTCCCCAGACGGCATTGTTGCCGTTGGGGAGTAGGTCGGAGCATGCGAAGTCGCCGTTTTCGGCGAACTTGGCCTTGCCGATTATCGGAACGAGTGGATAGTCGGTGTTGCCTATCGCTGGCGTGAAACGCGATTCGTTCTTGCCTTCCTCGCATGGCCAGTAGATCTGTGCGCGGCTAGCGCTTTGGTCTGCCATCATGCCGCGTCGCCATACAGACGCCAGTGGTGCTGTTCCTTGTTGCAGTCGACGGAGGATTCCGGCCGCTTCGACTTCGCAGGTTTTGACGTTGTGGGTTTCGTCCCAGCGTGGCTTGAGGTTCGCTATCTCGCCGGCAAAGCGTGTCAACCGCACGTTTAGGTTGTCAAAGGATGCAACGATTGGATGAGTATTGGCGCTGGCTGCGTTCGTCGCTGTTCGAAGGCCTACCCATCCGGCACTGGTTATTGCGTTGGTCGTGTCTGTGTAGGTGAATTGCCAGTCGTACGGTTCGTCCGTGCCGGTCTTCCAAGCTTTCGCTCTGATGGTCTGCCCTTCGATCTCTCCCAAAAGAGTGATCGTTTTCGAGGACACGGCATCTACTACGCCGGGAACCTCGACCCATGCGGTTGTCGCGGTCACCGAACCCGCGATGACGGTTTGCACATACAGGCGAAGGGCTTCGGAGCCAGTGACCTCGCAGACAATCCGATAGTAGGTATTGGCGCCGGACCCGCGAAGGTGAATGTTCGTCGGATAGATGGAGTTGCCGGCAACATCGGTGACAGGGACCGTGCAGTCCACTTGGACCCTGCAGTCTTTGTACGCAACCGCGCTCAGATATGCCTCGCGCGCTGTGCCGGCCGTAGTGACAGCCATCGTGCCCGCGCTACCGGTGACGTCGAAATCGGCGACTGTGCCCGCTAGGGACCATGCTTCGCCGGTATCGCAAGTGCCCCATCCGTCCGTGACCGACCGCGTGAAGGTGTCCCGCACTGCCCGCAGGCTGAGCCTGATGGGCGTGTTCCGGCCTAGTAGTCCGTAGTAGGGCGAGAGGGAGTTTCGTGGGGTGAATACTCCGGCCGTGTTGTCGAGCACCATGGTTAGCCGTGACGGCGCCACGCTGCTCTGTTCGTCGGAGCGTCCGCGCGTGATGGTTACGGGGTTGGTCTGCCGGACCTTGGTTGTGATGTCGACCCATTTGTTGTTAAGGAACAACTCGGCGACAAGGTCACGCGGAAAGGTCAATCCCATTGAGACGTCTCACTGAACCCTGATCTGACCCGTTCGGACCAGGTAGTTGATTAACTCGGCCACCTTCGAGTCGGCGTTCGCTCCGACAACGAGTGTGGCGACGCCACCCCCGCCACGCATTACGCGCGTGTCGGCCGGTATGACTGTCTCGCCGGCTTCGAGGATGGCGAGGCGTTCACTGCCAGGCGACCCCGGAACGACGCCACCCTGGTGCAGTCTCTTCACATGTGGGATAGATGGGATGTCGTCGAACGGATTGACCAGGTTGATTCCATAGATAATGTTGTTCGCCCGATCGATAAACCAGTTGATAACATCAATTGCTACGTTCAACGCGGCTTTGAATGCGTTGCCGATAGCGGAACCGATTCCCGCTAGTGCCTGACCGACCTTCGCAGGAATGGACGCGAAGAAACCGACGACGCCGTTCCATTGGTCAATGATCCAATTCTTAACGGCGACGACCGCATTCTTTCCTCCCTCCCACACATTGGAGGCTGCCGTTGCAATCCAGGTGATGATTCCCTTGAAGAATCCGACAAAGGAGTTCCATACGGCCACGATGAAGTTAATGCCCGTCATGAACGCGCCTTTGATTGCCTCCCAGGCTGCCGAGAACGCGCCAGCGATCGTGTCCCAATTTGCGATGATCACCGCTGCAAGGAACGTGACCGCCGCGATAATCCCACCGATTGGTCCCAGGCCCATGATCCAACCGGCGGCCATTTTGGCGCCGGTCACTAGCATCATCGCTCCCAGTGCTATGAGCGCGGGCATGGCTATTTCGTTGATGAACTTGCCCAGACCTTCTAGTGCACCCCCGAAGTGGTCATGTAGCCATTGCACGACACCTTGAATAGCGGGGATGACCTTGCCTCCGAAGAAGTTGACGATCCCCATCTCCATTGAACGCTTGAGCGTCGTGATCTTCGACTGTGCATTGTCGTTGAGGGTGTCACCCATCTTCTTCGATGCACCGGTTATCTTTCCTAGTGCGTCGACTGCCGTACTCGGGTTGAGCGAGAAAAGCGCCTGTCCTAGGTCTTCGGCTTTCGTTCCGAATAGTCCGACGGCTGCCGCGGATTGGGCTACAGGGTCCTTCATTCCTCGCAGACGGTCTAGGACGGTCTGCAATGCCTCTGTTGCCTGCGGGCCACCTGCCGAGATGTCTGCGGCCATCTTCTTACCGTCGAGGCCCAACTGTTTGAACGCGGTACCGGTAGTGGTGGAACCATCGATAGCCCGAATGCTGAACTCTTTCAACGCGTCCGCGACGGTGTCTGCATCGCGAGCGCCACCCTTAAGACCTTGTGATATCAGGCCCATGGCGGACGAGCCGTCTAACCCAAGCTTCCTGAATTGAGTGCTGTACTCAATGAAGGTGTCGAGCAAGTCATCGGCTTTGTTCGCACCTTTTTGGATCCCAACGGTCAAGATGTCGAACGCTTCGGTCGCGTTCTTCGCCATACCGGTCTTGAGCATCGTCCCAACAGCACCGGACGTACGTTCCATATCTTGCTCGAAGCCGGTCGAAAAGTTCATTGCCTCAGCGGCAACTTTTTTGATATCGCCGGTTGCGGCGTCTTCATCAACAAGTCCTTGGCTCCATACGGACTTGAGGGTGTCGCTGACATCGCCAAGAGACTCGCCGTACGCCTGCGAATACAGGTCGCCGGCTATCTGGCCGAACTGTTTTGACTGCTTACCGCTAAGGCCCAGTTGCGCAGAGAGTTTGTCGTTGGCTGCCTCAAACGACGTGGCGTTCTCAAGGGCGGACGAGAATAGCTCGCCGGCTTGGGCGCCGGTCTCAGCGAGGTTCGCAATGGCGTTGGCCTTAAAGACGTTGAATTTCTTACCCGTCTTTTCGACCGCGTCGCCTAGCTCGTTGACGGTCTTCTTACCCGACTTGTCGTTACCGACAACGTCAAAGCTAAGGGTAGTCACCTACGACGCTTCCTGCGCTCGATCTCTCTGATTACTTCCGCATAGGTGGCGAGCACGCGCGCATCTTCGTTAACAAGTGTGCTAAAAGGGATGCCGGTCAACACGCTCATTTCGACAATTAATCGGGTGCTGGTCCCGACTCGGTAGGGTCCGATACGTCACTACCATTCACCATGACATCGTCGATACTGGCCACGAAGTCGTCAAACCCGTGCGGCTCATGCCCACTCAGCTGCAACGCCTTCCACGCGAGGTAGAACAGGTATTCGTTGCGCATATCTTCGCTGGCCTTGGGTAGACCCATGCCGTATTCACGCTCAAACGCGACTTGTGCGGCAGGTGTCACCTTTACCTCGATGTCCTTGCCGTCTTCGTAGGTTACCTGGACCCGCAGGACTGCCATCTAGTTGATTTCCCTAATGACCCGGTCTAGGGCCTGTTGCATAGCCATTTCAATGCGAGGCTTGCTTTCCTCGGTTACCTTCGTCCAGAAGCCGGGCGGAACGGACTGACGCACCAGTGGACGGCGGCCATAGACCGGATGTACAACGGAACCACGGTCCAACTGGTCTAGGTTGACGTCAGATCGAACCTCTAAGGACGTCGTCTTTCCCTTGCGGGTGACCCTGACCGTCATCGCAGAGACACGCCTAGCCAACCCGCCACGCTGCGGCAGGATGCTTGCCGCCCGTCGCTCTACCGTCTGACCGACACCCTTGAGGCTTTCCGCCGCGCCATCGGACACGGCCGGCTCGATGCGGCCAGCTGCCGCACGCAGACTCTGAACGAACCGGCTAAACGAACCGTGGTCGTCCAGTTCAATCACGACGTCGCCCTTGCGAGGGTGCCGGCACCCTCGAAACTCGCCGTGGCCGTGGCGAGGTCACCCACTGAGCCATCCATCGGCGTGTATTCACTCAACAGCGCGGTACCGGAGTACTCGGGGTTGGTCGCCCCGATGGCGCTGCTGGTGGGTCGAACCTTCACGGTGGTAGTGCTGCCGAGTAGAGCGAACAGCGTCGCATCCACGTTGGACGCGGCGTAGTCCTGGTTGAACTCAACCTCTACCTTCCAGTCCTTCAAGCCACCCAATCGAGCGCGATAGGTGGCACCCATGGCCGTACTTTCCTGAGCGTCGGCGCTAGGCGACAAGGTCACCTTGCGCACGTGGTCCGACAAGGCAACGGAGTTGATCTCAACCCTGGCGTCGGTGAATACGAAGACTGCCATTTACTGAATCCCAATCGCGCCAGCAACGTTGAACGTGCCGGTAATGGCGCTGACGTTGAATCGATACCAATCGTCTGTGAAGCTCGACGCGTTGACACGGGTCATGAACGTCCCACCCGTGGTAGTCAGTGGCCCGATTGTGGCGACTGTCACTGGTGAGGCGAAGTTAGACGCGCTGTCGCTCTCGACAATCACCGTGATCGTGGTTCCCGCAGTGAAGACATGGAACGTGGCGTAGAGGTACTTGCCCGCGGCCCCTGGTCCAACTTGGACACCCGATCCCAACGCCCCTGTCGCGGACACGTTGCCGCGCGCCTTGGCCACCTGTCCGCGAACCAAGCCGACAGCGTTGGTGCCCATCAGCTTCAGCGTGAACGGTGCCATCTCGCCCACACTGCCGAACGCTTCGTACTCATAACGTCCGGCTTGGAACATATAAGCCGTGGACGTCGCTGTTGCCGTAGACGACACCGTGGCAGCGTGGTCAGCCGTACCCAGGTTGGCAAAGGTCGAACTGTCCGGGGTGGATTCGAAGAACCCTTCTAACCCGTACTCGACGTCTTTCAACCCGGGACTGCGGGACCGGTATCCGCCACCCCCGAACGTCGTTGAATCCTGACCGTCAACGCTCAGAGTCAGCGTGGCCTTATTTGAGTACGTCGTGATGTCGAGATCATGCACGAACGTCGTGACGTCAGTAAGGACGAAGGTTGCCACGGATTAGCCCACAGGAATAAACAGCACGCTCGCACTGAACGTGAATGACGGAGTCGTGCCACCGATGGTGACCGCGACCCTCACATAGTTGGTGGTCACCAGCGCGGTAGATATCCGATTGCCTGCCGCCGTGAGCTGAGTGACACCGGAGTTCGCGACGCTCGAATAGCTTGAGTTGTCCGCGCTGCCCTCTAGCGCTACGTCGAGGGTTGGGGTCGTGCCGGACGCTGCGGTGCAATGCACCAGCAGGATACAGAGGGTAGCTTGTCCTGCCGCAGCAATCGGGCCGCTCGTAGTACTCGCCGTGCGGGCTGCCGACGCCAAGGCGACGTCACCATAGATGGGGCGATTGCCCATTACTCATCATCCTTCGTTGGTTCTGGTAGCGGCAGTAACGGCGTATCCGTCACGGTGATCCGCTCGACGTGACCGCAGTCGAGTAGCACTTGGATGTTTGTTTCGGCCGGATCTAGCTCTACCATCTCGCCGCGTTTCTTGCCGGCGATTTCGAAGGGTCCGATAACCCGGAACTGTTCCATTTAGATCCTTGCTAGGCACTGGACATAGAACGTGCACTTGACGTATGCGCCGGCCGTGGTCTGCAACTGAATCAGCTTGATATCTCCGCCGATGCTGCTCACTAGGACGGACCCGCCTAGGGTGATGTCGGACCCGGTCACGTGGAGGCGAATCAGGTTCTCGACCGCCGCCACGATGCCGAATGCCCTGTCACGCTCGGTTTTCATGACGGTGTCGCCTGATCGGGCGGTTGCCGCGCATCGAATGGCGAAGGTCTCTTTACGGTCTCCGGCCATCGCTAGGAACTCTTGGGTTCCCTCTACGCCGTAGATGTCGCCGGCCGTGCTGCCTCGCTCTTCGTCGTACCCGATGTAGAGAGAGCGCTCTTCGCTAGGGCTTTCCAGCGGGGGCCCGTCATAGACGGTCACGCCGTCGAGTGGCTGACCCGTACCGGTAGCTGCCGCACACATGGCCACCAGGCCGTCAACGGCGTCAGGGATGGCGGAAGTAGCCATTAGGCAAAGTGACCTGACCGTGTATAGGGATGGAGAAGTTCAACGGCTCGGTTCGGCAGGTCGTAACCGAGACCTGGGATGACCGTCGTGCCCCGGTCGGTCATCTCTGAAAGGCGAGGCAGGCCAGTCAGTCCGTTTTGGACGTCCCACAAGTGTTTGAGGATCAATCGTGCCCCGTCGCGGATGGCTGCCGGGAGCGTGGTTCGTCCAGCGACGTACGCGAGTCTCAAGGGACCGTAGAACCCCCGACCATTGACGTTCTGAATGATCCCGGTGTCGGTGTCGACGTCGAGGTCTGACACGGTGTATGTAGGACCACCTATGTAGATCCGAGTGATTGACGAAACCGAGATGACCGGCGCTGACCGCAGAACTATCGTGTCGGCCCCGTACGTCTCGTAGCGCTCGGAGACAGAGCGGCGAACAACGCTTCCCACGAGGAATTCGACCGCGGCTGTCGCGCTCTCGATCAGGCTACGGAGCTTGGCGTCATTCGCCGTTGCCGAGACATTGAGGATGGACTTAGCGTCTGCCAACGAGAACAGCAACGGGGGTCCACTGTCCCGGACGTCGAAAGCATCCGTGTAGCTCTGTGGGTTGGTCGCGTCGGTGCCAACCCACCGAACCCGGTAGGGGCCTGCGACGGTGGGTGTGTACCTCACGGTGTACTGACCCGTGGTCGCCGGAGGATTGGCCACCGATGGAGTGTCGGTGGCCCCGTCCGGCTTCGTGACGGTCAGCGTCACCGTCGTCAAGTTGACGGCCGTGCCGGCTGAGTTGACCGTCGGGAATGGGAGGTCGACCGGGTCACCTAGGTCAAAGGACATGGCCACTCGCCCCTAGGCCGGCTTCGAGCTGCCTGGCCGTCTGGTGGACGAACCGCCGCACGCGCGCACGCACGACCGGCTGAGTTGGCCGCTGACGGCCGAACTTCAGCCGGTCGGTGTGGACGGACCAAGCCAGCACAGAGACGCTCTCAGCCCTTGCCAGTCACCTCAGGCCGCGCGGTTGTTTCGCGTGGCCTCTCCGCTGTCCTCGCCTGAGGCGGAACCTTTCGAGCTTCCTCACTGTCGCTTTTGTAGCCGGCCAGCTTCAGTTGTTCGTTAACCTGTTCCACTCGCTCAGGCAGGTCACGCGCCTCGTAGCCAGCGCGCTCACGTAGCAGGGCAGCGATCAGCACTTCATCCTTAGCCATTATTTTCACGCAACTCCTCGAAGACCCTCACAGACAGAGGGACAGAACGACCACCAGCGTGACCAGTACGGAAGTGAGTTCCATTGAATAGTCCCCTTCATATGGACTGGGGTGTTGCCCGATAGCGGACGACCAATACGCAACCAGGCAACACCCCAAGACAGACTTAGAATGTTGGCGTCACCAGGCCGGTACCCGAGATCTTCTGGTTTGAATTCGAGTACCGACGGAAGGAATAGGCGAAGTAGCCGTAGAGGACCAACAGCACGCCAAGCGAGGCGGCTGCCGGCTGCTCAGCCCGGATGAAAACCGGGGCCTGCGAGTCTTCC
>Ga0137372_10005024_pt1 | contig 12904 bp, 6 predicted proteins | sample SagtaG_6_FD_104911 | JGI IMG/M metagenome (GOLD analysis project Ga0137372, IMG submission 104911) | Vadose zone soil microbial communities from Sagehorn Ranch, Mendocino, California, USA - Sage1_R_60_16 metaG | ecosystem: Environmental > Terrestrial > Soil > Vadose zone | place: USA: California...
CAAAAGTAATATTGTAAGTATTGAGATTTTGACGTAACCCATTATCAAAAATATCAGGGGCAATAATTCCTGATAATGAACCCGCCATGCGACCACCCCATATAGCCAACACAGCAGAAATAACTACAAGACAGGGAACCACCAACAGAGCGCCTAATATTTTTGGCATCACAAGATAACTGCGGGTATTGATGCCCATAATTTCAAGCGCATCTATTTGCTCTGTCGTGCGCATGTTGCCCAGCTCACTCGCTATTTTACTGCCCACTACACCTGCAAGCACAATGCTTACAACAGTAGGGGAAAGTTCAAGTATTACACTGTCGCGAACAATCTGTGCAATGGTTTGCTTTGGCACCAGCGGCGTTACCAACTGGTAAGCGGTTTGCACTGTGGTAACCGCACCAAGAAATAATGAAATGATAATTACAATCGGTAAAGAGCCAACACCAATTTCTGAGCATTGGTGCATAAACTCGTTCCAATACATTTTCATATTCTCAGGTCTTGTAAGCATACGTCGAAGCATGAGTAAGAACCTGCCGAGATGATTGAGGAATTTTGATATCAAGGTTAGTTTGTTTTAGAGTTCCAAACGTTTACGAGTTTACAAGTTTGTGATAATTTTCATTTTCACATTTCCCCATTTTCAAATTTTACATTCCACATTTCCATATTTCCACATTTTACATTTCCATATTTTCAAATTAGCACATTACGTTTCCACCTCGGGTTTCTTTTTCTTTAACCGCTTCCACCATTTATAATTTTGCACCACATCTTCTGTATTTACCCTGCTCTTCATTTGCGCATCCACTACTGCAATATTAGCCATATTAAAAATACTGCGCACCGTACTTCCCAATTGCAAAACATGAACGGGCTTTTTTAGACCAAGCAAAATAGGACCAATTGCATCCGCACCACCCACTTCCTTTAAAAGATTATAAGCAACATTACCTGCTGCAAGATTGGGGAATATCAACACATTCACATCCTGATCTACAAGATCACTGAAGGGGTAATTATCTTTCAAAATTTCTTTATTAAACGGAAGCCATGCCTGCATTTCTCCATCTACCATTAAAGACGGATTACGTTCTTTTACAATTCTTGTTGCTTCAGCAACAAGTTTGGCTTCGGGAGAATCACTGCTGCCAAAATTACTGTAGCTAAGCATGGCAACGCGTGGCGTTATGTTGAAGTTCCTTACTTCTTTTGCAACCATTATTGTTATATCGGCAAGCTCTTCGACAGTAGGATTAAAATTAACTGTTGTATCAGCAAGAAATAAAGGACCTAACTTGGTAAGCAACAGGTACATACCTGCAATTTTTTTCACACCTTCTTCCGTACCAATTATTTGCAATGCGGGACGAATAGCATCAGCATAATTTCTTGTAAGGCCCGATATCATTGCATCCGCGTCACCTGTTTCCACCATCATGCAGCCAAAGTGATTACGTTCAACAATCATCTTTTTACTTTCATAATAATTAAATCCTTTGCGTTGTCTTTTTTTAAAAAATAATTCAGCATAAAGATTTCGCTTCTCTTCCATTTCTTCGCTGCCGGGATCTATGATGGGCAGATCCGATAAATCAATCTGGTTTTCCAAAGCAATTTTTCTTATCCTGGTTTCTTTCCCCAATAATATCGGGTAAGCAATTCCATCATCATAAATAATACTCGCAGCCTTTAAAATTTTCGTGTTATCTGCTTCAGCAAATACAACACGTTTGGGATCACGACGCGCTTTGCTGCCAAGAATGCGCATTACCTGGTTATCAAGACCAAGACGTTTATTCAGATCAACATTATAGTTTTCCCAGTTACTAATTATTTTTTGTGCAACGCCACTTGTAATGGCTGCTTTTGCAACAGCAGGCGACACAGTAACAAGCAAACGGGGATCTAAAGGTTTTGGAATAATATATTCAGGCCCGAATGCCATGTTCTTTTTATTGTAAGCAAGGTTAACAATATCCGGCACCGGTGTTTTAGCAAGATCCGCCAAAGCCTTTACAGCAGCAAGTTTCATAGCTTCATTTATTTGGCGTGCACGCACATCCAAAGCACCGCGAAAGATATAAGGAAATCCAAGTACATTGTTTACCTGGTTAGGGTAATCGCTTCTTCCGGTAGCCATGATAATATCTTTTCGCACAGCTATTGCATCTTCATAACTTATTTCAGGATCAGGATTGGCCATTGCAAAAACAACAGGATTACGTGCCATGCTTTTAATCATATCCGGCGTAACAATATTGCCAACGCTTAAACCAAGAAATACATCCGCATCTTTCATTGCCTTTTCTAATGTGATATCTGCCTTTTTAAGAGCAAACTTTTTTTTGATTTCATCCAGATCGGTTCTTTCTTCATGCAATAAACCATCTTTATCAAACAAAGTAAAGTTCTCGTACTTTGCTCCAAGGGCTACATATAATTGAACACACGCCATTGCCGCAGCTCCAGCACCACTCACCGCAAAACGCACCCTGTCTATTTTTTTCTTTTGTATTTCCAGTGCATTTAATAAAGCCGCTGAACTTATGATAGCAGTGCCATGCTGGTCATCGTGCATAACGGGAATATTCAATTCTTCGCGCAACTTTTTTTCAATGTAAAAACATTCAGGAGCTTTTATATCTTCAAGGTTAATGCCGCCGAATGTTGGTTCAAGAGATTTTACAATCTGCACAAACTTATCCGGATCCTTTTCGTTGATCTCTATATCGAATACATCAATATCTGCAAATACTTTAAACAATACACCTTTGCCTTCCATCACTGGTTTACTTGCTTCGGCACCAATATCTCCCAAACCCAATACAGCAGTGCCATTGCTGATTACTGCCACAAGATTTCCTTTTGCGGTATACTTATAAACATCCTCTTTGTTTTTGAAAATTTCTTTGCAGGGCTCTGCTACACCGGGGCTGTAAGCCATTGAAAGATCGCGCTGCGTTTTTGCTTCTTTGGTAGGTACTACTTCAATCTTTCCGGGACGACCTGAAGCATGATATTCTAAAGCTTGTTCTCTTCGTAATTGTTTGGGCATATACTTATTACAATCTTATATTAAACAAAGCTCGCATTTCTTCAACTATTTCTTTACGTGCGGGAATGCCATAACGCATGAAAGCCGGGAACACAACACTGCTTTTTAAAACATTTAAATAAACGTGCAAATTAATGCAAAAGAAATTGATGGTATTCTTTAAGACTGAGGTAAGTCCTGTTTATGAATGGAGAATGTAACAGCGGTTCCCCTTCCCTGTTCAGTTTTGATATCCAGAGTCTCCCCAAGTTTTGAAAGAAGATCGAAACTGAACATTAAGCCCAGCCCTGTTCCCTTTTCATTATTGGTACCTCTTGTTGAAATAAATTCCTTTTTGTCAATCTTATCTAAAATATCTTTTGAAATGCCCGCACCATGATCTTTAACTGTAACCAGCATTGAGCCACTTTTTTGTTCTGACTTTATTTCAATTCGTGCACCGGGTTTTGTGAATTTTATAGCGTTGGACAAAAGGTTGCGGAGCACTGCATGGATAATTTCTTTATCACTCACTACTTCAGTTGAAGGCTGAATAAGATTATGCACTTTAAGATTTTTATCCTCTATTGAATGATTGTATAAAGCTTTTACATCTTCTGCAAGAAAATGCAAATCAAAAGGAGCTTTATTTACATTTACTGAATGTATTTGTTCTCTTGCCCAAAGCAAAGTATTATCAAGCATGGTAATAAGGTGTCGGATATCATGATCAAGCATCCTGCTGAGTCTGCCAAATTCTTCCTCCTCAAGAATTTTTTGCCTTGTTAAATAAAGTGTGTTTTGCAAAGAGGTAAGCGGTGAACGAACATCATGGGCTATCATAGAGATCAACTTATCCTTTACCGTATTTATTACTGCCAGTTCATTTTTCTTTACTTCAGTTGCATGCTGCATTTCCTTAACTGATATTAATGCTGCATTTTTTTGCTTATACAATAAAGCCAGGAAGGTACCGGCAATAAGCAATGCAATACCTGTTACTGCAAAAATGGTCATTTGCTGTTGTTGCAAATTATTCTGAAGTTTTAGCTGCTCGTTCTCCTTTTCTTTGCGCTGCACATCAAACTCAACCAGCATACGCAGCGTAGCTTTTGTTTTTCCTTCATTATAGACACTATCATACAATAAGGCGTAATTCTGCATATGCTCAAGCGCTTCTTTATAATTACCCAATGCTGAATCCACCTTTGCCATATAAGTAAGGTATGTTAACTGGGGTTCAGTAATACCTGCCTTTTTTATTTTCGTAAATTCTTCATGAAATATTTTTGAAGCTGCATCGTAATTCTTTTCTCCCCATGCTACCATTCCCAAACCCAATACAGCAAGTGCATAATCTGCTTCTGAAACATCATTTTTATCGTATGTGAGAATAGTTTTTGTAAAATATTCTTTTGCTTTTTTATACATACCCCTTTCTATATACATATCACCCATTTGCTGGTATACATCCGTTATCTGGTAAGGTTCATCAAGTTGGGTAAATAGTGATAACGCATATTTAAAATGATATTCTGCTGAATCATAACTACCACGGGAGGCAAAAACTTTGGCAAGACTAATTTCAGCATCTCCTAACTGATCAAGATTATTAACCTGTTTAAACAGGATACCAGCTTTTCTTAAAAAATCTTCAGCAAGTTTATCATTTTTAAGACCAATATATTCTGCTCCCAAATGATTATATGCAGATGCCTTATCAGAAGGGTTGGATGATTTTTCTGCATAATGCAAAGCTTGTAATGTATAACCCAAAGCCTTTCCCCATTCACTTTCCATTTCGTATACATATCCTATTCCGATATAAGCCTTCTGCAGCCAGTAACCTGCATTAATCTTCAGTGCTATTTCATGCTGACGAAAATAAGTGCTTAAAGCTTCTGTGGTTTTTCGTTCCCATGTGTACACAATTCCCAATTGATATAAGGCAGCGCATATAAGAAGATCATTATTTACCTTATTGCTCATTTGTAATGCTTCTTTGGCATAATACTCTGAATTTTTCAGATTATTTGTTTGGTACAAATACGATAAATAAATCAATGCGTTTACACGCACTGAATCTTCCTTCATGTGCTTTTTTAAAATAATAAACGTGCTGTCAATTGCTTTTTGTTGACCATAAGCAGAGAAGCAAAGAGGAAAAAGGCAAAGAAGAATTGAGCGTTTACAAAAATGCTCAAAAGCAATGTAGTTTTTTTTCATGTTTACACATACTATTTTGAACAAGGTTTAAGCATAGCACCTAACCAGGCCATTATGCCCATACCTGTTTCAATTGCGTTTTCATCAATATTGAATTTTGACGTATGTACATTGTGTACAATTCCTTTTGATTCATTTCTTACACCCAGCCTAAAAAAACAACCGGGGATTTTTTGTGTATAGTATCCAAAGTCCTCAGCGCCCATTCGCAATTCGGTTTCAGAAACATTTTCAGCGCCGAGAAAATCAGTGGAAAGAGTTTTTGCAGCAGGGGTTAGTTTTTCATCATTATCAACAACAGGGTATCCCACATCAATATTTATTTCTGCTTCAGCACCCATGGATTCGGTAAGGCCAATCGTCAGTTTGGTAATTAATTCATGCGCTTTATATCGCCAGTTCTCATCCATTGCACGGAATGTACCCATTAATTTTACTTCGGCAGGAATTACATTGGTTGTATTGCCACCCTGAAAAGAACATATAGATAAAACGGAAGGAGAAACAGGATTGTTGTTCCTGCTGATAATTTGTTGTAAACTTACAATGAGTTGTGAGGCTATTAATATTGTATCGGCGGTAAGATGAGGTGCTGCAGCATGACCTCCATTGCCTTTGATTGTAATATAAATTTCATCAGCACTTGCCATTACCCTTCCGGAGCGAAAACTAAGCTTTCCTGTTTCTAATCCGGGATGCACATGTAAAGCCACAATCCCTTGAGGAACTGGGTTTTCAAGCACACCTTCCTTTATCATGAGACTTGCTCCGCCGGGATTTCTTTCTTCACCTGGTTGAAAAATCAGCTTTACAGTTCCTTCCCATTCATCTTTTAAATCATTAAGAATTTTTGCTGCTCCTAATAAACATGTTGTATGCACATCATGCCCGCAAGCGTGCATCACGCCTTCATTTACCGATTTATACACTACTTCATTTTCTTCTTTTATTGGCAGCGCATCCATATCTGCACGTAATGCAATTGCACGGCTGTCAGGATTTTTCCCCTTAATGATCCCTGCCACACCTGTGCCGGCGATAACATCGAAGGGAATTAAAAATTCATTTAATTTTTGCTGTACGAATTCTGAGGTTTTAAATTCTTTATAGCTCAATTCAGGATGGGCATGCAAATGATGCCTTATTTCTATAAAGCGGTCGTGATAATTACAGGCATAGGCTTGTATTTTCTCTTTAACCATATTGAATCTATTTCTCAATTTGAAGTAGTATCTTCTTCTTCTTTAGAAGTATATTCAATTACATCCTCCACAATATACGTATTCTGCGGAAATTTTTGCAAAAGCCGGCTTTGAAAAGAGGCAGCATCTGATCTGTGAAAGAAATTACCAATCCTCACTTTGAAATATGGAGATTGAAACAATACATAGGTTTGCTGATCAGGAAACATTTTCAGTAACTCATATTTTAATTTAAATGCTTCATCGCGGCTGCGTGTGTTTAGTAGCTGCAAACGATAACCTTTGTACAATCCGCTGCTTGTCATCTTAGAGGTTAATTTATTTACCGCACTTTGTTTTTCGGTGAGTATATCAAGGCGAGAATCTTTATGAACAATAATAGTATCTGCAGCAAAAGATGTCTTGTACAACAAGATTAAGCTCAATATAACTACTATTTGTTTCATTGGTTATAACAAAGTAATGATAAAAAATAATGCCAAATGAAGATCGAATAAAGAGCAAGGATTAAGAATTTTGAATGAACATTGAGTGTTGATTTTTGAATATTAATTATTTACTTCACCATCTAATATTCCTTGTTCAATGTTCCTTCTTCATTATTCATTCCCTGTTGCATAATGGCAACACTTGCACTGCAACCCAAACGATTAGCTCCTGCTTCAATCAACTGCATAGCAAACTTATAAGTACGTATTCCGCCTGAGGCTTTTATTTGAATATGTGATGGCAAATATTTGCGCATCAATTGCACTGCTTCAACAGAGGCACCTTTTTCTGCATAACCCGTGGAAGTCTTAAGATAATCAATACCTCCTGCACCGTATAATTTGCAGCACTTAATAATTTCCTCTTCAGTCAATAAGCCTGTTTCAATAATAATTTTTACAATCTTTTTATGCTGTTTAATAATGGGCATTATATGATTTATTTCATTAGCAAGATATGTCCAGTCATTATTTTTTAAAGCAATTAAATTAATTACAATATCCAATTCATCTGTACCGTCTGCGATGGCAAGTAATATCTCTGCAAGCTTTGCTTCAATTGCAGAATAACCAAACGGGAAACCAATTACAGTAGCCGTTTTCACCTGTGAGCCTACCAATAATTGCTTTGTTTTCTTTACAAAAGGGGGCGGCACGCAAACTGCTGCAAAATTATATTCTTTTGCTTCGGCGCATATTTTTTCAATCTCGGCAATAAGCGTTGTAGGTTTTAGTATGGTGTGATCTATGTATTTATTTAAATGCATAAATTTTTTTATGGTCAGGCAAGATAATATTATTCAGCTTCTGTTGCGCCTGCAACTTCGTGAGCCGCACACTTACACCCTATAACCCAACTAAGCAATTTTACCGGATAATTCCCATCATAAGAGGACAACGGGACGAGAAGTTAAACAGCTCTGAAAAGATTTTAAGTCGGAGTGATTAATCCTCAGCCATCAACCCTTTCCGCATTTTTTTACACTTAATTTAATTGTCGAAACCCCTATCTTTGCCGCTCACAAAAAAAATTTGTAAACCCTATCTTATATGCAACTGAAAGGTTTAGTGCGGTTTTTTGCCATTGCGCTTATTCTTATTTGTCTTTATCAATTGTCGTTTACCTGGATTGTGCGAAGCCATGAAAAGAGTATGGAGGAAAGAGCAAGAGCACAGGTAAAAGCAAACTTTTTGTCTCCTGAAACAAAGTATACTGGCAACAAAGAATTGCAGGCTGCTTATGCGGATTCTCTTGTCAATATAGAGAAGCAAAGAAAGCAGCGCTTGCTTGATAGCACAAAGGACACTAAAATTGGCCCTTTTAATCTAACTACTTACCAGGACGCAAAAGATAAGGAATTAATGCTGGGCCTGGATTTGCAGGGTGGTATGAGTGTTACAATGGAAGTGGGGCTTGATGGTCTGATACGCTCACTGGCTAATTTTCCAAAAGATCCTGCTTTTAATACGGCACTCAATAACGCTGTAATGCGCAAAGCAACCGGTAATGCTGACTTAATAAGTTTATTTGGTGAAGAGTTTAGAAAAGTTTCTAAGGGTGCAAAGCTTGCTCCTTATTTTTCTACCCGCAGTGATAATAAAATAAAAGTGGATGCATCTGATGATGCGGTATTGAATTATTTACGTGCACAGGCAGGAGATGCTTTTAATAATACCGTACGTATACTTACCACAAGAATAGACAGGTTTGGAGTTGCTTCTCCTACTATTAATCCTAATGCGGCAAAGGGTATTATAAATATTGAACTGGCTGGGATTAACGATCCGGAGAGGGTTCGTCGTTATTTGCAATCAACAGCAAATCTGCAGTTTTTTGAAGTATATAATGTAGGTGATATTGCAGAGGCATTACAAAGTGCGGACAAAGCTGTTTCAGATTATCTGAAAGGCACCAGTGCATCTGATACAACGGTCGCCAAAACAGATACAACAAAAAAGGCACAACAGCCTCCGGCCAATGTTGATACTACCAAAACATATACTTTATCAGGAACAGATACTGCTAAAAAAACAGGCACAGTCAAAACAACAGATTCAGCAAAACTGAGAAAAAACGAAAACCCTATTTTCAGTCTATTTGCAGGTGTTGCACAAGGACAAAGAGATCAGAATGGCAGCGTTCATTTTCCTGCTTATATAGGATATGTAATGAAAAAAGATACTGGTTTACTTGGCTCTTATTTTCGAATGGATATAGTAAGCAGTAAACTTCCCGGCAATCTTGTTTTCATGTATGGCACCGCAGAAGACAACAAAGGCAATGTTTTAAAAGACAGGCTGTGTTTGTATGCTATAAAAACATTAGATAATGGTTCAGCGAAACTGGAAGGTGAACATGTAAGCAGTGCAAGACAGGATTATGATGAAAAAGGAAAACCTGCCATAAGCATGAACATGGATGCATTGGGTACAAGAATATGGGGCAAAATGACAAGCGATAATGTTGGCAAACCCATAGCGATTGTACTGGATAATTTTGTTTATAGTGCACCCAATGTATTGAATCCTATTCCTAATGGAAGTTCGCAAATCTCTGGCAATTTCAGCATTACAGAAGCACAGGATCTTGCAGATATTCTTCAGTCAGGTAAACTGCCTGCGCCTGCCAAAATTGTTGCAGAACAGGTAGTAGGTCCAACGTTGGGACAGGCGGCGGTAGCAGGCGGCGCACTTTCCTTCCTCATTTCTTTCATAGTGATATTTGCATTAATGTTAATCTATTACAATACCGCAGGGTGGGTAGCAAATATTGCTTTAATACTGAACCTTCTTTTTACAATAGGTATACTTGCTGCCCTTGGCTTTACACTTACAGCGCCCGGTATTGCAGGTTTGGTACTTACCATTGGTATGGCTGTAGATACCAACGTAATTATTTTTGAAAGAATAAAAGAGGAATTAAGCAGAGGTAAAGGTTATTTAACAGCAGTTTCTGATGGTTATAAACGCTCTTATGCACCTGTCTTGGATGCACACGTTACAACATTCTTAACCGCGGCGATTCTTTTCATTTTTGGATTAGGCCCCGTACTTGGCTTTGCAACAACGCAGATGCTAGGTATTACATTATCTCTGTTCTGCGGTATTCTTGTTTCCCGTTTGATAACAGATTTTTATACCAACAAGCAAAGACATTTTGAATATTTTACAGCCATTTCAAAGAAAATATTCACGCATGGAACTTTTAAATTTATTGAATACAGAACGATTGCTTATGGTATATCCGTCGTTGTGTTAATACTTGGTATCAGTTCCTACTTTCATGGTTTTGATAAAGGTGTGGAGTTTGAAGGTGGTCGTAGTTATACAATTAAATTTGCAAAGGCACCTAATATTGAAGATGTAAGAAATGAGCTAAAAAAAGTTCTTGTTGAATTCCCGACTATCAAAACGATAAATACAAATGATCAGTTAAACATTACTACATCTTATAAGATAACACAAACAGGAAATAACGTTGATTCTATAGTAGAAGCTACGCTGTTCACCGGCTTGCAAAAATTCTTACCACCGGGAACAACATTCAGAGAATTTGATACTAAATTCAAGCAAAGTTCTCAAACAGTTTTGCCTACTATTTCTGAAGATCTTAAGAGTGGTGCTGCAAAAGCAACAATAATAGCAATCATTGTAATTTGTTTATACATCTTCATTCGTTTCCGCGACTGGAGATATTCGCTTGGAACAATTGTATCATTGCTGCACGACGTATTAGTTACTTTGGCGGTGTTCAGTTATGCAAGAAACTGGGGACTTGGTTTTCCTCTTGAAATTGATCAGTATTTTATTGCCGCTGTGCTTACTGTAATTGGTTTCTCCATGAACGATACAGTTATTGTTTATGACAGAATACGCGAAGATTCAAGACTAATGAAAGGTGCTGATAAAGCCACCATTATCAACACGGCAATTAGTCAAACACTTAGCCGTACTGTTATGACGTCATTGACCGTGTTCCTTACCATCCTCATTCTCTTTATATTTGGGGGTGAGGTAACAAGGGGATTTGCATTTGCCATGCTGGTAGGTGTAATCACAGGTACCTATTCTTCTATCTTTGTGGCAGCGCCAATACTCGTTGATTTCGCAAAAGATCGGCCATTGGGAAAACAGGAACAAAAGAAAACGAAAGCAGCACTCGTTAAATAAGAAAGTTGTTTGTTGTTAAAATAAAAAAGAGCTGTTCTAAAAGAGCGGCTTTTTTATTGTCATTATTGTCATTAAAAAATTTAGATGCAAAATGATGCACTTCTATTTATCTAAGATTTATTATGATCTCATGATTTTATTTTTATGACATCATCTGTTCAAAACAATACTGAAGCCATCATGCTTTTTCGCAGGTTGGATTCATAATAATATTTACTATTATTGTATCTTTAAAATGTTTGCTGTAACTTGTTTTTTGTTTTAATTCCCGCTCAATTTCACTTGAAAAATCTGTTATCCACAAAGAAAAAATTAACTCAAAATTCCTTCAGAATTTTTTATCCACCTCTTAACAAACTTTTATAATTGTATTATGTCAAAACATTCGTAAAACACAAAATGAGAACAGAATTGGGTATTAAGATTGCATTATAAAATCATTCATTCAAAAAGTAAAAAATAATTATGAAAACGAAATTCAACATTGTACTCGGTGCGTTATTACTTACCGCACTTATGTCATGCAGTACGGGGCGTTATGCATCTGCCCAGTACGATGCAAATGAAGATGCATATTCTAATTCAAACGGTAATTCTGATAATTACGATAACAATAATAATAATTACGACAATAACAGCAATTACGACAACAACAATTATAATGAGTCTGGCTCGCCGGATGTAAGTATTGATGTATTCGTAGACCAGCTTAGTCCTTACGGAAGATGGGTAACGTCTCCTTCTTATGGACAAGTATGGATTTGTAACGAACAGGGATTTACGCCTTATTACACCAATGGTCATTGGGTTTACTCAAATTTTGGCTGGACATGGGTTTCGAACTATAATTGGGGTTGGGCTCCATTCCATTACGGACGCTGGGCTTATGATCCTTTCTATGGTTGGATGTGGGTACCAGGCTATGAATGGGGACCGGCATGGGTTGGCTGGCGTACCGGTGGTGATTATTATGGTTGGGCACCGCTTGCACCTGGTATAAATATTAGTCTTGGATTTGGATTTGGCAATTACATGCCGGCAGATAGATGGTGCTTTGTGCCAAGACGTTATATTTCAAATCCCTACTTCCATCGTTATGCACTTGACAGAGGCAGAAACATTACCATTATCAACAATACAACGATAATTAGAAACACTAATATTTATCGTAATGCAAGGTATGTTGTGGGACCTGACAGACGAGAAGTGGAAAGAGTAACTGGTAACAGAATAAATACTGTAAGAATAAATAATGATTCAAGACCGGGTACACGCGTGGTTAATAATAATACTATAAACATGTACAAACCACAGATCAGGAAAAATGATAGGCTTACACCGGAAAGAGTGAATGCAGATAGAACGAGATCTATACAGGCACAGCCAAACCGTAATGTAGCGCCTCAGCAAAATTCTAATCAGCCGCCTCAACAAAAAAGGGAAGTTATAAGAAGCCCACAACAAAATAATACTCCGCCTCCTGTACGGGAAAGAGATCGCAGGCCAAACAAACCAAATATTAATGATAGAATAAATGATAACGATCCCGGCATAAGAAGGCGTGACAACAACGATCAAAATATTCCTGATGTAAGGGCAGAGAATAATCATGAGAATATGCCGTCTCAATCAAACAGGAATAACCAGAACATAAACAGAAATGACAGGTTTAATCAGCAGGAGAGAATTAATCAACAGAACAGGATCAATGAACAAAATAGGATCAATGAACAAAATAGAATCAATCAGCAAAATAACAACAGGCCTGATTCCAG